>Ga0068855_100005154_pt1 | contig 15941 bp, 13 predicted proteins | sample KBSCornC52_FD_66592 | JGI IMG/M metagenome (GOLD analysis project Ga0068855, IMG submission 66592) | Corn rhizosphere microbial communities from Kellogg Biological Station, Michigan, USA - KBS Corn C5-2 | ecosystem: Host-associated > Plants > Roots > Rhizosphere > Soil ...
GGCAGATTGTTCCCATCATCCGAGCCGGCGCGCGCGATGTCTTCGAAACCGTGGTTCGAGAATTCCCGTGGGTGCTCGCGCCCATCGCCTGACCACGTCGATTTGCCCGCTCACCCGCACGTCGACGCCGAAGGCTTCGCCGGCCAATGGTGGGCTCTGTGACCATTAAAATCCAAATCCAATGGCTCGTTCCCGATGCCGGCTACGAGCTTGTCCCGTCCGTATCTCGGAACGGAGATCCGAGCCGCGGTACTAGCTCCGGCGGCAGCGTCGCTCTACAAGCAGGTTCGTCGAGCTCTTCCGGCGGCATGATCCAGGGTGCGGGCGGCTCCGGCGGCACTACTACGGCCGGCAGCGGCGGCAGCGTGAACGGAGGCTCCGGTGGCAGCTCGACGCTGAGCGCCGGCGCTCAGGTGCTCACTTGGGTGCCGCCGTACCATGTGAACGAAGCCAAACAGCTGCTCTCCGCCAAATTCGGCAACCTCACCGCGGCCGACGGTCTCTCGCAATTGGCACTGCAGTTCTGGACCACGAACGGCGGCTCGCTGAATCTCGACTCGGTGAGCGAAGCCGACGTGACGTGGTTTCATGGTTGGGCGCGGCAGCACGGCGTGCAGATCTTGCTTTGCGTCGACAACTACGTGGGCGGTGGTTGGAACTGGGCCGAGGCCGAGCGCTCGTTCAAAGACAACGGCGCGGCGTTCGCCGCGAGCATCGTGAGTGAGATCTCGAAGCGAGATTTCGACGGTGTGAATCTCGACCTCGAAGGCATCGTCGACCCTTCGGCGGACGATCAAGCGGCGTACACGCAGCTTGCCCAGAGTCTCGCGACGGCTCTGCATCCGCTCGGCAAAGTGTTGACAGTCGATTCGTTCCACGGCCAATGGAACGCGCCGAACTGGAACTGGTGGCCCGATCTTCTGCCCATCGTCGACGGCATTACCAGCATGGGTTACGAGCAAAGCGGCCTGGGCGTGGATCGTGAAGCAGGGCCAGATCGGCGTCGGCATCTGGGATGCAAACTTCAGCGCGGCCGGTTGGCAAACGCAGGACACGTGGGCAGCGTTGCAGACGATCAAAGCGCGCTAGCGCCGTCGTAGAGGCCGGCGACGTCCCAGCGGTCGACCGCTTGCGGACCAGGAGGCCGTGACTCAAGAGCTCTGCTGGCACTATGCTGCAGCGATGCGGGACATTCCAGCGGCCGCGGAGTTTGCGCAGGAGATCGCACGCCACGTTGCTGGCCAAGCGTGCGTGCTCGACGAGGGCGACTACCCGAGCTTTGCCATCGAGGTGGACGGTCAGCGCGCATTGCTCTTGCGCGACCATCAATACACCCTAGCGCTCTCGTTGCCCGAGGGCCCCCAATGGCACCTCGTCACGCGGGCAGATTGGGACGCGGCTCGCGACCTCGTGCGCGCCGCCGTCGCTCACTATCGCGCTGAGCACCCTACGGCGGTGTCGATGGCCGACGCAGTGCTTGCCCTGCGCCCGCTCGTTTGGCACCTCACCGCCGAGCGTACTACCGTGAGCTTTCCGGGCACACCCGTGCCGAGCGAATGCTGGATCGAAGCTGGCAAGGCACGCGTCGGAGTGTTCCAGATGGACCACACGGCTCGCGTCGTGATCTGGGTCGACCAGCAAGCGAGGTCGCTCGAGCTTGCAAGCGGGAGCGACCTCGCTCGGCTCCCGAGTTGGGCGCGCCCTGCACTGTTGGCGCAGCTCGAGCACGCCACAGCCACGCTCCCGGAAAAGCCTCCTCCTCTTCCTCCTCCCCCCAGCCTGGCCGAGGTGCTGGCGCGGCTCGAGCGCGGCTTGGGCGTGCGCGTCGGCGGTGCACGCTACAACGTGACCTACTACATACGAGATTGCCAATTGCGTTGCCGCACCTTCGATGAAGGCTACGACACCGATGAGGCGATTGACCCCGCGCATCTCGCGGCGGCGATTCAGAGCAATCCGGAGGAGTTCGGCAGAGCAGTGAGCATGGGGGGCGCCTAGTGCGGAGTGGCAAATGGTGAAACCGGCCGCGAAGAAAAGAGTGGGCCCGAGCGCGATTCGCGCCGGTGAGCGCGCGCCGCGTGGTTCCCTGGCCGTAGTCGGCGCGCCGACTTACTGCTCTTGGTCGGACTTCCGCGCGCCCCGCGCGGGCTCCCGCTATGTGGCGTTTCTCGCGGACAAGGCGCCGAAAACGCCATTCACGGACAAGGTCATCGACATCGACGGCGCGCTCGTGGTGCGACGCTCGCTCGCGGAAGCAGCACTGGAGTCGTCGATCGAAGCTGGGCTGGTCGCGCTGCATCCCGTCGAATTGTCGCCGTTCAAGGTCGGCCGTGCACCACGGTTCGATCGGTCGCCCATCGTCGACGACTTTTGCGTCGTCGACGCGCTGGTGGAGGTTGCCGCTGACCGGCGGGGGCTCGAGTCGGCGGGCTTTGCTTGGACAGAGCAAGCCGACGCTGTCTCGCGTGAGCGCGTATTGCTCAACGCCTTGATGGGGGAGCCCTTCGGTGAAGGGCGCACGCCAGTGGAGCGGGTCTTTCGTCTTCACGACTTACCGTCCGATCTTTGGGTACAGCCCGAGCTCCGCGCGGCGCTAGCAAAAGTCTTCGGCAGCGCGCTCGTCGACGGACGCACGCGGCCGTCGCCGCCGTTCGTCGCTTCGGCGGAGCAGCTCGGATATCTGCGGGGCAAGGACGCTGATGCCGAACGCGCTGCGGATGCCTTTTTCACGGCAATTCAAGCGGGACGCATCATCGCTCCGAGCGGCAAGAGCAAGCTGTCGAAGAGCGAGCGCACGGCGATCCTCGCATCGCCGCGCTATGCTTACCTACTGGCGCGGCGTGAGGGGCCGGCGGACGACACGCGCCAGGCCTCACTCGGCTTTGCCCCCTACGCGTTGCTCTACGCCCGGGACGTCGATCACGGAGGGCGCGACGACACACGTCGGGCAGCGGCAGAGAACCAGGATCTGGCGCTACGCTACGCCGTCGAAGCGGATCGCGGTCCGCACGCCGTCACGCGCGCGGCGCTCGCCGAATGGAATCGGCAGACCGAGTACGACAAGGCCATGGCAAGCCTGCCGCCCACGCAAGCCGGAGCTGCTCCTTCGCCGCAAGCCGCCACGGCCGCAAAAGGCTCGAGCAGCCGCGCAAGCGGTGCACCGGCCATGACGGTGGTTCGCCTGAAAGGTGCGAACGAGAATGCCAGCGTCTGCGTGCCCTGGTCTCCCAATCGAGATCTGGCGTGGGGACTCGCGATTGCAGACGACGACGTGCAGGTAGACATTGCCCACACAAGCCCTGCCACCGCCGCCAAGATCAAGAGCATCATCGCGTTTGCCGATCACGGGTGGGTCCTACGGCGAGACGTAGCAGAAGGCATGTTCGAAGGCGTGAGTGGTGCAGCGTTGCGTCGCGTGCGCGTGGTGCACCGGGGCAAGGTGCTAAAGGCGGACCACGTATACATCGACGTGACGGCAGAGCTGCCGCTCGATCGCGACCGCGCCAAGTCGACCTATTCTGACCCTGAGCGGCCGTGGTCGGCCGTTGCCCTGACCGCGCAAGAGATCGTACCGCTCAGCGTTCCAGGCAATGGCTTGCAGATAGCCCGCGTCACTGAGTTCCCGCACGCTCTCGTGATTGGAGACGCGCTGCTCGCGCGTTGGAAAAAGCTGAAAGCGCCCGTCGCCAGCGTGCCGGTGCCGCATACCCCAATAGCCGGCATGCCGGTCTTCCCGCACGACGACCAGGCCCCGCCCTTTCCAAAGGCGGACGACGCCAAGGCGGCCAAGGCGCTTCGAGCCCTGCTCGCTGGTGACCAAACGCAACGCTCCGCCGCGCTCCATCACCCCGCCTTTGCCTACGCGATCGCGCGCCTCGTCGACCAAGCAGCGCGCGATGAAACGCGTGCTTCGGCCGCGCGGCATCCGCACTATGCCGCGCTTTACGCGCGCTTCGTCGACGCGACACCGACCCCGGTCACGCGTGCAAGCGCCGCAAAAACTTGGGCTACGGCGATGTTTTACGCTCGCTACGTCGATCGCACGGTGACCCCGGAGATCGAGAAAGCGCTGCTTTCGCTCGGCTCCGAGCCGGCCGACATCCAAGAGCTCGAGCAGCTACTCGAGGAAGCTCGGGCTCATGCATGAACCTCCGGGCCTGCGACCGTGCCCCGGTCCACACGCTAAGATTGCGCCACGTCGGCACATTTTAGGTGGTGCGCGGCCGGTCGCTAGCGCAAGCGTGTTCGCGTTCTCACGCCGCTCGAGGCCATCCGCGCGATGAGCTTCGCGGGGTCGGACGGCAACCACAATTTTTTCTGATGAGCTTGGTGCAATACCATGCGTTGCTCGACCGTTGCGTGCTTGGGCATCGGATTCGCCTCATGCCATTTTGCATTCATGCGCGCTGCGGTCCCCCGGCGCGCAGTTTGTCGAAGTGGGCGGGTGACGACCGCTCTCTCTCCTTTCGCCGCAGAGCCGCTTGTGCTGCGGCGACGCGCGCGATGGGCAGGCGAAAGGGCGAGCAGGACACGTAGCCCAGGCGCAGCTGCTCGAAAAATTCGATCGATTTCGGGTCGCCGCCATGCTCGCCACACACGCCGATCGAGATCTCGCTGCGCGCGCCGCGGCCTTTTTCTACGGCAATGCGCAGCAGCTGGCCGACCCCGTCGATGTCCAAGGTGACGAACGGATCCTCGGGCAGCATTTGGCGCTCAACATACACGGGCAGGAAACTGCCCGAGTCGTCACGTGAGAGCCCCAACGTGGTTTGTGTCAAGTCGTTGGTGCCGAACGAGAAGAATTCCGCCTGCTGAGCTAGTTGGTCCGCGAGCAGCGCCGCGCGCGGGAGCTCGATCATCGTCCCAAATTTGAATTTTACCTCTAACCCGTGGCGTTGAAAGGTCTCACGCGCAGCGTCGTCGACGATTTTTCGGGTAGCTACCAGCTCTGCGGCACTAAACGCGAGCGGGATCATGATTTCCGGGTGGGCATCGATACCCTCCTTTTTGACCACGCATGCTGCATCCAGAATCGCACCCACCTGCATTTCGTAAATCTCGGGGAAGGTGATGGCGAGGCGTACCCCGCGGTGGCCGAGCATGGGGTTGGTCTCGTAAAGCTCCGCTATCCTGCGCTTCACGTCGTCGGCACTCACCTTCATGGTTGTCGCCAACTCGGCGATTTGTGCGTCCTCCTTGGGCAAGAACTCATGCAGTGGTGGGTCGAGTAAACGAATATTGACCGGGCGCCCCTTCATCACGCGAAAGAGCTGGATGAAATCTTGACTCTGAAAGGGGAGGAGCTTGGCGAGCGCGCGTTTGCGCGCAGTAGTGTCGCGCGCCAAGATCATTTCCCGAACGGCCGCGATGCGCTCCTCGTTGAAGAACATGTGCTCCGTGCGGCAGAGTCCAATGCCCTCGGCACCGAAGCTCAATGCCTTCTCCGCTTGCGCCGGGGTGTCGGCGTTGGCGCGTACGCGCAGGCGCCGGACTCGGTCGGTCCACTTTAGCAGGGTTTCCATCTTGGTCCCGAGCTCGGCCGCGACGGTCGCGACAGCGCCCTGGTAGACGTTGCCCGTCGAACCGTCGATGGTGATCGTGTCTCCGTGGGCAATCGTAGCGACGACGGTCCCGTCTGGTCCGTGCACCGTCATCGTGCGCGCGACGTGGTCGACGTGAAGGGCCGCGCAACCCGCGACACAAGGGCGCCCCATGCCGCGTGCCACCACTGCGGCATGGCTCGTGGCACCACCCCGCGCGGTGAGGATGCCCTTGGCGGCCTTCATCCCGTGCAGGTCTTCCGGAGAGGTTTCGGCTCTCACCAGGATGACGATCTCGTTCTTGGCTGCCTCGAGCTGCGCCTCGTCGGCGCTGAATACGGCGCGCCCGGTGACCGCGCCGGGCGAGGCAGCGATGCCCTTCGCCAGTGGAACGGGCGACGAGTGTGGATCAATCGCCGGAAACAGCAGATCCTGCAAGCGCTCCGGATCGATGCGCAGGATCGCCTCGTCCGGATGTAGTAAGCCCTCTTCGACCATCTCGACGGCAATGCGCACCGAAGCCCGCGCCGAGCGCTTGCCGTTTCGAGTCTGCAGCAAGTAAAGCTTGCCGGCCTCGACGGTAAACTCGATATCTTGCATGTCCCGGAAGTGCCGCTCGAGCTTGGCTTGAATGGCGAACAGCTCCTCGTAACTTTCGGGCATTGCCTCCTCGAGGGAAGAGCCCTTGCTGTCCGCTCGCTTGGTGAGCGCACGCGGCGTGCGGATCCCGGCGACGACGTCTTCGCCTTGGGCGTTCGGCAGCCATTCGCCGAAAAAACGACGCTCGCCGCTGCTCGGGTCACGCGTAAAGGCCACGCCCGTTGCGCTCGTGTCGCCGAGATTGCCAAAGACCATGGCTTGCACGCTCACGGCCGTCCCCCAGTCTTCCGGGATGGCGTGCATCGCGCGGTACAGTTTGGCGCGCGGATTATTCCAACTCCTGAACACCGCCGCGATGGTCGCTTCCAGTTGTTCGTGCGGATCGGCCGGAAATTCCTGGTGCGCGTGTACGCGGATGAGCTCCTTGTATTCCTCGACCACGCGCCGCAGCTCCGCCGCGCCCAGCACGGGATCTGGAATCAAGCGAGCCAGCACTTCCACATCGGTCGGGATGGACAAATCGCGCTGTCTGGCGATCCTGCGACGTGCCTCGTGTAAAGGCGCTTCGAACAAGCTGCGATCGACACCGAGAACGACGTCCGCAAACATGGATAGCAGCCGACGATACGCATCGAACGCGAAACGCTCGGAATGGCTATGCTGCGCGAGCGCCAGCACGGTGCGATCGTTCAGCCCGAGATTCAACACGGTGTCCATCATTCCGGGCATCGAGCTTTGGGCTCCGGAGCGTACGCTGACGAGCAACGGATTTTCGGTGCTGCCGAAGCCTTTGCGGGTGCAGGCCTCGAGCCACTTCATGCTCTCGCGGACGCCCGCAAATAGCCCCTCCGGGATCGCGGAGTGCCGCAAGTAGTCCACACAGGCCTCGGTCGTGATCGTAAAACCTGGCGGAACAGGGATGCCCAGGTTGGCCATTTCGGCGAGGTTTGCGCCCTTGCCGCCGAGCAGTGCTTTCCATTCGGCTCGCCCTTCACCCTTACCCTGCTCGAACCGGTAAATGATCTTGCGTGTCATACGCAATCACACTGCAAGGGTCGTGCCCTCCGGTGAAGCACGCGGCTCGAGCGCGAGCGATCCGACGCAGCGACGGCTTCAGTGCGTGGTCATCTCCAGCTTCACTTGGTCGACCACCTCCGTTACCCCGGGCGCAGCCCAAGCCGAGCTCGCAGCGTCCTCGATGGACTGCCAAGACGAGGCGTGCCCCGTCAGCGTGACTTTGCCGTCCGAAGTGTGGACGTGAATCGACTTGGCATCTGCCTTGGCCTGCCGTTGCAATGCTGCTTCGATCTTCTCTTTCACTTGTGCGGGCGAGATTTGCGGTGTGAGCGTGATGGAGTTGATCACCTCGACGACTCCCTTCAGGTGTCGAACGGCGCGCTCTGCCGCATCACGTTGGTAGTGCCAAGGAGCTTGCCCCTTGAGTGTTACCGAGCCAGCGTGAACCTCCGCGACCACGGTTTTCGGGATGAACACGTCCCACTCGAGCGCCCGCTCCACGGCGGCGGCAATTTCCGAGTCGCTGTGCTCGTGATCGCCGACGACCTTGACCGTGAGGTCCAGCGCAATAGTGCGGACTCCGCTGACGCGCTTGACGGCCTCTTCTGCAGCCCACTTTTCCGCGTAATTGTCGACTGTGCCCAGGAGCGACACGGCACCTCGATCGACCGTCACTCCGACTAGCGCGGCGTTCAACTTCGGGTCCCACGCCAGCTCTTGCTCGATGTCCTGCTTCGGCTGAATGTCGCTCTTGTTCATGGCTCAGCGCAGGAGCACGATCTGCGCCAGCGAAGACACGACTCGACCTCGTTCTCGGACGACCAATGAATGCGTCTCGTCGCGCTGCTCGTGCAGCGTTGCGCGCAACAATTGCCGCCGGTGAATGTCTCGGCGCAAGGATTGCGCGGTCGTCGACTGCCACATGGCGAGACACAAGCGCGCCACTTACCCGGCAGAGCTGGCTCCGCTCGCCGAAAGCGGCGGTTAGCGAGGCATGCAGCGGGATCCGGCGAAATCGGGCGCTACGGCTTCGACCTCGGCGGGCAACCCGGCTTGCAGAATGCCCAGCGCCTCCGCCGGCTCGTCGGCATACTGGAAGAGCTCGAGGTCTTCTGGGCTGATCATTCCGTGGCGAACGAGCGCCTCGAAGTTGATGATCTCCTGCCAGTAGCTCGACCCGTAGAGTACGATCTCGATCGGTCGGTCGAGCTTCCGAGTCTGCGCTAGCGTGAGCAGCTCGCTCAGCTCGTCCAGAGTGCCGAAGCCACCGGGAAATACCACCAGGGCGCGTGCCAAGTGCGCAAACCACAGCTTGCGCATGAAGAAGTATCGAAATTCGAAGGAAAGCTCCGGAGTGAGGTAGCGATTCGGAAGTTGTTCCCGCGGCAGTCCGATATTGAGGCCAATGGTTCTTCCACCAGCCTCGGACGCTCCTCGATTGGCGGCTTCCATGATGCCGCCCCCGCCACCCGTACAAACGACGTAGCGGTCCGCAACCTTCGAAATGCTTTTGGACCAGCTGGTCACGAGTCGGGCAAGCTCGCGTGCCTCCTCGTAGTAGCGGCCGAGCGGACCATCCGCCGAAAGTCTCGCAGAGCCGAAGAAAACGACGGTATCTTGGACCCCTTCACGACGAAAGCTCGCCAGGGGCTCGAGGTACTCGGCGAGGATGCGCAACGGGCGGCCGTCGTCACTTTCGAGAAAGTCGTCGTTTTTGTAGGCAAGCGAGTGATGGCCTGCGGTGGTCGGCGTCACGGCGCCACCGCCGGCTCGAAGTCGATGAAGCCGCGTTCGACGTTGGTGTGCACGAGCTTTACCCGAACGCGATCACCGACGTCGAGCCCCTCGAACCCACGCACTAGTCTGCCTTCCGTCGCGGGGTGAAGGATGCGCACCCAGGTTCCCTTGACCGACGCGCCGGTCACCAGGCTGTCGAAGCTTTCGCCGACTCGCGGCGCCAGCAGCAGCGCTGCTGCAGATTTATCCACTTGCCGCTCCACCTTTGCTGCATTGTCTTCTTGCTCGGTACAGTGCTGCGCAAGCGCACTGAGCTCGGCGTTGCTGTACGGAGTTTGGTTGCCTGCAATCGCCGCCTTGAGCAAGCGTTGCGTGACGAGATCGGGGAAACGCCGATTCGGAGCCGTGGAGTGAGTGTAATCACTCACCGCCAGCCCGAAGTGCCCCTCTGACTGTCCGCCCGGGAGGTCCAGCGCGTACTCGCCGCGGCCCAGCAGCTTGACGACCGAAAGCGAAAGATCGGCGAACTGTGCCGGAGCCGCAGCGCGCCGCTGAGCCAGAAAGTGCGCGAGCGCCATGCCGCTGGCTTCGGGCGGCAGTTGTTCACCGAAGGTTTGAGCGAGCGCGACGATTCTACCCCAGCGCTCGGGTGAACGGAGCACCCGTCGCAATGAAGGGAAGCCTTTCTGTGCCAGATAGCGAGCGGTTACGCCATTGGCTGCGACCATCAGATCTTCGATCAGTTCCTTCGCGCGATTGGCCTCATCGGGAATCAAGTCGGCAAGCTCATCCCCGTTGAAGACGGCCGCCGCTTCCGGAGTTTGCAGGCTCAAGGCACCGTGTCGATAGCGCACCTTGCGCAGCGCTTGCGCCACCTGATCTTGAAGGCGCATTTGCTCGGCGAGCCCGGGGCTCGCGGCGACCTTTGCTGGAGCGGGCGCAGACCCGTCCAGCCAGGCCGCCAGCGCGTTGTACGCGAGCTTTGCGTGGTTCCGTACCGCCGCGCGATATACCTCCGAGCTCTTCAGTGTGCCGTTCGCGGCCACGACCATCTCGATCACGATCGCCAAGCGCTCTCGGTCTTCTCCCAGGGAAGTGAGATCGGTCGATAGCCGTTCAGGCAGCATCGGGAAAATCGCGGCAGCGGTGTAGACGGAAGTGGTGTTGGTTTGCGCGTGCTCGTCGACGGCGGAGTGCTGCTTGACGAGCGCGTCCACGTCGGAAATCGCGACGAGGACCTTCACGGCCCCATCCTCCATCTTTTCAGCGACCGAGAGCTGATCCAGATCACGAGAAGTGTCGTTATCGATCGACGCCCAGAGCAGATCGCGAAGATCGCGAATGCCCGCGCCGCTCGCCGGGGGCGCTTCCGGTAGCGCATTTACTTGCGCCAAAACAGCAGCCGAGAAATCCGGCAATAGCCCGCGTTCGGTCATGACCCGGCGGGCAATGGACTTGAGTTGGTTCATGTCTCGAGGCTCTCTCGCAGCGCGGAAGATTTGTTTCGCGTGGAACTGCTCGGTCGACATCGTTGTACCACGTCGCAAAAGGCATCTCGTGCCGATCGCGGGCGAGAAGTCTTGTCCCGCGCGCGATTTCAGGGTCGAGTACGTCTTGGCGCCAAAGGGCGCACGCCCGACTCGTTCCCGATTGTGGCAGTGGGCGCTTCGGCCGGCGGACTTAGCTCGCGCTCGACGTATTGCGGCAGGGCACGCTCGTGCGTCTCGCGCGCTTCTGCGAGAAACGTCTCAAGGTGCTCAGCGACGATCTCGTAGAGTGCGTTGGGCGCTCGTGCTCTTGGGCGCCGAAGCCGGTCTGCGTCAGGGCGAGATTATCGCGGAGATAACACTCCAGGAGGATGGTTTGCGCAAAGGAAATCTGGCGCGCCCGCCAAGCCAGCCCGTGGCTGTTGAAGTGCAGGTTCAGAGCGGACGACACCAGCGCTTGCCGTCCCGCTCGAACCGGGCGGCCTTGAACAGGCTCGAGTGCCCGCGGTGTGTCGAGCTAACCCCTGCGGTGTCGAACGGGTAGCCCTCGATTATCTGTCCGCCCGCAGCGCGCGCGTACGCCATCGCTCCTTTCAGCAACGCCGCGGCGACCCCCTTGCCGCGCTGCGCTCGAGGAACGAAGAAGCAGAGCACGGTCCAGGTCGAGGTCTCGACGGGCGTCGCGCGCGGCATCGTGCGCGACCGCTCGAGCTTGGCGTACGTCTCGCGCGGAGCGACCGAGCACCAACCCACGGGCTCGCTTCCGTCGTACGCGAGCACACCGATGGGCTTCGCGCCCGAGACCAGCCGCTTCATCGACGCCTTCTTCTCGTGCTTCTCGAGCTCGGCTGCCTTGCTGAATCGATACGCGGTACACCAGCAGAAGTGCGGCCCGCCTCGAGCCTCGAACAGCCGGGCGAAGTCGTCCCAATTCTCGGCGGTCACAGGGCGGATGTCGAACCGCGGCTTCATCGAGGACAAAGTGTAACGCCGCGATTGCCACGCGTGAAGCGTCTCAATGGCACGGTCCTTCATGTGCGCCTGCCCTCGTTCAGACGCGTTCGGCACGATCTATCGGTCTCGATCGTCGCCGCCGCCGCGCGTTCGCGGCGCTGCCGCCCGCCCCCGCGTTGGGGATAAGGCACCCAAAGCAGGTCGAGGTTGCCCAACTGGTCCTATGCGCACTGATCGCGCCCGCGAGGGTCCGCGCCGGAACTTTCGCCAGGCAGAAGCACCGCCGCGCCCTTCAACATGAACAATAGATTGCGGGCGATTCGCAGGTCGGCTTCGGGATACGCCTCGCCTTTCGGCATCGCTGCGCCGCGCGCGACGACCATCATTTTGTGCTCGCTCCAGAGCGTTCCGAAGTTACCGAGGCCATCGCAGGCGATGGCTTGACGACGCCAATGCGGCGCCTCGCGATACGGTCCCATGAGTCGTGGGCGAGATACGGAAAGATCCGCAATACCTGGCGTCGTGCCTGCACAAAACTCGATGACAGGCAGAAACGCTTTGCCATCATCGAAACGCCCGCGCACCACCGCAGCGAGGTGCACGCCCTTGTGTTCGAAATCGAGGACGTCGCCAGGCGCAAGCACGCGCCGCTCCGAGCCTGGCACGTCACGTCGGCGAGGCAGGATGGCTTCTTCCGCTTCGATGAGGCGCGGAGCATGCGCCCGCGGCGAAAAGCGCTCGCGCCCAATGCCAGACTGCGGAAAGAAGAAATCGAGCGCTGCCCGATTTACGCGGTCCGCGCCACGCCAAAAAACCACAGGCTGCTTCAAATCGGCGCGCACCGACGGAGCCTCCTCCCGGTCCCAGATCCCCGTCCAGCGCGTGAAGAAGCCAACGTGGTCGCGCGTCTCGAGAAGGCCGCAGGCGCCAAGCGTTTCGAGAATGGCGTCACGGGAGTGCTTGTTGGTCTTGGGTCCTTGCCACAAGCGATGCAGCGCGCTCGGCGGCGTCGTCGGTGGCACCGTCGCGAAAAGCTCGAGCAACGCGTCGAAACTTGCAACGTCGTCGTCTGTGGGCTCGGTCTTTGGGCGCTCGGCGTACGCTTCGAGGGCCAGCAACGCGGCAACCAACTCGCTCGCGGTGCTGGGTCCCCAGCCATACTTCTTGTACTCGGGGGCAAGCTCGAGCTCGACCTTCGTTTCGGCGTAGGTGTGGCACACGCTGCACTGCCGTTCGCCGAACGGATCCAATAAAGGGTGATCGGGCAGCGCCATCGCATAGGCAAACGACTTCAACGCAGCGAGGGGCCAGGTGGGACTACGGTTGAGGCTCGCGAGATAGGCTGCAGCCACGGCGCGCGGCGCGAGCATCTGACCGAGCGCCCGTACGCGGGCCACGGCATCATCGTGATCGAAAGTTCGAATCATGGAATTTCGAAAGCGCTTTTCTCTTGGCGAGCGGCTCGTCGAGCGAGACGCACGAGGAACGAGATCGACATGTCTGAAACCATATCCCGGTGAGAGCGGCGCGTGGGGCGACAAATCCAAAACGGGCTTTCCAATTTCGCACTGATGACTGGGCCGCGTTCTTGGCGGAGCGCGGTTTCAAGGCTCGATCGGTGCGGTACGGGATGCCGACGACGCGCTCACGATCCAGCAGCGCGCCAGTCACCCCACGTTCGACATGACCCAGAAGTACAGTCGCACCGCCGAGGCCGCGAGAGAGGTTATCGGGCGCCGCAGGTGCGCAGAACGGAGGCTGCCAGTTTAGCTCGTGAGTTCAAACAGCAGATCGTATCGCGAGGGTCCGCGCCGGATTCGGATGGGCCGCGCTGGCACCCGACGCGTGCCGGTAGCGTGCGTGAGCAGCTTCGTGCTCGGATCCAAGTAGGATTTCCGCGCCTGCACAGACAACGGGACGAGCTCAATTGTGGAGTCAAGGCTCCAGCCTGGCTGGCGGGCTCAGCGCGGCACGGACACTGTTCGCTCGTAGTAGATGCCGCCGGCCGTGTCGATCGCCCAGAGGTTGCTGGAGCCGCCTTGGCGGTTCATGGTCCAAGCGATTTGCTTGATCGGAGCCGGAGTGGCACCGATTTCTAGCGTCCACGGTGTGGCGCCACCGCCGCCGCCGTAGATGTTTCCGTTCCAGCGATAGACCGAGCCCGCGGAAACGATGTAGTGATCCGTGACCGCAGTGACTTGGCCGTCGAACGGCGCGGGGACCCAGTCGAAGTACGATCCGTTGTAGGCCCAGACCGAACCGCCTGCGACTATCCAAGGATTCTGAGTGACGACGGAGTTGCTGAATGCATTGAAGAGCGCAACCTGCGTGCCGGCGTTGGCATATTGCGCGCCGAGCTGGTGCCAAACGTTGGTGCCTTTCACGAACAGCTGCGAAAGCGGCACGTTCCCAGACCAAACGGGATCGAGCCACCAGATCGGCGCATTGGGATTGCCACCGCAACCGATCGCCCAGTATTTGCTAAAGATCTGGCCTTGCGCGAAGGACTGGATACATGCCGGCTTGCCGTCGGGCATGAGGGTGGGCGGGTTCACCCATTTATCTGGCTTCCGCTGGCCGGCTGCGCCTGCGCTGCTCCACACTGCGACCCATAGCGCCCCTTGCCTGTCCACGACCGCCGGGCCGCTGTCTACGCCAACGGAGATGAAGTTCGCGCTTCCGCCGGCATAAATCCAGGCCGGAGTGGTCAGGCACAGACCACCACCGGAGCAAGGTGCGGACACGCTGCCACGATAGTAGATGCTGCCGACCGCATCGCAGCCCAGCACCCAAGGCAGGTCGTTGCCGCTTACGGCGATTTGCTTGGCGCAGCCATCGGTCTGTAACCACACCTTGGTAGAGGCAGCGTGGGCCTCGTGCGAGCTGAGCAGCGTGGTCGAAAGAGCGGCAAACGCGAGCAATGCGAGTGATTTCACTTTTCCTCCGGTCGAGCGCGGCAATGCGCGTAGCACCCGAGAGAGCAAGGGGCGTGCCCGCCCCGCAGCACGGCGCAACCTCGGCGTTTTCGGCGGTAGACACACACGGCGCGACGCTCCCCTTTCTGACCGGGCACCGTGCGTCAGATTCGAGCGGTGTCCGGTCAGGAAAAGCCGCCAGCGCCCGTGCGACTGGAGGTCTACATGACGAAGCTTCGGAGTCTGGGCGTTGCGGCGATGTTCTTGGCGAGGTGCGCGGTCGGAGGCGCTTCGAGTAGGTTCGTCGTGCCACCCGCGAGCGCGCAGCAAGCCGCCTCGTTTCCTCGCTGGGAGTACGCTTGCTTCGAAGCGCACAAGGCTGAAGACGTTGCCCCAAAAGCGAATGCCACAGGCCTGCAGGGTTGGGAGAGCGCGGGTGTGCAGGGCTTTGGAACGGGGTCCGTTTGATGTTTCAAACGTCCCAAGATGTGAGCCCCTACTGAGCGATTTCAAATCCAGTCACTACCCGAGTTCGAACATCAGTTTTGTCTTGAAAAGGTTCTCCCGGCGCGCCGCCCGCAGAGGCGTCACGCGCTCCCCGCGGCGTTCATGCGACGCTCTACTCAAGCACGGCTTCCTTTCCCGTACTTCGCGCAAACAAAGTGCTCAGCGCCACTCGCCGCACAACGACTACCTCCCCCAGCCGCGCGCAGCGAAGCGAGCACGGCTAAGGGGGAGGTCGGCGGCGCGCAGCCCGCGCAGCGGGCGAGCACCGACGGGTGCCACCGCCTCGCTTCGTCGAACAGCGAGGGGGCAGTGGGGTTGCCCCGCACCGTCCAGTGCTCGGCCCTGCGGGCCTGCGCGCTTCCTGCCTCCCCCAAACGTCGTGCTCGCGCGCCGCTCGCCGCGCTTGGCTAAAGACTTGTCGCCCGAATCCGTGCGGCGCGCTGCGCGCGACGTGGAGGGAGGCCGTCGTGTTTCGACCAAATTTGCGGCGAGATTTTCTGACTTCGCCGGTTGAAACCTCGGAGTCGAGCCGACATGCTGCACAGCTGATGCAGATATCGAGCAGCTGGGCTCTCCTCGTCCCTTGGCCCGCAATAGCGACCGCTGCCCTTTACACAGCCACCAACTCCCGCGTTCGTTGGGTCGTTCGATGTCAGTACCATTCCCCTCATCTGATCGGCTACGCCACGGTCGCTACCTGCGTGCTCGCGCTCTTTGCGTTTGCGGCGACCATGACGTTTGCAACCGAGGCCGCCGGAAATCCCGAATTTCACCCCCTGAAGCGCTTCGGCTGGGTGCTCGCGATCGTGGTGGGTAGCCCACTCACGCTGCCACTCTATTGGGCTTTGCACATCCGCGGTCGCTCCTGAGCTCACTCGCCTGACTCCGCGTAACTCTGCGGGGGTCTAGACTCGCCACGCTCGCCTCCAGCGCAGGCTGCGTGCCGAGCTCGCGAGAGCGCAGAGCTCGTGCTTCGTGATCTTGCTGCTGCAATCGCGCTGGTGCGCGCGGCGCTCTAGTCGCTGGACGCGCCGCGCTTTGCCCAGACAAAGTGCAAGTCGCACCGCAGCGCACCGCGACTACCTCCCCCAGCCGCGCGCAGCGAAGCGAGCACGGCTAAGGGGGAGGTCGGCGGCGCGCAGCGGCCGAAGGCCGCGAGCACCGACGGGTGCCCACGCCTCGCT
>Ga0068855_100005161_pt1 | contig 15927 bp, 16 predicted proteins | sample KBSCornC52_FD_66592 | JGI IMG/M metagenome (GOLD analysis project Ga0068855, IMG submission 66592) | Corn rhizosphere microbial communities from Kellogg Biological Station, Michigan, USA - KBS Corn C5-2 | ecosystem: Host-associated > Plants > Roots > Rhizosphere > Soil ...
GTCACGACGTGTGCCAGCCACGGGCCGAGCATGCCGCGCGCGCTCCGGCGCACCGCGCCCATCAGCAAACCGTAAATAGTCGCGAGCCCGACGCCCGTGGGGCCGCGCGGAAAGCCGGCGATGTGCACGATGCCGAACGCGACGGCCTGAAGTACGACCGAAAAGAGCCCGACGCCAAGCGTCGCGTCTAGCGCACCGAGCAACACTCCGCGGTAGATCAGCTCCTCGATGGCTGCGTTGATCATGGAGAAGCCCACGACGCCTGCGAACAACACAGGCAAGGGCAAACGCGGGAACAACGTGCCCACGAGCGCACTGTAATCTGGCTTAGCTAGCGCGAACCACGTCACCAACGCGAGCGCCGAAACGCACACCGAAACAAGGATGAGCAGCCAGACCCAGCGATCGAGCCGTCCGACTCTGAGCCAGCTAGGCCGGCCGCCGAGCGCGGGCAGGCGAGCGACCGCCGTAGCGTAGGCGAGAACCGCCAATGCTGGCGGCAAAGGCCAGTACTTCCTGCTGCCAAACGCCGAGAGCGCGCCGAGCAAGCAGGTGCATAAAAGCCCGAGGTGCAGCGCGGGCAGCGCGCGGCGCCGGCGGCTGACTTCGGTGACGGCAGCGAGGATGAGCGTGAGCGCCAACCAGGCCCAACGAGATGGCACGAGCGGGAACACGCCGAGCGCGCCGAGCGGAGCCAACACGAGCGCCAGCTCGGCTAGCGGTGGGCTCGCCTTTATGACCGCGCCTTCACGATCGAGCCGCTGCTTCAGCCCAAGCCCCATCGCGCCGGATGCTGCCACGAATCATGCGCTGTGCGCCATGCGCTACTACGCGCTAGGCGCTACGCGCGCGCCGCGAACTCGGGCGTGCGGTGCCAGTGGGCAGCCTTGATCGAGATCGGACGCGCGCTTCTGGGCTCGCGTCTTGGCGCGAGCAAGCGATATCCTCCGAGGCCGGCGCGAGCACCGTCAGCCAGCCGGGTGGTGACCCGCCGTTCTTCTGGAACCGTTGCGGTTTTGCGCGCCTGCATTTTGATTGCGCAGCGGGCGCTCGCGCCGGGTCTTGTGATGAGAAAGTCGCGTTCGCGCGCGACACTCCAGGAGGATACACGGATGATGATGAAGACTTCGGTGCGCACGTCGCGCCAGTGGCTGCTTTCGCTCGGCGCTGTCGCGGCGCTCACCGGTTGCGGTGCGACCCCGGGATCGACCGAGGACGTGGGCAGCACCCAAGCGGAAATTTTGAACGGCGATGCCGTCGCTTCCGCGGACGTGAACGTCATGCTCTACACGCCGGTCGACGCCTCGAGCGGCAAGCTGTGCAGCGGCACACTGCTCAATGATCGCTGGCTCGTCACCGCCAAGCACTGCTCGGCAAGCGTGACAGGGCCCACCACGCGGCTGACCCGCGGCAGTGACACGCGCACCGCGGTCGCGGTCGTGAATCACCCGACCCTGGACATTACGCTGGTGCAAGCCTCGGCTCCGTTTCCGGACGTATATCAAACGAGCATGTATCCGTGGGACAAGCAGCGTCTCGTCAATCAGAACGTGACCTGCTTTGGGTATGGTCTGAACAGCTTGCCGGGAGACGGCGCGGGCACGCTGCGCCAAGGAGCGATGCGTATCGTTTCCGCCGCCGACGAGCTCGAGCTCGTCCCCGCCGACAGCCGCAATCAGATTTCGGCTCCCGGTGACTCGGGCGGAGGCTGCTTCTTGAACAACAAGTCGCGTGCGCTGCTCGGCGTGGCGGTGACGGTCTCGGCCCACTCCGATTCGAGTGGCAACCTGGTTTCGATCGAGTCGGCCCAGTACATTCCGACATCCGCGTTCAGTCAGTGGGCGCTACCGATCATCGGCGATCCGTCGAGTCGCTTGTTCTGCAATGGTCGGGAATGCGTCACGAACCCAAGGCCGCTGCCCAACAACGTGGGTCAAGAAGTGGCGTGGCAGCCGTGCCCGGGGCAGCTGACCGCCTTCGGCAATTTTTCGTTCGACTATGAGATGACGTACGATATGGAGCTCAATTACGACAAGATCCTGGTCGATGGCACCTTCGTCACCGGGGCTGGCACGAAGACAGGCACCACCTCGGCTAGCCAATTCGGACACCGCCTGGGCGTGTACACGGACTTCAGTGTCCAAAGTCCGGGCATCAGTTGGCTGCGCGCCCGCTGCCCCAACGATCCGTGAGCCGGCTTTAGCGTGCTGAGACGGCCGAGCCGCGCTGAACGATCCGGTTCGGCACGGCTCGCGCCACTCAGGCGCCTGCGCCGGCAGTCTCTCGGTCCGGGGGAGTCGTCTGCGACGCCGAAGGCTGGGCCGGCCTGGGACTGCCTGGTGACCATCAACCCAGTTCCAGCGACCACGTCGTTGCGCGAAAAGACCGAGACTCCCTCTCGCCGGCGATCAGCGCCGAATCCGGGCCCTTACCGGAGTACGAGCGAGCATCCGAGCGTCTTCGCTTCGGCGAGTCGAATCACCCGACCAGCAAGGGCATCGTCGAGTGCGTTGCGCAAGTACGGGGTCGTGTCGGCGCGGAGATGCGTGCGATCGGCGTCGATGCCGCCGCGAAATAGGATCTGCTGTCGTGCATCGATGAGCAGGGTATACGTGGCGTAATCGGCGTGGAGGGCGCGGGCGATGGAGCCTTCCGGATCGAGCAGGATCGGGTATCGATAGCCGCGTTGCTCGGCTTCGAACCGGTCACGGTCGAGGTTGGCGTCGGCCTCGGAATCGACCGCGATGAACGACACGCCGAGCGGCTCGTATTGGCGGGCCAGTGCGGCGAGGCGCGCGTCGTGTTGAGCCTGGCACGGACAATGCGCAGAGAAGAATTCGATCACCGTGAAGCGCGCGGCGGGGTCGGACAGCGGGTGCGTTGTTCCGTCCGTACCGAGTCGCTCCAAATTCGGAAAGTGAGCGCTCGGCGTGGAGGAACAAGCGCCGACGAACGCGCTCGAGATCAGCCACTTTGCTAGAGCCATGCGTGCACCGCGGTCAATGATCCGCCGAGCAAGGCGGGCTGATTGACGGATAGCGTCGAGATCGGCACGTTTTGGAATAGCGCAGCCTGAGCGCGCCAAGAGTCGGAGAGCGGCAAAAGGCCGGCCAAGGTGACGGTCGTGGTGCGGTGCGAGGAGTCGGGGGCCGTCGCGCCGTCGATCGTCGCGTCGCCTTCGGCGGTGTACGAGGCGCTGAGCGCCAGCGCAGCCTCGCTCGGGAAAACGTAGCCGACCGCACCCAGGGCCGTCCACTGCGCGGCGAGGTGCTCGTGAATGGTGATGCCGCTCTGGCTGACGGTGCGCGCCGTGCGTTGCGCGACCACGCCCGTCAGATTGACCAGCCAAGGGCCGAACACTTGCTCCACGGCCAAGCCGAGGCTGGCCTGAAACGCGCCAATGCCGGTGGCATCGGTCGCGAGCGGACGGATGCGGCTCGAATCCGCCGGCGTGCCCGTCGGAAAGGTGATCCCAGCGAGGATGCCGAGGCCCGGGATGGTCTTCGTTGCGCCAGCAAAGGTGAAATCGTAACGCAGGTTCAGGTTGGCATCGCCGAAGCCTCCGCCAAATTCGCTTTGCGTGGCGCTGGTCCTGCGTGTCTCGAGGACGGGCAAGAGCAACGCCGCTTGAGCGTGCCGGTTCAGCCGCACGGCGGCAAATGCATCCTGCTCGAGATCGAGCTCGGACCCGCCGCGCGTGAGGGCAGCGTATCTTCCGTGCGCGTCGAAAGAGCCGATTTCGGCCGCTGCTTTCAGCTGCACGCCGACGAGTGCGGACTCATGGAGCGCGAGGCGCCCGGGCGTCACCACGCCAGTTCCGGCGCAGCAGGCCTGCGCCGCAGCCCGCTGAGTCAGGCACGACACCAGCGCTAGTGCGCTCACCCACGACGGGACTCGCCACGCCGGAAGGTTAGCGAACCTGGAAGCTTGGCACGACATGATCGGCGACCGGTCCGGTGAGCGTCGTGCGGAGTTGCCAAGTGCCCGGCATGAACATGACGAGCCCGGTCAGCTCATAGCTGCCCGGTTCGGTTTCCGTCACGGTGGGGGTCACCGAGCTGCCATGACCCATCGCGGGCATCCAAGGCACCACTTGGAGATCGAGACCGGATTGAGCTTCACCCGTTGCGGGATCGCGAAAGATCAGTTGCACCGACGAATTGCCCAAGACCGGTGGCTGACTCGGTAGCGTGCGAACCTCGACGTCGAGTCCGGCGGATTCCGTCTTCAGGGTGAGCAACGGATCTTTGGAATATTCCGTGGACGACTCGCTCGGCGCGGCGCTTCCGGAGCACGCGACGACGAACCCGGCGACCGCGGCGAGTGCCAGCAGTTGGTGTTTCATCTGCTCAGAAGATACCGGTCCAGTGAAAGCGTGCCATGAGGTAAATCGTCGCAGGTTTTGCGAGCGTCCGCGGCCAAGGCCTTCGGCTGCACGGTTTGCGCTAGAAGCCCCCTGCGACAAGTCGTCGCACGCACGCTTTGCGCGTGGACGTGGCTCGAGGCTCGAGATATCTCGGGGATTCAGCTACCGCCCCGGCTGAGCGGACGGAGATCCCAAAGATGAAACCGAGCACTGCCGCCATCGTCATTTCACTTGCTGGCGGGCTGCTCGCCAGTGTTGGCTGCAGCTCGTCAGATGGTTCACCGGCGCCTGTGCTCGGCCCTGCTGACACCACCGCTGCGGTGCTGGGCCCGGCCAACGACCGCTGCCTCAATCAGCCAGCGCAGGAGGTGGATCCCGCGGCGTGTAAGACGCCCGGCAGTTCGGACGAGGGTGCCGGCGGTGCCGCCGATGAAGGCTCGGCCGGTGACACCGCGGGTGCCTCGGCGGCCGCTGACTGCAATTTGGCGCACGACGCGAGCTACGGCGACACCCTGTACAACTCGTCGGGCGATGACGACGACTGCAAGTATCACGTCTCGTGGACCTCGACGCCGGTGGCCGTCAATCAGGACGTCCGTTTCACGGTGACCGCGACGTTGAAGGACGGCACCACGCCGCTCGAGGGGCTCAGCTCGGGCATGAACGCGCTTTCGCGCGTGGAGCTTTACGTACCGTGCGCGCCCACGCACTTTCCGCCGGCATCCGACGCGCGGCCTACGATCAAGGAGACTTCGCCCGGCGTATACACGGCCGGGCCGATACGGTTCGACGAACCGGGGCGCTGGGTCGTGCGCTTTCACTTTTACGAATCGTGCCTCGATCAAGAGACGTCGCCACACGGGCACGTCGCTTTCTTCGTCGACGTGCCTGGGTGACCGGTCAGGTCGTGCACTCGCCCAATCTCGAACGCCCGTCCGACGCGCGTGCCGCGCCCCCGGCGCGGCAACTGTCGAGCCCCTGGGGCGTCAATTTTCGATGGCTGGTGCGTTTGCGCTTCGGCGCGGTGCTCGGGCAAATGGTGGTGATCGCGGCGGTGCGGCTGGGGCTGCACATCGAGCTGCCGCTCGGCTCTTTGTCCGTCATTCTGCTGCTCGAGCTCCTGCTCAATGTCTGGGCCGTCCTGCTCGTGCGGCGCGGCACGCTGATTCGCGAACGGCACGTCACCGTGAGCGTGGGCTTGGACCTATTGCTCTTCTCTGCGCTGCTCTTCTTTAGCGGCGGCCCGGCCAACCCCTTCAGCTTCTTGTATCTGATTCACATCGCACTGGCTGCGATCGTACTTTCTCCGCGCGCAAGCTTCGCGCTAGTCAGCGCGGCGCTCGCCTGTTCGCTCGGCCTGTTTTGGCTGAATGTGCCCTTGCCTCACGACCATGCCCGGCACATGCAGGAATACAGCTGGCACATGCGCGGCATGTGGGTCGCGTTCGGTCTGGCCGCCTGCTTCATCGTCTATTTCATTCAGCGCGTGTTGCGCGAGCTGCGCGTGATCGAGCAGCAGTTGGCCGAGTCTCGCGAAAAAGCGTCGCGCAGCGAAGCCGTCGCGGCTTTGGCGATGTTGGCGGCGGGCGCCGCGCACGAGCTCGCTTCGCCGCTGTCCACGATTGCGGTGGCGAGCGGCGAGCTGCTCCGGCACGTTCCCGCAAACTCGGACAGCGCGGCGCGTGACGACGTGCTCTTGATCCGCAGCCAGGTCGAGCGCTGCCGTGAGATCTTGGAACAACTGGCGGTAGAGGCGGGCCAAGCGCAAGCTTCGGCGTTCGGCGATCTCACTTGGCAAGCGGTTTTGGACAAAGCGCTCAGCGGCTTCGAACGAGCGCGCCTGAAGATCACGACTCCGGAAGGTGAGCCCCAGCGCGTACGCGGATCGCTCACCGCTGTCTCGCGGGCGGTTCGCAATTTGGTCAGCAACGCGATCGACGCGAGCCCCGCTGGGGCCATCGTGCGCTTGACCGTGGAAAGCGAAGCCGGAGGCCTGACCTTCACCGTCGAAGACCAGGGCAAAGGCATGTCGCAGAGCGTGCTGGCTCGCGCCCGAGAGCCCTTTTTTACGACCAAGAGCCCGGGCAAGGGCCTGGGTCTTGGCCTGTTTCTCGCGTCGAGCGTGGCCGAACAAATGGGCGGACGGCTCGAGCTGTCGGCGCGCTCCGGCGGCGGAACCCGCGCAAAGCTGAGCCTGCCCGCGGTCGGCAGCAATGCTCCTGTGCTAAACCCGGTGCTCGGCCAACAGATCTTCGACAGCCATGGTTGATGCGTCCGAACCCGCTAGAACGATCTTGATCGTGGAGGATGACACCGCTCTGCGTGAGCGCTTGGTGAGAGCCATGACTGACCGCGGCTTTCTCGCGCGCGGCGCCGCGACCGTGGCTGAGGCGATCGCCGCCGCCGAAGAGGCTCCCGAATACGCCGTCGTCGATCTGCGCATTGGCGCGGAATCTGGACTCGAAGTGATCCGCGCCCTCTTGGCGCAAGATCCAGCGACGCGGATCGTGATGCTCACCGGCTACGGCAGCATCGCAACCGCGGTCGAAGCGATACGCCTCGGTGCCGTGCACTACCTGACCAAGCCCGCCGACGCCGACGAGATCGTGCGCGCGCTCAAGCACGGCAGTGAGGGCGAGGCATCGCCGCCTCCGAGTGAGCCGCTCTCGCTCGCGCGAGCCGAGTGGGAGCACATCAATACCGTGCTCGTCAGTGTATCGGGCAATATTTCGGAGGCCGCGCGCCGGCTCGGCCTGCACCGTCGCAGTTTGCAACGAAAGCTCGCCAAGTATCCGCCTACGCGCTGAAGCGGGTCCCGCTCCGCGCTCACGACGCAGCCGCAACGCGGGCACGCGCTTTGGGGCTATAATCCTCTTATGCAGCCGGTGCTCGCAGCGGACGCTCTCGGCCTCGGGCTCCGCTCGGTGCACTATCGAACAGGCTGGGAGAGCTCGCCGGCTGTCGACTACGTCGAGCTGATCGCGGAAAACTTCCTGAGTGATGCGCAGCCGCCGCGCTACCACTTGGACCAAATCATGGAGCGCTATCCGATCGTGCTGCACGGTGTGGGGCTCAACCTTTTGGGGCCAGAGCCGCCGGATGCGCGCTACCTCGATCGCCTGGCCTCCCTCGCCGAGTACGTGAGGGCTCCATTCGTGAGCGATCACCTGTGTTGGACGGGCGCTCACGGCCATCACCACCATGATCTGCTGCCTGCGCCGTACGTACCGGAGTTGGTCGAGCTGGCTGCGGAGCGCGCAAGCTTGGTGCAAGCTCATCTCGGGCGCCGCTTCGCGCTCGAGAACTTGTCGAGCTATGTGGAGTTTACGCAATCGAGCCTGAGTGAATGGGATTTTTACTCGGGCGTCGTGCGGCGCGCGGGCTGCTTCTTCTTGCTCGACGTAAATAACATCTACGTTTCGAGCCAAAATCACGGTTTCGATCCGGAGCAATACCTTTCGGCCATCGATTTTTCGCGCGTGCTCGAGGTGCACGTGGCCGGTCACTCGCGCGACCCCGATGGCAGCTTCGTCGACACTCACGATCGCGCCGTGTGCGAAGCGGTGTGGCAGCTGTACGAGCGGGCTTGGCAGCGCGGCGGCCCGTTCCCGACGCTGCTCGAATGGGACGAGCACATTCCTGCCTTTCCCGCGCTGCTCAGCGAGCTCAGTCTGGCCAGAAAGCACCAACTGTGAAGCCTTGGCCGAGCTCACCAAGCTGGCTCGTGGAGTTGCAACGCCGCTTCGGCGAAATGCTGCGCACGCCGCTCGACGCGAGCGGCAGCGCGCTCCGCGCAGCGCCGGAAAGCTACGATCCCACGTTGATCCAAGCCACGTGCTCGCCCGCGAACGGCGCGCCCGCCGCGCGACTCGCGGTTTACAACCGTCAGTACTGGTTTCGGCTGCTGACCGTCTTGCAGCGCGCATTCCCGCTCACGGCGCGTTTACTCGGTTTCTGGCACTTCAACCAATATGCGGCGAAATATCTGAGGCTGAATCCGCCGCATGATTGGGATATCGACACCGTGGGCGCAGGCTTTGCGGAATTTTTGCGCGGTACGCTGCGCGCAGGCGAGCTCGAACTCGGCGGAACCCGCCGCGTTGCCTGTGCTGCATTGCTCGAGGCGGCGCAGATCGATGCGGCGTATCATGCCGTGTTTCGCGCGCCCGCCGTCAGCGCCTATCAGCCGACCGCGGCTGATTCCGAGCGGCTCCTGCGCGGCAGGCTGCGCCCCTCGCCGGCGGTGGCACTGCTGAGCGAGCATTGGCCGCTCTGTGAAATGCGGCCCCGCGCGTTGGCGTCGGCAGGCGAAACGCCGCTTTCGCTCGCGGCGCGTCTGGCTGAGCCGCAATGCTGGTTACTCGCTCGCGAGCAGCTCACGCTCAGGCTGTGGCCGCTCGCGCCGCGGCAAGCCGAGCTACTCGAATTGCTGCGGCAAGATTCGGTGCCGAACGCGCTCGCGCGCATCGAGGCCCAGTGTTCGCCCGCCGAGCGAGGGGAGCTTGCGCGCCATGTCCGGGAGTGGCTTGCGCAAAGCGTGCAGCTCGGCGTCTGGACCGGACTCGACGATTAGCGCCGGCTCTGGCCGCTTTTTGCGACGACCGTTCGACGCTAGCCTCGGAGCAAGCTATCTTCCGGCGCATGAGTGCCCGAGCGCGTGTGGTTCACGCCGAAGCTTCCGATCCGTCGAGTCACTGCTTATTGAGCGCCGCCTTGGCTGGCCTGCTCTGCGTCGCCACGGTCGGCTGCAGCAGTTCCGATGCCCAGACCTCCGCGCCCGGCCCAGGTGTCATCACCTCCAGCCAAGCGATCAGCGGCATGACGGAAGAAGAGTTCACGATGCGCTGCGACGCGCGGAGTGGCACGGTCGAGGTGATGCCGCACTGCGGAGGCTTTGCCACCGCCAAAGGCTTCTCCTACGACATCACCACGCAGGAATTGTCGGAGCACTCCTGCAAGGGTGCCAACACCTGCGCCGGTTGGAATTGCGTCGTGCCCGGCTGAGCGGCGCCGTGCGCTTTGGCGCGCGGCATAGGGCTCACGACCGTGGGCGCTGGGTCTGGATTTTGATTGATTGATGGTCACCGAGCGCGGCGCTCTGCGGCGTAGCCTTCGGCGTCCAAGGGCGGCTTCTCTCTCGCTGACGTAGCGCGACGCCGAAGGCTACGCCGGTCTGCGACGTAGCGCGTGACCATCAACCCAAGAAATACGAGCGCGACGTCCGCTCACGATGACGTCCGCTCACGATGCGGGTTCGAGCACGGGTTCGGCGCCGCCCGAGTCGCACGCGAGACGATGCTCGCCGGCCAGATCGAAATCCTGGTCCGCCAGGGCTTCGCCCAGCACGCGCAGCTTCAGCGCTTCACCCGTCACGCAACGCACGCTGAGGTGAATGTTCGGCCGATCGAAGCCCGTCACCACGATTTTGGGATCACGCAAATGCAGGCGCTCGCAGATTTCGCGCCGCACTTCGGCGCTGGCGGTCGCGGTGAGCGCCAGCGTGCGCGGGTGGCCGAGCTCGTCGATGACCGTGCCGAGCCGCAAATAGTCGGGTCGGAAACCGTGGCCCCATTCACTGATGCAGTGCGCCTCGTCCACCACGAATAAGGAGGGTTTGGCGCGCCGGAGTCGCTCCAGCGTTTGTTCGCTCTTCAGCTGCTCGGGCGCTAGAAATAGAAATTCCAATGCTTGCTGCTCGAGCTCGGAGAGCGCCTGTTCCCGCTCGCGCGCCGGCTCGAGCGAATTGACGACCGCGACTTGACCGAGCTCGCTCTCGGCGATCGCTTCGCGCTGGTCGCGCTGCAACGCGATCAGCGGTGAGATCGCGACGGTGGGGCCGGGGATGAGCGCGCCGGCGATTTGGTACACCGCGCTCTTGCCCGAGCCGGTGGGCAAGACGGCGAGCGTGTCCTGCCCCAGCAACACGGCTTCGAGGGCCTCTTTTTGCCCAGGTCGCAGCGACTCGAAGTTCAGTTTGTCCTGCGCGAGTTTGCGAACCGATTGCCAGTCGCGTTTGGACAGGCTCACGCGCGGCCTCGTTCGGTCAGAGCGCTCTCGGAGCAATCGTGAAAGAACGTGCTTTGCATCGCCTGCGCTTCGGTCACTGACTCTGGCGCGGACGAGCGCGCTGACTTGCGGCGTACGTCGCTCGTCGCAGCGAATGCACGAAGCCGCTCGGTACGACCCCACGCCCGTTTTGAAAGGGAGAGAAGCGCAACGCTTCTTGATCGATGGCGAGCGGCTCGGTAAGCCACACGGTCGCCAGCGCGTGCCAGCCGAGTTCGAAGGTGTAGCGGGCCTCGAGCCGTAGCGGCACGTGCGCGCGCTCCACGGCGGAGGTCAACGCTTGGTCGCGCCGCTCGGAGCCGGTTTGCGCCCGGTGGTGGCCCTTCACGGGCGAAAGTCGGAATTTCACATGCCGACGCCGCCCCACCTCGAACGGGCTCACCGCCCAATATTTGTTGGCCAAATAGTCATGCGCGTTGGTCGTGAACGGAGCGAGCGGCATCGTCAGCGGGCTGACGATGGTTGCGAACAGGAGATCTTGATCGCTCGCTCGGCGCTCGGCGCTCGTGTCCTTGCTTTTGCGCAAACGGAGCGCGACACCCAGCACGTCACAGACCTCGAAATTGCCACGCCACAGCGCTCCGGAGAAGCGCGCCAAGCCGGGACCACTGAGCCGTGCGGCGAGCTCTGCCCACTCCGCGTCGAGACCGGATCTGGCTTCGATTTGCGCGCGGAACGTGCGGCCAACCGGGTGGAAGACGCGCGCTTTTCGGAGTTGACTGACGGCGGACGAAAGCGGCGCGAGCAGCAAACCCGCACCGAGCCCAGCGAGCTCTCGCCACGACGGAGCGCGCGTGTGTCGTTGAAGCTCCAAGTCGTGGACCATGTTCGAGTGACTGCAAGCTGCGTACCACGGTTACGTCTATTTTCGTCGTGGAGCGGAGGGAGAGTTCACCGCCAGGCCGCCAAGGGAGAGGAGGGGCGCCAAGGTTTTTGGGGGGCGCGATGGGCTGCGCGGGGCGTCGGGGTTGGGGTCTTGTCGGAGAGTGCGGGCATTGACGAGAGTGGTCGGGTTAGGCGTGGCTCTTTGCGAGACTTGAGTCGGCTTCGGTTCGGTGTTCGTGCTTGCCGAAGAGGTGGCGTAGGGCGCTTTTCGCGGCCCAGTAGCCACACATGCCGTGGACGCCGCCGCCGGGGGGCGTGGAGGACGAGCAGAGGAAGAGGCGCGGATTGGGCGTGGCGTACGGGTCGAAGCGCGCGACGGGGCGCGTGAAGAGTTGTCCCAGCGTCGCGGCGCCGCCGTTGATGTCACCGCCAACGTAATTTTGGTTGTAGCTCTCCATCGCCGCCGTGTCCTTGCTCGCGCGTAAAAGGATGCAGTCGCGAAAACCCGGTGCAAAGCGCTCGATCTGATCCTCGATCAGGCGTGTCGCATCGAGTTTGGAGCCGTTCGGGACGTGGCAATACGCCCAAGCCGTGTGTTTGCCGCTTGGCGCGCGAGTGGCGTCGAACAAGCTCGGCTGTACGACGATCACGAACGGTTGCTCGGAAACACGTCCCTCAGCGACGGCTCGTTCGGAGGCGGCCACTTGCGCGAGCGTGCCTGAGAGATGAACCGTGGCCGATCGGGTGCAGGCCGGATCGCGCCAGGGGATGGGCGCGCTCAACGCCCAATCCATTTTGAATACTCCAGGACCATAACGAAAGCGCGCCAAGCGCGCGCGATAGCCGGAAGGGAGCTCGCTGCCGGCGATCGCCAGCAGTTGCTTCGGCGTCAGATCGAACAGATAAGCGCGTGCCGGCGGGAGCTGACCAATCGGTGACCACCACGGAAACTGAGCCGCCAATGTCGCGGCACAGCTTGGCGGTCTCCTCCCGCGCCTCCGCTCGCCGCGCAGCGAGCACGACGCGCGCTCCGCTGCGGGCGAATTCGAGCGCAGCAGCCCGACCGAGGCCGCTCGATGCGCCGGTAATGACCACGACTTTGCCGTCCAGGGAGTGCATGCGCCTCGACAAGCAAAAGGCGTACGCGCCGCGGCAGTGCTCGTTCGAGCGAACGGACGACGAGGACGAGCGTCCGGCCGAGTCTGCTCACGTCTAGGTGAGACCAAAAGTAACTGGTCAGCGAGCGCGGCTCATCGCCGCACGGCGCAGCTCGCCCAATTAGCGCAACGCCGGCTGCACCGTCTCGGCGGGCTGAGCGGGGCGTGTGCCGAAAACCACCAGCGGGACTGCGATGGCCTGGACGAGGACTACTGAAAGCCAGATCGCCTCCGGCCACTCTTTCTGGACCACGAAGTAGAAGCTGGAGAACGCGAGCGGCGCCACGATCGAAGCCAGGCCCACGGCCGATGCCAACACTCCTTGGAATTGCCCTTGGCGCGCTGGCTCGACCAGTCGGGTCGCTCGCGATTGCAGCGCGGGGGTGCCGATGCCTCCGAGCGCGAAGAGGGGCATGACGGCAAAGACGACCCAGCCTTGCCTGGCGAACGCCATGACGATGAGCGCGACACCAGCGCACCCGAGGCCGACGAGGACCGCGCCCGGCTCGCCGAGCAGCTTGGTCGCAAGGCCAGGCAACAGCGCCTGCACGAGCGTTTGGCACAGCCCGAACGTGCCCAGCGAGAGGCCGATCCAGCGCCCGTTCCAGTGGAACGCATCGAAGCCCCACAGCGCCCAGCAAGTACCATACGCCTCGCCAGCGCCGCTCAGGATGAAAAACACGAAAACGAGCGGCAGGAGTGGCTTCAACGAGAAGACCCAGCGGAGCGGCCTGAGCGGATTCAGCGCAGCAAGCTCAAGTTGCTCGCGAGTCGGCGTGCGAGACTCCGGCAGAACGAACAAGGCGAGCAGGAGATTGCAGGCGTTCAGCACCGCAGCGGCAATGAACGGTAAGCGCAGCCAATAGTCGCCGAGCAGCCCGCCGAGCAACGGCCCCACGATGAAGCCGACGCCGAACATCGCGTTCGAGAGACCGAAGCGGCGCGCGCGCTCGCTCTCCGCCGAAATATCGGTGAGGTAGGCCGTCGCCACCGACACATTCGCGCCCGTCAAGCCGGCTACGGCGCGGCCGACCAGCAACACCCAAAGCTCGGGCGCGAACGCCATGACGAGATAATCGAGCGCCGCGCCCGCCAGCGAAATCAGGAGCACCGGACGTCTGCCGAGTTGATCGCTCAAGGCGCCGAGCACAGGCGCAAAGATGAACTGCATCAGCGCATAGAGCGCGGTCATGATCCCGAGCTCGGGCGCGATATTTCGGGTGTGCGTCACCTGCTCGAGTAGCCGCGGCAGAATCGGAAAGATCAGGCCGATGCCGACCGCGTCGAGGCCGATCGCGGCAAAGATCACCAGCAAGGGTTTGTTCATCGTAAAATTCCGGATCCGAATCAGGCGTCAGCGCTGCGGGCCACGGTATTGCCGCATCGAACTGCTTTCACGGGCGAGTCCGTTCGCTTTGCCGCAGCGGCATTGAGGGGAATTGATGGCTGGATGCTGCGTGTTGGCGGCCGTTTCGTCCAAGACATTGTTGGACCTCTGATTGAGACCTGCTAAGTCTCAATCCCCCCGTCCAGTCTGGAGAGCGAATGGAGCTTCGTCATTTGCGCTACTTCGTCGCGGTTGCCGAGGAAGAGAACTTCCACCGCGCCGCGGAGAAGCTGCACGTGTCTCAGTCGCCGCTCAGTCGCCAGCTGCAACAGCTCAGAGCTGAGATCGGCGTCGATCTTTTCGAGCCGTCGGGGAGGGGCGTGAAGCTGACATTGGCTGGACGTCTATTCCTGGAACGGGCGAAGGCGATTCTTTCATCGGTGGACGCAGCCGCGGGCGAGGCCCGCGAGGCTACCGCTGGCCGCATCGGAACAATCGCCATCGGCTTCGAGCCAGGAGCCGGCTATCTCGGCTGCCTGTCGACGATCGTCGCCAAGCTGCACAAGCGGCAACCAAGAGTGAACGTGAAGCTCTTGCCGATGATCGGCACCGAACAATGGGAGGCGCTGCGGCTCGGCGAAATCGCGCTCGCCTACGGCAATGAGTTTCCGGACGGCCCAGCGCTGCGGAGCGTGGTGCTATCGCGAACGCGCATCGGGATCCGGCTACCCAAGGCGCATCACCTGGCCCAAAAAGCGCAGCTCAAAGTCGCCGATCTGGCGCACGAATCGATCCTGATGGGCCCGCGCCGGCTGCGCCCGCGCCTGTACGACGACATCATCGCCGCGGTGCGCGCGCGGGGCGTGGTGCTGAATCTCGCGCCCGAGGGCAGCGACGGCGAAGCGGTTTGGACCCTCGTTTCGAGTGGCCTCGGCTTGACGTTCGCTGCGGAGAGCGGCGCGCGCTTCCTCGACGCGGGTGGGGCGATCGCCGGCGCGGGCCCGCGGCATCTCGGGGCGGCGGTCTGGCGGCCGCTCAGCGATCTCGGCGTCGAGCTGTGCGACGTCGCGGTGTGGCGCGCCGACGCCGCGCGCTCGCCGCTGCTCGCGCCGTTGATCGAGATCGTCGCGGAGCTCGGCACTCAGCTTCAAAAGGCGGCGCCGTCGCGCAGGGCGCGCTCGCGATGAGCGGGGGCAAGCTGACGAAGGATCCGGCTCGGCGTGGCTTGCGCTTCCGCGCTTGCGCGACGCTGCTCGCCTCGTGCGCCAGCGTGGGTGCGTGTCGCGACCCGGCCGTGCAACCCGGCACCGCGAGCACGGCGGGCTCCGGCTCGAGCCCACAGCCAACGGTCGCGACGCAGGCCGCGTCTGCCGGTGCCGCGCAGGCGTTTTACGCGGATCGCTTCAGCAAAAAACCAGAGCCGGCGGCGATGACCGAGCTCGGTCGTGCGTTGTTCTTCGATCCGCGCCTGTCGGTATCTGGCAAAATGGCCTGCGCTACTTGCCACGATCCGCGCTTTGCGTATGGCCCGCCCAATGATCGCGCAACACAGCTCGGCGGACCCGAATTGAAGCTCTCAGGACTGCGCGCGGTGCCGTCACTGCGCTATCTGCAAACGGTCCCCCCCTTCACTGAGCATTACTATGAAGAAGGCGGGGCCGAAGCAGACCAAGGACCGACGGGTGGGCACACCTGGGACGGCCGCGCCGACACGCTCCACGACCAGGCGCGCTTGCCCTTGCTCTCGCCGCTCGAGATGGCAAACCCGAGCCTCGAGGCCGTGGTCGCGAAGGTCGAGCAGGCGCCCTATGCCGCGCAGTTTCGCGCCGCATTTGGCGGAGACGTATTTTCGGATCCGACGCGCGCCACGACGGCCGTGCTGCTCGCGCTCGAGGTGTTCCAACAAGATCCCAAAGAGTTTTATCCCTACCGCAGTCGTTACGACGCTTATCTGCGCGGCCGGGTGAATTTGAGCGCGCGGGAGGCGCGTGGTCTCGCGCTCTTCGCTGATCCGCAGAAAGGCAATTGTGCGAGCTGCCATCCGAGCGGCGTGCGAAGCGGCGCCTTTCCGGCGTTCAGCGACTTCGGTTTCGTAGCCCTCGGCGTGCCCCGCAATTCGGCGCTGCCCGCCAATCGAGATGCGGGCTTTTTCGACCTGGGTCTGTGCGGGCCGTTGCGCACGGATC
>Ga0068855_100005162_pt1 | contig 15924 bp, 12 predicted proteins | sample KBSCornC52_FD_66592 | JGI IMG/M metagenome (GOLD analysis project Ga0068855, IMG submission 66592) | Corn rhizosphere microbial communities from Kellogg Biological Station, Michigan, USA - KBS Corn C5-2 | ecosystem: Host-associated > Plants > Roots > Rhizosphere > Soil ...
GCCCGGCGCCATCACGAACGTCGGCGTGCTGACCACGACGATGCCGAGCGTCGCACCGTAAAATAGCGAGGCGCGTTTGGCCGGCTGTTGCATGTAGTAGCCGGTACTGCCCGGACTATAGTCGTAGGCCGGCGAATACTCGTCGCGCACGTCACTCGTGGGCAAAATCACGTTCGCACTCAAGCGCACGCGGTGCGCGAGATAAACGCCGCCTTGAAAGCCCACGTTCAGAAACTGCGAGACCCGGTTTTGCCACGAGATGCTCGCGACCAGCACATCCACGAACGGTGACGAGCTGAGCGCCGCGTCCTGCGCAAAGCGCACCTTTTCGTGTTGTGGAGGCGGATAGTAGTAACCGTAGCCGGGTGGCGGATACGGTGCATAACCGGGATATGGTCGTTGATAACCCGGCGGGGCCGTCGGCGGCGGGGGCAGCGGGGCCGCGTTTGGCGGCGCCGACGCGCTCGGCGCGGGCGGAGCCGGAGCCGCGCTCGGCGCCGGGGGCTGCACGGGCGCGGGCGCGGGCGATGCGGTGGGCGGCGGGGACGCGGCGGGCGGCGCGGGCGGTGGCGGCGGGAGCGCCGTCGCGGCTGAGTTCGTCGCCGCAGCCGGAGGAGCCGCGCTCGCGCCCGGTGCTGCCTGCGAAACAGCCGCGGTCAGCAGATAGATCCCCACGAATAGCCAAGCCAAATGCCCCATATTCCAGTTTTTTCTCTCGTTTCCTCGCGCCCGTCAAGGAAGGGGGTGCTAAAAGCCGAGCCGTGCGCCGCCGCCCCGCCTTCCTGACTCCCCTCACCGGGCTCCTTTCGTTCGCCGCGCTCGGTTTAGCGACGTTCACGAGTCGGCCTGCCGCCGCGACCGTGATCGAGCGCGTGGTCGCGGTGATCGGCGATCGGGCCATCTTGCTCAGCGATTTGAAGACGCGCGCACAGCCGTTTTTGATCCAGGTGACCCAAGGCGTGGCCTCGGGCGCGCAGCGCAACGCTGCGATCTCCCAGGTGTACAAGGGCGTGCTCGACAAGATCGTCGACGAAGAGCTGGAAGAGCGCGCGGCCATTCAGGCCAAAATCACCATCTCCAGCAAAGAGATCGACGAAGCGATCGCGCGCGTCGCCAGCCAAAATCAGATCACCACCCAAAAGCTCTTGGCGGAGGCCGCGAAGACCGGCATCAGCGAGCAGCAATATCGCGACGAGCTCCGGCGCCAGCTATTGCAGGCCAAGCTCGTCAACGTCCGCCTGCAGGGCCGCATTCGCGTCACGGACGAAGATTTGAAGCTGGCCTACCGCAAGCTCGTGTTCGAGGAACGCCAGCGCCTCGGCCTGCGTGTGGCCTGGATCCGCATTCCCGCTGGCGCGGACGGCTCGGGCCGCGCGCTCGCCGAGCGCGTGGCTGAAGCCGCGCGCACGCAGGATTTTGCCAGCCTCGCGCGGCAATTTTCCCAAGATCGGAGCACGAAGGAGCTTGGCGGTTTACTGCCCCAAGACAAACTCGCCGATCTTCCGCCCAGCGTGGCGCGCGCCTCGCTCGGGCTCGAAGTCGGCGAATCGTCTCCCGCTCTGCGCGTGGGCGACGACTACGTGATCGTGCGCGTGAACTCGCGCGACGCTTCCCAGCTGCCGAGCTTCGAGGACGCGCGGCGCGAGCTCGGCGACCGCGTGTACATGGATAAGATGGGCCAAGCGCGCCGCAGTTGGCTCGACGGCTTGCGCCGCCAAAATCACGTCGAAGTTCGACTCTAGTCGCTGTCGCAGACCAAGCGATACAGTTTGTCGCGCGCCACGCCGCGCGCGACGATGTGCTCGGCGCTCGCCAGCTCGCTGCGGATCAGCGCGTCGAACTGCTCGAGCGCAAGCGCGCCCTGAATCCGCCGCCCATTGACGAAGAAGGTCGGCGTGCCGGTGACGCCGAGTTGCTCGCCGAGCGCCACGTCACGGCGAATCGCGGCGTCATGCGCACCGGCGTGCGCTGCGACCAAAAGCAGCGCGCTGTCTAGCCCGGCTTTGCCTGCCAACTCGCCCAGCGTGCCATCGTCGAGATCGCCGGCGCGCGCGAAGAGCCCGTCGTGAACGGCCCAAAAACCCGAGTTTGCGCCGCGGGTAAACGCATCGGCCGCGAAGTTTGCGAGCAGGCGCGCGCGCTTGTGCTGTGGCAGTGGGTAATCCTTCCAAACCACACGCAAGGTGCGCGGATAGCGAGCAAGCAGGGTCTTGAGCGTGGGCTCGACCTGCTTGCAGTACGGGCACTCGAAGTCGGAAAACTCGACCAGCGTCACCAGCGCGTCGGCTGGGCCGCGCGCGGGCGAATCCAAGACCGGCGCGCACACGCGGGCCGCGTCTTGTTCGCCGAGCCCGATCAGATTGCTGCTCGTGCGCGTCGCGTACAATTCCTTGGCAGGTGCGCCGGTCGCCAGTGCCCAAGTGACCGTGCGGCGTTCGTCGAGCAGCAAGCGCTCGAGCTCGTCGGGCGTGCGCTCGCCCTCGACGCGCAGCCCGTTCAAGAAGGAAAGCGGCGTCGCTCGCAGCCCGAATTGCCCGGCGAGCTGCAGATCGGCGTCGACCGCAGCGTCGCCCAACGTGGCAAGCTCCGGCACTGAATCACTGGCGTAGCCGGCAGTGGACAGCAGCGCGCTCAGTCGCTCGTCACTGAGCGCCGCGTCGTCCTGCGCGATCTTGTGCAGCACACTGAAAAACGCAGCTGAGCCTCGTTTTCGCGCGAACCCCGCCAAGACTCGCGCGGCCGTTTGCGCGTAGGCATGCTCGGGCAGCGGGCGATGGTGAAACACGATCCGCAGATCGTCGCCAAAAGTCACTTTCGCCGCCTCGAGCGCGCGCCAGGCGTGCCGCGTGTGCGGGCACTCCAGATCGCCGAACATGAGCCAGCTCAGCGGCGCGTTGCGCGTACCCCAAATCGGCTCGCTGCCCGTCACGGGCAAGGCCGCGCGCGCCTCTTCGGCAAAGCTGCTCGGCCCCACTCCCGGCGGCACGAGCGGCGCGTGGCTGATCACGACCCGCGGTGCCGACGTCTTCTTCTTGGGCGGCGGTGGCACTGGCGGCAGCTCGTCGTCACTCGGCCCGGGAATCGTCAAACGCGGGCTGGGAGGCGGCGGAGCATGGGTCACCGCCGGAACCGCCGGTGGTTTGACGGGCCGCGCGTGCCGGAACGCGAACACCGTCGCCCCCACGATGCTGCCACTCATCAACAAAAAGCCCCCGAGCACGACCAGCAGCGCGACCCACGTGCTGCCGTGCGCGGCGTTCGGCGCTGGCGTCGGTGGCAGCGCAAACGGCGGCGCAGCGGGTCGTGGTTGGCTCGCGAGCGGCGCGACAGGCAGCCGAGTCGCGAGCGGCGACGGATCCAGAGGCTGCGCCGCTGACGACTCCGCGCTCGGCTCGGACGACGGATCCAGAGGCTGCGCCGCTGACGACTCTGCGGTCGGCTTGGTTGACACAGCGCGATTCGACTCCGCTTCCGGCGCGCTCGCGGAAACGTCGCGCGGCTCGTTCTCGGACGCTGAGCGCTCCGCGCGCGGAGCGCCGCTCGGCGCGCTCGCAAGTGCATCGCTTTCGGCGGCGGCGCCCGCGAGCTCGCGGGCAAACGCGCGCACGTCATTGGGCCGCGCGCGCGGCTCGGCGGCGGTCGCACGCTCGAGCAACGCGGTCAGCGCCGGGTTCAGCGATTTTTCTGACAATTCGCCGGCGTTTTCCGGATTGGGCGCACCGCACAGCAGCTCCTTGAGCAGCGCACCGAGCGCAAACACGTCGCTCGCGGGCCTTGGCGCGAGCAGCGCGTTGCGCAGCTCGGGCGCGCGATAGGCGGGGGGCGATATCTGACTCGCGTCGCCCGGCGCGCCAAAGCGCGTGGCCAGCGCCGCAACGCCGAAGCCAAATAGCACGTCACGCGACTCGCCTTCGACGATCAACTCCGGACAAACGCAGCCATGCGCGATGCCCTGATCGTGCAAAGGAGCAAGCGCGTCGGCAATTCGCGCAGCGAGCGCCGCAACCCGGCGCGGCGCCCAGAGCTCGCCGCGCGCTTCGGCAACACTGCCGGTCGCCGGTGCGGCAAACGCAACGAACGCGAGCCCTCCGTCCACACCGGAAGCGATCGGTCGCGCCACGCCCGGTACCCCGAGCGCAAAGCGCAGCTGACGCTCGAGCGCATCCGCCACCTGCTCGGCATTGGCGGTCACCGACAGCAGCACCAACCAGACACGACGCCCCGTGCTCAGCTCCTCCGCCGGAGCGATCGAGTTTGCCGCAGCAGCGAAATTCCCAAGGACCCGAAACCGTCCGTCGAACACTGAAGCCGGCCGCAGCATCTTTGTCAGTTTGACACGCCCAGAAGGCGTTCAGACAGCTTGGCGAAATAGGGACCCCTGCTCCGGCATTTCCCCCCGGTTCTTCCCGGGAATTGCAGCGTGGCACGCCATGTGCTCAAACGAGCCCGCCAGATGTCCTCCCTTCGCCGAGTGTTCGCGTTCTTGGCTCCCATGGTGGTTCTTAGCGCCGTTGGTAGCGCAACAGCCCAGAGCCTTCCCACGGCCACCACGATCACCCTCGCCCCCACCCCGGTGACCCACAGCATCATGCGCACCGGCTTCCGGCTGAACACGCAAATCAACTACGCCGATTGCATGGGGGACGACATCCTCAAGTTTTCGGTCGTACTCACCGGCCGGCAAAGCTTCATTCTCCAAGCCTGGGCGGGGAGCAATTGCGACCAGCCCGCAAATCGCACGACCGTGAACAGCAACTTGTGCTGGAAGCTGTACGAGGCGATTCCCGACTCGTCGTCGACCAATCCGAACAACCCGATCGTGGAGATTCACGTGCGCGATTTGTTGGCCGGGAAGACCCTCTACGGCGCGCAGACCGGCTCGACGGACACGGGTGGAACCGGTGGGACCAGCGCCGGTGGCAGCGGTGGAACTGCAGGAACCGACACGGGCGGAACCGCGGGAACGGGGGGGACACTCGATGCCGGCGGTAGCGCGGGCACGACATCGGCGGGTGGAACCGGCGGCACGACCACGACCACACTTCCCACCGGCACCTTGATTCACGGTTCCGGACAGGAAGCCTGCATCGACAACACCGCCGTTTTTGCCGCGACGCCGATCACCGTCTACTTCATGTTGGTGGATGGGAACGCGCAGCTCCAAGGCAGCGCGGTGAAGTGGGAAGGCAAGTACAAGTTGATTGCCCCGCCCCCTCCTGAGAACGTAACCGCGAAAATCGGCGACGGCCTTTTGCCCATCCACTTCAACTATCCCAATAACCAAAGCCCCGACATGACGGTCAACGGCTACCGACTGTATTGCGATCCCCCGCCCGGCGGTGGCGCGGCCGACGCGGGAGTAAGCCCGGTTCCGACGGACGCGGGCCCAGTGATCCCGAACTGCGACGGCGACACGCAATTCATGGACGGCGACCGAGTGGACGAAAAATTCACATGCGGGAGCGCCAATAGCTCGACGACCACAGAGGCGAACGCGACCGGCCTGGTGAATGGCGTCTCCTATCGCGTGGGCGTGGCAGCGACGGACAACTTCGAGAACGTGGGCAAGGTCTCGCTCTTGAGCTGTCAGGTGCCGCAGCCCGTTGACGGTTTCTTCAAGGCGTACCGCGAAGCCGGTGGCAAAGGCGGCGGCGGCTTCTGTAGTTTTTCGACCAGACGCGAGCCGCTGCCATTGTTCATGTTGCTCGGGCTCGCCTCCTGCCTCGTCGTTCGGCGGAGGCGCGCAGCGTGAGACGCTTCGTTCCTATCCTTACGCTCGCTTTAGTCGGAATTTGCCGGGTTGCCGCCGCGCAAGGAGTCGACGAATTCGGCGCCTACGGCAGTACCCCGCGCGAGCACCGCGAGTCGCCGCAATATGCGGCCGCGGAAATCCGGTTTGGGCGTTACATTCCGGCCGTCGACAGCTCGGTTTCGGGTACGCCCTTCAAAGATACGTTCGGCGATAGTAGTCGCTACATGGTTGGTCTGGAGGGCGACTGGCAGCTCGTACGCATCCCGCACCTCGGCACGCTTGGTCCGGGCCTCGGCTGGGGCTACACGCGCGCGACCGGCTATGCGCACCTCACGGCCAATCCGAGCCAGCTCTCGGGCGAGCAAACCGCGCTCTCGGTGATGCCCTTCTACCTTGTCGGCGTACTCCGTGCCGACGTGCTCGCGCGGGATTTCCACATCCCGCTCGTGCCTTACGCGAAGCTCGGCTTTGGCTACGCGCTCTGGTGGGCGAGCGACGGCGGGCAGACCTCGCGCGCAGACGGCGCGGTCGGACATGGCAGCTCGTACGGTCCGCAGTATGCGCTCGGCGGCATGTTCCTGCTGGACGAGCTGGACCCCCAAACCGCACGCGACGCCGACAACAGCATCGGCATCAACAACAGCTACATCTTCGGCGAATGGTATCGCAGCGAACTCGACGGCTTTGGTTCCAAGACCCGCATGAACGTCGGGGCCAACACCTGGGTGCTAGGCCTCGCCATCGAATTTTGACACTGCTGGCGGGAGCGAGAGTTCTCGCCGAAACGGCGAGAGCACGAAGGTAGCCGAGGGGCGGCCGGCATTGCGAGTTTGCCCGCGTGGTGGCGCGGCTTTGGCAGTGCCGGTACGCGCCCACGCCCCCAAAGGCCAAGTGCCCCAGAAGGCGCCGCGCCGGCGCCACGTGAGCAGACGGCCTGCCGCGCCCCAAGGACCGCGCTAAACGGCAAGCGCTGGGCGGCTTCACCGAGCGCGCAGCAAGCGGTCGATGTGCTTGTGTTCCCAGGCCAGCGCCCGCTCGTGATAGCGGAATTCGCGCTCGCGCGTGGCGAACTCGGGCGGGTGGATCAGGGTGCGGCCGCCGATGCGCACCTCTGGCATCACGTGATGCAAGAGCTCGTGGAACACGATGTACGACACGAAGTAGCGGGGCACCCATTCGGCATCGAGTACTGGGTGGACGCGGATCAGGCGCTCGGACGCGCTGTAGCTGCCAAGCTTGATGGTTCGCCGTTGCTTGGCCGCGGGGCTCGTGCGCCGCCCCCAGGTGATCAACACATCGCCGATGCTGCCGCCGAAGTAGGTGTCGTTCAGCTGATGCAGGATCTCGCCGAGATCGTGGACGTGACCCTGGGCCTGGAGCTTGACCGTCGCGCGCCGTGAGGCGCGGATGCGGTGCGTATTGACGTTGATGAAGTCGCCGATGACCGTCGAGGCGTCGCGGTCGCCGTGCACGACGTAGGCTACGAGCGCATCCAGGATGCGGGGCTCGGCCCCCAAAAACATCATGTTCACCCGCACCCGCAAGCGCCCGCGCGCCCGCGTCTGCGTGACCATGCGCCGGCGGTTGTCCGTGACCCCGAGCTGCACGGGGCCACCGAACGCGGCTTCTAGGCGACGCTCGAGGCGCTGGCGCGCCCCTTCATGGATGAAAATCTGCGGGCCCGACGGCAGGAAGTAGAGCGGGACCTGCGCCTGATGGTCTGGAATGCGTACGGCTGCAGTTGCCATGCGCGGTACTGAAACGCGCGCGGCACGTCGTCGACCAACGCGGTCGACAGAAGCGGGAAGCCAGGGGAAACGCAGTTGAGGAGCCATGAGAACCGGACGCACCGAGCGGTGCCTGAAATTGGGACTAAGGGACGAGATCAACAGCGTCAAGGAAACGAAAAAACAACTGCAATTTCAAGCAGTTGAATGTGAATTTGCCGACACCCGCAACGGCGCTCCTAACCCCGCGTTCCGCCTCGACTTCCGAGGCAGTGGCCAGAGTTTTACGCCTACAAATGGCACGCACTGGCCCCCGGACCGGGCGCACCAAATATCCCAACAATCCGAACAAGTTATCCCCAGAACCGACATAGCCCCACACCCCAAACTGAGACAACCAACAATGCCGTGCGACGAACGGAGCCGTCACGCGCCCGGGCTGCTCGGACTCGTCACGTACTCCGCTCGTCGCACGCTCCACCTTGCGCTGGGAGGCAGCGCGAGAGAATCAACTAGCTCGGGCGAACGTTGCCGCGCCGTGCATTCGGTCCGGCATTATTCGTTTGAGCTTTGGCGGGGTCCGGTGCTGCGGCGTGCCCCGCCGCCTCACCTTTTCCCGCTGGCTTCGACGCCTCAGAGCCAGGCGCGTTCACGGAAGGCGTGGCTGTGCCGCCAATGCCAATCCCATGGTGGAGCAATAGCTTGTGCTCGAGCTTCTGCATCAGCTCGGGATGGGCCTCGAGGTAGGTCCGCGCGTTGTCTCGCCCTTGGCCGATTCGTTCGCCGTCGACGGAAAACCAGGCACCGCTCTTCTGGATGATGTTCAGATCGGAGGCGAGATCGATGATTTCACCGGAACGACTGATGCCGTGCCCGTAAAGGATGTCGAACTCGACCTCGCGGAAGGGTGCGGCAAGCTTGTTCTTGACGACCTTGACCCGGGTGCGATTGCCAACCGCGACGGGATCTTTACCCGCGGTGACGGTCTCTTTGATGGCCCCGATACGGCGGATGTCGAGGCGCATAGAAGCGTAGAATTTGAGGGCATTTCCGCCGGTGGTCGTCTCGGGGCTACCGAACATGACGCCGATCTTCATGCGGATTTGGTTGGTGAACATGATGATGCAATGCGAGCGCGACACGGAGCCCGTGACCTTGCGCAACGCCTGACTCATCAAGCGGGCCTGCAGACCGACGTGCGAGTCACCCATGTCGCCTTCGATTTCAGCCTTGGGCACGAGCGCGGCCACCGAGTCGATCACGATTAGGTCCACGGCACCGGAGCGCACCAGCATGTCGACGATTTCGAGCGCCTGCTCACCGAAATCGGGCTGGCTGATGAGCAGCTCGTCCGTTTTGACGCCAAGCTTTTTGGCGTAGGTGATGTCGAGCGCGTGCTCGGCGTCGATGAACGCGGCCACGCCGCCCTGACGTTGCACGTTCGCAATGGCGTGCAGCGTGAGCGTGGTCTTACCGCTCGATTCCGGCCCGTAAATTTCGATGATGCGGCCGCGCGGGTAGCCGCCGATGCCGACCGCGATGTCGAGCCCCATGGAGCCGGTCGGCACCACTTGCACGTCGCCACCGATCTTCTCGCCATCTTTCAGGCGCATGATGGCGCCGTCGCCGAACTCCTTTTGGACACTGGCAATCGCGAGTTCGAGCGCTTTGGTTTTCGGCTTCTCATCCATGATGCGACCTCTGCGGGTGGTTCAAGCGACCCGTGGGGAAGGTTTTACTGCTCGGCTGTTCAGATGTCAACGGCATGCGCCCGGCGCCCGGACATACCTTGGCCCATTCGCTCGAACGCGGACAAACGGCTAGCCCGAACGTCCGACTAGTCAACTAGCGTCGTTCTAGGGTGAAATCTGGGCACGGGGCTGAGTCATCTGCGGGCGAGCACCATCGCTGAGAGATCCACCATGAGCCATCCATTCGTTCGGGCTTCGTTCACGGTCTGTTTAAGCTCGGTGGCTATTGCCGCGCTTGCTGCAGTTGCGGCTCAGGCGTGCAACACCGGGCATTTCAATGGCTGCCAAGAATCGCGAACCTGCGCGAGCGGCGGTGCGACCGACGTAGCGGCCGCGGCTGGCGCCTCAGGCGAAGCCCCGGCGGAGAGCGGCGGTAGCCCAAGCGGAGGCTCGGCAGGTGCGACAGCGAACAGTAGCGAGAATGCGGGCGCTGCCGGCGAGGCCGAGCCAAGTTGTGGCGCGCCAGGTGACCCGTGTTGCGCCCGCGAGCGCTGCATCGCGGGCGCTGCCTGCTCGGCCAACACCTGCTCGTGCAAGGAGGGGCTGAGTGAGTGCGCCGGTGGCTGCGTCGATCGGAGCACGGATGCGAAGAACTGCGGGGCCTGCGGGCACGACTGCCTGGGCGGGGCATGTGACCTAGGCAAGTGCCAGCCAGTGTTGATCGCGCCCGATCAAACCTATACGAGCGACATCGCGACGGATGGTACCTACGTCTACTGGTCCGGGGCCGCTGACGATCTGGAGAAGCACAAATACATCGCAAGGCGTCGAGTGGACCTGTCCGACGTCGCGAAAGTGATCGTGCCCGATGAACCCTACGTGAGTGGCCTGACCGTGTCGGCAAGTGGTGTGTATTGGCTTGGCACGGATCACGTGCGCACGTGCGATGCGCCGAACTGCAGCAAGGGTCCGGCTGACTTTGCTCCTACGGGCTCGACTTGCCTCAAGCTGCTTTTCTCCGCATCGGTCTCGACTTTCTATTGGGCATGCCCAGCTCGTTACGCGATGGATGACGGCGCGCTTTGGAGGTTCTCCGCAGGCGCTTCGAGTCCAGTTCGTGTGGAGCCCAAGTCCCCCAATCCCGACCGATTAACGGCTGACCAACAAAACGTCTATTGGTTCAACGATTCCAACTTTGACGCCCAGGGTGACCTAAAAACCGATGGAGCCGTCTGGCGCGTGCGGCTGTCGGATGGCCTGACGACGAAGCTCGTTTCAAGTCTCGTAGCAGAAGGCACCGCAATGGCAGTAGGGGAAACCGCTCTGTACGTTGCCGGCAACTTCGGTGGGACGACGCCCGCGGCCGATGCGACGGCAATATTCAGGATTCCGTTACCCAACGGGGCGGTCAAGCCCTCGAAGTTCGCCGACGCCACCAGCGTTGGAGGAATGGTGGCGGATTCCCAAGCGCTCTATTGGGCCGACTACGGTGGCGGCGTCATCGCGCGCTGTGCGCATTCCGGATGCACCACGCCGGAAGTGATGGCGCCAAGTCAAACTCTGCCAGACGCAATCGCTCAAGATTCGACTTCCATCTATTGGGTCAGCGGGAACGCAAGCGTCGGCTCTGTACAACGCTTGGCCAAGTAGATCCCCCTCCGCTGCCTCACGGCGCCCCTTTGCTCCAATCACACTCCATCGGGCAATCCTGCCCGCCGAGATCGGTTGCGCCTTGGGCGAACCAGCTGAGGAGCGTGTCGTAGTCCGCATCGGAAAGTGGTTGCACCGGGGGCAACACCGTCTTGTCGCCCGTGTACGGCATGAAGCGGGTCGAAACGGCATCTTGCATGGTTTGCCAGACCTTATTTTTGGTGCTGCTCGGCGGGAAGGGTGCCTGCGTATCCGCGAACGTCATCAGCGGGATCGGCGCGCCGTGGATCGGCGGGTTCTGGTGGCACTGCTGACAGACGCAGTTGATGATGTGGTAGGCGGCACACCACGGAACTGGCGTGTCAGAGAGAGAGGCTTCGTGTGCGCCGGCGTCCGGAAGCGGCGGCAGTGGGCCGCCTTGGCGATTCGTGGTCAGGTCGCTACTCGAGCAACCAACGTGGAGCGCCATCAAGCCGGCGATGGCCAAAACACCAAACGGAACTCGCGTGGAGCGGCGCGTGATGGTCATCTAGGAGAAGTCTAGTTCGAGCTTGGGACCTGGTTCCGAAGATCGTGATTCTTCAGCGCGAAATGCAATACGGGCGCCGTTTGACGCCCGTACTAGCTTCCGTTCAGCTCGGCATCACTTGCACGGGCCGGTTGCAGTGGGGTCTGTAGTATATGTGTTCTTCGAAATCTGACCGGTATGCGGGCAATGCGTCGCTGCCGGACCGGTGTCACCAGCTTTGCTGAGATGCCAGCGACGACAAGCAAACGTATCCCCCGACGTTGGACCAGCGGGATAAACCCCAACGTTGCCGAGGGTAAAGCCCATGCACGCTGTCATGCACGCGCCCTTGTTCGCGTACGGCGCCATGTCCGCCGCACCGAATTTGCAGATGGTCTCTTCGTCGTTGCAGAAGGTCGTGCAATCGGCGCCGCCGCCGCCCGCGCCCCCGGTTCCGCCGGTTCCCGCCGTACCCGCCGTGCCACCAGCGCCTGCGCCGCCGCTCGAGGTACTGCCACTCGCGCCACCAGTGCCCGCGCTGGACGTGCCGCCACTCGACGTGCCGCCGCTGGACGTGCCGCCACTCGACGTGCCACCCGCAGCCGTACCGCCGCTCGAAGTGCCGCCGCTCGACGTGCCACCGGTAGCCGCACCGCCACTCGACGTGCCGCCGCTCGACGCGCCGCCTTTGCCGCCGCTCGAGGTGCCGCCGCTCGAGGTGCCGCCGCCGGTGCCGCTCGGTGAGTCGCTGCTGCTGCAGCCTTCGAGAGCGAGAGCGCCCAGGGCGGCGATCGCGGAACTGCACAAAAGAAGCTTGATGCTCGTAGATTTCATGATGGGAGTCCCCTTTTTTGGAGGCGAAGAATCAGCCTGGGCTTCGGGCCTGTCAAGGATTTGGCCTTCGCCCAGCAGCCTAAGCAGTGTCGTTGTTCGGCGAAAACGGCGCACAAACAAGCAGGGCCGCGACGTTTCTCGGCTAACTACGCGCGCGGTCTGACTTGGTAGCGGCGGAAATTCGCCTCACTTCGATGCGCTCGGCGCGACGCGCGCTGGCGCGTGCGACCGAAAACTGGAAGCCGTGGAATTCCACCACATCACCCGTGCGCGGCACACGGCCAACCAAATCAGCAACGAAGCCGCCGACGGTCACCAATTCGACGCTCTCGTCGATGCCCAGGATCTCGAACAGTTTACGAGTCTCCGCAGACGCGCGACACACGAACACCCCGTCGGCGCGGCGGAAGATGCGCTGATCGACGCGATCGCTCTCGTCCTCGATCTCGCCCACGATTTCTTCGAGCACGTCCTCGAGCGTGATCAAGCCCTGCGTACCGCCGTATTCGTCGACCACGATCGCGATGTGGCGGCGTTCTTCCTGGAACGTGCGCAGCACTTTCTCGAGCGGCGCCGCCGCGGGCACGACCAAAAGCGGGCTCTGCAGCGCCGCAAAATCGATGTCCGTGCCGGTCGCGATCGCGCCGTCGCGAAACAGCAAATCTTTGATCAAAACCACGCCTTTGGCATGATCCAAATCAGCATCGGGAGTGAACGGAAAGCGGCTGTGCTGAGAGCGGCGAATCAGCTCCAGGTTTTCCTCGACCGTGCGTTCGCCAGACAGAAACACCACTTGCGCGCGCGGCACCATCACGTCGTAAGCGGTCAGTTCGCGCAGCGCGGTCGCGCCTTCGATCATGTCCGCGACGCGGCCGGCGAGCGCGCCCTCGGTGCGGCCGAGCGCCACCAACAGCCGGATCTCCTCCAACGAGGTGACCGAGTTCTCGTGCTTGCCGCGAACCACGTTCGCGACCTTGCTCGTGACCCACAGGACAGGCCGCAAGAACCAGGTGAGGCCCGTCACGCCGTAGGCAACGGGAATCGCCAGCGTCGCCACGTAGGTGACACCAATCGTCTTCGGGATGATCTCCGAAAACAACAACACGGCCACGGTGAACGTCAGCGAAAACACCCAGAGCGTGGAATCGCCCATGGTGTGCACGTACATGGCCCCGCACACGGACGCGCCAATCGTGTGCGCCACGGTGTGAAAAGAGACGATGGCGGCGATCGGGCGATCGATCTCGCGTTTGAATTCGCGCAAAATCTCGGCGGCCGGCGACTTGCCCAGCGCCTCGATCTGCGCGTGCTGCACGCTGAGCACGACCGCTTCCGCGATCGAGCACATGAACGAGATCGCGAGCGATCCGAGGACGGTGAGAACGAGAATCAGCATCGGCGCGCGCGCGTTCAGTCGTACGGCCGCGAGCCTAGCCGAGTGGTTCCGAGCGCGCGAGTGCGCGCGGGAACCCCCGGCGATTCCCGCGCATTTGCCGGGTTCAGCTGCGCTGTGCCCCGGCCGCGAGCTGTTGCTGCTGTTGCTGCAAGTACTGAGCAACCGCGCGCGAACGCTCGATCGCGAATTGCTTGACCTCGCGGTTCGAGGAGCCGGCGAGCGCGTTCAGCAGCTTCGTGACGCGGTCGAGCTGGCGCTTTTGGAACAGCGCTTCGAAGTAGTTGTTCGCGAGCCGCACGTCGTTCGCCATTTTGGCTTCGTGCTTTTGAAGCAGCGCGATCACCGAATCCAGATCGCCGTTTTGGCCGTGCAGCGCGGACAAGCAAATCAGCGCCAGCGGGTCGTTGTCGTTCCGCTCGACGGCCTTCTTTGCCCAGAGCAGCGCCTTGTCGCGCGTGGCTTCGTCGGCCGAATACAGCCCTTGCAGGGCGATGAACGGCGCGGCCGTCTTCTGGTTCGGCTCGCTGTCGGCGAGCGCGACCACGGCTTTGATCGCCGCTTCTTCGCTCTCGTTCGTGCGCAGCGCGGTAAAGAGGTATGCCCAAGCGTCGACCGAGTTCGGATCGATCTTGATCGCATCCTCGATCATCTTGCGCTCGCTCGCCGGGTCCTTTTTGCCCTGAAACACCTTGGCCAGGTGCAAAACCGGGAACGGGTTTTGCGGCAGCAGGTTCTGCGCGCCTTTCAGCGTGCCCTCGGCCTTCTCCCATTTCTCTTGTTGAAGCTGTGCCACCCCGAGGCCGAGCCAATCTTCGCCACCGCCACCGAGCGCGACGACTTTGCTCAAGACCTTCTCCGCCTTTTCGAAGCGGCCGTACTTCATCAGCTCTTGCGCGAACAAGCGGCCGCGATTCAGATCGCTCTGATCTTCGCCCCAGTGCTTTTCGAGACCGCCCAGCAAATCTTCCAGGCCGATTGCGATGGGGCGGCCGTCGGCGTCTTGTACTTGCACGGCCGGGCCGTTGAAGCCCAAGAGCTCCCACATCTTGTCGATCTCGAGCGCCATCGGGCCCTTCTTCATGGCCTCGGTCAGCTCGTCCGTGGGCTTGCTGAGCGGCAGCACGATCAATGCATTGCCGGGCACGCCGCCGGGAAAGGCGCTCACGGGCGCGACGATGGCGGCGCCACCTTGCAGGTTCAGGTTGGCAGCAGCGTTGTTGGCCCCGGGCAGGTTCGGCTGAGTCATCGAATGCGCTTCCTCTTAACTCTCGCGCACGACGCGCGACGCCGGCAGGTACTAGCAGTGCGCCCCGAGCCGGGCAATACCAGCCTCGACCGAGCGCTGCTGCGCCAGCCCTCGCAGACCGGTTAAGAGGCGGGGTAGAGTCCGGCCATGGCAAGCTCGAGCTTGGTTTCGGCACGACTTTTGGCGCTGACTTTGGCAGGCTGCGCGTTCTCGTTCTCTCTGCACGCGCGCGCCGACACGGCGATCATCCGCCATCCCGGCGATCACTCGCGCTATTCCTTCGAAGCAGAGCCGCACTTGCTGCTCGGTTTGATCGATCCGCCGGGCCCCGCCAATGGCACCGGGTTCGGTGTCGGTTTTCGCGGCACGGTGATCGTGATGGACAACGGCTTCGTGCCCACGATTAACAATTCCATTGGCGTCGGTTTTGGTGCCGATTGGGTGCACTACGGCGGCGGCCGAGAAAAATGCGTTGCCGATCCGGGTCCGAGCGGAGCGCCAGTCTGCACTTCGGAGAGCGTGGGCGAGCTCTGGTTCCCCGTCGTCATGCAGTGGAACTTCTTTTTGAGCCGGCAATGGTCGGTGTTCGGTGAGCCCGGTTTTGCGCTGCGCTACCAGTCCGTTCCCGGAGTGAGGAATTTGAACCTCGACCCACAACTTTACGTCGGCGGGCGCTGGCATTTTTCCGACCAGATGACCCTGACCATGCGTCTCGGGTACCCCACAGTTTCAGTGGGCGTTTCGTTCATGTAGGCAGGAGCCCGGGAATAAACTGCGGGCGCGCAGAAACGCGCATGCCCCACTTTCCGGGACCGGCACGGATGGCGGCGGCCGTGGACTGACGCTATATAGAGGAAGGTCCATGAACGCCGTCGTGCTCGTCGCCATCCTAGGCTTGGCCGTGTTGATGATCGTGCACGAGGCCGGGCATTTGCTCGCCGCGCGCGCATTCGGCATGCGCGTGGTGCGCTTCAGTATCGGCTTCGGGCCGGCGCTCTGGCGCTATCAGGCCAAAGGCAGTGAAACGGTCTACCAGGTCGCGCTGATCCCGTTCCTCGCCTACGTCCAAATCGCGGGCATGAACCCGTTCGAGGAAGTCGACCCGGACGACAAATCGAGC
>Ga0068855_100005166_pt1 | contig 15921 bp, 17 predicted proteins | sample KBSCornC52_FD_66592 | JGI IMG/M metagenome (GOLD analysis project Ga0068855, IMG submission 66592) | Corn rhizosphere microbial communities from Kellogg Biological Station, Michigan, USA - KBS Corn C5-2 | ecosystem: Host-associated > Plants > Roots > Rhizosphere > Soil ...
TTCGAAGGCTCGCACCGGGCAGTACCCGTCGCGCTTCACTTAGGCTTCGTCGGCCAAGGTCTCAAGGGCGGCGGCGCATTTTTCGAGCGCGCCGGCGATCGCCTCCAGCCGCGCGGCGAGTTCCGCATCCTCCACCGGTTCTGGCGGCGGGGGTGGGGGAGGAGGGGGCGGCGGTGGCGGCGGGGCGCCCGGGCCGTGGCGCGCTTCGTGCAGTTCGTCGGCGAGGACCACCGCGGCGAAGAGCAGCATCCGCGTCTCGTTCTGGTTGGCGCCGGGGCCGAGCGTGCGGACCTTCTCGTCGATCAGGCGGCCGAGACCGAGGATGTGTTCTTCCTCTCCGGCCGCGCAGGCGACCGTGAAGGTTCGTCCGCCGATGTGGAGGTTGACGTTGCTCATTGCGCCGCCTCCTGTTCCCCGATCAGCAGGTCGAGATCGTGCAGCGTCTGCGCGACGGCGGCGCGCAGGTGATCGTGCTTGCGAGCCAGATTGCCCGTGCGCGAGCCCACGCGGGCCGAGGCGGCGTTGATCCGCGCCAGGGCGGCATCGATCCGCGCCAGCGCCGTTTCGGTTCGTTCACCCGTCATGCGCGCTTCGCTAGCGCAAATTCGGCGCATATCAAAGCGCGACTGGCCCCAAACTTGACGCGATGCGGCCCGTCCGCAAAAGGGCCGCAATCCCGAATCGACGCGCGCGCAGGGGCGCGCCGAACTGCTGCGCTGGAGCCGTTACCGCATGAGCATCGATCCGTCCCGCCTGGGGCCCATGGCCAACGCCATCCGCGCCCTCTCGATGGATGCGGTCCAGGCGGCCAATTCCGGGCATCCCGGCATGCCGATGGGCATGGCCGACGTGGCAACGGTGCTGTTCAGCCAGTACCTGAAGTTCGATCCGGCCCAGCCGAAGTGGTCGGACCGCGACCGGTTCGTGCTCTCGGCGGGCCACGGCTCGATGCTGATCTACTCGCTGCTCTATCTGACCGGCTATGCCAGCCCGACGATCGAGGACATCCGCAAGTTCCGCCAGATCGATTCGGTCTGCGCCGGGCATCCGGAGAACTTCCTGATCCCGGGCGTGGAATGCACCACCGGCCCGCTCGGCCAAGGTTTCGCCATGGCAGTGGGTATGGCAATCGCCGAACGCCACCTCAACGCCACTTACGGCGACGATCTCGTCGATCACCGCACCTGGGTGATCGCCGGCGACGGCTGCCTGATGGAAGGCATCAATCACGAGGCCGTGGGCCTCGCCGGCACGCTCAAGCTCGGCCGCCTCAACGTCCTGTGGGACGACAACAAGATCACCATCGACGGTGATACCTCGCTCTCCACCAGCGAGGACGTGCTCGGCCGCTATGCCGCCTCCGGCTGGCACACCACTTCGTGCGACGGCCATGATTTCGCCGACGTCGCCCGCGCGCTCGCCGAAGCCGCGGCCGACCCGCGCCCCTCGCTGGTCGCCTGCCGCACCGTGATCGGCAAGGGCGCGCCCAACAAGCAGGGCGGCCACAACGTCCACGGCTCCCCGCTTGGCGCGGACGAAATCGCCGCTGCCCGCGAATACCTGGGGTGGAGCGCCGCGCCGTTCGAAGTCCCGGCTGACATCCTGGCCGACTGGCGCTCGCTGGGAGCGAAGGGGGCGGAAGCCCTCGCAGCCTGGGAAGCCCGCGCTGCCGCCTCGCCCAAGGGCAAGGAACTGGCCGCCCGCATGTCCGGCGAGCTTCCGGCCGACACCGGCTTTGCCGCCTATGCCGCCGAGATCGCAGCCTCCAAGCCCAAGGTCGCCACCCGCAAGTCGAGCGAGATGGCGCTCGAAGCCCTGACCGTCGGCGTCCCCGCAATGGTCGGCGGCTCGGCCGACCTGACCGGCTCGAACAACACCAAGACCAAGGCCACCGGGCCACTGACCGCTGCCGACTATTCCGGCCGCTATGTCTATTACGGCATCCGCGAGTTCGGCATGGCCGCGGCGATGAACGGCATGGCCCTGCACGGCGGCGTGGTGCCCTATGGCGGCACCTTCCTGATCTTCTCCGACTATGCCCGCAACGCCATCCGCATGTCGGCGCTGCAGCACGCCCAGGTGATCTACGTGCTGACGCACGACAGCATCGGCCTGGGCGAGGACGGGCCGACGCACCAGCCGGTCGAGCAGACCATGTCGCTGCGCATGATTCCGGGCCTCAACGTGTTCCGCCCGGCCGACGCGATGGAAACCGCCGAGGCCTGGCAGCTGGCGCTGCAGGACACGCACCGCCCATCGGCCCTGATCCTCACCCGCCAGAACCTGCCGGCCCTGCGCTCGGACACCGAGATGAAGAGCGCGCGCGGCGCCTATCGCCTCAAGGCCGCGGAAGCTGCGCGCAAGGTCGTGCTGCTGGCCACCGGCTCCGAAGTCGAACTCGCGCTCAAGGTCGCCGCCGACCTCGAGGGCAAGGGGATCGGCGCCGATGTCGTCTCGATGCCGAGCTGGGAACTGTTCGACGCGCAGGATGCCGCTTTCCGCGCCGACCTCATCCCCGCCGATGCGCTCAAGGTCTCGATCGAGGCCGGCGTGACCCTCGGCTGGCAAAAGTATGTCGGCGACGGGATCACCATCGGGCTTGACCGGTTTGGGGCTTCGGCCCCGGCGGAAGTGCTGTTCGAGCACTTCGGTTTCTCGGTGGAGAAGATCGTCCCGCAGATCACCGCCCGCCTCGGCTGAACCGAAACGGGCTCATCAACAGAACACACAGGCAGGAGAATTCACATGGCGACGAAGGTTGCGATCAACGGTTTCGGGCGCATCGGGCGCAATGTGGCGCGCGCCATTCTCGAGCGCACCGACCACGACCTCGAGCTGGTCTCGATCAACGACCTGGCCGACGCCAAGGCCAATGCCCTGCTGTTCAAGCGCGACTCCGTCCATGGCCCGTTCAACGGCACCGTGGAAGTCGACGGCAATGACCTGATCATCAACGGCAAGCGCATCCACGTCACGGCCGAGCGCGATCCGGCCAACCTGCCGCACAAGGCCAACGGCGTGGACATCGCCTTCGAGTGCACCGGCTTCTTCACCAACCGCGACGGCGGCCAGAAGCACCTCGATGCCGGCGCCAAGCGCGTGCTCATCTCGGCCCCGGCCAAGAACGTCGATCTCACGGTCGTCTTCGGCGTCAACAACGACAAGCTGACCGCCGAGCACACCATCGTTTCCAACGCCTCGTGCACCACCAACTGCCTCGCCCCGCTGGCGAAGGTGCTGCATGAATCGATCGGGATCGAGCGTGGCCTGATGACCACGATCCACTCCTACACCAACGACCAGAAGATCCTCGACCAGATTCACTCCGACCCGCGCCGCGCCCGCGCCGCGGCGATGAACATGATCCCCACCAGCACCGGCGCCGCCGTGGCCGTGGGCGAGGTTCTGCCTGACCTGAAGGGCAAGCTCGACGGTTCCTCGATCCGCGTGCCGACCCCGAACGTCTCGGTGGTCGATCTCACCTTCACGCCCAAGCGCGACACCACGGTGGAAGAGGTCAACAAGCTGCTCAAGGCCGCGGCCAATGGCGCGCTCAAGGGCGTGCTCGGCTACACCGACGAGCCGGTCGTCTCGATCGACTTCAACCACGACGCCCACTCGTCGACGATCGACAGCCTGGAAACGGCCGTCCTCGAAGGCAAGCTGGTGCGCGTGCTGTCGTGGTACGACAACGAGTGGGGCTTCTCCAACCGCATGCTCGACACCGCGGGCGCGATGGCGAAGTTCCTCTAAGACCCATGCTCTCCCACCCGTTCGTGTCGAGCGAAGTCGAGACACGCCGCGCTCTGCGGTTCTCGACTAAGCTCGAACCGAACGGAGGTGGGGTGTTATGACGGGCTTCCTTAAGGGCATTGCGCGGCACGGCGTGCCGCGTGGCCCGATGGAGACCGTTGCGCGGGTTCAGGTCACCCGCGAGCTGGGGCTGCAGGGCGACTTCCGTGGCGCCTTGCGACCGGGCAAGAAGAACTGGCGGCAAGTCTCTCTGATCGAAGAGGAATCCTGGGGCGAGGCCATGACCCAGCTCGGTGCGAACGTGCCGTGGCAGGAGCGCCGGGCCAACCTGCTGGTGAGCGGGCTGAAGCTGCCCCGCCGAACCGGGGCGGTGATCGCCATCGGCCCGAGCCTGCGGATCGAGACGACCGGCGAGTGCGATCCGTGCAGCCGTATGGAAGAAGTGGCCCCGGGCCTCAAGGCCGCGCTCATGCCGTTCTGGCGGGGCGGGGTGCTGGCCAAGGTACTGGATGACGGCGAGATTGCCGTCGGCGACGAGATAAGGATCGAGGAATGACTTTCAGGAAGCTCGACGATCTGGGTGACGTCAACGGCAAGGTGGCGCTGGTCCGCGTCGACCTCAACCTGCCGATGCAGGACGGCGCCGTCACAGACGACACCCGCGTCCGCGCCGCCGCGCCGACGATCCTCGAACTCGCCGCCAAGGGCGCGAAGGTCCTGCTCCTCGCCCACTTCGGCCGGCCCAAGGGCGAGCGCGTCTCGACCATGTCGCTGTCGATGGTGATCGACTGTCTCGAGCGCGTGCTCGGCAAGGAAGTGATGTTCGTCCCCGAGATCGCAGGGCCAGTGGTCGCGCAGTCGGTCGGTATCCTGCGCCCCGGCGATATCGCCGTGCTGGAGAACACCCGGTTCTGGAAGGGCGAGGAAAAGAACGACCCCGAGCTGGTCAAGGCGATCGCCGAGAACGGCGATTTCTACGTGAACGACGCCTTTTCGGCCGCCCACCGCGCCCATGCCTCCACCGAGGGCCTCGCCCACGTGCTCCCCGCCTATGCCGGCCGCTCGATGCAGGCCGAGCTGGAGGCGCTGGAGAAGGCGCTGGGCAATCCGGTGAAGCCGGTCGCCGCCGTGGTCGGCGGGGCCAAGGTTTCCTCCAAGCTCGACGTGCTCAAGCACCTCGTCACCAAGGTCGATCACCTGATCATCGGCGGCGGCATGGCCAACACCTTCCTCGCCGCGCGCGGGGTCGACGTCGGCAAGAGCCTGTGCGAGCATGATCTCAAGGGGACGGCCGAGGAAATCCTCGACAATGCCGAGAAGGCCGGCTGCACCGTGCACCTGCCTTATGACGTGGTGGTCGCGAAGGAATTCCAGGCCAATCCGCCGAGCGTGCGGACCTGCAACGTCCATGAGGTCGCCGCCGACGAGATGATCCTCGATGTCGGCCCCCACGCGGTCGAAGCCCTCGGGGACGCGCTCAAGACCTGCCGCACCCTGGTGTGGAACGGGCCGCTCGGCGCCTTCGAGATGGCCCCCTTCGATGCCGCCACGGTCGCCCTCGCGCGGATCGCCGCGGCGCTGACCAAGGAAGGCTCGCTGGTTTCGGTCGCCGGAGGTGGGGATACCGTCGCCGCCCTCAACCACGCCGGTGTGGCTGAGGACTTCAGTTATATTTCAACGGCTGGCGGCGCCTTCCTCGAATGGATGGAAGGTAAGGATCTGCCGGGCGTGGTCGCGCTGGAGAAATAAGCGGACAGCCAGTCCGCTCAGGCTGAGCTTGTCGGAGCCCTTCCCGGCAGGCACACCACTGCTATGCCCAGCCTCTCTTCCTCAGCCGCCGAGGCCATGCTCGCCGCCGCAAGGGCTGAGCATCCGCGCGAGGCGTGCGGCCTGCTGCTGGGGGAGGGGGAGCACATCCGGACAGCCAACCGGGCTGCGAACGTCCACCCCGAGCCCCACCGCCACTTCGAGATCGATCCGGCCGCACTGATCGCCGCCCACAAGGCCGCGCGCGAAGGCGGGCCCGCGGTGCTCGGCTGCTGGCACTCGCACCCGAACGGCCTCGCCCGCCCGTCCGACACCGACGCGGCCCACGCCACCGGGGATGGCCGGATCTGGGCAATCATCGCAAATGGAGCGATCAGCCTGTGGGTTGATGCGCCGAACGGTTTCACGGCGCTTTCCTATGCGGTTGAGGCCGGTTAAGGCGGCGGGGCAGGGCGGGAAGCCCGGTCCGTTTCGGGGGGCTGGGTTCGCGGCCTGGACTGTGTCACAATCGTCAACTTGTTCAGCAGGCCCTCCATTTCCATGACCGACAACGCGCTCGAACTGGCCGCCCTGCTCTGCTCGCGCCTGTGCCATGACATGCTGAGCCCGGTCGGCGCCCTGTCGAACGGGCTCGAACTGCTGGCGGACGAGAAGGACGTCGACATGCGCGGCCGGATCGTCGAGCTGCTGGAGCAGAGCGCGAAGACCAGCGCCGACAAGCTCAAGTTCTTCCGCCTTGCCTTCGGCGCGGCTGGAGGGTTCGGCGAAATGGTCCCGGTGGACGAGGCGCGCTCCGTGATCGATGCGCTGGTCGGCAACAACGGCCGGATCGAGGCGCGCTGGGCGGTGGAGGGGGCTCTGCCCAAGCCGGCGATCAAGACCCTGCTCAACTTCGCCCTGATCGGGATCGAGGCCCTGGTGCGCGGCGGCACGCTCGATCTCGGTGCGGAACTGCGCGAGGGGGAGAGCGAGATCGTGGTCCGCGCCACTGGCCCCCGGCTGGCCTTCGATCCGCTGGTCGGCAAGGCGCTGCAGGGAACGCTGGGGGCGGGCGAGCTCTCCAGCAAGACGGCGCCCGCCGCCATGCTTCGCCAGCTGGCGCAAGGGCTGGGCGGCGAAGTCCAGTCGATCCTGACCGAAGACGCGCTCGTCATGGGCGCGGTCCTCCCGGTCCGGTAAGGCTGCGGGCGTGGACCTGCGCCGCTGGCTCGTCCACCGTGAGGTTCCGTCGCCCAATTTCAATGCCCGCCAGCTGCCGGTGAGCATGGTCGTGCTCCACTACACGGGCATGGAGACGGCAGAGGCGGCGCTTGAGCGGATGTGCGATCCCGCCGCCGAAGTCTCCGCCCACTACATGATCGACGAGGACGGCACGGTTACCCAGCTGGTCGATGAGGAGCACCGTGCCTGGCATGCGGGCAAGTCGTACTGGCGCGGGGTGACCGACGTGAACTCGGCGAGCGTCGGGATCGAGCTGGTCAATCCCGGTCACGAGTTCGGCTACCGCCCGTTCCCGGAAGCGCAGATCGAAGCCCTGCTGCCGCTGCTCGCCGATATCGTGAAGCGCCACGACGTGCCGCGCGCCAATGTCGTCGGCCACTCCGACATTGCTCCGGCGCGCAAGCAGGATCCGGGCGAGCTGTTCCCGTGGGAGGAACTGGCGAGCCGCCGCCTTGCTCTCCCGGTGCCGCAGCTCAAGATGCGCCTGATCTACGACAATCCGGGCGCCTTCATTCTCGCGCTCGAACGCTTCGGCTACGACATCACCGACCAGAGCGCCGCCATCGCCGCCTTCCAGCGCCGCTTCCGCCCGCGCATCATCGACGGCGAGGTCGATGGCGAATGCGGCGCGCTGCTGTTCGAGCTGCTGCTCGAACGCGACCTTGGACGCGCGCGCTGACGCGTGCTAAGGCGCGGCCGCGCCAGGGGGCCGGGCAGTCGCGGCATCTCACGATGACGAGGAAAGTCCGGGCTCCACGAAACGAGGGTGGCGGGTAACGCCCGCCGGGTCCGGTTAGCCGGGCTCAGGGAAAGTGCCACAGAGAGCAGACCGCTCCTTCGACAAGCTCAGGATGAGCGGGTTCAAGGAGCAAGGGTGAAAGGGTGCGGCAAGAGCGCACCGGGGCCCTGGCAACAGGGCTCGCATGGCAAACCCCACCCGGAGCAAGACCGAATAGGGGCGGCGCGCTTCGGCTTCCGGCGAAAGCTGGAACCGGGGCAGGCGTGTTTCGCGCCGGACCGCCCGGGTTGGTCGCTTGAGCCCTGCGGCAACGCATGGCCTAGAGGAATGGCTGCCCCCGCCGATACGGTGCCGGATGGCATACCGTCGGCGGGACAGAACCCGGCTTACAGGCTCCCTGGCGCATCAGAACTTCTCGAACTTCACTCGTGTGATTGATCGGGAATTTTCGTGTGAAGTTTGGGCGCGCGGCTGGGTGGGCGGACGCGGTGGGGGTGGTTGACGCTGTCAAGGAGCGGCGGGTTGTTTGGCAGCTCGGCTTCATGTAGGAAAGCCTCAACGGTTCATCGCTCATACAGAACGACTCGTCTTATATGGCCTCGGCGCATGGGGCAGAAGGGCCTCGCGCTTCGGAGGCTGTCATGAGGGTGTTCAACGGGTTTTTCACCGCGCTTTCCGCCAACAATCGCGCCGCCTTCCTGGGCGGGTGCACGATCCTGGCGCTGGGGCTTGCGGGCGGGGCGCTGGCGCTGTCTTCCGGGATGGTGCGGATGAAGCGGGCCGACCGGGAGGTGACGGTGCGCGGGGTGGCGCAGCGGGAGGTCAGCGCGGACCGGGCTTCCTGGGAAGTGACCTATGGCGAGACCGCCTATGACCTGCCCTCGGCGCTGGCCGCGGTGGATCGCGACAGCCGGATGATCGGCGAATTCCTGCGCAAGCGCGGGTTCACCGGGCCGGGCACCCAGCCGGGCAGCGCCAGCATCTCGGTTTCAGACGAGATGATCGACAACAAGCCAACGGGCAGGAAGACCTACCACGTCACCCGGGCGATCGCGTTCTTCTCCGACAATGTCGCGGGGGTGCGCAGGATCGAGGACGAGAAGGACGAGCTGGCCCAGCAGGGGCTGGTCGTCGACAGCGTCAACGCCTCCTACGAATATACCCGGCTCGACACGATCAAGCCGGACATGATCGCCGACGCTACGCGCGACGCCCGCCGCGCCGCCGAGAAATTCGCCAGCGATTCCGGCGCATCGGTCGGCGGCATCCGCTCGGCCACGCAGGGCTACTTTTCGGTGACCAGCCGCGACGTTGCCAGCAGCGACGACGAGGGCGAGGGATCGAGCACGGCCAACAGTCCCGACCAGCGGGTGCGTGTGGTGACGACGATCGTCTATTACCTCGACTGATCGCGCGTCGGCGGGGCAGGGCTTGTCGGCGGGCCTGGCCTATCGCGCGACCACGGCGCTGACCCGGTGATCGAAGGGGCGCTTGGGCGTCTCCCCCGTGCGGACCTGGGAGAACAGCCTGCCGCCGACGAGGTAGGGGAGGCGCTCCTGGATCAGGGCCACCTGTTCCTTCCGGCGCGTGTCCATGTGCACCAGGAGCTTGCCGTCGAACTCGAAGGTGATGTGGTGCACGTCCGGAAACGCCTCGCGCAGCAGGCCGTGCAGCCTGCCGAGCTCGTCGCTGACGACGGTTGGTTGCGCCACTTCCGGCAGGGAATCGACCTTGCCGCCGTGCTTCTTGAGCCTGTCTGCCATCCACTGCCCCCACTTGGGAATCTGCTGGCTAACTTACTGATTAACTGGTTAAAAAATTACACCCGTGGGAGTCCTGAATGGACTGATCGGCGGCTCGGGAATCGCTCGGGTTCTCAGCCGGGTTGCGCGTTGGCGTTGCCGTCTTCCACGGGCAGTTCCGATGCAGTTGATCAGCAAAGCAAGTCGGGCATGCGGTGGGGCGCTGTGTGCCCGGATGAGTTTAGGGGTTTAGGCACCTGCCGTAATTTTGTCCGTAATTTCACTCGACGGGAACGCAAACGTCGGTGTGCAAGGTTTCGACCCGAGTCCACCCCAGGGCTGCTAATCGCCGATCGGTCCGGGAAAGCTGCCATTCCGATACCGCGAACATTGCGGGCATTTGGACGTCCAAGTTCCTTGCGCGATCCAATCACAACGCGGGACACTCACCACATCCGCCCGAGTCCTGGCTTTGCCAAGATGTTGACCATTGAACCCTAACGAACGGACTTGCGATTGAGCGAGGAATTAATTAGAATAAGAGTTCTAAATGGGGAGGAATGGATGCGTGTGAGTGCCGGATTCAAGGCTCTGAGCGGCGTCGTAACGATGCTGGTGCTCGGAGGGGTCGCGCAGGCCAAGCCGGCGTGGCGCGAGGCGTTCCAGTCGAGCCCAGCAACTTACGAGGCTCCATCCGACGGGTTCCTGACGTTCGCTGCTGAGCATTGGCACGCACCGCTCGATGCACTGCGGGCTGACCTGACGCCGCAGGCGGTGGACGGCACCGTTCGCTATCGCATCACCGTTCAGGCGACCGGCTCGCAGCTTCGTCTGAGGCTGTCGAATGAGGAGGGCGCCGCGCCGCTGCGCCTTGCCGCAGTTTCGGTCGGCCTCGCCGCCGACGGTTTCGTTGCTCGGCCTGGATCGCTCCATGCCCTCACCTTCGGCGGCGCGTCGCAGGTCAGTCTCGCTGCGGGCGTCGCGATGATCAGCGATCCGTTGAATATCGCAGTTCAGCGAGGCGCCGCGTTGGTTGTCAGCATCGCGTTGATCTCGCCGATGACCAACGAGGGGCGGGGCGGGGCAGGCTTCGTTCGCGCCGACGGCGATCAGGCCATGCGGAACGAGCTCGATCACCCGAAGCTGATGAAAGGACGCCCATTGGTCAGCGGGATTCAGGTTCTCTGCGATCCTCCGCCGTCGGTCATCGTCACGCTGGGCGATTCGATCACCGACGGCAATCGCGCCGAACCGGGAATGGCACATGGTTGGCCTGAGCGGTTGGCGGAGCGACTTGCGGCGCGCCACGGCGGCCACAGTTACAGCTTAGTGAATGCGGGCATCGCCGGAAATCGACTCCTGAGCCCTGGCTGGGGCGCGGCGGGTCTGGCACGGCTCGATCGTGATGTACTGCGGATCGAAGGCGTGTCACACCTGATCCTGCTTGAGGGCATCAACGACATCAACATGTCCGGCAACAGCCCTTTCGGCAACAACTCGGCCCTATCGGCAGAAGATATCTTCGCCGGCTATCGACAGGTCATCGCCCGGGCACATGCACGTGGAATCAAGGTATATATCGGCACGTTAACGCCTGCTCCGACCGATGAATTCTTCACGCCCTCGAAGATTGCAATGCGGGACGCTGTGAACCGTTGGATACGTACCTCGGGTGAGCCGGACGGAGTTATTGATTTTGAAGCCATGGTCCGCGATCCCGCAACTCCAACTCGGTTCAAACCCGAATTTGACTCGGGCGATCATCTTCATCCCAGTGATCGCGGATATTCGGCCATGGGCGACGGGATCGATCTGACACTCTTTCCTTAGCGAGCGGTTCGCTCAATCGGGACGCGCCAGTTAAACGTCCGCTTCCCAACAAAGCGGCCGTCCCCGTCTCCTGCTGAACGCATTGGAAGCAGACAGTCCGGAATCAGGATGCCGTTTTGCGCCCGCAGATGTCGGCTATGTTGGGGGGAGCGGACTTCGCGGGGCGATTAGGGCCAGAGTAGGTTTAGGGCCATCCCTACCAATGTGGCAAAGATCAGCGCACCAACCCAAACAACCCAATGATGCGGAGACTTCCGATTTTCTCCCTTGGGGAAGTCGGTCCCTGTGAAGAACAGGGTGTCGAGCAGTTCCCACAGGAATGATAACATCACTCCGGCCTTACCGGCTGCTGATTGCGAGGCAGATGAACCTTCACGGTAAATGGAAGCGGCATCGAAACTAGCAATGCTGCCGACACTGCTGCAGCAGCCGCCCACGCGTAACGCTTTGCACGATAATCACGAACCGCTTGCACGACGCAATAAACTGTCACTGCCAACAGCGCCAAAATCCAAAAGCCGCTCACTCCAGCTTCTCCGAGTTCGACTTAAGCTCCACCAGCTTACCAAGCGTCTCACCGCTTCCCTCATGGGATTAGTATGCCTATCCAGCGACCCGAGCAATATCCGCTTGGTTGGCGTGACCGGAACGGCAGTAATGGCTGCTCAGGGGGGCAGGCGCTATCGTTTGAGCCAACGAATTACCATGCGACCAAGAACAAAAGCTCCGACAGTGATTACAAGTGTCGGCAAAAAGACAGGAAATTGGTGTGCTACACTTTGCTGACCAGGTGCAGGATCACCCATGATCCTAAAGCAATCCAGTAGCAGAGACGGTAATCCAATAGCCGCTGCAATTGCACACCCGCCTCGATCTTCAGCCGGTAACCCGGTGTATCGCTCGCCCATGCCCTTCGTCTAACATCGGCAGTGTCGTGTCCGCAATGTCGGCGTGAACCGACTGGCAGGAATGGCCAAGAGCTTGGGGAAAGCGGAACTAGTCGCCTCGCGGGTTCCGCTTCGTCCATTCGTTATAATCGGCAATTGGCCCTTCGCGAATGAACACACACGCGACAAACAGGCTTCCGGCTATCTGGCTGCCGACACTCGGGACCAAGACCCAAAGGCTGGGTGGTCCAGAAAGGCCAAGAATTGAGCAGATTCCTATGCCGAGGATCGAGGGCAGGAACCACGGCAGCCACTGCCATTGCATCTCTATGAGCCGACCGGCACCGGGCGTGGCGGCCTTGGCTTTGGCTTTGAGCCTTTCACGATATGCACCGATCAGCGTCATTTTTTCAGGATAGCGGCTTATCGTGAATGTCTGCAATGTTAGCGTAGGCCGACCGGCTCGAATGGCGGCCAGGTTGGGGTGAGCGGACTTTAACGCTGCTCGGTTGCGCCCAAGCCTGGTGACGACCATCGGCTATTGCCGCGACTGCTCGGTGCTCGCCCATTCCGGCCCCAGCCGCAGCGGTATGCGCAGAAACCGGGTGCCGTCGGCTTCGGCGGGCGGGAGGCGGCCGGCGCGGACGTTGACCTGGATCGAGGGGAGCAGCAGGCGCGGGGCGGCGAGGGCGGCGTCGCGCTGGTGGCGCTGGGCGACGAATTGGTCCTCGCTCACCCCGTCGGCGATCTGGACCGAGCGCTCGCGCTGGTCGGCCACGGTGCATTCCCAGGCATAGTGATCGCGGCCGGGGGCCTTGTAGTCGTGGCACAGGAACAGGCGGGTTTCGGGCGGGAGGGCGAGCAGGCGGCGGAGCGAGCGGTAGAGCACGCGGGCATCGCCGCCGGGGAAGTCGGTCCGCGCCGTGCCGTAGTCGGGCATGAACAGGGTATCGCCGACGAAGACCGCGTCGGCGACCTTGTAGCTGACGTCGGCCGGGGTGTGGCCGGGGGTGGCGAGGACCTCGAATTCCAGCTCGCCGACCAGGAAGCGCTCGCCATCGGCGAAGAGCCGGTCGAAGTCGCCGCCATGGGGCTTGAGGTCGGCGATGCCGAACATCGGGCGGAACACGGCCTGCACTTCGCCGATGCGATTGCCGATGCCGATCTGCGCGCCGGTCTGCGCCTTCAGCCATTGGGCGGCGCTGAGGTGATCGGCGTGGGCGTGGGTTTCGAGGACCATGGCAATGCGCCAGCCGCCTTCGCCCGCGGCGGCGAGGACCGCGCCGGCCGATGCGGTGGAGATCCGGCCGGAAGCGGGATCGAAATCGAGCACCGGATCGATCACCACGGCCTCATGGGTGGCGGGATCGCCGACGAGGTATGTGACGGTGAAGGTCGCTTCGTCGAAGAAGGGCTGGATGTGCGGGGCCTTGGTCATCGTGTTCCTCCAATGCCTTGACTTTATATGAGTGAAATCTAAATTAGCAACATCTGAAATCCATCAGGCGAAAGACAGCCTCCCATGACCAAGCTCATTTCCCCCGAAGAAGCGCAGCGCCGCGTGGCCGCGGGCGCCGTGCTGATCGACGTGCGCAGCCCGGACGAACACGCCCGCGCCAGTATCCCCTGCGCCCGCAACGTGCCGCTCGACCAGATCCAGCGAGCGGGGCTGGCGGGCGATGCGCGCGAGGTGATCTTCCACTGCAAGTCGGGCATGCGCACCGCCGCCAATGCCGCGGCCCTGGCGGGGAGCACCGATGCCGATGTCTACCTGCTGGAAGGCGGGCTCGACGCCTGGCGCGCGGCGGGGCTGGATTGCCGGGAGGACCGCAAGGCCCCGCTGGAGATCATGCGCCAGGTCCAGATCGTGGCCGGAGCGCTGATCCTGATCGGCGTGGCGGCGGGCTTCCTGATCGGCCCGGCGGGATTCGGGCTTTCGGCCTTCGTCGGCGCGGGGCTGCTGGTGGCGGGGACGACCGGCTGGTGCGGCATGGCCCGCCTGCTGGCGGTGATGCCGTGGAACCGGCGGATGGGCTGCGGCTGAACTGGTGATGGACCCGCAGGTCATCACCGCTGCGCTGGGGGCCGGGGCGGTCATCGGCCTGATCCTTGGGCTGGTCGGCGGGGGCGGATCGATCGTCGCCGTGCCGCTGCTGGTCTATGTGGTCGGCGTGGGCTCGCCCCATGCGGCGATCGGGACGGCGGCGGTCGCCGTGGCGCTCAATGCTCTGGCGGGGCTGGCCGGACATGCCCGGGCGGGGACGGTGAAGTGGCCCTGCGCGATCACCTTCTCGCTCGCCGGGGTGGCCGGCGCGACGCTGGGCGCGGAGGCGGGCAAGGCGATGGACGGGCAGCGGCTGCTCGCGCTGTTCGGCGCGCTGATGATCGTGGTCGGCCTCTCGATGCTGCGCCCGCGCCGCTCGCCGGAAAACCCGGACGTGCGGCTCAGCCGGGCGACGGCGGGGAGCCTGCTGCCGCGGCTGGTGCCGGCGGGGTTCGCCGTGGGCCTGCTCGCCGGGTTCTTCGGGATCGGCGGGGGCTTCCTGATCGTCCCCGCACTGATCATGGCGACGGGCATGCCGCTGCGCGTGGCGGTGGGCACCTCGCTGGTGGCGGTCTCGGCGCTGGGGCTGACGACGGCCGCGTCCTATGCGGTTTCGGGCTATGTCGAGTGGCGGCTGGTGGGGCTGCTGGTCGCGGGCGGCGTGGCCGGGGCGATCAGTGGGATTGCGCTGGGCAAGCGGCTGGCGGGGGCCAAGCGGGGGATGGAGATCGGGTTTGCCGTGCTGGTGGTGGCGGCGGGGTGTTATGTGGTGGTGCGGGGGTTGGGGTGAGGCGGTGGCTTGGGGGCGCGGTGTTGTGTGTTCGCCTGAACGCGGCGCTGGTGGGGAAGGTTGCGCGATTGCCCCTCCGTCAGTCGCCTGCGGCGCCTGCCACCTCCCCATTTGCGTCCTGCGGACGAAAACGGGGAGGATCTGGCGCCAAAGGCCGACGCCTGCTCCCTCGCCGTCATCAGAAAGCACTCAGTGCTCCCGGGTCGGCACGCGGGTGACGCTACTTGCCTTTTCGCGGCTTCTTCTTGCCGACGGCGGGCGCCTTTACGGGGTTGCGCAACTCGGTGAAGCTTGGGGTGTTATCGACCACTGCGGGAATGGCATCGAGCCGGGTGCCCATGGCGGCGTCGAGTTGCTGGATGCGGCTGACCGGATCGGGGTGGGTCTTGACGTCCAGGGCGTAGGCGGGGTCGGTGGACTTGTCGCTCAGGGTTTGCAGTACACCGACAAGTCCGAAGGGCGAGAAGCCTGACCGCGCGGCGATGACCACGCCCATGCGGTCCGCCTCATATTCGTCGCTCTCGTTCAGGCCCTGCGTATACAGGGTGCGCCCCGCGTTCATCAGCGCGGTCGCGAACTGGCCGCCAAGGCCGCCGCCCACCGGATGGAAGTACTGCTGCATGCCCGAAAGGCCTTCGTTGCGCAGCGTCCGCTGCAGGGCGGCGATGTGGTGCCGCAGCACGACGTGCGAGATTTCGTGGCTGAGGACGCCGGCCAGCTCCGCCTCGTCGCGCATCCGGTCGAGGAGCCCGCTGGTGATGAGCACGTAGCCGCCCGGCATCGAGAAGGCGTTGAAGTCGGGGCTGTCGATCACTCCGAACTTCCACGGCAGGTCCGGCCGGTCGCTGTGCAGCGCCAGCCAGCGGCCGAGGCGATTGACATAGGCCTGTTTGCGCTTGTCCGCGCTGAGGGGCGCGGCACCGAGGATCAGCGCCGCGAGGTCGCCGCCCATCTTGATTTCCTCCGTCTCGGAAATCTTGCGGAAGCTTTCCCCCACCTTGCCGACCGACTTCGCCTTGCCGACGAGATCGCCCAGCGAACCGAACTGGGCGGTGGCCGGGGCGGCGGTGCAACAGGCCAGGATGGTGACCGCGGCGGTGACCGCCCGAGCGGCGGAACGGATGCGGCGGGTCACTTGGCCTTGCCCT
>Ga0068855_100005168_pt1 | contig 15920 bp, 18 predicted proteins | sample KBSCornC52_FD_66592 | JGI IMG/M metagenome (GOLD analysis project Ga0068855, IMG submission 66592) | Corn rhizosphere microbial communities from Kellogg Biological Station, Michigan, USA - KBS Corn C5-2 | ecosystem: Host-associated > Plants > Roots > Rhizosphere > Soil ...
TTGGTAGAGCGCAACCTTGCCAAGGTTGAGGTCGAGAGTTCGAGACTCTTCTGCCGCTCCAGTTTCGCGGGGGAAGCCGCCCTCAAGCGGTTTCCCCCGTTCCGCATCCGGCCCATCCGACACCGTTGGGCGCCTCCCCTCGGGCGGGGTGGCAGAGTGGTTATGCAGCGGCCTGCAAAGCCGTGTACGCCGGTTCGATTCCGACCCCCGCCTCCAGATCCTCTTCGCGATAGCCAGCCATCCCCCTGTTTTCAGAGGGACATGTCGTCCGCCGTCGTCTTTGTCCGTACACCAACAACGCCGGTCCGCAGTACGACGCGCACATCGAGTCGCGCGGGCTCTGGGGCCTCGCTCTCGAGGAAGAAGACGAACTGCTCAACGGCACCGGCAATTACGGGAAGCTGGACGGCTCGCCAAGGACACGCAGGGGCGCTACCTGGGCGTCGTCCTCAACGTCAACGGCCAGCCGTTCGTGTGGCGCATCCCGGTCCTCGAGTCGAACACGATGGCGCAGGGACCGTTCCTCGTGGGCGATTTCGCGATGGCGGCGACGATCCGGGACCGGCAACAGGCCACCGTGGAAATCTCGCTGGACCACGCCGACTATCGGACGCGCAACCTCGCCTTGATCTTGAGCGAGGAACGGATCGGGCTTGAGATTCACCGGCCGGGCGCGATGGTGTACGGCAGCACGAGCTACGCCGGGTAAGAGCGAGGGCACGCCTGCCCGCCGAGTCCTTCCGAACGGATTCATTCTCAGCATTGGCGCGGCAACCGGAGAGTGCCGATAAACCTCCGGCTCCCGACGCGCGCCCCTGACTCATCCCACAGGGGCGCGCGAGCGGGCTCTCATTCAGCGCCAGCTAAGCTCCCACCTAGCAATACGCTGATAGTCCTCGGCGGTCATGGGAATAGAATCCTTGTGTTCAAGGTGGTCTGGATGACCGTCGTTATCGACAATCTCGGTCATAGGGCGGGCCAGTATCTCTTGAATGTGAAATCCGTCTGAATCACTAAGCTCTATCGTATATGCGTGCGGCATGATCTTCGCCATATCTTCGCGCTTCTTGGCGGTGGTATCCGGTAGAGGGGCCTTGGAGTCCCAGGTCTCGAATGCTTTCATTTCGGACAAGCTGACGATTCGCAGGTTGTAGAGCAACTTTCCGTCGCGCCATGACGTCGCTAGAAACGCCCTGCCGCCAAAATTGGCGAAGTCGTTAGGTGTCCACGTCCGAAGCTTGCCCAATTCCGCGGACTTGCTCGCGCGCTTGGCCTCGACTTGCGCGGCATCCTTCAGCGTACTTATCTGGTCCCCTTCCACAACGGCAATCTCGCCCGTCCTCTTATCAAGGCGAATTGTGTGACCTGCGCTGTCCTTCGATAACTCGTATCGGTTTTCGTTTTGGCAAGCGACGAGCGGTAGCGCAAGAACCAGAAGGGCCGATGCCCGGATGTGCGTCATATCATCCCCTCCATGGCGCGATCTAGTTTGCTCTAAAGCCGGCGCCAACCCAACGAACGATCCTGATCACAAGATAGACGAGCAACAATCCCAATACGACGGGGCCCAACGCCATCGCGCCAACGTTGCCCCAACTCCCCTCTAGCCAAAGCGCATAGTCCTTTGCTCCGGCGATCAACCAAATGACGGAGAGCACAATGCCGATTCGTTGTCACCCGTCTAAACGTCTCATCAGAATATCGGTGGGGCCGCGATCGCCGTTGAACAGAACCCGACGAGCGACGCCAATCCTAGAGGCAATCCAGAATTTTGGAGCATGGCGCGCAGATTACGCCAGGGGATTCCGCAAGTCGAGGAGACGGTGCAGTCAATTTATTGGCTTATCCGCTAAGTCCTTGCGAGCAATTTGAGAGTCTTGCTGTACCGGGAAATGAAGTAGTCCGGCGGCCGAGAGTTGGTGTAGAACGCTTTCGAGTCGATGCCGTGACCGAGGCTCATCTCACAACGTTCACGGAGGTCGCGAAGCAGACTTCTCCCGACCTGTGCGCCGTCACGAGGGTACGGGATGCGCATGACGCGCTCGTGCTTAGTCTTCTTACCGAGGCCAAACACGCCCGGAGTCTGTCGTACACGGACTACATCAATGTGATTTCCATCGTGGTTCTGGAACTCAAACCCATGACGCTCCAAGATGGCTTTTAGTTGCCGACAAGTAATGATGCGCTCGCCTTTTTCGACGGTTCGAACCCGCTTTCTGACCCATTTCGCAAGCGCCTCTACCTGGCGGTCAGAGTCAGTGTCTTCACCGAGCGAGTGTTGTGCGACGCGCAGCATAACGTCGTACAACTCGTCCTGCGTCACTCCCTCTTCAAACGTTCTCTCGTTCCTGTCCAGATGACAAAGGAGGCAGACGAGCGCGGTGCGCTTATTGCCGTTATGAAATGGATGATTGCAGCAAATTCCAAAGCAAAGCGTCGCAGCGTTGCTCACGGCCGTCTCGTATTTGAGCCTGCCGTCAAAACCTGTGTGCTGCCGGCTCACCGCAGATTCCAGTAGGTCTATCGACTTGATACCCGGCGGGGACATTGGGTCGCCCGAAATCGCGAAGTCCATCACGAGTGTGTCGTAGATGGCGATAACTTCCCTTGTGGAGAGGGTGGCCACAGAAATTGGAGTGCCCTTGTCGTTCGTTCAAAAGTGCGCCCCGCCGGAACGGGGCGCGTGTGTAGTCCTTAGTGCCCGGACTTATTTTTGGTGCGGTCCACGAGGTCGTATTCCTGACCGCGTCGAGGCGTCGGAGGCATTGGCTCCCCCTTCGTCACAGTAACTTCCTTCTTGGTGCTCGTGTTCTGGTACTGCCCTGAGAACGGCGCTTCGCTGCCGGGCCGAAGCCCCCTGGTACGTGCACTCATGCTGCTTCCTTTCCTGCTGGCCAACACTGAAAAGGAGGCGACGGCCGGGCGGTTCTGCGGGTGGGGGAGTTGATGCTAGGATTCCCAGCGAATCACTCAGGGCCACTCGGCCAGCCGGGGGGAGCGATCGTGAGTCGCGACTCCCGGCTTTCACCTCGCGCCCGGGCACTACATATAGCGCTCGCCTAGGTCGCGAGGCACATCATCGTGCGGTTTTATCCACCGTGTCAATAGAGTAACTCTGTAGATATGTTGTGGATAAGCCTGTGGATAACTCGCCGCTCTAGGGGGAAAAGCAACCGCCGACGGTGCGCCCCCTTTTCCCGGTGCTCAACGATTGAGCAGCGGCCCGATCGAACACCGGACTAATTTGGCGAGGAGGACACGATGACGTTCGAGGAGTACCAGAGGAGGATCAGTAGCATCAATCGCGACTTGGAAATCATTTCAAAGCGGACAGCGAACATGGCGGTGGCTAAATCGGCGGTCTACACCAATCCAGAGTTCGAAGACCTTATGAAGCGATTCGAGGGACTAGTGACACAGTCCGAAAAGCTCACGCAGCAAATGGAGAACTCCTCTAACCCGGCCGACGGTAACTCCCCGAAATAGCGCTCGCGCTCGGTCTCTTTGGCACCGGGTAAATCGCGGGTAACCGCACAATCGAACTCGATCCGGCCCCTGTTTCTCGACTGAGAGGCGGGGGCCGTTCGATTCCGACCCCCGCCTCCAATATTCGTGCAGCGCAACGCGATGTCATGCCACGCCGATGAGGCAAAGGCGATGGTAGTCCCGGAACCGGTCGTCGTGTTCTGCTCTTACGGACTCCACGTCGGGTGCAGGACGGCGATCGCCCTGCGGGACCTCGGGTTCGACGCGAAATTCATGACGGGTGGCCACTCGGCGTGGAAGGCGATCGCCGGACCCACGAAGCCATGCGCCTGACCCGCATCGCGATTCTCGATCGGGGGGGCCGCGAGGCACGACGCAAGTCCGCCCCGGAGGAAAGCCGCTTCCTGCCCCTCTTCCGGGCCCTCGCCGACCTGGGAGCGCAGGCCGAAAGGGCCGTCTACGACGAGGAATTCGAGGGCGAGGTTCGCCGGCAGCTCATGGACGTGGACGGCGTGCTGGTCTGGGTGAATCCGCTGCAGGACGGCCGCGACCGCTCGGGTCTCGACGCCCTCCTGCGCGAAGCCGCCGCCGCCGGCGTGTTCGTGAGCGGCCATCCGGACGTCATCGCGAAGCTGGGGACGAAGGAGGTCCTCTATACGACGCGCGACATCGGATGGGGCTGCGACACTCACCTGTATGGCAGTGCGGCCCAGATGCGGGAGGAGCTGCCCGCGCGCCTGGCCCGCGGTCCCCGCGTGCTGAAGCAACTGCGCGGCAACGGCGGCATCGGCGTCTGGAAGGTCGAGATCGTGGGGAAAGACGAGCCCATGCTGAGCGTCCGGCACGCCGAGCGCGGGGCCGCGGAAGAGCGCATGACCGTGGAATCCTTTGCCCGGCGCTGCGAGCCGTACTTCGAGAGCGGCGGCGGAATGCTCGACCAGGAATACCAGGAGCGGCTTCCGGAGGGCATGGTTCGCTGCTACCTGGTGCACGGCCGCGTGGAGGGATTCGGGCTCCAGGCAGTCAACGCCTTGTACCCGCCGCCGCCCGGCGCGCCGGTGGAGGAGGCGCCCAAGTCCACCCAGCGGACGTATCACCCGCCGACGTTGCCCGCCTGCCAGCCGCTCAAGCGGCAGCTCGAAGAGGAATGGGTGCCGGCACTGCAGCGGCGCCTGGGTATCGGGACCGGCAGCCTCCCCGTGCTGTGGGATTGCGACTTCCTGCTCGGGCGCCGGACGGCCTCCGGCGCGGACACCCACGTGCTGTGCGAGATCAACGCGAGCAGTGTTTCGCCGTTCCCCGAATCGGCGATCGTGCCGATCGCCCGCGCAGCGGTGGAGGGCGCGCGGTCGGGCAGCCCTGCGCTATCCTTGCGCGGATGATCCCCGTTCCCCCGGAAATCGAGGAGCTCGACCGCGCCGACGTCCTGCGCGGCTTCCGGGCGCAATTCGATCTTCCGCCCGGCCTCATCTATCTCGACGGCAATTCCCTCGGGGCGCTTCCGCGCCGCACGCGCGAGCGGCTCGCGAAGGTGATCGGGGACGAGTGGGGCCGGGACCTCATCAGGAGCTGGAACGGCGCCGACTGGATCTCGCTCCCGCAGCGCACGGGCGACAAGATCGGCGCGCTGGTCGGCGCCGCGAAAGGCGAGGTGATCGTCGCCGACTCGACGTCGGTGAACCTCTTCAAGGTCCTCTGCGTGGCCCTCGCCGCCAATCCCGGCCGGCGCGTGATCGTCACGGAGGCCGCGAACTTCCCGACCGATCTCTACGTGATCGAGGGCGTGATCGCGCAGCTGGGCGGCCTGCACGAGCTGGTGCTAGTCGAAGGGACCGAAGAGGCGCTGGAGGCGGTGCTCGCCGAGCGCGGCCGGGAAGTCGCCGTGGTCGCGCTCACGCACATCCACTACACGTCGTCGCGTGTCTACGACATGCGCCGCGTCACGGCGGCCGCCCACGTTGCCGGCGCGCTCGCCGTGTGGGATCTATCGCATTCGGCGGGCGTCGTGCCGGTCGACCTCGGCGGATGCGACGCGGACTTCGCCGTGGGTTGCGGATACAAGCATCTCAACGGCGGACCGGGCGCGCCCGCGTTCCTCTACGCGGCGCGGCGGTTCCACGACCGCTTCCGGCAGCCCATCTCGGGCTGGATGGGGGATGCCAGGCCCTTCGACTACCACTCCGGATACGAGCCGGCCCGCGGCATCTCGCGCTACCTGAGCGGCTCGCCTCCCGTGATCGCGCTTTCCGCGCTCGAGGCGAGCGTCGACGTGATCCTCGAGGCGCCGATGGAGGCGATCCGGCGGAAGTCCATCGCCTTGGGCGACCTTTTCGTCGAGCTCGTGAACCGGCATTGCGATGGGCTGGGGCTCGTCCTCGCGAGCCCCGGGGAAGGCGCGAGGCGCGGCAGCCACGTCTCGTACCGCCACCCGGAAAGCGATCCCGTCATGCAGGCGCTCATCGCGGCGGGCGTCATCGGCGATTGCCGGCCTCCGGACTTGCTGCGCTTCGGTTTCGCGCCCCTCTACCTGCGCTACGCCGACGTCTGGCGCGCGGTGATGCGGATGGCGGAAATCCTGCGCTCGCGCTCGTGGGATCGTGCCGAGTTCCGCTCGCGGAGGCTGGTCACCTGAGGCGGCTTACTGCTCTCGGCTCGCGTAACCCGCCACCAGCTCGTAGCTGCGCGCCGGATGCGCCTCGCAGAAGGTGACGCTCGGGTTGGGCGACGACCGGCTGTGCGCGCGTCTTCTTGCGAGGTCCAGCACGAGCGTGCGGGTATTGCAGCGCAGCTCGTACGGCTTCGCCACGATCTCGCTGTCGGTCCAGGTCGCGATCTCGAACTGCGCCATCCTCGATTCGAGGAGTCCCCGGCCGCTCAGGAAGACCACCTCCGCGCTGGATTCGGCGCATCGCATGGTGGACTTCGTGCATTCGATCGTCGTGGTGCCCAGGCTTCCCGGGATGCCCCCACCCGAGGTCCACGTGCCGCGCGCCTTCACCACGTCGCCCGAACCGCTCAGCTCGAACTCGTACGTCGGAAGGACCACCGGGTGCTGGCGCAGGGCCGAGAGCTCGCGATAGGTGAGCGAAGCCCATCCGAGGAGCGCGATGAGCACCGCCGCCTCGATATAGCGGGCGTACCTGCGCAATTTGGGCCCGAGGATCATTCGCCGCTCCCAGTCCGACGCCGCGAGGATACACGGCGCCGGGTCGGCCCTCCAGCCTTACGGGGGTTAACGGTGCCCGCCTTCCGTGACCGCACCCGTGGGGGCCTCTCAATTGGTCCCCAGCCGGGCCCCCTCGATGTTGCCGACGACGCCCAGGCCCTGGAAGGACCCCGTGAAGCCATCGAACGTGACGAAGAGGTTGTCCATGCTGAACGTCCCGCTCTGACCACCCGTGCAGGAGAAGTTGCCGCCCACGAATTTCTGCGCGCCGAATTGCGACGCGGGCGGGCCCGTGAAAGTGCAGGAGGAGCCGGTCGGGGGCGCTCCCGTCGGGGCGGGGTTCGTCGTCATGACGAAGCCGCTGGGGCCGTCCTGGATGGTGATGAGGATGGGATTCCTCGTAAGGCCCGCGGGCGCGTCCGCGTTGGTGGCCGCCGTGTGGCCGATGTAGCTCCCGGAAAGGTCGTTGTTCCGGAACGCGAAGCGGCTCACGTTCTTGGTGAACGAGGCCCCATCGATCGTGCCGCCCACGACCGCGGTGTTCCGGCCGGTGAGCTCGAAGGCCATGTTGCCGACAATCCGGCTCGTGACCGACCCGGCATTGAACGGCCCGCCGAAATAGGGCCCGGTGGATTCCACGAGCGGACCGCTGAAGACGGCATTGGGGCCCGGGGCCGACTCCAGGGTGAGCGCAGAGGCGACGTACCAGTGGGGCTTGCGCTGCGCGTCGTACACGAAGAGCGTGGCGAAGATCGTGTCGCCCTGCTCGACGGTGTTCAGGCCCCAGCCGCTCTCGTTCGGCGGAAACCAGTTGTCCGTGCGCCAGCCGTTCCCGTCCGTTTGCGGCGCCGACCGGATGGAGGCGGCGATGCGACCGAAGGAATTCGTGATGCCGTGGCCGGTGAAGGAGCCCGTGAATCCGTCCGGGGTCGGGTCGACGACCATCGACCACGAGCCGCTCGCGCCGGCGCAGGTGAAGGTCCCGGAGACGGTTTCGACCGCACCGGTCTGCCCGCGCGTGCCGGAGTAGCTGCAACTGCCCTCCGAATCGCTCCCGTCGGCCATGGTGATGGAGGTGCCGTTATCCGCGATGGTGATGTTCATGTCCCTGCGGATCTCGGGCGTGCCGTTGGCCGCCGGCTGGTACTCGTAGCCGTAATAGTTTCCTGTGAGATTCGCCTTGCGGAACGTGAACGGGACGACCGCCTTCGTCACGTGGACGCCGTCGACGGTGTAGTCGAGCGTCGCGGAGTTGAAGCTTCCGAGCGTGAACGACATCGTGCCCACTTGCCGCACCGCCACGGTGGCGGGGTCGAACGGCCCGGAGAACGGCGGGCCGGACGCCTCGAAGAGCGCGCCGGAGTAGAAGACCGGCCCCCCCTGGACGCTCGAGGCGACGTACCACTTGGGCTGGCTGTCGGGTCCGTAGACGAAGAGCGCCGCGAAGAGCGTGTCGCCCTGGTGGAAAATGTTGAGCCCCCAGCCGGATTCCGAGGGGTTGAACCACATCTCGCTGCCGTCGCGCGGCTGCGGGGTTGCGAGGGCCGGAATCGAGGCGAGGAAGAGCGCCGCCGCGGCGAGGAAGGAGCGGATTTGCATGGGAACCTCCGCATCTGAAGACTTGCCGCGGCGAAAACCGTTCCCTTCGTGAACTTGAACACCGCGCCGGAGTCGCTACCAGCCGGGGCGCGGCGAGCGGGAGCCGAATGATCAACGACCTCTGGTACAAGAACGCCGTCATCTACTGCCTGAGCGTCGGCACGTACCTGGACTCCAACGGAGACGGCGTGGGCGACTTCCAGGGCGTCCTGCGCAGGCTGGACTACCTGCAGGGGCTGGGTGTGACGGCGATCTGGCTGATGCCGTTCCAGAAGTCGCCGTGCAGGGACGACGGCTACGATGTCTCGGACTACTACACCGTCGACCCGCGCTACGGCACGCTCGGCGACTTCGTGGAGTTCGCGCACGGTGCCGAGCAGCGCGGCATCCGCGTCCTCATCGACCTCGTCGTGAACCACACGTCGAACGAGCATCCGTGGTTCCAGGAGGCGCGCCGCGACCCGGCGTCGAAGTACCGGGACTGGTACGTGTGGTCGAAGAAGAAGCCCGCGCGCGCGAACGAGGGCATGGTCTTCCCCGGCGTGCAGAAGAGCACGTGGTCGTGGGACAAGGAGGCGCGCCTCTACTATTTCCACCGCTTCTACGATTTCCAGCCGGACCTCGACACGTCGAACCCGCACGTCCAGGCCGAGATCCTGAAGATCATGGGCTTCTGGCTCCAGCTGGGCGTCTCCGGCTTCCGCATGGACGCGGTCCCCTTCGTGATCGGCAGCAAGGGCGCGGACGTGAAGAAGCCGGTCGAGCACTACGACATGCTCCGGAAGCTCCGCGAGTTCCTCCAGTGGCGCGAGAGCGACGCGATCATCCTCGCCGAGGCGAACGTGCCGCCGGACACCGACATGCAGTACTTCGGCGACGCCGGCGAGCGGCTGCAGATGATGTTCAATTTCCAGGTGAACCAGAACCTCTTCTACGCGCTCGCCTCGGCCGACAGCCGGCCGCTCGTCCGCGCGCTCGGGAAGACGAAGCCGCGCCCGGCCACGGCGCAGTGGGGGAATTTCCTGCGCAACCACGACGAGCTCGACCTGGGCCGGCTCACGAAGGCGCAGCGCGAAACCGTGTTCGCCGCGTTCGGCCCGGCGAAGTCGATGCAGCTCTACGATCGCGGCATCCGCCGGCGCCTGGCGCCCATGCTGAAGGGAGACCGGCGCCACCTCGAGCTCGCCTACAGCCTCATGTTCACGCTCCCCGGCACGCCGGTGCTGCGCTACGGCGACGAGCTCGGCATGGGCGACGACCTCGCGCTTCCGGAGCGGAACTGCGCGCGGACGCCCATGCAGTGGTCCGACGAGCCGCACGCGGGCTTCACGAAGGGCGACAAGCCCCTCCTTCCCGTGATCGACAAGGGCCCGTACGCGTACGAGCACGTGAATGCCGCGAAGCAGCGGCGCGACCCCCACTCGCTGCTCAACTGGACGGAGCGCATCATCCGCATGCGAAAGGAAGTGCCCGAGATCGGATGGGGAGACTTCGAGGTGCTGGACACCGGCACGCCCGCCGTCCTCGCGATCCGCTACGACTGGCGGAACAACTCGGTCCTCTTCCTCCACAACCTGGACCCCAGGCCGCGCGAGATCGCGTTCCACCCGGGATTGAAGGGCGACGCCGGCAACGTGCTCGTGAACCTCCTCTCCGACGACCACAGCCGCGCGGGCAAGCGCGGCCGCCACGATGTGCTCCTCGAGCCGTTCGGCTACCGCTGGTACCGCGTGGGCGGGCTCGATTACCTGCTGAAGCGAAGCGAGGTCGAGGGCTCATGAGCTCGCGCACCGCCGGGGCTGCGATGGCGGCTCTCGTCATCGCGGCGGCGTTTCCCGTTCTCGGCCGCCCCGCGGAGATCCCGCAGGAAGACGTCAAGCGTGTCGTCGACCGGGCGATCGTGCCCGTCATGGCGCGATACGACGTCCCCGGGATCGCGATCGGCGTCCTGGTCGGCGGCGATTCGTACGAATTCGACTATGGCGTAGCTTCGCGGGAAACCGGGGCGCCCGTCACTCCAGCCACCCTCTTCGAGCTGGGATCGGTCAGCAAGACGCTCACGGCGACGCTCGCCGCGTACGCGCAGGTGAGCGGCCGGCTCGACCTCTCGGACAAGGTCGCCACGTACCTGCCGGCGTTCCGCGGCACGAAGTTCGGCGACGTCCGCCTCCTCGATCTCGCCACCCACACGTCGGGCGGCATGCCGCTCCAGGTTCCCGAGGGCATCGAAAACGACGACCAATTGATGAAGTACCTGCAAGCTTGGCAGCCCGCGCATCCGCCGGGGACCTACCGGACGTACGCGAACCCGAGCATCGGAATGCTGGGCGTCATCGCCGCGAAGAGCATGGACGAGGATTTCACCGTGCTCATGGAGCGGCGCCTTTTCCCGGCCCTCGGGATGAACCGGACTTACATCGACATTCCGAAGGCGCGCAGCGCGAGCTATGCCCAGGGCTATACCGCCAGGGGCGCGCCGATCCGCATGGCCGAAGCCGTCCTTTCCGCCGAGGCGTACGGCGTCAAGAGCACGGCTGGCGACATGATCCGCTTCCTCGAGGCGAACATGGGCCGGCGCGCGCTGGAGGCGAAGCTCCAGCGCGCGATCGCGCAGACGCACACGGGGTACTTCGAGGTCGGGCGGATGACGCAGGACCTGGTCTGGGAACAGTACGCGTATCCGGTGGAGCTGGAGGCGCTCCTGGAGGGAAACTCCGGAGCCGTGAGCCTCGCCGCCTTGCCCGTGCGCGAGATTACACCGCCCCAGCCGCCGCGGACCGACGTCCTGATCAACAAGACCGGCTCGACCAACGGCTTCGCGGCGTACATCGCCTTCGTCCCCGGAAGGCAGGTCGGCGTCGTGATCCTCGCGAACCGCAATTATCCGATCGAGGCGCGCGTGAGGGCGGCATATCGGATGATCGTCGAGCTCGGCCGTCATCCCGGGTAGTCCCTTGGCCCTCCGGCAGACCTGGAGCGCGAATGGATTAAGATTCCGGACGAAGGAGGAAATCCCATGCCGGACCAGGACCGAGTCGTCCACCGCACCGCGCCCATCGAGAAACGCGTCGAGGCCATCCAGTCGGTGATCGCCGAGCGCGGCGAGAACGTGGCGCAGGCGCTGGAGGAGCTGGGCCACGTTGCCCAGGAGCAGTGGATCCCGCAGAACGGCGCGCGCGTCGTGGCCCGGGCCTGGGTCGATCCGGAATTCCGGAAGCGGCTCCTCGCCAACGGGCGGGAAGCCGTGGCCGAGCTGGGCTTCACGATGCCCAAGCACCATCGCCACCTCGTCGTGCTGGAGAACTCGCCCTCCGTCCAGAACGTGATCTGCTGCACGCAGTGCTCCTGCACGGCGTTCTCCCTGATCGGCCTCCCGCCGGACTGGTACAAGGACCTCGAATACCGGGCGCGCGTGGTCCGCGAGTCGCGCACGGTGCTGAAGGAGATGGGATTGGACCTCGCGGCGGAGGTCGAGGTCCGCGTCTGGGACACCACCGCGGACACGCGCTACATGGTCCTTCCCGAGCGGCCCGCCGGAACCGAGGGCTGGACCGAGGAGCGGCTCGCGGGAATCGTCACGCGCGACGGCCTCATCGGCGTGGCGCGCCTCTAGGAGCCGCCATGGACGCGATGTACGACCTGGGCGGCAAGCAGGGCTTCGGACGGATCCGCTACGCGAAGGGCGCACGGGCGTTCCACGAGCCATGGGAAGTGCGGGCGAACGCGCTCTACGCGCTCGCCGTGCGCTTCGGGATCCTCAACATGGACGAGTATCGCCATGCGATCGAGCGCATGGAGCCGCGGCACTACCTCACGGCGAGCTACTACGAGCGCTCGCTCACCGGGCTCGCGACGCTCTGCGTCGAGAAGGGGCTCGTCACGCGCGACGAGCTCGAGCGCCGGGCGGGCGGCGCCTTTCCGCTTTCCCAGCCGAGCGCGCCGGGACGCACGAATCTCGCCACCCGCGAGCGCTTCCGCCCGGGCGATCGCGTGCGCGTGCGGCAGGACGTCGTGCCCGGCCACGTGCGCGTGCCGGCGTACGTGCGCGGGAAGACCGGCGTGGTGGAGAGCGAATCGCCGGCATACCCGTTCCCGGATGCCCACGCCCACGGTATCGCGGCGGAGGACGAGCCGACGTACGACGTCCGCTTCCGCAGCGATGACCTCTGGCCGCATTCCGCGGACCCGGCGACGATCTACGTCGGCATCTTCCAGAGCTACCTAGAGCGGGCGCCCTGAAGTCGCCCTGCGATGCCGCGCGCCATCCTCGAGGAAGCCCGGACCCATCCCGCCATCCGCGAGCGGGTCGCGGCGAGCCATGCGGACATCGTCCGCGAAGTGGAGGCGGCCGTGGCGGCGAACGCGGTCGTCGTGGTCGGGATGGCGCAGAACCCGTTCCCGCGGAAGGCGCGGCGCCTCCTCGACCGCGCGGGGATCCCGTATCGCTATCTCGAGTACGGAAGCTACCTCAGCCAATGGCGCCGCCGCACGGCGCTCAAGATGTGGACCGGATGGTCCACGTTTCCGATGGTTTTCGTGAAGGGCACGTTCGTCGGCGGCGCGAGCGAGCTCGAGAAGCTTCTGCAATCGGGAGAGCTCCATCCATGACGAGGGTCACGCATCGCGTCGTCGAGATCACCACGCCCGGCGGGCCGGAAGTCCTGCAGGTCCGGCCGCGGGAGATTCCCTCGCCCCGCGCGGGCGAGGTGCTCATCGCCGTCGCCGCCGCGGGAGTGAACCGGCCGGACGTCCTGCAGCGGCTGGGCCGCTACCCGGTGCCGCCGGGGGCATCGGACCTGCCGGGGCTCGAAGTCGCCGGCACGATCGCGGAGGTAGGCGCGGACGTCACGCAGTGGAAGAAGGGCGACCGGGTCTGCGCGCTCACGCCGGGCGGCGGCTACGCGGAGCACTGCATCGCGCCCGCCGCCAATTGCCTTCCGGTCCCGAAGGGACTGGACTTCGTCCAGGCGGCGTCGCTTCCGGAGACCTACTTCACGGTCTGGAGCAACGTCTTCGACCGCGGGGCGCTGAGGGCCGGCGAGACGTTCCTCGTGCAGGGGGGCTCCAGCGGCATCGGCGTGGCGGCGATCCAGATGGTCCACGCGCTCGGCCATCGCGTCTTCGCGACGGCGGGGACGCCCGAGAAGTGCGCGGCCTGCGCGAAGCTGGGCGCCGAGCGCGCGATCAACTACAGGACCGAGGATTTCGTCGAGGTCGTGAAGTCGCTCACGAACGGGAAGGGCGTCGACGTGATCCTCGACATGGTGGCGGGCGACTACGTGCCGCGCGAGATGAAGGCCCTGGCGGACGACGGGCGGATCGTCCTGATCGCATTCCTCGGCGGCTCCAAGGCGACATTGGACCTCAACGAGGTGCTGCGCCGGCGCCTCGTCCTCACGGGCAGCACGCTCCGCCCGCGGTCCGTGGAGTTCAAGGCGGCGATCGCGGGCGCGTTGCGGGAAAAGGTCTGGCCGCTCCTCGAGGCGGGCACGATCAAGCCCGTGATCCACGCCACCTTCCCGCTCGCGCAGGCCGCGAAGGCGCACGCGATGCTGGAAGCGGGCGAGCACATCGGCAAGATCGTGCTCACGGTCGCGTCCTGACGAAGCGAACGATTCTTCCGGGAGAAGGCGATGGCGAAGGTCGCGGTCCTGGTGGGGAGCCTGCGCAAGGGCTCGTACAGCCGCATGATCGCGAAGGCGATGTGCGGTCTCGCGGCCGGAATGGAATGCGCGATCGTGGAGATCGGCGCGCTCCCGCTCTACGATCCGGACCTGGAAGAGGGCGAGCCTCCCGCCGAATGGGTGGCCTTCCGTGACGCCATCCGGCGCTCGGACGCGGTCCTCTTCGTGACGCCCGAGTACAACCGCTCGGTGCCGGGCGCGCTCAAGAACGCGATCGACGTGGGATCGCGCCCCTACGGGAAGAGTGTCTGGTCCGGGAAGCCGGCCGCGGTCGTGAGTGTCTCGCCGGGTGCCATCGGGGCCTTCGGCGCGAACCATCACCTGCGCCAGTCGTTCGTGTTCCTCGACATGCCGGTCCTGCAGCAGCCGGAAGGCTACATCGGCGGCGTCGCGAAGCTCGTGGACGCGAGCGGCGCGCTGGTGAACGACGACACGCGCGCGTTCCTGCAGAAGTTCATGGAGGCGTTCGCCGCCTGGATCCGGAAGGCCGGGCACACTTAGGGCGCTCCGTACGCTGGCAGACAGACGGCCGGATCCCGATCCCGTACCTTGCGTGGGCTGGAGCGGCGCGCTCCTGAACATCAATTCGGCTGGCGATGCCGCCGAGACGGGATAACAACCATGAAAACGATCACCCTCACGGCCCTCGCGGCCGCCCTCGGCCTGGCGTTCAGCACCGCCACGGTCGCCGCCAGCATGACGAAGGCCGAGCACACCGCGGCCAAGGCCGGCATCAAGGGCGAATACAAGACGGCGAAGAAGGCCTGCGATGCGCAGAAGGACAACGCGAAGGACGTCTGCATGGCCGAGGTGAAGGGCAAGGAGGACGTGGCGCTCGCCGAGCTCACCGCCACGTACGATCCGAGCCGCCAGCACCGCTACGAGGCGCGCCTCGCGCGGACGCGGGCCGACTACGCCGTCGCGAGGGAGCGGTGCGACGACCTCGCCGGCAACGCGAAGGACGTCTGCGTGAAGGAAGCCCAGGCTGCGGAAACCGCCGGCAAGGCCGATGCGAGGGCGCAGCGCAAGATCGCGGAGGCCGACAAGTCGGCCGGCGCCGCGAGCGCCAAGGCGCAGGACAAGGCGAGCAAGAAGGCCCTGGCGGCTCGCGAGGAAGCGTCCGAGGAGAAGAACGAAAGCCGGTACGCGGTCGCCAAGGAAAAGTGCGACGCGCTCGCGGGCGACCCGAAGGAGGCCTGCCTGAAGGACGCGAAGGCGCACTACGGCAAGTCCTGAAGGGCGGCCATGCCGCTCGCGCCCATCGTCGATGCGAGCGCCGCATCGACGATGCGTTGCGCCTCGGCGAGGATGCGCCGCAGGTGGTCGTCGCCGCGAAAGCTCTCGGCGTATATCTTGTAGAGGTCCTCGGTCCCGGAGGGGCGCGCCGCGAACCAGCCGCTCGCGGTCGTCACCTTCACGCCCCCGATGGGCGCGCCGTTGCCGGGCGCGTGGGTGAGAACGCCCTCGATCCTTTCGCCCGCGAGCGCGGCGAACGGGACGTCGCGTTCCGAGAGCCGCGCGAGCATCCGCTTCTGCTCCGGGGTGGCGCTCGCCTCGACGCGATCGTAGGCCGGCGTGCCCAGGTCGCGCGCGAGCTCCGCGTAGGCTTCGCCCGGATCGCGGCCGGTGCACGCGGTGATCTCCGCCGAGAGGAGCGCCGCGACGATGCCGTCCTTGTCCGTCGTCCACGGGCTGCCATCTCGCCGCAGGAAGGACGCGCCGGCGCTCTCTTCGCCGCCGAAGCCCAGGGAGCCGCCGAGAAGGCCGTCGACGAACCACTTGAACCCCACCGGCACCTCGTAGAGCTCGCGGCCGAGCTTCGCCGCGACGCGGTCGATCATCGCGCTGCTCACGATCGTCTTTCCGGCGGCGGCGTTGCCGTTCCATTGCGGCCGGTGCCGGAAGAGATACGAGATCGCGGCGGCGAGGTAGTGGTTGGGCGGAAGGAGGCCCGCGCCGGGGGTGACGATGCCGTGGCGATCGTG
>Ga0068855_100005169_pt1 | contig 15916 bp, 10 predicted proteins | sample KBSCornC52_FD_66592 | JGI IMG/M metagenome (GOLD analysis project Ga0068855, IMG submission 66592) | Corn rhizosphere microbial communities from Kellogg Biological Station, Michigan, USA - KBS Corn C5-2 | ecosystem: Host-associated > Plants > Roots > Rhizosphere > Soil ...
GGCTGGTACGGGCGCAGCGTACTGGGGCGAATCCGGCACTGGGGCGAGAAGATGAACGAGATTGACGAGCTGTACCAGAGCGTCGCGTCGCCCGAAGAGATGGCAGGGCAGGTGAGTGCCCCGCGAGCCGGCGGAGTACCCTCTGCGGCTGCCAGGCATGCTGTGGCTCTGGGTGCCCGGGTGCCACACGGCACGCTGTGAGTTTCGGGCTCCGGAAGCGGTGATCGATCTAGAAGAGGCGTGGCGGCGTCGTGTAGAATAGCGACAGGTTCCCGCCGCGAACCCGTCTCCTTCGATCCATCTCACATTTGGGAAATCAGGGTGGCCCATACGAGCTCGAACCGAGCTCAGGCAGGATGGCGCGCGGAAGAGAATCCAACAGATCAGCAGCAGGAGACCAGGGACAATGGCGAAGATTGCCAAAACAGGCGACCGTAAGAAGGCGATGGATACCAGCAAGAGCACGGATTGCCCGCGTTGCTCAAAACCGACCCGCATTGTGAAGCGGGTGAAAGACCGCGAGCGCGGCGTGCCGGGCGGCGTGTACATCTCGTGCTCCGCGTGCGAGTTCTTCGAGAAGCTCTAACCAGTAACAGAACACCCGTGGCCGTGGATGTTCGTGAGCAGGCGCCTTAACGGCGAGCCACGAAGACCGCGGCCACTTTGTCCTGGTAAGCAAGCTGAAAGCCGGGATCGGAGCGCAGGAGCTGAGTGAGCGCCGCGCCGACAGGACCGATCACAAGACGTGCAGAGCGCAGATCCGGGTCCGACTGCCAGCCGGGAGCGCCGCTCCAGGTTTGGATGGAACGCGCGATGCGCTGGTCGCCGTAGACGTTCGCCCGACCATCGATGCTGACGGGCATGCGCAGGTTCCAGATCAGGTAGCCGCCCCAGTCAAAGTCGTTAAAGATGGGCCCGGAGTATCCATGGGCGCGAATGAAGTCCACTGCGCCGATGGGGAGCTGCGTGGCCTGGCGCTCGCGGAGATTCGCTGCGCTGAGCTCGGGTGAGCGAAAGGCGATGGCGAGCATGCATGCAGCAATAGTCATCGCGACCGGAAGCAGATACTTCGCGGGCCGAAGGTTCGGGGCTGTGATCCGGGGCAGTGCATCGGAAAGAATAGCGGCGCCGGAAATGGCGATGACCCACGCATCACGCTGTGATCGGAAGCTGGAGCAGGCGGCGAAGAGGAGTAACGCACCCTCGAACGAAACCCAGCGTCGTTTCGAACTAAGGGCGGCCGCAGAGAGAAGCGCGAACAACAGAGCGCAATAATTAATCAGGTCGCGAAAGGGAATAGCCTGCAGCTCGCCGATGCTATTGAATGCACCAGACTGGGTGCCTAACGCGTGCGCAACGGAGTAGATGCGGACGCCGTAGGGATTGAGGAGAGTCGCCAGGAGGCTGCAAATCAGGACAGCAACGAGCGCACCTCCTGGCGCCTGTGTTGGAAGATTCTTCCAACGGTGTTTAGCGAGGGATTCCACTATTGCCAGTCCCAGAATGAAGAGGCCATAGACAAACTGAATGTGGATGTTGGCCCAGACGGCAAAGAGCAGCGGGAGCCAGAGAAGAGGCCGCGTGGAGCCGGTGCGGCGGACACGCTGGAGGATGTCGAGCTCCAGCGTGAAGAACAGGATGGTGAACAGCCATGGACGCGGAGTGAAGAGGTGTCCCATGGCGTACATGCAGGCGAACGCGAGCATGGCAGCGGCGGGTAGCTGCTGCCGATGGCTGCGAACCAGAGCGAAAACGGCGGCCGTGATCAGGAGTACGAGCCCGGCGGTGTAGACCAGCAGTGCGGGAGTGCCCAGACGCTGGAAGAGCTGGTAATTGAGAAGCTCGAAGAGCCAGCTGTAGGCTGCCCAGGGTGTTCCTGCCATCGGCGCGGAGAACGGCTCGGTGCGTGGGATGGCGTGGTGGGCGCTGATCCACTCCCCGGTGCGGAGGTGCCAGCCGATGTCGGTATCCAAGATAGCGTTGGAGTGGAGGCAGAGGTAAGCCGGGGTGAAGAACAACATGGAGACGACGGCCAAGTCAATTAGCCGCATCAAGGTGAGTTGCCAAGAAGTGGGGAGGGCTGGCGTCTGCGAGGCGAGTTCGGCCGAATCGGCCTGTGCCGGGAAGTGTAGTCGGAGATCCGGCAGTGGCTCCAGGTCAGACACGGTCTGAAGATACTATGCGCTGGCGATTTCGGCGAGGAGAGCGGCGGCGGCCTTGGCGGGATCGGGGGCCTGGGTGATGGGACGGCCGACGACCAGCATGGAGGCGCCGCACGCGATCGCCTCGGCTGCAGTGGCCACTCGGGCCTGATCGTCCGATCCGACAGCCGATGCCGGTCGAACTCCCGGGATAACCAGGAGCGCAGCAGGGCCGAGCAGCTGACGCACGGCCGCGACCTCCTGGGGCGAGCAGACCAGCCCGGAGATTCCGGCCTGCTGGGCGAGCTTTGCCAGCCGGAGAACCTGAGCCTCGGGAGGGTCGGGAACGCCGGTCGCGGCCAGATCGTCGGCGCTCATGCTGGTGAGGACGCTTACAGCCAGCAGCCGGGGGGACTCAGGACGAGAGGCAGCCTGGGCGGCTGCCCGCATCATTTTTTCGCCGCCACTGGCGTGAAGGGTCAGCATGGACGCACCGGTGCAGGAGACCGAACGCACTGCGCCGGCGACGGTGTTGGGAATATCGTGCAGCTTGAGATCGAGGAAGACCTCGAAGCCGCGATCACGCAGGCGATGGACGACGCTGTTTCCGGCAGCGTAGTAGAGCTCCATGCCCACCTTGAGCCAGCGGCAGAGCCCCTGAAGCTCATCGACCAGGTCGAAAGCAGCGGTCGCGGAGGGAAGGTCCAAGGCCACGATGAGCCGGTCGGCAGGGGAGAGCGGAGCCTGGGCAGAGGGATGCGCAGTATCAGCTGGAGCAGAATCCATGGGTTCAGTCTAACGCCTGGGGTTGCAAGTTCTCCGCTGGGACCGGAACTATGACGTGGTGCCGGGACGTTCAGTTCCGAGTAGGAAGCTCCAGGAGCGAGGGCACGCGCAGCTGAGAGAGCAGAGCCAGGGTGAGCTCCGGATCCTCCTGCCGGACGGCCTCGAGCTTCACCCGGCCTACGCCGGAAAGACCAAGCACACGGGCCGCAGCGGCGGAGAGGTCGACAATGCGACCTTCAATGACTGGGCCCCGATCATTGACGCGAACGAAGGCCGAGTGCCGGTTTTTGAGGTTTGTGACCCGAAGCCAGGTGCCCATGGGAAGTGTGGGATGGGCGCAGGTCATCTGGTTCATATCGAACTTCTCGCCGTCGGCGGTCTTGCGGCCCTGAAAGTGGTTTCCATACCAGGAGGCGATGCCGACCTGGTACCAGCGACGGGCTGGATGTGCAGGATTGGCACTCTGATGACGACCCGCGGCCTGAACCTGAGGTTGCGTGGTCGACTTCTCCGGGTCCCGCGCCGAAGCCGAGAGAGCCAGGGCAGCGAGCAGGACTCCGGCGGCCAACTTGGGCAGGGAAGTCATCGAGCCATATTGAGCAGTTCTGAAAGGATTGCTTTTCATTCGCACGCTCCGTCTGCTATTGTCCAGATATAGGGCTCCCCAAGTCAAACAAAGTAAACAGCTTAAGGTTTATTTTGGCTTGCTTTTGCGGGAAGAGTGTGGTAAAGGAATTCGGATTGGTTCCCGCAATTCCTTCCACGGAAGTTGTAGTTTTTAGCGCCAAACGGCCCGAATGGTCGGCTTGGGACAGGGAAGCAGGATTTTTTCACTTTTATTTTCTGAACGGCGAAAAACTCCGGTTTCGCCCCCTTTGAGGCGCTTTGCAGACCCTCCTCAGCATTGCCGGGTACGACCCTTCATCGGGCGCAGGTGTGACGGCTGACCTGATGGTGTTTGCCGCGCATGGGCTGTTTGGGACCTCCTGCATTACGGCGTTGACCGTGCAATCGACCGTTGGAGTGCGCCGCGTCATCCCGGTGAGCTCGTTAGTGGTGGGGGAGACGCTCGAGTGCCTGGAGGAGGACATGCCTCCGGCGGGGATTAAGATAGGGATGCTGGGCACGTCCGATAATGTGGCGGCAGTCTGTGGTTATCTGGAACGTCTTCGGGCGGCCGGGCGAACCGTTCCTGTTGTCGTCGATCCGGTTCTGCAGTCGAGCTCGGGCGCGGCCTTATTGGATGAAGCCGGAATCCGGCGGCTGTGTCCGGGACTTGTTGGCTTGGCGGATTGGGTGACTCCGAACACAGGGGAGCTAGAGCTGCTGAGCGGGATGGCCGTGCGAAATCGCGAGAAGATGGAAGAGGCAAGCCGTCTGCTGCAGGACCGGGTGTTTGCGGCTACGGGTTGGCGACCGGGAATTCTTGCCAAGGGCGGCCATATGGACAAACCAGATGATTTTCTGCTGGATGAATCCGGCCGGGAGACGTGGCTCACTGGCGAACGGGTACATACCAGCTCCAGCCACGGGACAGGCTGTGCGTTGTCGAGCGCGTTCCTGAGCGAACTGGTGCTGGGGCGGAGCCCGGAGGAGGCTGCACACCGTGCGAAGAAAAACGTAGCCGAGGCGCTTCAGACAGCGGTGTCGCTCGGGCGTGGCAACGGTCCCATCAACCACTTATGGAAGAGATTGCAAGTAAGAGATGCAGAATGAAGGTGGATGCCGCGGGTTCTGCTAGGCTGCTGGTATGGCGTTATCGGTCATTCTGAATGGACAACAGAGAGAGTTTGAACAGCTTGCAAGCGGCGCGTCGTTGGAGGCCCTGGTGCAGACGCTGGAGCTGAAAGCGGACCGCGTTGCGGTGGAACATAACGGCCAAATCGCGCAGCGCGGGAACTGGTCGGAGCTTCCGGTGAACTCGGGCGATCGCCTGGAGATTGTGCATTTCGTGGGTGGGGGAACCGCGAACTAGCCAGCGCCGAGAGTGCCCATCCTCAGGCCAGCCGCCCACTGTACGTAATATCCGTTATCGGACGTACCGGATCTGACCAAGCCCCACCCGGCTCCCGGTCCTCTATGCCGTCAAGCGTTGGAGGCGGCGGACCAGCGGCCACTCCAGGAACTGATAACTGAGCCAGCCGACGAGAAGCACGGCGAAGGTAATGCCACAGCTGTACAACAACGTGATCGGCAGGCCGAGTGGAAAGCGCGGCGGGACCAGCTTTGCAAGGCCGCGGTAGGTGAACTCTAATAAGGGAGTCGATGCGAGGTAGGCGGAGTAGGACGCGTTGCCGATGACGACTGCCAGCAGGCCAAGCCGGCTGCGGATCTGGGGCGACCAGAACACCATTCCGCTGACCAGCAGCGCAGACGCGACCCCCCAGGTGAACGGCCTCGGGCCAACGTGCTCCCCTGTCAGTATCTGAGCCATGCTGTAGGCTCCTGGAGGCTGGTGATATTGCAGGAACACGATGCCGGCAATCCCAAGGATCAGGAAAGGTATGCCGATTAGCCTTTGCCTGCCGAACCGCCGGAACAGCAGCGCCAGGATTGCCCCGAAGACGAACTCGAGCAGCATGGGATTCGTCGGCAGGATCCAAAAGGTGGCAGTCGGAGGGCGAATGCAGCCGAAAAGGCCCAGGATGCCGAACAGCGTCACGACGGTGGGAATGGCCCAGCGCACGGTCCATAGCAGGAGGATGCCGACCGTGAAGTAAAACATGAGTTCGAACATAAGCGTCCACGTCAGGCCATAAATAAACGCAAATTTTGGCCAGGGCACGAGAAAAAATGCAGGTATGTAATTCGCCCGGTAGATAGATCCGTTATGAACGAGCCGAAGGAGCCCGACCGCGGCATAGATCCAGTAGATGGGGTAGATCCGAATGAAGCGCCGCTTGAGGAACTGTCCCGAGCAGCGCGGGCCTGGCGCTTGGCGGGAGTGCAGGACGATGCTGGAAATGATGAAGCCGCTGATGACGAAAAAGATGTCGATGCCGACGATGCCGAAGGTCGGCAGGCCAGCCGTGCCGTACTGCCCAAACTGCTGGAACGAGTGAGTCCAAGCGACCTGAGTGACGGCGACGGCGCGGAGGATCTGCACGCCATCGATCTGCTTCATGGGCGATGGTGAAGGGACTGACGTATGCAGCTGAATGCGGGAAACGTACTCCGGATTGGCGCTGGTGGCGGAGGCTGTGGCGGTGCAGCTGATCTGCGCAGGGTGCAAAGGCTCTGATTCCTCCTAACCCTCGCTCGCCAGAATCGGTTACGCGCCGAGGTTTGGAAGCGACACTCGGCAACCCGGTTGCACCTTACCACCCGCAGGACTGCCGCCGCGCTGCAGCCGGACGATGGAAATGGCGGAGAGACAGGGATTCGAACCCTGGATACCTTGCGGTATACACGCTTTCCAAGCGTGCGCCTTCAGCCACTCGGCCATCTCTCCGCAGCCCGGTAACCTGTTTGAATCTATCACAGCTGCAGAGGTGTATCCGCTTGCGGAGGTTCTCTGTTACTCAAGTGCTTTGCAGGTACGCGCTTAGCACCTTGCTGCATCTCCGGCGTCCGCGTATCGGCAGGAGTGGACGCGGAATGCGAGCGGCAGTAGGATGGGCCTTCATGCCTACCCGTCGTCAGTTCAGTTCCCTGCTGCTGGGCACTTTCGCTGCTGGGCGTCACACGTTTGCGGCTCCTATATCTGGGATGGCCGGAGGGGTGAACCTCGGACTCGAGAGCTACAGCCTGATGCCGCTGCGCGGCGAGGGCATCGATGATCGCTGGATCCGGGTGATGCGTCAGCTCGGGTTTTCAGAGTGCGACGTGTACGAGCCGCTACTGCAACCTCCAGAGCTGGGGGCAAAGATCCAGGCCGCGCGGGATGCACATGATCCCGCTGCCACGGATGCTGCTGTGGCGGAGCTGAACAAGTGGCGATCCAGCCTGTCGGCGAGCTCGTTCCGCCAGATGCGGGAGAAGTTCGCCGCGGCGGGGATTCGACTTCCCATATTCGCCGGCACCACACTGACGCCGGCCTCCACGGATGCTGACCTGGAGCACGCGTGCGCTCTGACGCAGGCTCTGGGAGCGGATACCCTGTCGGTTACGACCGGAAAGTCTGTAGTGAAGCGGCTACTTCCAATGGTCGATCGCTACAACCTTGTCCTCGGCGTTCAGGGGCGTCCCAGCGCGAGAGCGACGGATCCGGATGTGATTGCCCATCCAGCCGACTACGAGGAGGCGATCAGCTACTCGCCCAGGTGCGCTATCGAAATCGATATCGGAGACGCTACCGGGGCGGGCTTCGACATTCTGCCGTTTGTTCGCAAGAATCATGCTCGGATTGAACGGATTGAACTGAAAGACCGCAAGCGGGACAACACCTCCGTGCCGTGGGGACAGGGCGACACTCCGCTGAAGGAGGTTCTGCTGTACGTGCGTGACAATCACCTGCCGATCCGCTGCTATATCGACTGTGATTATGCGCCGGCGACCGAGCAGCGGGTGGCCAGCATCCTCGATTGCCGGACGTATCTTCATTCGGTGCTTGGCGCTTAGTAGTGGGCGGCTTTGGTGGCGGCGAAGCGGGGAAGGCTCTGCGGGGCTACAGCAGCATTTCGAACATGAGGCAGGCTGTAAGGACGTGAGTCGGGATTCGGTAGCAGCCGCTCTCGAGCGCAGACCGGATCTGGAGCAGTCGATCGGCGCGGGGCAATTGGTCGGCGAAGGCACGCGAAATTGTGGTCAGCAGTTCCGGTCGATTTCCGTACATATAACGTTTCGGCTCCGTGTGATCTTCCTGCCTGCCGGGATCCGGGTTGTCTACGCGGGGGCAAACTCTGCGATCGCCCCGCCCACATTCCCTGACTGGCGGATGTGTTTGGAATTTGCCACGTCCTGGTCGGCTCAGATTTCCAGACCGGGTTGCGAATGTGTCTGGTCCAAAGCAGGAGTTATTTGCTGCCCGCCATCCAAGCGCAGCATTTTCTTCCCAAAATCACTTCCCTTCCCGACCTATCGGCCGATGGGAATACCACTTTAGGAGAAATCCGGAGGAGCCGGCCAGGAATCAGCGCTGGATTGCAGTCTGGCCGGGGTCAGGCTTCTGGGTGAGCTGGGCAGGGCTCGGAAGCTGTGTGGTATCCCATCCTCCGCCGAGAGCCACGATGAGCTGAACGGAGTCGGCCATCGCCTGAGTCCTCAGATTGGTGAGCGTCTGCTGGCTGCCGAGGAGGGTGTTCTGCGCCGTGATGAGGTCGACGTATGGGTCGATGCCAGTCTGATACCGGGCGAGCTCCAGGTCGACGAACTGCTGGGCCGAGGCGATGGCCTGCTCCTGCTGCTGGATCTGCTGGGAGATGATGCGGACGGCGGCGAGGTAATCCTCCACCTGCTGGAAGGCAGTGAGGACGGTCTGACGGTAATTGGCGACGTCCCCGTTGTAGATGGCGGTGAACTGGCGCACAGTGGCGCGGCGAAGGCCACCGTCATAGACGGTTTCGGAGACGGATGGGCCGACCGACCAGACACGGCTGGACCAGTCGAAGAGGTGCTTGAAGCTGGCGCTGGAGAGGCCGGCGCTGCCCCCGAGCGTGAGGGTGGGAAAGAAGGCTGCGTCGGCAACACCGATGGCGGCGTTGGCCTGAGCCATGGTGCGTTCGGCGGCAGCGATGTCTGGCCGTCGCTCCAGCAGCTGCGAAGGAAGCCCGAGCGGAATGGCAGGCGGAGTGTGGTCCAGCGGTTTAACCGGGACGGAAAAGGTGGAGGGATTGACTCCCATGAGCACCGCGATGGCGTGCTCGAACTGCGCCCGGTTGATGCCGACGTTGGTGGCGGCGGCTTGTGCATTACGGAGCGAGGTTTCGGCTTCGACGACGGAGATCTGCGTGCCGACTCCTGTCTCATATTGGGCGCGTGTGTAGTCGAGCGTCTTCTGGTAATCGGCGATGGTTTGATTGAGCAGCGCCAGCAGAGCGTCCTGGCCACGGAGTTGAAAGAAGAACTGGGCCAGATCGGCGTGCGCGATCAGGCGTTCATTTTCAAGATCGGCGGCGGAGACCTGGGCGGCGTACTGCTGCTCGCGGATGGAGTTGCGAATGCGGCCCCAGAGATCGGGTTCCCAGGAGACGTCGAACGGGAGCGAGTACGAACTGCTGGTCCGGTTGCCGGAACTGGAAGCAGTGGTGCTGGTCGTGCCGGTGCGGGAGACGCTGTTGGCGGAAGAGCCACTCTCCTGGAAGCTGGGTCCGAAGCCGACGGTGGGAAATAGCTGGGAACGCGCTTCGGCGATGACGGCTCGCGCCGCCATCAGGTTCTGGAAGGCGCGCCGGATGTCTTGGTTGTCGGTGTCAACTTTGTCCTCAAGGGCGTTGAGCTCGGGATCGTTGAATATCTCCCACCACTTGCCGCGCAGCATCGCATCCTGCGGCTGGGCCACCTTCCAGGCGTCTGTAGCGGGAAAGTTCTGCGGCGACTCTTTGTAGGCTGCGGGGGGCGCCTGAGCGAGCGCGGGAGGCCGCTGGTAGACAGGGCCGACGCGGCAGCCGGCGAGACATGCAGCGGCGGCAGCGGTTGCGATCACGAGCGGGGAGCGAAAGAGCGTCATGGTCTTCAACAAGTTTAATCCTGCGCCATCGCGGGCTGGTCCCCGGGATGGAATGTATCGCGGTCCCTGCCCATCACCCAGAGGCGAACACGATCCAGGAGGAGATAGACGACGGGGGTTGTGTAAAGCGTGAGCACCTGGCTGACGACGAGTCCACCGACGATGGTGATGCCCAGGGGACGGCGCAACTCTGAGCCGGTGCCGGTGCCAAAGGCGAGCGGAAGTGCGCCGAAGAGGGCCGCGGTAGTGGTCATCATGATGGGACGGAAGCGAAGCATGCAGGCCTCGAAGATGGACTCTTCGGTAGTCAGCCCCTGCTCTCTTTCGGCCTGCAGCGCGAAATCGATCATCATGATGGCGTTCTTCTTCACGATTCCGATGAGCAGGACGATTCCGATGATGGAGATGACGTTGAGGTCCTGCCCGAAGATCATAAGCGCGAGCATGGCTCCGACACTGGCCGAGGGCAGCGTGGAGATGATGGTAAGCGGATGCACCAGGCTCTCATACAGGATGCCGAGCACTATGTAGACGGCAAGCAGCGCAGTAACGATAAGAACGGGCTCCGAGCCAAGCGACTGCTGATACGCCTGAAGCGTTCCGGAGAAGACGCCGTGAACTGTGGGAGGAGTCCGGAGCCGCTCCTGCATCTGGTTAATCGCGACGACGGCATCACTGAGCGCAAGACCGGGAGCGAGGTTAAAGGACACGGTAACGGAGGGAAACAACCCGGTGTGGTTGAGCGCAAGCGGCGTGGTACCGGTGTGAACGCTGGCGAGGTTGAGCAGCGGAGTGTTGCCGGTGACGGTGGAGTTGCCGGGAGAGGAATGGATATAGACGCTCTTCAGGCCCTCCGGCGAGGACCAGTACTGCGGGGCAGCTTCGAGAATGACATAGTACTGGTTGAGCTGGGTGTAGATGAGCGATACCTGAGACTGGCCGAAGTTCGCGTAAAGGGCCTGGTCGAGCGAACTGGCGGTCTGACCGAGGCGCGCGGCGGTGAGGCGGTCGAACTGGACGTACTGCTCGAGTCCGCCGTTCTGCTGGTCAGAATTTACATCCTGGAAGCCGGGCAGCCTTTTGATGGCCTCGAGCAGCCGGGGTCCCCAGGTCTGTAGATCGGCGACGTTGTCCGCCTGAATCGTGTACTGGTAAAGCGCATTGCTACCGCGGCCGCCGATGCGAAGATCCTGGGATGCCTGCAGGAAGACGGAGGCTCCGCTGACTCGGCTCAATTTGGGACGCAGGCGGTTGATGACCTCGGCCGCGTTGATCTTGCGCTCCTTCAGGGGCTTGAGAATGATGAAGAGGTTGGCCGTATTGCCACCGCCGGTGAAGCCCATGACATTGGCGATTGCGGGGTCCTGTTTGACGATGGCCTCGGCCTGAACGAGAGCGGCATTCATGGACGGGAAGGACGCGTCCTCGGCGCCGCGAACCGCGCCATTGAGTTGGCCGGTGTCCTGCTGGGGGAAGAATCCCTTGGGAATTTTGTAGGCGGTGACGAAGTTGAGCGCGATGGTGAGCAGCAGCACCGTGAGCACCAGGCCGGAGTTGCCGAGCGCCCAGCGCAGGCTGCGGCGATAGATGGAGAGCAGCCAGGCAAAGAAGCGATCCAACGCCATATAGACCCGGCCGTGCTCCACGTCACGCTCATTCTTGAGCAGGTAGGCGCACATGGTGGGGGTGGTGGTCAGCGAGATCGCCATGGACACCACGATGGCGGTGGAGAGAGTGACGGCAAACTCGCGGAACAGGCGGCCGACGATGCCGCCCATCAAGAGCAGAGGGATAAAGACGGAGATCAGCGAAATCGTGATGGTGACCACGGTCGCCCCGATCTCCTTGGCGCCCTTCATTGCGGCGGCGAAGGGAGTCATTCCCGCTTCGATATGGCGGGAGATGTTCTCCATCACGACGATGGCGTCATCTACGACGAATCCGGTGGCGATGGTGAGCGCCATCAGCGAAAGATTATCGAGCGTGTAATCGAACAGGTACATCACGGCGAAGGTGCCGATGAGGGAGGTGGGAACCGCAATGGCCGGAATCAAGGTAGCGCGAGGCCTGCGCAGGTAGATAAAGACCACCACAATAACCAGGGCAATGGACAGCAACAGGGTTCCTTCCACAGTGTGGAGTGACGCCTGGATGGTGGTGGTGCGGTCCATCACCGTGGTCATGTCGATGCCCTGAGGGATGGAAGCTTTCAGCGACGGGATCTGCGCCTTGATGCGGTTGACGGTCTCGATGATGTTGGCGCCGGGCTGACGGAAGATGATCAAGTTAACGGCGCGTTTGCCGTTCAGGTATCCGCCGTTGCGGACGTCGGCCACCGAGTCGATGACCTCGGCTACGTCCTCGAGGCGCACGGTGGCGCCGTTGTGATACCCGACGATCAGCGGTCTGTAATCCGCGGCGTGGGATATCTGGCCATTAACGGAGATATTGAGGACCTGGTCGCCGTTGCGGATCTGGCCGCGGGCGAGGTTGGAGTTCTGCAGACTGAGCACGCCGCGCAGGTTCGACATGGTGAGGCCGTAGCTGGCGAGCTTGTTGGGATCGACCTCAACGCGAACAGAGGGTAGGGCTCCGCCGCCGGCGTTGGCCTGCCCGACGCCCTGAATCTGCGAAATCTTCTGTACAACAATGGTCGAGGCTATGTCGTACAGGCGGTCAGTGCCGTAGATGTCCGAGGTGAGGGCGATCAGCATGATCGGCGCATCGGCGGGGTTGACCTTGCGGTAGCTGGGATTAGCGGGCAGGTTCGCAGGCAGATACGTACGGGCTGCGTTGATGGCAGCCTGGACGTCGCGCGCGGCGCCATCAATGTCGCGGCTGAGATCGAACTGGATGGTGACGTTGGTGGAGCCCAGGCCGCTGCTCGAGGTCATCTCCGAAACGCCGGCGATATGGCCAAGCTGGCGTTCCAGGGGCGTGGCCACGGAGGAAGCCATGATCTCGGCGCTAGCCCCGGGAAGCCCGCTGCGGATGGAGATGGTGGGAAAGTCCACCTGCGGCAGAGGAGCTACCGGCAATACCTGAAAGGCAATGAGGCCCGCGATCGCAATCGCCACCGTGAGCAGCGTGGTCGCTACTGGACGGTGGATGAATGGAGCGGAGATGTTCATGAGAGGACTGCCGGATGCGGCTGGTTTCCGGTGGGGGGCTGTGCGTGCTTACGCGAGAACCGCTGCGCGACATTGTCAAAGAAGATGTAGATGACGGGCGTCGTGTAGAGGGTCAGGATCTGGCTGAGCAGCAGTCCGCCGACCATGGCGATACCAAGCGGGCGGCGAAGCTCGGATCCGATGCCGGTGCCGAACGCCAGCGGAATACCGCCAAGCAGCGCCGCCATGGTTGTCATCATGATGGGCCGGAAGCGCAGCAGGCAGGCCTCGTAGATAGCATCGGTGGAGTTCTTGCCGTGTTCGCGCTCTGCTTCCAGCGCGAAATCGACCATCATGATGCCGTTCTTCTTAACGATCCCGATCAGCAGCACAATGCCGATAATTGCGACGACGCTGAGGTCCTGGCGGAAGAGGATCAGTGCGAGGAAGGCTCCCACGCCGGCCGAAGGGAGAGTAGAGAGAATCGTAATGGGATGTATAAAGCTCTCATACAAAACGCCGAGCACAATGTAGACGGTGACCAGTGCGGCAAGGATGAGCAGCGGCTCATTGGAGAGCGAGTTGCGGAAAGAGGCGGCGGTTCCCTGGAAGTCGGCCTGGATGCTGGCCGGCATATTCATCTCTTTTTGGATCTTGTCGATCTGCTCGATGGCGGTTCCGAGCGAGGCGTGCGGGGCCAAGTTGAAGGAGACGGTGACGGCCGGAAACTGTCCCTGATGGGTGATGGAGAGCGGCTCTGTAGTGGTCTCCATGTGGGAGAACGCGGAGAGTGGGATTGGGTGGCTCGGTGCGCTGGAGGTGGTCCCCGCGGCGGCCAGACCGGAGGTTGTGGCCGTAATGACACGCGAAGGAGAGGCAAGCGTATTTGCTGAGGGCGTGTATAGGGTACTGGCGGTCAGCGCGTTCGAGCCCGCAGAGGTGGAACCGCGGCCCGAGGAGCTAGACGCGCCTGCCCCGGTGGTTCCCTGCGCGGCATTGGCCTGCAGGTAGATGTGGTCCAGCATGTCCGGGGTGAGGGTGAACTGCGGCTGCGCCTCCAGAATGACGTGATACTGATTCAGCTGCGTGTACATGGTGTTGATCTGACGCTGGCCGAAGGCGTCATACAACGTGTTGTCGATGGTGGTAGGCGCGATACCGAGCCGCGAGGCGGTGACGCGGTCGATCACCAGCTGAATCGCCAGGCCGCCGTTCTGCTGATCGGTCGCCACGTCTTCAAGGAAGGGCAACTGCTTGAGCCGGTCGACAAACCGGTTGGTCCACAGGTCGAGTTCGGCGCGATCAGGCGCCTCCAGCGTGTACTGATATTGCGTGGGACTGACGCGGTCGTCGACCGTGATGTTCTGAACCGGCTGCATGTAGAGCTGAATGCCGGGAATTTGTGCAAGCTTAGGGCTTAGCCTGCGGATCACATCGGCGGCGCTCAAATCGCGGTCTTCGATGGGCTTCAAGTTTATGGAGATGCGGCCGCTGTTCGGCGTGATATTAGTGCCATCGGCTCCGATGAAGGATGACACCGTATCAACGGCTGGATCTTGCAGGATGACCCGGGTGAGCTCCTGCTGCCGCTCCGACATGCCGTTCGTGCCGATCGTCGGAGGAGCCTGCGAAATGCCCTGAATGACGCCGGTGTCCTGAACCGGAAAGAAGCCTTTCGGAATAATGATGTAGAGAAAGACGGTGAGCAGCAGGGTCGCCACTGCAACCAGCAGCGTAATCCCCTGGTTGCGTAGAACGAATTTCAGTGTGCGCCCATAGAAGGCGATCATCGACTCGAACATGCGCTCCGAGGCTCGGTAGAATCTGCCCTGCTGCGCCTGCGGATTGTGCTTGAGAATGCGCGAGGCCATCATGGGCGTCAGCGTGAGCGACACGACGGCGGAGATGACGATGGTGACGGCGAGGGTAACGGCGAACTCTCGGAAGAGCCGGCCGACAACGTCTCCCATGAACAGCAGCGGGATGAGAACCGCGATCAGCGAGACGGTCAGCGAGACGATGGTGAAGCCGATCTGCTCGGCGCCTTTGAGCGCGGCCTGCATGGGCGAGTCGCCCTCTTCGAGGTAGCGCGAGATGTTCTCCACCATGACGATGGCGTCGTCGACGACGAAGCCGGTGGAGATGGTGAGCGCCATCAGCGAGAGATTGTCCAGGCTATAGCCCAGCGCGTACATGGCTCCGCAGGTGCCCACAATCGAGAGCGGTACGGCCACACTGGGGATGACGGTGGCATAGAGATTGCGCAGGAAGAGGAAGATGACCATCACCACGAGGCAGACGGTGAGCGCGAGCTCAAACTCGACGTCATGGATGGAGGCCTGGATGGGGATCGTCATGTCGGTGACGGTCCGGACGTCGATGCCCACCGGAAGCGTCGCCTTGAGCTGCGGCAGGAGCCGGTTGATGCTGTCGACGATCGTGATGGTATTGCCGCCGGGCTGTCTGCGCACATTGAGGACGATGGCCGGCTTGTCGTTGATCCAGGCAGCCTGCGAGCTGTTCTCGACGCCGTCCACGATGTTGGCGACATCGGTCAGCATCACCGGTGCGCCATTGCGGTAGGCGATCACCACCTGGCGATAATCCTTGCTGGTGACAAGCTGATCGTTCGAGTCGATCTGGTAGTCGTGGCGGGGCCCGTCGAAGTTGCCTTTAGCGGCATTGACGCTGGCGTTGCTGACGGCACTGCGCAGGTTCTCAAGATCGATGCCGTAGGAAGAGAGCGCCGTGGGATTCGCCTGAATGCGCACTGCCGGCTTTTGTCCGCCGCTGATGCTCACCAGGCCCACCCCGGCGAGCTGCGAGATCTTTGGCGCGAGCCGGGTGTCCACCAGGTCTTCGACCTGCGAGAGCGGAAGCGTGTTCGACGTAATCGCCAGAGTGAGGATCGGCGCGTCCGCCGGATTGGTTTTGCTATAGATGGGCGGCGCGGGTAAGTTGGCCGGCAAGAAGCTCTGCGCTGCATTGATGGCCGACTGGACCTCTTCTTCGGCAATGTCGATGTTCAAATTCAGATCGAACTGCAGCACGATGACGGAGTTGCCGGAGGCGCTCGACGAGGTCATCTGACTGAGGCCCTGCAACTGACCGCACTGGCGCTCGAGAGGCGCGGTGACGGTGGTCGCCATTACGTCCGGACTGGCACCCGGGTAGAACGTGACAATCTGGATGGTGGGGTAATCGACCTGCGGTAGCGCGGAAACAGGAAGCTGTGTGTACGCGACAATGCCGACAAGCATAATCGCCGCCAT
>Ga0068855_100005172_pt1 | contig 15911 bp, 5 predicted proteins | sample KBSCornC52_FD_66592 | JGI IMG/M metagenome (GOLD analysis project Ga0068855, IMG submission 66592) | Corn rhizosphere microbial communities from Kellogg Biological Station, Michigan, USA - KBS Corn C5-2 | ecosystem: Host-associated > Plants > Roots > Rhizosphere > Soil ...
CTGGCTCTTCCGCACATTCTTTGGTGGGGACGCTGTTGCGGCTCAACCGGAATTCTGGTTCGCGATGCAGCTTGCAATGCTATGCGGCTTCGTCACCAGCTATCCGGTCAACTGGCTCCTAATTCGCATCGGCGTTAAGGAGCGAATGTGAGGTCACTTCGCCGTTCGGCAATGATCTACGAATGCCGAAGCGGAGCATACTCGTCCTCGTCGAGCGTCAACGGTACAACCCTATCTCGCACAAAGTTTGAACTCGGTCGAGCCACCGCTGGCCCGCACGCCCGAGGGTGCTGAGGCCTTTCCGGCGTGGTCGGAACCGACCGGCTTCTAAGGAGTTCGGCCGATGGCAGTGGAGTTAGGTGGCGAGCAAAACGAGGCCTTCAGCGCGCTGTCTTTTGCGCAGATGCTGGCGGAACTGCGCAAGTTCGGGGTCGGGATGGCTAGGGCACCAGCGTCTCGGACAGCTGAGCAGGGAAGTGCTTGACGGCGTGCTCGGCAATGCGGGCACATTGATCTCATTTCGGCTGAGCGCGGGTGATGCGGCGGTCATCGCCGCAGAGCTCGGGCAAGGTTTCAAGCCAGCCGACCTCGTCGCATTGCCGAATTTCGAATTCGCAGTGCGCCTTCTAATCGATGGCGCGGTGTCGAAGCCATTTAGCGCCAAGCTGCTCCTTCCTTAAGTCGGCAACATCGACTGCCACCCGCGCCGTGCCGGCCCGACCTTCACTCGCGATCGAAGTCGGGGCCCACGCGCGATGTCTAAGCCGAGCTGCCGAGTACGGGACCTGTTCCTCGCGAATACAAGCCGTCACCAATGGCTAGCTCACTTCTTCTGATGAAACCGTCAATTCGCCGAGGCTGAGCAGTGAGCTGACCATGAATGTCCGTCCACGAAGCAGCTCACGCGCGTGTTTTTCGGCCAGAGAGACCACGAGCCGGTCGCCCGGCTCGGTTAGGCTCACGAGTACGCTCCTTCGGTCGGACGGACATGATCTTCGCCGGACAAGCCCCTGGGTCTCGAGGCGATCGACCAGCTGCACCGCGCCGTTCTGTTTGATCGACATGCCAAAGGCCAATCGTTTGATAGAGAGTTCCTGGTCCTCGCTAGCCCGGATTGCCAACATTGCCTGATATTGCTGCGACGTCACCCCTGCCGATCTAACGAAGGCCTCGCTAAGCCGGAGAAATTCTCTCAAGGCGAATCGAAACCGCGCGAGTCCGCCAAAAGTGTCCTGAGTGGGCGACGCGACAAATTCCATGGGATCAACTTGGGGGAACATATCACTCATCGGCCAACCCAACGTCGTTTGCCGAGCGATAGTCGCCTGAGGTCTCTTGAATCGCAAGGGGAAGCCAACTGTCGCTCGGCAAGGGTCGTGAAATGGAAGATTTGTCGTATCCGTTCGCACGGCCTGGAATCATATTCCATGAATTTCGACGGATAGCGTCGGCGTGATATAAGTCTCGCAATTTGCCGCCAATTTTCCTCTCAGCTGCGATTGACGGAGGGGTGGGCCCGTGAGACCGTGCCCGCATGATTTGAAGGCGTAATGACTGGCACCGTCGAGGGGCAACCGCTTCTTGGAAAGTCTAGAGAGGACGCCTGTCCGCAACGTCGGTGGACAGAGTAGTCGTTCTTGCCCGGAGGCTGCTTGGCTTCAGGAGGATATGTGTCGCAAGCTACTACTATCGACGGAATTCGACCCAATGGTGCCGACAGTGCTACGTCGCTGGGAGGCCATCAAAGCTCCAGTCTGACATACTATCGAGCAAAGTCACGACACGCGCTGTCTGTCTATATGGTGGCATTGTCGCTCTTGCTGATGGCTTCTCCTGGATGCTCTTTTTCGGCCGACGCTCCCCCCGTGTTTTCTCAGGCCGTGCGAGAGGCCGCCATCCAGTACGTGCGGTCGCTCCCCGACGATCAAAAGATCATGGTCTGGCCGTCTCGATTAAGAAGTTACAAAGTATGGTCTGGCGACCCACAATTGTCTCGAGTCATTGACGACTATTTTAAGAATCGGGGTGCGCCGGTTGAGGCGGAGCCCAACGACGTATTTTCAAACATCACTATTGGTATCGCCAGCTCAAGCGAGCCAACGGTCCAAGAGATCCTCGGGGGGCTCTCTGGTTCCTCATACGCAAATGAGTTTGCGGGGCTGGCGACGGGCCGGCCCGGGTGCTCCGGGAAGTTGGAGTTCGACCGCAATACTTGGATAGACTCAGGACTTGGTCTGATTGTAGAACCTCAGTCCAATAGCGCTTCAACGACAGTCAGTTGCACGACTGCGCTCCTGGACTATCTGAATGGGTTCCCCATGAGAGATAATGTGTTCGTGTTTGACGACGCTGTGCCTGGGACCGACGTTCGAAACGCTGTGATGTGGGCTTTTCGAGAGTGCTCTGAGCAGCGCGGACCAGCGGAAGCACATGTCGAGCGGACACGAGACGGCGTGGCGCCGCTACCCACAAAGAATTGTGCCTTAGACTACCTTTCGAAGTAGGCAAATCAGCAGCTATCAACTTATTTGGAGAATAGACGTGGGTGACTCTACGACCGATTACACGACAGGATGGGTCTTCAACACTCCGACTGGAACGGTCGGAGTATTGACCTACAAGGGAGAACAGTACGCCTACGTTAGCCAGGGACGTCTCGAACTAAGCGGCGGCATTCCTGCTCAATATATTGATTACGCTGGCTCACCCGAGCAGCTCGCCGGACCAAGTTTCGACTTCGGTATGGCGACTGGGCTTGGGGTAGGCATTTCCACGCCAATTCCTCCTTGGAGTGGTCCCTGGTCTGGAGGGCCATACGTTGGGTTAGGCGCAACCATTGGTTTTAGCGACAGTCAAGTCAAAAGGCTGCCGAAAGGCACGCCAGAGACCGCGACAGCCTTGCAGGTAATATTCGAGCAGGCGAATATCGACCTACTGCACCGAGAGTTTGGGGCGTTTGCGGAGTCAGGCGCCCAAGCGGATGAGTTCCTCCTCAACCTATATAAGCAAACGGCGGAAGCAGCGGGCGTAGCTGTAGGCACGCTGGGCACGATCGCAAACGGCTATAAGATCCTTCCGAGTACCTTGGAGCAGGCCGCCGCAGCGCAAGCCGGCGGTCACTGTTTTCCTGCGGGGGTATTGATCTCGCGGCCAGACGGCAGTTCCGCACCAATTGAGACAATCCGACCCGGTGACCTCGTTTCGGCGTTCGACCGACTGGGCGATTTGGTCGCAAGAAAGGTAATGAGACTATCGAGTAACATCACTGATACATGGATTGAGCTGTCCAATGGGCTGATTGTGACACCCGGTCACCGATTTTTGACGCCGGCCGGAGCATTCCAAAGTATCGCCGACATCCTGATCTCCGATAATGCTATTGTCCTCGCCGACGGAAGCTATCTGCTGGTAACCGGCCGCTACATTCTTTATTCGGCTGCTACCGCGGGATTATTCGAACAGGCAGAAGGCTTCGCATACGACCTTGACGGCAGCACTGCACTGGCGCCCGAATTCAAGCGCGGCTGGCGAACTTACAACTTTGAGGTTGAGGACCTTCACACGTACATCGCCGGCGGTGTCCGCGTTCATAATGCGTCGCCACAGTACATGTTCAGCACAGATGGTCGGCCACTTACTGAACAGGCGGCGCTTGTATACGACTCGAAGAGTGGCACCCGGATACCGGAGGCAATTTATTTGCCCGCTGGGTATACTGGCCCGGTCCCAATCTCGACTGTTGCCTTCAATCCGGCCGGCTATGCTTCCGCCGCCACCGGGGCTGAGCTTTTTCCTGTCGCCGTCGATCGGTATGACGCGGACACAAACACTTGGTCCGAAGTGATCAACTTCCGACCTGCGCCGGTTCAGGCGTCTGTAAGCGATTCGACAAGCTATTCGGCGAGCTACCAAGTATCCGACGGTGACACGCTCTCGCAGATTGCTGAGGACAACGGCACCACGGTTGCCGCTCTTATGCAGGCGAACCCTGGCATCACAGACCCCAACAAGATCTACACCGGACAGACGGTCAATATCCCGTCCTCTAGCCATCAGGGCTCTTCGAGCAGTGGTGGCGATAGCGGAAACGTAGTAACGACCTCCACTGGCAAGCAGGTGGAAGTCGGGTCCACATACACCTCCGGAGAGTCATCGTCCGGGCAACCTTACCACTACGTCGTGAATGGTGATGGTTCGATCACCAACACCGATACCGGGCAGGTGACCTCTCACAGCAACGTCGACCAAAATACGCAGAAGTCGTCATGGTGGCAGCAGGTCACCAGCCCGCTATTGCTCGATATCGACGGCAACGGCCTCAAGGTGACTGAGCAGTCCTCGTCCAACATGTTCTACGACATGGCGGGCGACGGCAAGCAGCACCAGACGGCCTGGGCCGGTGCCGGAGATGGCGTTCTGGTTCTTGACACCGCAAGCAACGGTGTCATCACGGAGCGCAACCAGGTGGATTTCACGGCCTGGGATTCCTCGGCCAAGACCGACATGCAAGCCCTGCTCGACGTGTTCGACACCAATCACGACGGCAAGCTTGATTCCGGCGATACGGACTGGTCGCTGTTCAAGGTCATGGTGACCAATGCCGATGGCGCGACCTCCCTCGATACGCTGAGCTCGCTCGGCATCACGTCGATCAACCTGGTCAGCAACAATCAGGAGATCGACTTCGCCGACGGCTCGAAGATTCTGGGCACGGCCACCTATACCAAAAGCGACGGCTCAACCGGCGAGGCCGGGGATGCGTCGCTGAGCTATGATGCCAGTGGCTACGTCGTCGCCAGGACCATCACGGTGAACGCCGATGGCTCGACCACCATCGACAACAAGGCGGACAATGCGGATGGCAGCCTCGCCAACGAGACGATCTCGACGACGAGCGCCGACGGCACCAGCCGGATGATCAAATTCGACAACGATGGCGACGGCGTGGTCGATCGCGTCGAAACGATCGTTGACGTCGTCAATGCCGACGGCTCGATCACCGAAACCCTGAAGGATTTCGATGGCAGCGGCACGATTCTCAGTGATCGGCGCATAACCACCACGAGCGCCGATCTCAAGACGGTGACCGTCGACCGGGACTCGACGGGGTCGGGAACCTATTTCGATCAGACTGAGACCGACGTCACAGAAGCCGACGGGAGCCTGACGGTGACCGTCACCGACCTCAACGCCGATGGGTCGACCCACGACGAGCGGATCACCTCGACGAGCGTCGATGGCTTGAGCAAGACGATTCAGACGGAGCTGACCGGCTCCGGCACCGTCAATGCAACGACTACCGATACGACGTCGGTCGCCGGCGATGGGACGCGGACCGAGACGGTAACGATATACAAGGGAACCGGCACTTCGTCGGCGTACGAGGTCAGCCAGACCGTCACGAGCATCAGTGCCGATGGCAGCGATCATTCGGTGGCCAGCGATCTTGACGGCAACGGTACCATCGATCTCACGACCACTAGCACGATCGTGCACAACGCCGACGGCTCCACGACGACGACCACAACCGACAGCAACGGCGACAGCTCATTGCGCGACGAGGTCGTGACCCTGTTAAGCGCCGACGGCAACAGCAAGACCACGCAGACCGACGCCGACGGCGATGGCACGTTCGAGCTGACGACCTCTGACGTGACGGTCATCAATGCTGACGGTTCGACCACCGAAACGATCACGAAGACCAATGCCTACACCGCCGTCCTGAGCAAGTCGGTTTCGACCTGGAGCGCCGACGGCACGACGCGCACCAATGACGTCGATCGCGACGGTGACGGTCACTACGATCAGATCGAGACCGTCGCCATAGTAGGCAGCAATTCGGTCGATACCGTCTCGACCTATTCGCCTAATGGCGCGACCCTGATCTCGAAGTCGGTGACGACGACAAGCGCCGATGGGCTGGCCCAGACCGAACAATCGGACGTCAACGGCGACGGCACCTACGACGCGGTCCAGACCTCGACCACGGTCATCAACGCCGACAACTCGTCCACCGTGACGGTAATTGAAAAGAACGGTGCCGGCACCGTTCAGATCGGCAAGACCGTTACGACGACCAGCGCCGATGGTTTGTCTGTCACTACGCAGACCTACCTCGACGCCCAGACGTCCCCGTACGGAACAACAACCGACGTGTCGGTGCTCAATGGCGATGGCTCGACCACTCGAACGGTCACGACGTTCACCGGAACCAGTCTCACGCAGATCGGCAAGACGGTCATCACCACCAGCGCCGACCGGCGAACAAGTACCTCCAGCAGCTATCTCGACACCAACACCGCGCCGCAAAGCGTTACGGTTTCAGTGACCAACATCGATGGGTCGAAGACAGAGACCGTTTCAACCTACAGTCCGGACGGCGCCACGCTGATCAGTCAGCAGACCATCACCATTAGTGCTGATGGGTTGACGACGACCACGACCGTGGATGCGAACGGCGATGGGGTGGTCGACGCCACTACGGTTAGCGCGACGTCGCTGAATGCCGACGGCAGCAGCACGAAGACCACAACGGACTATGCGGGGTCCGCAACTGCGAGCGGCAACGAGGTCGACCAGACAAGCATCAGCACCAGTGGCAACGGCCTCTACGTGACCACCCAGGTCGACAGCGACGGCGATGGCGTCATCGACTCGAGGACGACCGACGTCACTGCCCTGTGGTCGGACGGTTCGAGAGTCGAGACGATAACGTCCTATAGCGACGACGCCGGCGCCCACCAGACGGGAAAGACGGTCACTTCGACGAGCGCTACTGGTCTGTCGAAAACGACATCGACCTACCTTGGTGACGACACGCTCGTCGATCAGACGTCCGCTGACGTCACGGTCCTCAATTCCGATGGGTCCAAGACCGAGACGGACACGGAGACGTCAGCCGACGGATCGATCGTCCTGAAGTCGACGATGACGACCAGCGCCAATGGGCTATCCGCAACGGTCTCCACTGATCTCGACGGCGACGGTGTCAACGACATCGTCAAGGCGATGAACACGAACACCGATGGCTCCATCTCGACGGCGACGTCAACCTACAGCTCGACGGGCACCCTGACCTCGAAGTCGACCCTCACCATAAGCGCCAGCGGGCTCAGCACGACCACGGCGACCGACCTCGACGGCAACGGCACGACGGACAAGTCGAAGAGCGATATCACGGTACTCAACTCGGACGGCTCAAAGACCGAGACGATCTCCGACTTCACCGGAACCAGTACCCTGGTCGACCAGACCGTGCGGACCTTTACCGCGGACGGGCTTTCGATCACCACGCAATGGGACGATACCGGGTCGGGCTCGTTCACGCGCTCAAAAACCGACGTCACAACCATCAATGCCGATGGATCGCGGACCGAAGTCGTCTCTTACCTGAACGCCGGCGGCTCGCTGCACGACAAGAGCACGACCATCACGAGCGCCGACGGCACCAATGTCACCGTGACCAAGGATATCAACGGCGACGGCACGGTCGACCAGACGTTGGTTACGCAGCTCAACGCCGACGGCTCGACCACCATCTCCGACATGGACGGTGTCGTGCACTCCGCCTCCGGTCGCCTGTACGGCGGCACCAACGGTGCCTACGAAACGATCAGCGCCGACGGTCTGTCGAGGACCCTGCAGTACGACGGCAGCGGCGACAGCCTCGCGGAGTCGCAACGCACCGATGTAACGGTGCTCAATGCGGACGGATCGCGCAGCGAAACCATTGCTGATGCTGCGCTGAGCGGCGGCAGCCCGACGTCGGCGAACCCGGTCTACACCGTGACGCCTACAGACAAAGAGGTCATCACCACCAGCACCAACGGATTGTCGAAGACGACGCAATGGGACCTGACGGGTAGGGGCACCTTTACGGAGAGCCAGACCGACCAGACTGCCATCAACATTGATGGCTCGCGAACCGAGACCGTAAGCCTCTTTTCGGGCCCCGCCCTCAAGAGCCGTCAGGCATCGAGCCAAAGTGCGGACGGCTTGACGCAGACGAGGCAAGTCGACGCCACGGGATCCGGGACGTACACCCAGAGTCAAACCAAGACGACCGTTCTCAACGCCGACGGTACGACGACGATCACTACGACTGCCAGCACCCTGGGTGGCGGCGAGATGTCGTTGACCACCGAGACGGTGAGCGCCGACGGGCGAACCAAGACGTTCACCCAGGACCCGACGGGGTGGGGAAATATCACCCAAAGCCGGATTGAAAGCCTTGTGACCCTCGCTGACGGGCAGACCGTCGCTACGGCGTCGAACTATTACGGCAATCTCGGCAGTCTCAAGGACAAGACGACGACCACGACCAGCGGCGACGGCCGCGCGGTCTCGATCGTGCGCGATGCCAATGGCGACGGCGTCAACGATCAGACGGTCGTCATCACGCAGGCGGTCGACGGAAGCTCGTCGGTTGTGACGACAGACCTCACGCACAGCGGCGGGGTGGCGGACAAATCGACGACGACGATCAGCGCCGATGGCCTCACCATCTCGACGCAGACTGACCTCAACGGCAACGGCATCATCGACCAGACGGTGAGCGATGTCCGCGTCAACAACGCCGATGGGTCGATCAAGGAAACGATCCAGACCTACCAGACCAGTCACCTGGTCAGCGGCGTCGAGACCAGCATGTCTACCGTGCTGATCAAGTCCACGACGAGCACCATCAGTGCAGACGGACTCACCCATACGATCACGACCGACGTCGACGGGAACGGCACGACCGATCAGACGTCGACGACCGTCACGAAGATCGATGGGTCGGCGGTCACTACCGTCAGCAACAACACGGCCGCGCGCAACGTCGCTCCCACACCCGGCCAAGTACTGTGGAGCTCGTCCCTGGTCTCGACCGATAAGACGGTCGCGGCCTCGGTTGTCATCACGACGAGCGCCGACGGCTTGGGCAAGACCGTGCAGGCCGACTACGACGGCAATGGGACATACGAACATACTGAGGTATGGCAGACCGAGATCGACGGGTCCCAGATCGCCACGATCACCGATGTCAATGCCTCGGGCGTGGCGATTGCTCGCGGCTACGAGACCATCAGTGCCGACGGGCTGACGACCGCGTTGTACGTCGACCCAACGGCAAGCGGCCAGATCAGCCATAAGGACACTGCCGTTCGGGCGGTCGACGGGAGCATCGTCGAGACCGTCGTTGACTTGAACAGCGATGGGACCCTCAACAAGCGGGTCGTGTCCACAATCAGCGCCAACGGGCAGAGTGTCGCCGCCGTGACCACCAATGGTCCAGGTACGGCCTGGAGCATCACTGCGTCCAGCACGACGCCCAACGACTACGGTATCGATGGGAAGGCGACCGTCTCGGGCACCGGCAACACCATAAGCTTCGGCAATGCCGTGGATGTCGCCGTTCTCAATGGCAACAACAACACGATTGACGAAACCGGCGACGCAGAAGTGACGATCACCGGCAGCGGCACCGGAAAGGCGCTGCACGCCATCGACCGCGACAATGTTGGTAGCATTTCTTCCGCGACGATCGAAATCGAGAACGACTCCTCGCTGACCCTCGAGGGCAGCAACAACACCATCACCGTCTACGACAACGCCGACCTATTAGTGTGGTCTGGGACCGGGAATACTCTGACCGTTGATGGCAACGGCGATGTCGCCACGATGTCAGCGTCGACGATCCAGCTCTGGAACGGCTCCTCATTGTCTCTCATGGGGGGCGACAACCAGATTACCGTCTACAACGACACTGATCTCGCGACCTCAAGCGCTGGCCAGACAATCACCATTGCGGGCTACAACGCTCAGGTCGCGGCTTCGTCTTCCGACCTCTACGTGTGGGACGACAACGACGTCACCCTCAACGGAGGGAACGATAACGTGACTCTCTATAACAACGCAAAAGCGACCGTGACGGGCACGGGCTACTGGGTGGACGTGCTCGGGACTGGGGCTGATGTGACATCGCACGCAGCGGGCACCGTCGTCAAAATCGAGAATGGCGCTCAGGCCACCGTCTTTGATCAGAGTAACTCCATCGAGATGCATGACGGCAGCCTCACACTGGCGGATGGTGGCAATGTTGTTACGGTCGCCGAGTCGAATGGCTACATTCAAGGCGACAACAACACCGTTAACATCGGGTACGACCTCCAAACGATGGTCGATGGTACCGACAATACCATCAACTTCACCGACCACGACGGCCAGGTTAACCTCGTGCAAGGCGGCAACACCGTGAACGTAGGCTTCAACTATGGATACGTTCAGGGCGATGAGGAGACCATCAACGTCGCCCAAGACGCGCAAGTCAGTGTCGATGGGACGGGAAATGACATCTACCTGGGCCAAGACGGCGAGGTGACGTCCAGCCAGGGTGGAAATACCGTCTATTTCCAGGGCACGAACGGCACCGCGACGCTGAACTCAAGCACCGCGAATGTCGAGGACGAGTCCGGCGGTACCGTCGATGGTTCCAACGATACCATCAATCTGCATAATGACTCTTGGGTTGTCTTGACGACCAGTGGTGGAACCGTGAACGTGGGTGGGACCAACGCCTACATGCAGGGAGGAGGCCAGACCGTAAATGTCGACACCAACGCGATGGTCAGTGTCGATGGCACCGGTAATGAAATCCACCTTGGCCTGGACTCACAGGCGGTCTCGATGCAGGACGGAAACCTCGCCGACCTCGAAGCCGCAGACGCGTATCTGCAGATGGACAATGGCACGGTCAATGTCATGAACGGCATGGGCGGCTCAGTCGATGGTTCACACGACGCGATCTACATGGGCCAGAACAGCTGGGTGAATGTCATCGGGAGCTATGACAGTCTCTCGTTCCTTGCCGGCGGGCTCGGCGACGACCAGGTGGATGGGTTCGAGGCGACGGGTAGTGGTGCCGACGACGTCTATCTCGACCACACCATGTTCGCGGACTGGTCCACGCTACTATCGCACGCAACCCAATCCGGCAGTGACGTGCTCATCACTGAAAACAGTGAAAACACCATCACGCTGCACAACACCAACAAGACTGACCTGCAGCAGTCCCATTTCCACTTTGTCTGACATTTCCGGTGAGGGACTTCCGAGTCTTCGCCTGCACACTCCGTTTGCAACTGCGTCCCCGCATGCGCTTGAATGATGATCGCTGATCAAGCCGCCGAAAAAGCGAGCGTTGGACCGGACACCGGGCTGCTCTCGCTTTGCGGCGTAGCAGCGTTTTATCGCATCGCAGCCGACGCGGGTCATTTGGCGCGCGAGCTGGCCCTCAACGTCCAAACTGCTTCGGCCGAAGACATCGTGCGGGCATCAAGGCTGGTTGGCCTCAAGGCACGACTGATCAGCAACATTGGGTTAGCCCGGCTTGTGCGGATACCGGTGCCTGCGATTGTCCAACTATCGAACGGCACCTTTGCGGTCTTTGCTGGCAAGAATACCGCCGGGCGCTATCGGCTGGTCGATCCGGTGACGCGTAACGATCGCGAGCTCACGCTCGAGGCTTGCCATGCGCTTCTCGGCGGAAGCGTGGTCCTCGTCGGTTTGCGTGCCGGGGGGCGAGGCAGTGATCCGCGGACCTTCAGCCTAAGTTGGTTCCTGCCATCGCTGTGGCGCTATCGAAAACCACTGGCCAACGTCCTGCTCGCCTCGCTCTTCGTGCAGATCTTTGCGCTCGTGACGCCGCTCTTTTTTCAGGTCGTAGTCGACAAGGTTCTCGCGCACAAAGGGTACGACACGCTCTACGTCTTGATCGCCGGCATTGCGATCATCGCGCTGTTCGACGCAATGTTGCAGTACCTGCGAACCTATGCGCTTTCCCACACGACCAACCGCATCGACGTCGAGCTTGGACAACGCTTGTTTCAGCACCTGCTGCACTTGCCGCTGAGCTACTTCGAGACACGTTCGGCGGGCCAGACCGTCGCCCGTGTGCGAGAGCTCGAGACCATCCGGAACTTTCTGACCGGTCAGGGTCTATTTTCGGCAATTGATCTCCTGTTCGCCATCGTCTTCATCGGCGTACTCTACCTCTACTCCTGGAAGCTGACGCTGATCGTCGTCGGCGCGATCCCGATTTACGTGCTGATTGCGGTCGTGGTCCGCCCGCTGCTGCGCGATCTGATCAAAGAGAAGTTCAATCGCGGAGCGTTCAGCCAGCAGTTCCTGGTTGAGGCGATTGTCGGCATCCAGACGGTCAAGGCCGGCGCCGTCGAGCCGGTGATGCAGGCGCAGTGGGGCGAGCGCCTTGCCGCCTACGTCAACACCTCGTTCGCGGCAACGATGCTGGGGGCAGGGGGGCAGAACGCCATCCAGTTCACCAGCAAGGTCATGAACGCGGCGCTGCTGTTATTCGGGGCCCAGGCGGTCATGAATGGCGAGCTGTCGGTTGGCGCGCTGATCGCCTTCAACATGATTGCGGCGCAGGCGGTACAGCCGGTGCTTCGCCTATCGCAGGTCTGGCAGGATTTTCAGCAGGTCCAGATTTCGGTCGACCGCTTGGGAGATATCCTCAACGCCCCGGTGGAGCGGAAGCCACAGGCGTCATTGCGGTTACCTGCGACGAAGGGAGCGATCAGCCTTCAGCATGTGAGTTTTCGGTATCGCCCTGGTACACCCGAGGTCCTCAAAGACCTCTCGCTTGCGATCGACGCCGGCGAGGTCGTCGGCATCGTCGGCGCCTCGGGCTCCGGAAAGTCGACGCTTACAAAGCTCGTGCAGCGCCTTTATACGCCGGAGCAGGGGCAGATCCTGCTTGACGGAATGGACGTCGCTCAACTCGACCCCGCGTGGCTCCGGAACCAGATCGGCGTGGTTCTGCAGGAGAACCTACTCTTCAACCGGACGATCCACGAGAACATCGCGTTCGCCAATCCCGGCCTGCCCCGCGCCAGGGTGATGCACGTCGCTCGCCTCGCCGGAGCCGACGAGTTCATCGCGCGGCTGCCGCAAGGCTACGACACCGTCATCGAGGAGAGGGGGACCAACCTCTCAGGAGGACAGCGCCAGCGCATCGCCATCGCCCGGGCGCTCGCGACCGATCCATCGATCCTGATCCTCGACGAGGCGACCTCGGCGCTCGACTATGAAAGCGAGCGCGTGATCCAGCAAAACATGCAGCAGATCGTCAAAGGCCGGACCGTGCTGATCATCGCGCACCGGCTCGCGGCGGTTCGGCCCTGCGACAAGATTGTCGGCATGTCCGACGGACGCATTGTCGAGGTTGGCAGCCATCGGGAGTTGCTGGCCCGGCCCAACGGCGTCTACGCGCGCCTATGGGACCTGCAGAATGATGTCGCGGCGGCAGAATGACCATCGTTCCAACCGCCGCCCCAGCCTCACCGTTCCGTCGCCTTCTGCTCCGGCTCGCGGGCGCCCGCAGCGATCGGGAATTCCTGCCCCCGGCCCTGGAGATTCTGGAGACGCCCGCGTCGCCGGTTCGGATGACGCTCGTCCTCATGATCTGCGGCCTTGCGGTCATTGCGCTGGCCTGGTCGTGGGTGGGGCAAGTCGACATCGTGGCCGTCGCGGCGGGCAAGATCGAGCCCACGGGCAAGGTCAAATCCGTGCAGCCGCTCACGACTGGCAAGGTATCTCAGATTCTCGCGCACGATGGCGACACAGTCGCTGCCGGGCAAACGCTCGCGGTGCTCGACGCGACCGAGCAAAAAGGCGAACTCGACCGGCTGACGAATGATGAGGCAGCAAGCGCGGCCGACCTCATGCGCTTGAAAGCAGTCCTCGCCACGCTGACTAAAATACCTGTCTGGACAAGCGCCTTCACCGTCCCGCCTGTGAACTGGTCGGGCACGCCCCCAGCGCTGCAAGACGCCGAAGAAGTCGTCCTGTCGCGAGATCTCGAAGATCTGCGGGCGAAACTGCGGTCCATCGAGAGCCAGATCGCCCAGCATGAGGCGGACTTGAACGCGGTTGCGGCGACCATCGCCGCGCAAGAGCAACTGGTGTCGACGCTCAATACTGTGGCCTCCATGCGGTCCGAGCTTGTGGATCGACAGGCCGGCTCCAAGGCAGATTGGCTCGCCGCACTGCAGGCGCTCCAATCTGAGCAGGTGACCCTGGCCACTCATGCAGCAGAGAAGGCCGACGACACCGCCAGCCTCAACGTCCTCCGGCAAGAAGGGCAAGAGACCTGGACCGGGTTTCTCGCGGATTACGCCAAGTCACAGAGCAGCACGCAGTTGCAGCTTGATGACCTCGTCCACAAGGTCGCGGAGGCCAAGGGTGAGCTCGACTCCATGACACTGCGAAGCCCGATCGATGGCGTCGTCGAAGATTCTCAGCTCACCTCGATCGGCCAGGTCGTCACGACCGGAGAGGAGTTGCTGCGAGTGGTGCCGTCCGACGCACCGGTCGTCGTCCGAGGCTTCATCCCTAATGACGACATCGGCTTCGTGAAGGTGGGGCAGCCTGCAGTCGTCAAGATCGAAGCCTTTCCATTCACCGAGTATGGAACGGTTCAGGGGACCGTTGTTGCCCTCGGAAAGGACGCGCTAGAAGGTCAGAGCACGCCGGGCGCCTCCGCCGGCTCCCCCGTTCTCGACGCGACCGGACCGCTGCTGTTTCCGGTCACGGTCGAATTGCCGTCGGCCAAGGTGCAGTTGAATGGGACCGCGGTCCGGCTCTCGCCCGGAATGCAGGTCACCGCCGAAATCGGAACCGGCCGGCGGCGAATTCTCGAATATCTCTTCGCGCCGATCGTCGAAATCGGAAGTTCGGCATTTCACGAACGGTAGGATCGCCCGCGAGACAAAACGCCACGGAGGACCTCTATCCCGGGTCTTAAGATTCGATCGTGGATAGAAGCATCAGAGCGATAGATTCCCAACCATCTGGTAAAGGCAGGCGGCGCTGCCTCTCGTGATAAAGTTGCCCGCCTGAGGCGCAGAATTTCGCGTCGCTCACACAGTCGTCTGTGCCCCCGTCTGTCCGCCGGCCAGTCAATCGCGTGAGCCGCAGGAACGGCCGTTCTGATCCTGTCTCCCTCTCCGCCACTTCCGCTCGCTGCAATCCGCTACAAAACGCTGCTAACCCCGCGGAACAGCGCGACTTTCGCTTAGCTGCTTGGCCCGGTCGGCGGAGGGATTTTGGGGTGCCTATACCCGCCCGCTGCCGAAGTGCCCTAAGTCCTAAGCAGACACGGATCGACAGACCGTCTGTCCGATCGTCTGTCCGTTCCAGGGGTGAAAAAGGAAGCGGCTGGCCCGAGGAAGAGTCCCGTTCTGGCCGGGCGTTAACCGCCTTTGCGGACAGCTTTATTTGGCGGCTGGACTAAGGGCGACGAAGCCCCATTTGTGCCTTCCAAAGGCCGAGGGCTGAGGTATGTCCGCACCCAGATCACTGACCGCCACACAGGTGGCCGCCATCAAGGAGGATGGTGTGCACTGGGTCGCGCCTAGCCTCTACTTGCAGGTGCGAGCCGGGCAGGGGACACGAAGCTGGCTGTTCAGATACTCCCGGAACGGCAAGAACCAATGCATGGGTCTGGACTCGGTCGAGGATAAGCCGTTCACCGAAGCCCGCGACGAAGCCGCGATGCTGAGGGTTCTGGTCAAGCGCGGCGAGGACCCGATCGCCCAGAAGCGGGAAGTCGAGGCCAAGCGGAAGGTCGAGGAGACGCCCAAGGCTCCCACCTTCGATGAGTGTGCCAAGCAATACATCGCCAGCCACGAAAGCGGCTGGAAAAACGAAAAGCACATCGCCCAGTGGAAGAGCACCCTCAAGACCTATGCCAGCCCGGTTCTGGGCAAGATGCGGGTCGATGAGATCAACATCGAGGACATCCTTAAGGTCCTGAAGCCGATCTGGATCAGCAAGCCCGAGACCGCGAGCCGCCTCAGGGGCCGGATCGAGAAGGTTCTGGGCTGGGCCACGGCGATGAAGTACCGCGG
>Ga0068855_100005179_pt1 | contig 15902 bp, 5 predicted proteins | sample KBSCornC52_FD_66592 | JGI IMG/M metagenome (GOLD analysis project Ga0068855, IMG submission 66592) | Corn rhizosphere microbial communities from Kellogg Biological Station, Michigan, USA - KBS Corn C5-2 | ecosystem: Host-associated > Plants > Roots > Rhizosphere > Soil ...
GGTCGGCGCCTCGTTGACGTTGGTGATGGCGAGATGGAAGTTCTGCGATGCGTCAGGCGAGGCGTGATTGCTGGCGTTAACGTCGTTGACGTTGACCGTCACGTCATAGCCGGTCTTGGCCTCGAAATTCGCGCCGCCGACAAAGTGCAGTTCGTTGCCGTTCACGATTGTGAACGCCGCCGCATCGGCGCCGGACAGCGACAGCACGTTGCTGCCGAGCGCATCGTCGGTGATGGCGATGTCGGCGACCTTGACGTCGCCGCCGTTCTCCGCGGTGGAGATCACCTGGTTGTTAAGGGCAACGACCGTCGGAGCCTCGTTGACGTCGGTCACGTTGATCGTGAACGTCTTGTCAAAGCTCAGGCCCCCGCCGTCCGTCGTTCGGACTGTGACCTGGTACGACGATGCGGTTTCGTAATCCAGCGGACCGTTGACGACGAGGTTGCCGCCGCTAATGGCAAAACGGCCGCCGGCACTATCCGTGAGCGTAAGGGTTTGGACAATATCGCCGACATCCGGATCGACCGGCGTAAGGTGACCGACGAAGGTTCCGACGGCACTGTTTTCCGCAACCGAATTCCCGGCGAGGGCGATGTCGGTCGGCGCTTCGTTGACGTTGGTAATGGCAAGATGGAAGCTCTGCGACGCGTCAGGCGCGGCATGGTTGCCGGCCGTGGCGTCGTTGGCGTTGACGGTCACGTCGTAAAAGGCTTTCGCCTCGAAATTGGCGCCGCCGTTGAAGTGCAGTTCCGGCCCATTGGTGCCGGTCACGATCGAGAAGAAGGCTGCGTCGGTTCCCGACAGCGACAGGCCGCTGGTGCCGAGCGCGTCGTCGGTGACGGCGATGTCGGCCACCTTGACGTCGCTGCCGTTTTCCGCCGTTGCAACAAGCTGGTTCGACAGCACCACAGCCGTCGGCGCTTCGTTGACGTCGGTGACGGCGATGACGAAATTCTTGTCATGGCCAAGCCCGCCGGAGTCGGTGACGTGGACTGTCACCTGCTGCGAGGACGCGGCCTCATAATCGAGCGGACCATTGACAATGAGGTTGCCGTTCGAAATCGCGAACAGGCCGCCGGCATCATTGACCAGGCTGAAGGTCGCGGTGTCGCCGGCATCCGGGTCGATCGCCGACAGCGCGCCTACCACGGTCCCGTTGGCGCTGTTCTCGGCTACGGTGGCAGCCGACAGCAGGATGTCCGTCGGAGCATGGTCGACGCCGACCGTAACAAAGTTGGCGTCGCTCAGCGTGCCGGTCAGGCCGTTGAGGTTGATCTCCATGTCCCCGGCGCCGAACTGACCGTCGCCGTTGACGTCGATCTGCAAGTAGCTCCCGGTCAGCCTGGCTTCCGCTCCGGTCCCGTCGAAGCCGGCGTTGCCGACGAAGTGAATGCCGCCGGCCAGTCCGCCGACGTGATCGAGTATGAACGTGTCGTTGTTGGCGTCGAAATTGTTGACGGTATCCCCGCCCCCGTTGGCGAACGAATCCGCGGCATTGGTGAAACGGACATTGAGCGGAGCCGAGCCGGCGGTGATGGAGTCCTGACCGATCCCGCCGGTCACGGTGGTGGTCCCGGCGCCGGTCACGACGATGCTGTCGTTGCCGTTACCGCCGGTCACGTTTGCCACGTTCGCGACGGTGACGTAGTTGCCGCCGTCCGCGAGATTCAGTGAGTTGTTTCCGCCGCCGAGGTCGATCGTCGTGCTGAAGGTCTGGTTCTGCAGCGTCAGCGTGTCATCCGACGCACTGCCGTTGATGGTCTGCACATTATAGGCGGTCAGCGCATTGGTTCCCGCCGCGAGGTTGAGCGTGTTGTTGCCCTGCTGCAGGTTGAGCGTGAGGCCGCTGACATCGTTGAGCAACGTCAGCGTGTCGTCCGATGCCGCTGCAGGTCCGCCGAAATAGTCGGCCGTGTTGATGTTCTCGACGTTGGACACGCTCAAGGAATTCGTGCCGCTCGCCAAATTCAGGTTGTCGTTGCCGAGGCCGAGGTCGACCGCAAGACCGGTGACGTCGTTGTTCAGGGAAATGGAGTTGTCTTGCGAATCGCCGTTGAGGTGTCCGACGTTGAGCACGCCGAAGCTGGCGAAGTTGCTGTCGATATTCAGTGTGTTGTTGCCGCCGCCGAGATCGATCACGAGATCGTTGTTGGGCGTATAGATGCCCATCCCGAGCGACAGGGTGTCGTCGCCGGCGCTGCCGTTGACGACATCGACGTTGAAGAGGTTGTCGAGCTGGTTGTTTCCGGCAGCGAGGTTCAGGGTGTTGACGCCCTGCTGCAGGTTGACGCTCAGGCCGCTGACATTGTTGGTCAGGGTCAGCGTGTCGTTGGACGCGGGTCCGCTGAAATCGCTCGACTGGATATTTTCGACGTTTGTCAGGCTAAGCGAATTGGCGCCGTTGGCCAGGCTGACGTTGTCGTTGCCGAGGCCGAGATCGATTGCAATGCCGCTGACATTGTTGTTGATGTTGACGAAGTTATCGAGCGCATTGCCGTTCAGGTGCTGGATATTCAGCGCGGTCAGGGTCAGTCCCTGCATGCCGAAGTTGAGGGTGTTGTTGCCGGCGCCGAGATCGACGACCGGATTGTTGCCTGGTTCGAAGAAGCCGTTCGTCACCGACAGCGTATCGTCGCCGGCGGTGCCGTTGACGTGCTGAACATTGGAGACGTTGGTGAAGGAGTTGGAGCCGGCCGCCAGGTTCAGCGTGTTGTTGCCCTGCGCCAGGTTCACGCTGAGGCCACTGACATTGTTGGACAGCGTCAGCGTGTCGTTCGACGCGATACCGGAGAAATCGGTCGCATTGATGTTCTCGACATTGGTCACGCTCAGCGTGTTGGCGCCGTTGGCGAGATTGACGAAGTCATTGGTGCCGGCGCCGAGATCGACGTTGAGCCCGTTGAGATTGGTCGTGAAGTTCGCGGTATCGTTGCCGGCGCTACCGACGAGATTTTCGACGTTCACGAGGTTGAGGTTGTAGAATCCGGTCTGGCCGAGAATGACGGTATCGCCGGTTCCCGCCCCCAGATTGATGACGTGGCCGGAAAGGCTGAAGCCGATCTTGACGAAGTCGTTGTTGGATCCGGTCAGCACATTGAACGGGTTGGCGGTCGCGCCGAAGAACAGCCGGTTGTCGGAAATGTCGATCGGAGCGCCGCCGCTGCCCGATGCGATCAGGTCCGACTGGTCGCTGAACTGCAGCACCTCGATGTTGGTGAGGGTGTCCGTACCGTCACGGCCCGGCGTGTTGTCCTGAACCTGGATCTGACCGGCTGAAGGCGTGTTGAACGAAATCGTGTAGCCGCCCTTCGCGCCGGTAAAGAGGGCAAGATCGGCGCCGCCATCGCCATCGATGGCGTCGTTGCCGCCGCCTCCCGTCAGGGTGTTGCTGTTGCTATCGCCGATAATGGTGTCGTTAAAGGCCGATCCGGTGACGCTGTTGACGCCGGTGAAGGTGTCCGTTCCGACCGAGGTATCGCCGGTCGCAATCCCGGTGGCAATATTGACGGTTACGCCTGCCGTCGCGTTGAAATAGCCGAGGCGCGTATTGCCGTTGCCGGTGATGGTATCGTTGCCGCCCATACCCTCGAACTGGTTGAACGTGCCGTTGTTGCCGACGTTGAGCGCACCTGCCAGGCCATAGCCGGTCGCCACATAGGTATCGTTGAAGAACGTACCCTGGATGCCTTCGACGGACCGCAGGGTGTCGGTGCCGTTGGAGGGATCGCCGATCACGACGCCAGACGCCATGTCGACGCTGATGGAGCCGGTAACATAGGTGAGGTTGTTGTATTGGGCGGTGTCGAAGCCGCCGCGGCCGTCGATAGAGTCGTTGCCGGCCAGGCCCTGGAAGTTATCGTTGCCGGAACTGCCCAAAAGGGTGTCATCGAACATCGAGCCCATTACGGCGTTGACGCCCGAGAAAGTGTCGGTGCCGACGTTGGCGATGTCGCCCGCCGCCGTGCCGTGTGCGGTGCCAAGGGTAAGGTCAACGGTCACGGCAGCCAGCGATTGCGAGTACTGTATTCGCGTGTTGCCGTTACCGATGATGGTGTCGTTGCCGCCCTGGCCGTCGAAGTTGTTGAAGGTGCCGGACGAGCCAGCATTGGTACTGATACCGCTGAAACCGGTGGCATCGTAGACGTCGGCAAAGTTGGTGCCGCGCACGGCTTCAACCGAACGCAGGGTATCCGTTCCGATCGTCGCGTCACCGGTGACGGTGCCGGCCGCGAGGTGAACGGCTATGCCCGTCGTCGTCGCCGAGTCGTTGTTGTAGACCGCGAAGTCGTAACCGCCGCGACCGTCGATCAGGTCGTTGCCGGCGCGTCCGTCATATTGCTCGAACGTCCCGTTGGGGTTGTTACCGCCCATCAGGGTATCGTCATAGGCCGATCCGATCACCGAATTGACGTTGATCAAGGTGTCATTGCCGACTTGGGCGGCGTCACCCGCCGCGGTGCCATGCCCGGTTCCGGCCGCGAGGTCGACCGTGACGGCGGCTGCCGCGCTGGCATACGAAGCGCGGGTCAGGATTTCCCCCGACGCATTGACGGTCCCGATGATCGTGTCGTCGCCGCCCTTGCCTTCGAAGTCGTCGAATCCGATCGGCCTTCCCGGAAGCAAGGTCGAGCCGCTAAATCCGGCCGCGTTGAAAGTATCGGCAAAGTCGCTGCCGACGACGCCTTCGATCGAAACCAGGGTGTCGTTGCCGACATTGGCTGCGTCGCTCGCCGCAATGCTGTGGACGGTTCCGGCAGTAAGGTCGATCGCCACGCCGGCGGCTGCGTCCGCGTAGCTTGCCTTGTCGAAGCCTGCGCCGCCGTCGATACGGTCGTCACCCGTCCCGCCCGTCAGAATATCGTTGCCCGCGCTACCGTAGAGTTGGTCGTTGCCGGCACCACCGCTGATGATGTCGTTGCCGTCGAGGCCATCGATGGCGTCATTGCCGGCGCCGCCGTTCAGAACGTCCGCGCCGAGCGTGCCCAACAACGCCAGGCCGGTGACGCCGGCAACGGCGTTGGCGATCTGCGTATCAAGATTGGTGATGGTTGTCGTCTGGAGATCTTGCACCTGACTGGCGTCGCTAAAGTCAGTGACAGCGGCCAATGCCGCTACCGTGGCGCCCTGGGCCACAACGGCCGCCTTCGCTATCGACTCGAGGTTAGTGCCTGCATCCTGGATACTTTGATTTGCCGCTGCCACGACATCGGACACGGCTGATACCGCGTCGTCGCTAAGCCCCAAGCCGCCGACGATACCGCTAACCGTCTGTGAATTGCTCAGGTCGATCGGAGTCGAACCCGTATTGGCCGAAACGGTGGTCGCGAGCGCGGTGAAGACGGAATCCGCTGTCGCACCGGCGGCCGAAACCTGGGCCACCGTGCTCTGGATCTGGATTCCCGCAGAAAGAATCGCCGATCCGATTGCATCGCCGTTAACCGCAGCCTTGACCGGATCGAATGTTGTGAGGTCCGTGTGGGTGTCCAGGCCGAATGCCGTTGCCACCTGGCTTGCGGCGTCAGCAGCGGAGACACCGGTCGCCACGATCGCCGCAATCAGAGTCGTCAGCGGCGTAACGACGGTCGATCCCGCAGGGGCCGACAGCACGCCCGTAAAGCTGAGGTTCGTCGAAATGTCGGTGCCGCCGAACATGACGATCGGGCCTGTGCCGCCGCTCAGCGTGAAGCTGCCGTCGGCTGCCGTCGTGGTCGAGACTTCCATCTTTCCGGTGTTCGGATCGAAGTCGAGGATGCCGTCACGGTTGGCGTCCGCGAAGACCGTGGCGCCGGCGATGTAGCCGTCAAGTCCGAAGCCGGAAATCTCTGTCGTATTGGCCGTGACATGCAGCGCGATATCGGCGCCGGTAGAAGCCAGATGCGTGCCGTCGCCGGAAGAAGCCACAACGTGGAGGTTGAAGTCTCCGGGCTTGGCGAGGCCGCCCGCGGGCACGAGGGCCAGACCGGCGAGATCGGCCGACTGCAGCACCCAGGTCGAGCCGTCATCCGATGACGTGCCATGGTTCAGGGTGTAGCTCGTCGGCACGTTGCTGACTGTAATGGTCAGGGTGTTGCTGGTGTCGATGAGGCCCGCGGCAATGGACAGCGGGATGTTGACGTTATCCTGGCCGGATGCGGTGCTGCCGACCGTCAGCGTCGGAGCGTCCTGGGCGCCGTGAATGGTGAAGCTCAGCTGCTTGGGGGTGCCGTCGATCGCCGTAATCGTGAATGTATCGACCTTGGTATCGCTGGCGCCGAGGAACTGGGTGACGCTGTTGGCGACCGCATAGGTGTAGGCGCCAGTGCTGGTGATCGACAGGCTGCCAAGATTGCCTGCCGTCGAGGCGACCGTGGTCTGGAACGAATTCTGGTTCTGATCGGGATCGGCGATGGAAAGTGTCCCGGTTGCCGTCAGATTGCCCGCGCCGTCAGGCGCGACGTCTTCGGTCACGTCATGAACCAGCGGATCGCCGATCACCGCGGCGTCGTCGCTGCCGTGGATGGTGAAGGAGACCTGCTTGCTGGTTCCGTCGACCGATTTGACGGTGAAGGTCTCTACCTTGGTCTCGGTTGCTCCGAGGTACTGCACAACACTGTCGGCGACCGAGTAGGTGTAGTTGCCGTTGCTGGAGAGCACGAGCGAACCGAGAGTGCCGTCGGCACTGGTCGTGGTCGTCTGGAAAGCGGCCTGCCCTGCGTCGAGGTCCGAAATCGAAATGCTGCCGATGGCCGTCAGGTTTCCGGAGCTGACCGACACATCTTCCGTCACATCGTGTACGGTCGGATCACCAATGGTGGCGGCGTGATTGGTAGCGCTCGGGCCATGGACCGTGAAGGTGACCTGCTTGGTCGTTCCGTCGAGCGAGGTGACCGTGAACGTGTCGACCTTGGTGCCACCGGTGCCCAGTTGCGCTGCGGCGCTTTCCGCCACGGTGTAGGAATAGCTGCCATTGCCGGCGAGCGTGAGGTGGCCGAGATTGCCCGACGCCGATGTAACCGAGGTCTTGAAGGATGCCTGTCCCTGATCGGCATCAGAGATCGATATCGAACCGTTGGCCGTGAGCGTCACCAGGCTGGGATCGGCGGTGACGTCATGAACTGTCGGCGTTCCGATCACAGCGGCGTCGTTGACGCCGTGAATCGTAAAGGTCACCTGCTTGGTGGTGCCATCGACGGAGGCGACGGTGAACGTATCGGTCTTGGTGTCGCCGGCGCCGAGATACTGGGTGACGCTGTCGGCGACCGAATAGCTGTAGCTGCCGTTCGCGGCCAGCGTCAGCATTCCCAGGTTGCCTGCAGCGGAAACCACAGTCGCCTGGAACGCAGCCTGCCCCTGATCGACATCCGAGATCGAGATCGAGCCCGTCGCCGTGAGCGTGGTCGGATTTGAATCCTCGGTGACGTCGTGCACGGACGGCGCGCCAATCACGGCGACGTCGTTGGTGCCGTGAATCGTAAAGCTGATCTGCTTGGTGGTGCCGTCGACCGACTTGATCGTGAAAGTGTCAACCTTGGTGTCGTTGGCACCGAGATACTGGACCGCGGAGTCTGCCACGACGTAGGCATACGCCCCGTTGGGCAGCAGAACCAATGTGCCAAGCGCGCCGGCGCCCGAGATGATCCCCAACCGGAAGGCGGCCTCGCCCTGATCCGCGTCCGAGATCGAGATCGTTCCGAGCGCGTACAACAACGGCTGCGTCGCGTCCTCGGTGACATCATGAACCGTGGGCGTGCCGATCACGGCCGCATCATTGACGCCGTGAATCGTGAAGCTCACCTGCTTGGTGGTGCCGTCGAGTGATGTCACCGTAAAGGTGTCGACTTTGGTGTCGCCGGTGCCGAGATATTGCACGGCGCTGTCGGCGACCGAATAACTGTAAGAGCCGTTGGCCGCGATCGTCAGGTTACCGAGATTGCCGGCCGCCGAAATCACCGAGGTCTTGAACGCCGCCTGGCCCTGATCGGCGTCGGTGATCGAGATCATGCCGTTGGCGGTCAAAGACGGATTGCTGGCGTCTTCGGTCACGTCGTGGACCGTCGGCGTGCCGATCACGGCCGCATCGTTGACGCCATGGATGGTGAAACTGATCTGTTTGGTTGTGCCGTCGTTCGATGTCACCGTGAAGGTGTCGATTTTGGTGTCGCCGGCGCCGAGATACTGCACGGCGCTGTCGGCGACCGAATAGCTGTACGAGCCGTTGGTCGCCAGCGTCAGGGTTCCAAGATTGCCACCGGAAATCACCGAGGTCTTAAACGACGCCTCGCCCTGATCGACGTCCGAAATAGAAATGGAACCGGTCGCGGTCAGGGTCGGCCTGGCCGCGTCCTCGGTCACGTCATGCGCGGTTGCGTTGCCGATCACGGCTGCATCGTTAACGCCGTGGATGGTGAAACTTACCTTCTTGGTTGTGCCGTCGAGCGACGTCACCGTGAAGGTGTCGATTTTGGTGTCGCCGGTGCCGAGATATTGCACGGCGCTGTCGGCGACCGAGTAGCTGTAGGCGCCGTTTGCGGCGATCGTTAACGTGCCGAGATTGCCGGACGCCGAGATGACCGTGGTCTTGAATGCGGCCTGGCCGGCGTTGGCGTCGCTGATGGAAATCAGTCCGGCGGCGATCAAAGCCTGTAAATTCGTGTCTTCGGTGACGTCGCTGACCGTCGGTGCGCCGATGATTGCTGCCGAATTTGCCATGGTTCCCACTCCCCAAATGAAATTCATAAATTCAAAATCGGGAGCGACTCTGCTGACGCGGCGTTACAGGAGCGCAAAAAAAACGTGAAATCGATAACCATCTGTTAAATATAAGCTTGCTCAAGCATGCGCACTTCGTAGGATCACGTCGAAAATTTCTGGCAGCCGTCGAGAACCGACGAACCGACCCAAAACAATTATTCATCTCTTCGATCTGCGAAGTTCCCAAGCCACTTCTGTTGCAAAGCCACTTCTGTTGCAAAGTCGCCAATGACATTGCCTGTTATGCGCCTTCGTTTGCTCGGCCGGTTCGGCCTCTCCGCTCCGGACAGCGAATCCGCCTCAATTCAGCTGCCAACCAAGAAAACCGGGGCGTTGTTGGCCTATCTCGGGATGAGCCCCGACTACGCGGCAAGCCGGGAGGAACTTGCGGCATTGCTATGGGGCGGTTGCACCGATCAGCAGGCGCGACAGAGTTTGCGACAAGCACTGGCTTTGTTGCGCAAGGAACTCCCGCCGAACGTGCTGATAACCGATACCAAGATCGTGCGGCTCGAACCTGCGTCGTGGTCGATCGATGCCCGCGAGTTCGTATCGCTGGTCAGTTCGCAGAATGCCGACGACGTTGGACGTGCGGCCCGCTTCCTCACCGGCGAGTTTCTCGCCGGATTCATTCTCGAGGAAGAGGCTTTCGAGGAGTGGGTCAGCGGGCAACGAATCCACCTGCAGCACGCGGCCGCGCAGCTCTGCGAAACGTTCGTGCGGCGCCCGGATCTGGTGATGGACCCGAACCATGCGTTGGGGGCCGTCGACCAGTTGATAGCGCTGGATCCGTTGCGCGAAGATTGGCATCGCCTCGCGATTGCCCTGTACGCGCGCTATCGCGGCAAGAACGAGGCGTTGTCTCGTGCGAGCAGTTTTGCAGGTTTGCTTCAGCGTGAGCTCGGGGTCGCCCCCGAACGAGAAACCCGGGCGATGTTGGAAAGTCTCCGCAGCGCCGATGTCGCGGCTTGGGTCAATGGGCCGTCGGAAGATGTTCCACACGGCGCAAGCCTGTCGCCCGCCGACAGCAGCCCGGATGCCTCGGCGATCGCTCTGGCCACCACATCCGTCGTGGTGCCGCGATGGAAATTCTGGACGCGACGCCCCGACGGGATCACTTTGGCGGCGTTGGCGTTGGCCGGGATCTTGATAGCCGCGGCAACGTTCGCTTCCGAGTCCTTGCACACCATTTTAGGCATCGGTCCGTCGACCTGGTTCCAATCGCCCACGGCACTCGGCGTCCCCCCTGACCCCTGGCGCTTACCGGCGACCGCGCATGACGCGCAATTGCCGAAGGGTATCATTCCAATCGTGGTGCTGCCGTTCGCGAACCCCGGCGGGAACGAGCCCAGTCAGTTGATTGCCGACATGCTGACGGATGATCTGACCAATACGCTGTCGCGTATTCCCTCGTTCAGGGTGATCTCGCGCCAGACGGCGCGAAGCTACCGGAGCCAGGCCATCGACGTGGCCAAGCTCGGCTCCGAACTGCATGTAAGATATGTGCTGGAAGGCAGCGTCCGGATTCAGGACGACAATCTTCGGGTCAACGTCGAACTGATCAATCCGGTCACCCGGCTGTCGGTGTGGAGCGGCCGTGTCGAGCGTCGCGGCGCCGACCGACAGGGCGTCCGTGACGAAATCGTCAGCCGGCTGGCGCGCGAGCTTCAGTTTGAAGTGCTTCCGATCGAGAGCCGGCGGTTGTCGAACGATTTCGACGCCGATGCGCTCGCCTATCGCGGCTGGGCTGCGCTGTCGCAGGTCAATCTCGACGGCTACAAACAGGCGCTTGCCCTGTTCGACAAGGCGCTGGAGCGCGATCCGAAAAACCTCTCCGCTCAGCTTGGCATCGGCGCCTATCACGCCCGGATGGGCGCTCAGGTTCTCGATACCGATCCGGGTGGCCATCGCAGCAAGGCGGAAGAAATCCTGCGTCAGGTGCTGGTGCGCGATCCCGAGTCGAGCCAGGCCCATTTCTATCTGGCGCTCGCGCTCAATCGGTTGCCGACATTGTCCGAAGCCCTGCAACATCTGGAACGGGCGATCAGGATCGATCCCAGCGATGCCAGTGCTCACGCCCAGATCGGCAACGGCCTGATCCGTTCCGGAAAAGTCACCGAAGGGCTCGAACACGTCCGCTATGCGATGCTGCTAAGTCCGCGCGACCCGATCATGCCGATCTGGCTCGAATTTGCGGGCAATGCGGAACTCGAACTCGGCGATTACCGCGAGGCGATTGCGATGTTCGAGCGCTCGATCGCGATCAATCCCAATTATCCGCGAAGCTGGGCGGGACTTGTCGCGGCGCATGCGCTGGCCAACCAACCCACCGAGGCCCGGCGCTTTGCGGTGAAGCTCAGGATGTTTGCGCCGAGCCTCGAAAACGAAGACCTGCCCAGGCATTTCGGCCGCAGCGAGACCTCCAAGCTGCACGAAGGCCTGGCGCTGGCCTTCGCGCCGGACCGGTAGCGACAACCCTGGTTTTGCCTTCCCGGGCTTTGCCTTCGCTCAGCGAAGGAGGTAAACCATTTCTGCGGCGATTGATGGACGCATCGGCCCGCTCGAGCCGTTTCCGTTCCGATAGAATCGGAACGGGGCTGTCGATTTTGATTTCAACACGTTTCTTGATGCGAACCGGTTTCCACTTCGCTGGAAAGCGCTCTAATGTCGTTCCGGAGTACCCCGTTGACCGTTCGCCGTCGCACCGTTTTTGCCGTTCTCCTCGCTTTCGCAGCCATGCCGTGCACCGGCCCTGCCAGGGCGCAAAGCGCCATTGCCGCGGCTGTCGCTAAGCCGGGCTCGCTGCCAGACATCGTGATCGGATCGGCCAAGGCGCTCGTGACCATCACCGAATACGCATCGATGAGCTGCCCGCACTGCGCATCCTTCGGCGAGAATGTCTTTCCGATGTTGCGAACCAGATATATCGATACCGGCAAGGTGCGCTTCGTGTTCCGCGAATTTCCGCTCGATATCAAGGCCGCGACGGCTTCGCTGCTCGCGCGCTGCATCGGCAAGGGCGATTCCGAAAAATACTTTGGCGCCGTCGAAACCATGTTCAAGCTGCAGGAGCGCCTGGTTGCGCAAACCAAGGATACGCTGCTCTTTGTCGGCAAGCAGAACGGGATGAGCGAGCAAGACGTCGAAGCTTGTGCGAGCGATCAAGCCCAGCTCGACAAGCTCTCCGCCGACCAGCAATACGCCCTGCGGGAGTTGAATGTCGTTTCGACGCCAACCTTCTTCCTGAACGGGGTGAAACTCCAGGGCTCGATGTCGTACGAGGAACTCGAAGAGCGGCTCAAGCCGCTGCTGCGGAAATAGCCGGAGAAATATGCGAGGCCGGTCTGCACGCTTTCCCCTTGTCCGGCGCGGCGCCCTCGCCGAAGATGGCGCCAACAAACATATCGGGGGAAGTCGCCATGGCCGCTATCTTACGCGTATTGCTCGCAGCCGTGTGGCTGACGGCCGGGGTCGCGGCGGCAACGGCCCAGGGCTATCCCAGCAAGCCGGTCCGCATTGTGGTCGGGTTTACCGCCGGTGGACCGACCGATGCCATTGCGCGGATCGTGGCGCAGAAGCTTTCCGACAGTCTCGGTCATCAGTTTGTCGTTGAGAATATCGGTGGCGCCGGCGGCAATATCGCAGCCGGCCAGGTCGCGCATGCGCCTGCGGACGGCTACACCATCATGGCGATCTCTACCGGCTTCGTCGTCAACCCCAGCCTTTACGCTAAGGTGCCGTACGACGCGGTCAAGGACTTTGCACCGGTAACGCTGGTCGCGGTCTCGCCGAATGTCGTGGTGGTCAATCCGTCGGTACCTGCCAAGACGTTGCCCGAGTTGATCCAGCTCATTCGCGACAATCCCGGCAAGTACAGCTTTGCCGGTCCCGGTGTCGGCTCGACGCCGCATCTCGGTGGCGAGTTGTTTCGGCTGGCGTTCAATCTCGATCTCGTCCACGTGCCGTTTCCCGGCGCCGGGCCGGCGATCCAGGCCACCGTCGGCGGACACACCCCGATCGCATTCACCGCGCTGCCGCCCGCGCTCTCGGCGGTACAGGCCGGCCAACTCCGTGCGCTCGGCATTGCGGCCTCCGAACGCGCGGCGGGCATGCCTGACGTGCCGACTTTTGCCGAACAGGGCATCAAGGATCAGGATGCCGACACATTGACCGGCATCGTAGCACCCGCGGGAACACCGAAAGAGATCGTCGACCTGCTCTATCGCGAGATCGCGAAGGCGGTTTCCGAGCCGGACGTGAAGGAACGCCTCACCGTGCTCGGCTTCAAGCCGGTCGCGAATACGCCGGATGAGTTCGGCACCCGCATCAGATTGGAGATGGACAAATGGGGCAAGGTGGTGCGGGACGCCAAATTGCGGATCGAGTAGATCCGGGCGCCACAGCGCCGGCCTCATTTCTACTTTGCATGGGGTTGTTTTCGCGATTTTGGGTCCGGGCCTTGTGACGGCCCTTACTCGCCTGTCTCGCGGCTCACTTCATATCGATGAAGGTCAGGCCGATCCGGTTTTTCTGGATCCAGGCAACCTGGCACTCATGAACGATCGACGAGTCGTTCGCCATGACCAGACGGAAGCGTTGCGGGACGAAGGCCGGGTTTTCGACGTCGATCGCAGCCCCCTCGAGCGAAACATTCCGCACCACACAGCGCATCACCGAGCCGCCAGCCGACACAAAGGCCGGCTCGTCGGTGTCGGTTCGCGGATGCCTTCGTTTCTCTTCCATCCCGTTCGGTCCCGGATGTAGCTCAATCGATGACGATATCGGCAAAGCATTAAACAATGGCGCGCGTGCGCTGCAGCAGTTGCCGGCTGGCAGCAAGCATGGAGCATGCCTGCCCGATGGTTGCACCCGATTCAGACCGCCCGCGCAATTGTTTTTGTGCAGAGCCGTACGATGGACGCCGTCGTTCGCATGCAGATGTGCCCCGCGTTAACGCGGGCTTGCCGACCGCGCCGGTAGCGCGATAGCCTTTCGACACATGCGGTGCGCAGGCGCGACGCTCGCTGAGATACAAAAATGGACAGGCGCCGAGGGGAACGCCATGTTCGAGATACTCGACCGCCGGACGAGTCTGACCGGCAACCAGATCAAGATCCTTGCTGCTGCCATCATCGGCGATGCGCTCGAATTCTTCGACTATTTCCTGATCGGCTTCGTGCTTGCCTTCCTGATCGGCCCATGGAAACTCACTTTTGGCCAATCGGCTACCGTGCTGATGAGTTCCGGCATCGGCGCCATCATTGGCGCCTATGTCTGGGGCTGGCTCGCCGATCGCGTCGGCCGCCGCATGGTGTTCATCGGGACCGTGCTGAATTTCTCGATCGCGACCGGCTTGCTCTATTTCACCCCGGAAAACGGCTGGGTCTATCTCGCGATCATGCGCTTCTTCGTCGGAACCGGTGTCGGCGGCCTGTATTGCGTCGACCTGCCGCTGGTGCAGGAATTCATGCCCTCCTCCAAGCGCGGCTGGGTCGGTGGCCTCGTGACCTGCGTGATCCCGCTCGGTGTCGGCCTCGGCGCCGTCATGGGCGCCCTGATCGGCAGTAGCGATTGGCGATTGCTGTTTGCGATCGGCGTCTTGCCGGCCTTTCTCGTCCTGCTCGTGCGCCTCTGGGTTCCGGAGTCGCCGCGCTGGCTGTGCCGCCAGGGCCGATACGAGGACGCCCGCAAATCGCTCGCCTGGGCGTTGCAGATGGAGCCCTCGGCATTGCCGCTGCCAACCGCGGCCGATGCGGGTCCCATCATCAAGTCGAGCTGGTTCGATCTGTTCAAATATCCGCGCAGCCTGCTGGTTTCGTGGCTCGGCAATGCCGGCACCCAAACCGGCGTCTACGGCATCACGCTCTGGGCGCCGTCGCTGTTCGTACTGTTGTTGAAGGTGACGCCGCAGGAAGCCGCCAAGATGATGATCCTGCTCAGCGTCTCCGGCTTCATCGGCCGCCTCTCCTTCTCTTATTTCTCGGAGCTGTTGGGACGGCGCACGGCCGGTGGGCTGCTTGGCCTTGGTGCCGGGATCCTGACCATCGTCGCCGGATACAATTACGACACGACGCTGTTCGGCCTGTCGGCGTTCTGGCTGATCCTGGCGGTGACCTTCTTCTTCGCCGATGGCGGCTTTGCCATCGTCGGGCCCTACGCGGCCGAGGTCTGGCCGTCGCATCTTCGAACCACCGGCATGGGATCGGCGTATGGCTTTGGCGGTATCGGCAAGATCATCGGACCGGTCGGGCTCGCCCTGATCGTCGGCTCCAACAACTACCTCAAACCCGACGTACCGCTGACCCAGATTCCGACCGCTTTCGTCTATCTGGGTTGCTGGTTCCTGATGGCCGGGGTCGTGTATTACTTCATCGGCTTCGAGACCAGGGGCAAGTCGATCGAACAGATCGACAGGGAACTGGCCGACGGGCTTGATCTTTCCACCGCTCAGGTTCGTCAGGCGTGATCTTGGATACGGCGATCGCAACCACCGCCGAGCTTGCGGGTGACCTTGCGGTGATCGCCCGTGCCGAAGCCGTGCGTCCTGACGTCGCGGCCGCTTCCAACGCCATCGAGACGACGCGCCGGCTGCCGCCGGCGCTCCTGGACAGGCTGCACGAGGCGCAGCTTTTCCGGTTGTTGCTTCCACGCTCCTCCGGCGGGATCGAGACCGATCCCGTCACCTTCTTCCATGTCATCGAAACCATCGCCAAGGCCGATGCCTCCACGGCATGGTGCCTGAGCCAGGCCGGCGGCTGCGCGATGTCGGCGGCTTATCTTGACCTGCCGGTAGCACAGGCGATCTTCGGCGATCCCCGCGCGGTGCTGGCCTGGGGACCCGGTCCCAAGGTCAAGGCGGTCGAATGCGAGGGCGGCTACCGCGTCACTGGCGTCTGGGCGTTTGCCTCCGGTGGGCGTCACGCGACCTGGCTCGGCGCGCATTGCCCGATCTATGCGGCCGACGGCTCGCCGAGACACGAAGCCAACGGTGCGCCGCTGGAACGCACCATGCTGGTGCGCACCGAGGACGTCGAATGGACCGACATCTGGAACACGGTCGGCCTGCGTGGCACCGCCAGCGACCAGTTCGCGCTCAATGACTATTTTGTCCGGTCCGATCACTCGATGACCCGCGAATTCGACCGCGAGTGCCGCGAAAGCGGCGCGCTCTA
>Ga0068855_100005180_pt1 | contig 15899 bp, 14 predicted proteins | sample KBSCornC52_FD_66592 | JGI IMG/M metagenome (GOLD analysis project Ga0068855, IMG submission 66592) | Corn rhizosphere microbial communities from Kellogg Biological Station, Michigan, USA - KBS Corn C5-2 | ecosystem: Host-associated > Plants > Roots > Rhizosphere > Soil ...
GCAAGCGAGCGCCTGATGCAGCACACCGGCCCGGCCGTGGTGTTTCGCGACTACAACGATATGGACGCGCGCATCAATCGCGACGATCTCGATGTGACTCCCGATTCCGTGCTGGTGTTGAAGAACGCCGGTCCGCTGGGCGGCCCGGGCATGCCGGAATGGGGCATGCTGCCGATTCCGAAAAAGCTGTTGCCGCTTGGCGTGCGCGATATGGTTCGCATTTCGGATGCGCGTATGAGCGGCACTTCGTACGGCACGTGCGTGCTGCATGTTTCGCCCGAAAGCTACATCGGCGGCCCGCTCGCGCTGGTGGAGAATGGCGATATGATCTCGCTCGACGTGCAAAACCGGCGGCTGGATCTGCTGATCTCCGAGGAAGAGATGGCGCGGCGGCGCGCGGCATGGACGAAACCGGCGAACCGCTATGAGCGCGGGTATATGGCGCTTTACGCCGAGCGCGTGACGCAGGCTCATGAGGGCTGCGATTTCGATTTTCTCGACGGAACGGCTCCCACTCCGGAGCCTGAAATACACTAAGCGATTCAGATGACCGCACCCGGATTTTCCCGCTCGCGCCTGATCCCTGCCGCCATTCTGGCGATCTTCGTTTACGGCCTGATTGCCGCCGTGCTGGGCACTCTGCAGCCGGAACTGCAGCAGCGTTTTACGCCGGACCAGAACGGCACGATCGCCTTCATGCAGGCGCTGGGGCTCGCCATCGCCTCGCTTGCGATCGGTCCCATCATCGATAATTTTGGCAAGAAGACCGGACTGGTGGCCGGGTTCGCCCTGATAACCGCCGCGATGTTCGCGGTGGCGGCGCTTGGATCTTACGCATACGTGATGGCGCTGTTTCTGCTGCTCGGACTTGGCGGCGGCATGATCGTGACCGGCGCGAACGCGCTGGTCAGCGATATCAGCGAAGCGCGGCGCGGCACGGTGCTGAACCTGCTGAATCTGTTTTTTGGACTCGGCGGATTCGCCACGCCCATGCTCGGCTCCGTGATGGGAGTTACCTCGCTTTGTTATCTGGTGGCTTCGCTCGCCGGCCTGACGCTGCTGCTGCACATCGGGACCCGCATGCCTGCGCCTTCGGGCGAGCGCGGGTTTCAACTGTCAGCCGCGGGGCAGTTGCTGAGCAACCCGGCGCTGTTTCTGCTTTCGCTGTTTCTGTTCCTCTACGTAAGCTGCGAAGTCGGCGTGTGGAACTGGCTGGCTGCGCATCTGGTGGCGCAGGGAGTCGCAAGGGAGACGGCGCTGCGCATCGTATCGATCGGTTTCGCGCTCGGCCTGCTGGTGGGCCGCGTGGCGGTAGCGCCCGTGCTGATTCGCGTTCCGGCCGCTACCGTCACTCTGTTCGCCGCGGTTTTCATGGCGATCACGACCTACGCGATGCTGCAAACGACGACCAGCTTTGGCGCCGGCATCGCCGTCTTCTGTGCGGGACTGGCGATGGCGCCCGTGTTCCCAACCACGCTGGCCATGGTGGGCGACGCATTTCCGCGCGCGACCGCCACGGCAATGGGCATCGCAATCACCTCCGGGTGGATCGGGCTGATGGTGAGTTCGAGAATCATCGGTGGCATCGCGGGCGCCGACCCGACGCGCCTCAAGACCGCGCTGCTGGTAATTCCGATCTTCTCCGTCCTGATGGTGATCGTGAACCTGATCGTCCGGCCGCTGATGAAACGGCGGCAAACTCTTGCGGCCTGACGAGTACGCCCGATGTTGATTCGTTCGGCTTGCCTCTTGCTGGGTTCGGCCGCAGTTCTGGCCGCGGCTACGCCGAGCGTTCCGACGTTGATGTACTCGACGTATCTGCGGGAAGGCTTCACCCCGAGCGCGATTGCCACCGATTTGGCCGGCAACGTCTATGTGGCGGGGAACGCCACGATCTATCCCGCCAGTTCGCAGACCACCGTGCTGGTGCTCAAGCTGGACCCGCAGGGGGGCAGTTATCTTTACACGCGGTATGTGGGCGGATCCGTGAACGAATCCGCGAGCGCCATTGCGGTAGACCGCGCGGGGAACGTGTACGTTGCGGGCCTGACCAACTCGCCCGATTTTCCGGTTACCACTCCGGGCAATTTTGGAACCGCGCCAACTGGCAACACCGAAAGGTCGTTCGTGTTCGAACTCGATCCGCAGGGCAGCATGGTGTTCTCCGATCTGCTGGGCGGCTCAGTGAACAGCTATGCGCAGGCCGTCGCGGTGAACGCTTTGGGGCAGATTGTTGTGAGCGGGACGAGTGTGGATGGAGGCTTCCCTGCGACGCCCGGCGTTTACAGTGTGAGCGACACAACGTTCAGCCCTTATCTGCTCGAGCTAAGCCCCGGCGGCTCAAAATTGATGTTTTCCGCAACGGGTATTGGCGGCAGTGCAATCACCTTCGATGGTTCAGGCAATATCTACGTGGCCGGTACAACCGGTTCTCTTACTTATCCGACTACGCCCGGCGCTTATCAGCCTTCCTTCCCGGTGTTCCAGACCTGCATCGCTCCGTGCCACGGTTTTTTCCAGGGCTACAACCAATACGTCACCAAGCTTGACCCTTCCGGCTCCAGGCTGATTTTTTCCACGGCCGTTTCGGGTACGGGGAATACAGCCAACCAGGGCCTGGCTGTCGATTCCGCCGGCAACGTCTATCTCACGGGTCTCGCGGGCGCGGATTATCCTTATACCGTCACGGCGCCTTCGATTCCACTGGCTCCGGCTCTCGCAACCCTTACCACTCCCGCGTTGCCATTCCTGACGAAACTCGATCCCGCGGGGCAGAAGCTTCTCTATTCGGTTCCGGTGGGCGGCGCCGGAGTGCAGGTGAATGGAAACGGAATCGCGTACGTCGGCGGCGTGCTGGGGCCGAGGGCAGGTTACGATGTGGCGGCCAGTCTGCCTGCGCTGGCAAGCCTTCCGGCCGCATGTCTCGCGTCCGTGGCCATTGGCGGCCACTCAGGGTATGTTTCGCAGGTGGATGCTTCCGGCAACGTTCTCGCGTCGCAATTCCTCGGGGGATCCAGGCTCAATATTTCCGGCGTTACGCTCGCAGGAGCAAATCTATGGATTGCCGGCGCAACCAGCTTTGCCGATTTTCCTTACACGCCGAACACGCTCTCCAGTTTGAATCCGCAGCCGGTTGCAACACCTGGCGCATATCTTGGCGCCGTATCGTTCGCGCCGACGGAACCGGCGCCCGGTACAGCGCAAATCGGCTGTCTTGTAGATGCCGGCGATCTGCAGCCGACGGGTCCGATCGCTCCATACCAGCTGCTGACGATCTTCGGGACCGGGCTGGGTCCAGCGCAGGCGCAATCCGCGAGCAATGATACGACCACGACACTGGGCGGAGTCAGTGTGAGCTTCGGGGCTGCTTCCGCGCCGCTGCTCTACGTCTCATCAAATCAGATCAATCTCGCGGTTCCGGCGGTCTCACCGGGTACGGGGACTGCGATGCAGGTGAGCGTCAACGGCGTCACATCGCCTTTGCTGCAGTTTCCAGTCGCCTCCGCCAATCCCCGGCCGTTCGTGGTCCCGGGAACCTATCAGACGAATTTCCAGCAATTCGAGGCCGTGGCTCTCAATGCGGATGGGTCCGTGAATTCTCCGGCCAATCCGGCGGCGACGGGATCCGTGATTTCGGTTTTCGTGAACGGCCTCTCGGCCTCTCAGGTTTTCCTGGTACAACCGCCCATGCTTTACGCAGGCGGCGGCTGGACGGTGATAAATTCTTCGCAAAGCACTCCCTTCGTGCTGCAGGTACAGCTTCGGATTCCATCGTCCTCCGCTAATTTCGCCTGCCAGTTGACCAACACGAATGCCTGCGCTGCAAGTTTCAAGGTGTACGACCTTTCGTCGTACCTGGCGGTTTCAATCACCGGCGGCGGAACGGGATTGTCGTTTGCAGGGATCGTGTACGTTACTCCATAAGACATGTTTACCTATGACGCGCAAATCGCCGCCGCTGTGCGGACGCCGGCGCAAACGATTGCGGACGTGCTCGAAAGGATGCGGACCATTGACGGCATCTGCTCCGGGGATGCGGATGGGCTGAAATGGTTCAACTGGCTCTACCTGCACGTTACCGAAGCGGTGAAGGCGCGGATCGACGCGGGTAATTTTACCGACCCCGCGTGGATGGCCGACCTCGATGTGAAATTCGCGAATTTTTATTTCGAGGCCTTGTGTGGGTATCTGACGCAGAACAATTGCCCCGATTGCTGGCGCGCGCTATTTTCGGTTCGCGGCGACGTGCGCATCGCCAGAATTCAGTTTGCGATGGCTGGCGTGAATGCTCACATCAATCACGATCTCGCCGAAGCGATCGTCGCGACCTGCAGCGGGGGTACGATGGCGCCTGTACATGGTTGCGCGCAATACAGCGATTACACGGACCTGAATTCCACGCTCGACAGCATGATCGACATGGCGGAGACGGAACTGATGATCCGCCTGCCCGGGGATCCGCTGCCGGTTGTGAATCACCTCGGATACGCGCTTGCCGCGTGGGGGACGGCGGCGGCGCGGGAGCAGGCGTGGAACAACTCGGAAACGCTGTGGCATCTGCAAAATGCTCCCGCGATCCGGGACGGATTTCTCCAGACTCTGGATGGTCTTGCATCATTCGCCGGCAGGACGCTCCTCGCGCCGGTACCCTGAGCGCGGTGTAACCTGACAGCTACCGGGAAGGCCGGATCGCCTGAATATAGAGCCGGTTGAACAGCGTGAGCGTTACGCGGCCCTGGACATATTGAGAGGCCTTGCGCTCTACGGCGTGCTGATCGTCAATCTGCTGACGCTCTTTCGCGTTTCGCTGTTCGCTCGCATGATCGGCGATGACGAGCCTTCGGATGCCCTCGGCCGTTTCCTTCTGAACGCCGTCGGAACTCTGATGGAGTTCAAGGCGTTCACGCTGTTTTCGTTTTTGTTCGGCGTCGGAATCGCGCTGCAGGCGCAGCGAGTGGAGGGGAAGGGAAGCGTACCGCGGTTCCTGCTGCGCCGGCTTTTCGTGCTGCTGATATTCGGTCTGATCCATCTGTATCTCATCTGGAACGGCGATATTCTCACGCTGTACGCGGTGTGCGGATTCCTTCTGATTCCGCTGCTACGGTTGCCGCCGGTGTGGATGACGGTTGGCGGCGCCCTGCTGATCGGCTGGTCCGCATTCGGCTCACTTCCGATTCACCTGCCAGACACATCCGCTTTGCGCGCGCATGCGGCCGAAGCGACCCGAGTGTACGCGGGAGCCGGGTTTGCCGAAATCCTTGCATTTCGAATTTATGAGGCGAACAGACTTATCCTGCCTTTGCTCGGGTTGACGCTTCCGCGAACGCTCGGCGTGATGATGCTGGGCGTCGCCGCGTGGAGGTCGGGTCTGCTGACTGCGGGCAGGAAGTGGTGGCCCACCATTCTGGTGAGCTCGGTTCTCGCAGCTATTGCTGGAATCCTGTGGCGCTTCGACATAGTAGAGCAGTTTGGCCTGGCGTTCGCGTATGCCGCGGCGGTACTGCTCTGGATTCGTCACGCTCCGCTGCTTGCGGCCGGCGGACGGATGGCGTTCACTAATTACCTGAGCCAGTCGGTCGTTTTCGGCATTGTTTTCTACGGGTACGGATTCGGCCTGTTCGGTCGCGTGGGCGTAACGGCAGTGGTGGTCTGGGGCACTGTTTTCTATCTCGCTCAACTGGTGGTCAGCCGCTGGTGGCTGCGGCGTTTTCGCTTCGGCCCGTTCGAGTGGATATGGCGTTCGCTGACCTACGGACGGCGGCAGCCGATGCTGTACCGGCGCGCAGCGCGCGTGGCGACCCTTTGATCTTCCTGATGTTTGTATCTGGACGGCGAAACCTCAGTCCGGGTTCAAGCATCGGAAAATGCAATCACATGGAACTGAATGGGAGTCGAGCCGTTTGCGTACTTCTGTTCGCCGGGTTGGCGGTTTCGGCGGGGCTCGCGCCGGCGCAGGCGCAGGTTCCCGAATGGCAGATCGCAGCGGGCGGCAGAATAGCGTTTGAAGTCGCATCGGTGAAACCGAGCCCGGACGGCGAGTTTCGGGGGCCGAATTTCCCGCTGGATAACGGGGACTCTTTCATCAACCTGCGAACCGGCGAACTGCCGCGGGGGCGGTTCTCCGCCAGATTCCCGCTGATCGTCTACGTCACGTTCGCTTACAAAATCATGCCTGCGCCGGAGCAGAGGCGGGCCATGGTGGCTCATCTGCCCAGGTGGGTTACGAACGAGAGCTTCGACATTGAGGCGCGCGCGCCCAATGGTGATGCGACGAAAGATCAGATGCGCCTGATGATGCAATCTTTGCTGGCCGAGAGATTTCATCTGGCGGCGCATTTCGAGGCGCAGACGCTTCCCGTATTCGCGCTGGTTCTGGCCAAGCCGGGGAAACCGGGGCCGAATCTTCTGCCGCATGAGAAAGGGCCCACGTGCAATTCGCCTGCGGCCGACGCAGGGAAGGCGGCGGCGGCTAAAGACGGCCCGTTCCCGCCTGTGTGTGGCACTTACGCCATGTTCATGCAGGCGAATGGCCTGCGCAGAGCTTGGATCGCGGGATACGACTATGGAGCGGCTGGCGGGCGCCATTCCTACCTTCGGAGAGGTGGAGCGGCCTGTAATCGACCGCACCGGGCTTTCCGGCAAATTCGATTTCAAACTCGAATGGATGCGCGAAACGGCCGCGGGTCCCGCACCCGCGGCTCCGACTCCAGCGGACTCTCAGATCGCAGGGCCGACCTTTCTTGAAGCGCTCGGCGATCAGCTCGGGCTGAAGCTGGAGGCGACCAAAGCGCCAGTCTCCGTGCTGGTGATCGATCATGTCGAAAGGCCTTCCGAAAATTGAGTGACAACGGTGTGATGAGAGTGGTGTCCTTAAACGTGGGCGGCCCGGCCCGGATCGAGACGCCGAATGGCACGGTGCTGACCAGCATCTTCAAATCGCCGGTGGCGGGCCGAGTGGCGGTTCGACGGCACAATATCGAAGGCGATCAGCAATCGGATCTTACCGTGCATGGCGGTCCCAACAAGGCGGTCTACGGCTATGCCGAAGAGAACTATGCCTACTGGCGCGCGGAGTTGCCGGAAGTGGAATTTGTTCCCGGTATATTCGGCGAGAATCTGACGACTCACGGTCTTGATGAGGGAACGGTGTGCATCGGGGATCGGTTCCGTGTGGGCTCGGCGATCCTGCAGGTTACGCAGCCGCGGATGCCCTGTTACAAACTCGGCGTACGATTCGGGCGGCCGGATATGGTGAAGCGTTTCTGGCGGAGCGGCCGGCCGGGTTTCTATTTCTCGATTGTGGAGGAAGGCGATCTCGCCGCCGGCGATCGAATCGAAAATGCCGGCGGCGAGAACGAGCGAATCAGCGTGGCCGATGTGGTGGCGCTTTACCGGCGCGAGAAGACGGACGCCGAGTTACTCCAGCGCGCGTTACGCGCGCCGCTCTCCGGAAGCTGGAAGCGGGAGATACTCGAGCGCCAGACTGGCGGAGCAGACTAGCGACGCCCGCGATTGTGCATGGCCTGAAAGTCGTGGATCCGCTCCGCGTCGTCGGCCAGCACCCGGCGATCACGCTCAGACAAACGATCATCGTTCGCCGACTTGCGAAGAGAGTCGATTACATCGTTCACGATGCCGTTGTCCCACTGGCCATGATCGAATTTCGCCTGTAGTTCTGTTAGCTCCTGCCTCGTGCGATCGAGGCGCTCGCGTTCCCGGTCGGCCGCCCGCCGGGCACTCCAGATATGATCCAGATCCTCTCTTACCTGAAGAAAGATCTGGCGTCGCCCGCGATCTCCGCGGAGGCGGGCATCGCGGTCGTGATACCAGTCCTGCGCCGCTGCGCCGAAGGTGAATACTGCTGCGAGAATGAAACCGATTAAAGTCCGTATCATTAGTTAAATCCCCTAAAGCCATTATGCCGAAGGGGCGACGGGTCTTCGTTCGATCCCGGCGGGGAGGTCGGGTTCGGTTCATCACACTCGAGGGGCTTTCGTCGGATTTGCGCCGTTCGGTAAGGGAGAGAAGCTGTTCCTGGACGAGTCGGTTTAGCCACGATAGCCCACGGCTATAAGCGGCCACCCGGCGAATTCATACAGGCGATGGCGTCCAGGTCCGGTATAACGATAACCTCAATAGCCGTAGCTGCGTCGTCCCAAAAGGCGCTTTCGTTACGGCGGACGCGGGATGTCAATACGGAGGAGGCATTACTTTGCCGGTTGGCGCGGAACGAAACTCCGCCCCGGCTGGATGCCTGATGACCGTACGTGGTTCCTCACGACCTCTATGCCATCACGATCGGCGGAGGCATGATGAACAAACCCCGGGCGCTACCTGATCCTGCTTCCGCCGCTTAAGCGCTGAGAGCCCGGCGGCTACCTGTCTCCGCGGACCCAGAGTAGAAACCGGGTAACCATCCCTGGCTGCTTCGCGCCGCCGCAAGCCGGACACTTGCCCGTGCCGCGACAGGCGCCGCACTGGTCTTCGGACGTGTTCAGGCGCGTATTCTTACCCGACCCGAAGCATTTCGGGCATTCGCCGGAGCCGCCGCACATCGGACATTTCGAACCAAAAATCGACAACGCGCCTCACCCAAGCTTCGACTTTACCGTAGCCGCTCCACCTTCCGATTTCACCGGCTTGCGATTCGAAGATGAGTTGAAGCGCCGCAACTGATCCGTCACACAGACCAGAAACATTGGCTGCTTCGCGTTCTTGAGAACGTCGATCACTCGATCCGGCTGGTCTTCCAGATAAATGTTTTTGCCGTCGGTAATCAGGTGAACGTCGCTTTGCGTGGAAATGGCGTCGCTCAGGCGCTTGCCCATTTCTTTCTGAAGAAAGCGAAGGACGCGGCGGATTTTCTGAAGCGAAAACCCCTTGCGGCGCAGCTCGGCAATGACGGAAACTTCCACTACTTCCTGCGGCAGGTAAACCCGGCGGTGCCCTTCCTGGCGCGGGGAGACCACGTTGCGCTCATCCCACCACTGCAACTGACGGAGGCTGACTCCGGCAATGCGCGCCACCTCTCCGCTGGTGTATCGATCCTGCTCCGATACGCTCACGGGCTGCTCCTTTTTTGTTTTGAACATTTTCCCGCGCCTCTGTGCCCGCTGTCCGAGCACCCTGAATTCTACCAGATTCGCCGGAGTCGAATTATCGAGCTAAATGCCTGACGTGTTAACATAATTCATTCAATCCATCCAGAGGTTTTCGTGGCGACACATCTCACGCGCAAGGAGTTGAAGCACGACGACATTGCGCTCCGGGTCGAAGAAACTTTCGACTTTTTCAATACCCATCGTAAGGAAATATTTCGATGGGGCGGCACTGCGATCGCGATCGTTCTGATCATTGCGGCCGTGTTTTATTACCGGTCCTCGCAGCATCAGGTGCGTGAAGAGCTGCTTTCCGAGGCGCTGACGCTGGAGAATGTTCAGGTGGGCACGCCATCGCAGAACGGCGGCCCTGCGTTTACTACGGAAGCTCAGAAAAGAGACGCGGTCAGCAAAGCTTTCAACAAGCTGGTGAACGATTACGGCGGATCGAAAGAGGCTTACATCGCGCGCTATTATCTGGCGTCGATGGCGATCGAGGCTGGTAAAACGGACGATGCAAAGCGGGGATTCCGCGAGGTGGCGGACCACGCCGACAAGAACTACGCTTCGCTCGGGAAACTGGCGCTGGCACAGCTGGATTTTGCGACGGGGAATTCGGCCGAAGCCGAGCCTCTGCTGCGAGATCTGATCGACCATCCGACAGACCTTGTTTCAAAGACCCAGGCGACGATCGCGCTTGCCCGCGGCCTTTCGAAGACAAAACCCGCCGAAGCGCGGAAGCTGATTCAGCCGCTGGTGAGCGCGGGTGGAGACGAAGCGCCGCTCGCCGCGCAGGTTCTTTCCGAAATACCGCAGAAATAGTCCGACCCGGGAATGCTGCCGCACCTCAGGTTTCGCGTGGAAGCCTCGCGCGGCCGCCGTTACCCCGAGCCGGAACACCGGTATCGAAACGCATTCCAGCGGGATCGCGATCGCGTTATTCACGCGCGCGCTTTCCGACGGCTCGAGAATAAAACTCAGGTCTTTTCACCGGAAATCTCCGATCATTTCCGCAACCGGCTGACGCACACGCTGGAAGTTTCGCAGATCGCGCGCACTGTGGCGAGCGTGCTCGAACTCGACGAAGACCTGACCGAGGCGCTCTCGCTCGCGCATGATATCGGGCATCCGCCCTTCGCGCATGCGGGGGAAGAGGAACTCGACCGGCAGATGCGGCGCTTTGGCGAACGATTCGATCACAATATTCAGGCGCTGCGGACGGTGGAACATCTCGAGCAGCGCTATGCGCGGTTTCCCGGCCTGAACCTGACCTTTGAGGTACGCGAGGGTATGGTAAAGCATTCGCGCGATTTCGAGCAGGGCGAGATACCGGTGCTCGACGAGTACCTTGCGGGTCTGCGGCCGCCGCTTGAAGCGCAGTTGATCGATCTGGCCGACGAAATCGCTTACAACGCGGCGGATCTGGACGACGCCTTCGAAGTCGGGTTGATCGACGCGGCCCGGATCGCCGCGGACGTTCCCGCATACGCCGAAATTCTGGACGCGGTAGAGACGCAATATCCGGGCGCTACGGAACGCGAGCAGTTTCAGGAATCCGTGCGGGAGCTGATTGACGGTCTGGTTTCCGGTTTAATCGAAGGTACTGTAATGGCAGCGAATGCTGCGCAGTGCGGGAATGTGGACGATGTGCGGCGGTTTCCGGAAAGGATCGCGCGTTTTACAAATGCGGCGGGCGAGACCAGCCGGAGGCTCAAGCGATTTCTGCACGCGAAAGTGTACGAGTCTGCAACTCTGGAAAAAGACCGGCACGAATCGACGCGCAGGCTTGGAAACCTGTTCGAATATCTGATATCGCACCCGGAACTTCTGCCGGAAGACTACCGGCGTTCGGCGCTGCATCGCGGGGTGTGCGATTACATCGCGAGCATGACGGACCGGTATTTCGATCGCGAGTACGAACGAGTCTTTGGTTCTTAAGTCCTTGCGGACGGGTTCTTGAGGATCTCTCGCGCCGCGTTATAGCCTGGGGCGCCCATGACGCCACCGCCCGGGTGCGCGCCTGACCCACACAGATAAAGGCCGCGAATCGGAGTACGGTATCGAGCCCACCCGGCAACGGGCCTGAGGAAGAACATCTGGTCGAGGCTCATCTCGCCATGGAAGATGTTGCCCCCGGAGATGCCGAAGCGGCGCTCGAGATCCAGCGGGCTCAGGACCTGGCGCTCGACCACGATCTCCCGCATATTGGGCGCGTATTCGGAAATCAACTCCAGAACGCGGTCGCCGTAGGGCTCGCGAAGATCCTCCCACGTTGCATCGCGCAGTGTGTAGGGCGCGTATTGCAGGAAGATGCCCATGATGTGGCGGCCTTCGGGCGCGAGGGAAGGATCGTAAATCGTCGGGCACGTCATTTCGAGCAGGGGACTGGAAGAAGGGCGGCCGTATTTCGCGTCATCCCATGCGCGTTCGACGTAGTCGATGGAAGGGCAGATGTGCATGGTGGCGCCATGCTGCGGACCGGGGGAACCGGGGAAAGCCTTGAAATCCGGCAGGCCCGCGAGCGCCAGATTCATTTTGAGGGACGTACCTTCGACCCGATAGTTTTCTATGCTTCCACGAAATTCGGGATCGAGTTCGCGGGCATCAACGATTCTGAGGAACGTCTGTTTCGGATCGAGATTCGAGGCGACGATATCGGCGTGCAGTTCATCGCCGCCCGCGAGCGCGACTCCGTATGCGCGGCCGTTGCGGATGAGCACGCGCTCCACGGGAGCATTGGTTCGAATCTCCGCGCCCGATGCGCGGGCCGAAGCGGCGATTGCCTCCGAGACTGCGCCCATGCCGCCCTTCACGAATCCCCATAACCCGCGCTGTCCGCCGACGCCGCCCATGCAATGATGCATCAGGATGTAAGCCGTGCCTGCGGAACGCGGGCCGCCGTTCGCGCCGATGACGCCATCGGTCGCGAGAGTGACTTTGATCTGCGGCGATTCGAACCATTCATCGAGAAGGTCCGCCGCGCTTTGGGTGAAGATCTTGACCAGGCCCGAGATTTCGCGTGGGCCGAGTTTGCGAAAACGGCCCAGCAGCTTCAGCCATTCGAGGAAATCGGATGGCCGGCGCGGCGGTAGTTCCGGGGGCGTGACAAGCAGCAGCGATTCGACAACGCGCGCGAGCGATTCAAGATACGCTTCGTACTTCGGGTAGTTTTCCGCATCGCGCACCGAGAACTTCGCGATCTCGTTCAGCGTCTTGTTCTCATCGCGCCAGAAAAAGAGATAGCGGCCATCAGGATAAGCCGAGAAGAAAGCCGGATCCTTCGGGATGACGCGATAACCGAAGCGCTCGAGTTCCAGTTCGCGAACGATGCGCTCCTGCAGCAGGCTGATGAGATAGGCTCCCGTCGAGACTCTGTAGCCGGGCCAGATTTCTTCGGTAACGGCGCAGCCGCCGAGCATTTTGCGGCGCTCGAGAACCACGACCCGCTTTCCCGCCTTTGCGAGATATGCGGCGGTGACGAGACCGTTGTGACCACCGCCGATGATGATGGCATCGTATACGGCGGCGCGCGTCAGACTGGCGCTCATTATGCTCGCTGGGGCTGGAAGGCGAGCACGGCCAGGGGAGGGAGAGTGATGTTGATGCTGAAGGGCCGGCCATGCGCGGCTTGATCCGTCGCCATTACTCCGCCGGCGTTCCCCACATTGCTGCCGCCGAATCGCTCCGCATCCGAATTCAACAGTTCTTTGTAATACCCGCCTTCGGGCACGCCGATTGAGTAATCGTATCGCGGCTCCGGAGTGAAGTTGCAGACGAAAACAATGTAGTTCGACCGATCGGCGCCCTGCCGGATGAAGGCGATGACGGACTTCTCCACATCTGAAAAATCGATCCACTCGAATCCGGTATGGCTGAAATCGACTTCATAAAGAGGCGCCTGCGCACGATAGAAGTCGTTCAGTTCCTGAACGAAGAGCTGAAGCCCGGAATGAATCGGGTACTGAAGAAGATTCCACGGAAGGCTTGCGTTCGAATTCCACTCATTCCAGTCACCAATCTCAGATCCCATGAACAGCAGCTTCTTGCCGGGATGAGCATACATATAGGCAAGAAACGCTCTCACATTCGCGAACTTCTGCCACATATCGCCGGGCATCTTGGAAAGCAGCGAACGCTTGCCATAGACGACTTCATCGTGCGAGATCGGCAGCACGAAGTTCTCCGTGAAAGCGTAGAGCATGCTGAACGTGATGCTGTTGTGGTGGTACTTGCGGTAGATGGGGTCCGTCTCGAAGTACGCGAGCATGTCGTGCATCCAGCCCATGTTCCACTTCATGGTGAATCCGAGGCCGCCCGAGTAGACGGGCCGAGAGACGGCGGGGAAGGCGGTGGATTCCTCGGCGATGGTAATTGCGCCCGGGACGCTGTGCGCGAGTTCGTTGAAGCGGCGAAGAAACTCAATTGCTTCCAGATTTTCGCGCCCGCCGAAGCGGTTGGGGATCCATTCGCCTTCCTTGCGCGAGTAATCGAGATAAAGCATGGAAGCTACAGCGTCCACACGAAGGCCATCGATGTGATACTGCTTCAGCCAGAAGAGGGCGCTTGAAGTAAGAAATTCGCGGACTTCATTCCGGCCGAAATTGAAGATGAGAGTTCCCCAGTCGAGATGCTCGCCCTGGCGGGGATCGGCGTGTTCGTAAAGCGCCGTGCCATCGAAGTACGCAAGGCCGTGCGCATCTTTGGGGAAGTGCGCGGGAACCCAGTCGACGATGACGCCGATGCCTGCGCGATGGCATTCATCGACGAAATACATGAACTCGAGCGGCGAGCCGAAGCGCGAAGTCGGCGCGAAATACCCCGTAACCTGATATCCCCAGGAACCTGAAAACGGATATTCCAGTATGGGCAGCAGCTCCACATGGGAGTAACCCATGCGCTTGACATACTCGACCAGTTTGACGGCAAGCTGCCGGTAACTGAGGATTTCGCCTTCCGGACCGCGCATCCAGGATTCGAGATGCACTTCGTAGATGGAAACCGGCTCTTCGAGCCAGCGGCGCTCGCCCCGCGCCAGCATCCACTCATCGTCCTGCCACCCGTAAGCGTCGACATCGCAGACCACGGATGCGGATTTTGGTGGCGTCTCCGACTGAAAAGCGTACGGATCCGCCTTCATCTGCTGATAACCCTGGACGCGGGAACGCACCTGGTATTTGTACGCATCGCCGTTTTTTACGCCGGGGATGAAGATTTCCCAGACGCCGGAATTGCGGCGCCGCATTACATGGCGACGCGTATCCCACTGGTTGAAATCGCCGACGACGGCGACAACTTCGGCATTGGGCGCCCAGACGGCGAAGCGAACTCCATCCACCCCCTCGAGGGTGGCGAGGTGCGCGCCGAACGACCGCCATGACTCATAGAGGGTACCTTCGGCGTGCAGGTGAAGATCGAAATCCGTGATGATCGGCCCGAAGCGATAGGGGTCTTCGATAACGCTTTCGACCTCCTGCCAGTCGCGTACGAGAAAGCGGTAAGGGCCGGGCTCGTTCTTCAGATCGGCAATGAAGAAGCCAGCGCGATGACATTTCTCCATTGAAACGGACTTGCCATCCATTTCGACGCAGGCGGATTTGGCCTGCGGGAGGAACGCGCGTATACTCCACGCGGTCTTGCTGGCCTCAAGGTTTATCGGATGGGGACCAAGTACGCTGAACGGATCGCCGTGGTATCCACCAATGATTGCTTCCATTTCGGCGGCAGTCATGGGAAAACTCGATTATATGGCGATGGCTGAACTCCACCTTCATCTGGAAGGTACGGTTGACCGCGAAACCGCGATGCTATTGGACCCATCGGTAACTCGCGAGGAGGTGGATGCGGCATGGAGCTTCACCGATTTTGCGGGTTTCATCGAATGTTTCAAGTTCGTCGCCCGCCGCCTGCGCGAGCCGCGCGATTACGCGCTGATCACGAAGCGAATGATGGAGATGCTGGTTCGCGAAGGCGTGACTTACGCCGAAGTGACCGTGGGCGCCGGGGTAATTCTGTGGCGCGGCCTCGATTTCGATGAAGTGTGGCGAGCCATCCGCGCGGCGCAACGCGAAGCCGCGGAGGAACTGCAGGTGGAGATCTGGTGGAATCTGGATGCGATCCGCCAGTTCGGGCCGGATCACGTAATGCAAATCGCCCGGCTTGCGGCGAATTACGTGGATGACGGCGTGGTTTCGTTCGGCATCGGAGGCGATGAGGTGAATGGCCCCGCGCGGGCTTTCCGCGACGCATTCCGCTACGCGCGCGATGCGGGTTTGCGGCTGACGGCTCATGCAGGCGAAACCGACGGGCCGGAGAGCGTGCGCGCGGCGCTTGATATTGGGGCCGAACGAATCGGACACGGGATTCGGGCAGTGGAAGATCGGGCCCTGCTGCGACGTTTGCGCGATGAAAACATCCCCCTCGAAGTTTGCATTACCAGCAATTTGAGGACCGGCGCGGTGGCCTCTCTGCACGAGCACCCGGTAAGGCGGCTGCTGGACGCGGGCGTGCCGATCACGCTAAATACCGATGACCCGGGGATTTTCGATACGACGATCGAGCGCGAGTTCGCTATTGCTAAAGAGAATTTCGGTTTCTTTGAGACGGAGGTTTTCCGGGTGCAGACCTGGGCGGATCTGTTCCGGTTCCGAAGATGATGCGTGCTGGCCGCAGCGGGAATAAGCTTTAACGGGGGAGGATGAAATGAGGGGCAATTTACCAGGTGGCGGTCTGCTCTCGCGGCGCGGCTTTGCTGCTTTGGCGTGCGCCGCCCCGATCGCCGCGCGAGCGGCAGCGAATACGCAG
>Ga0068855_100005181_pt1 | contig 15899 bp, 10 predicted proteins | sample KBSCornC52_FD_66592 | JGI IMG/M metagenome (GOLD analysis project Ga0068855, IMG submission 66592) | Corn rhizosphere microbial communities from Kellogg Biological Station, Michigan, USA - KBS Corn C5-2 | ecosystem: Host-associated > Plants > Roots > Rhizosphere > Soil ...
CGCCGTTTCGATGGTGTCTATCGCTGACATACGAACCCTGTTTTCTCCCAACGGAAAAGAGGAAAGGTCCCTGCTTCGCTTCATTGCACAAAACAAGGTCCGTCTCAACGGAACACGCCCATTTTCCGATACAATCAGTGCAAACCAAACTAAACGAATTATACAGGAATCGTTAAAACGTGTCAAGCTATCAGGCCGTTTCGATTCGGCCCGTAGTCGCATCCGTTCTTATCCGTAAGGACGCATTCCAGAGCGCGATTGTTGCATTCTCTTCGCCAATCCCATGCGATCGTTCCCCTCAATAAAGGAGATAGCAAAGGAGATAGCCTTTCGAACTCTTCAGGAACATCGAAAAACCATGCCTATCGATCGAAACTTTATCACTCTACTCCGTCACGGGTGAATCTATTCCCTGCTTTTAAATTTAACAGGGAACTGCCTCGTCGATGGTGAATGTAAATACTGTATCTCGTCTTGATGCGAAATGCAACCGATTCCGAAGGAAGGAATTTCACCTAATTATGATTCCGCCTGCCGAGACGGCTGTGCCTGCCGCACCCGTCCATGCCGTCTACCCGAGCCTTGCGTCCAACCTGCTGCAGCGCCCGGACGAAGCGAATACCTTTATTATTTTTGGCGCCTCGGGCGATCTTACCCGGCGCAAATTGATTCCGGCCCTCTATAACCTGGCATGCGCGAACCTGCTGCCCCACGATTTCGCCGTTATCGGGTTTGCCGTCACGCCGATGGATGACGATTCGTTTCGGGCCTCTCTGCGCGAAGCGATCCAGGAGAGCAAAGAGGCCAGCGCCTTCAACGCGCAGGTGTGGGACGCCTTCGCGCAGAATCTGCACTATATCACGGCCGACTTCCTCTCTCCCGAAGGCTACAAGACCCTTTCGGACTGCCTTCAGGAGTTCGAATCGAAGGATGGCGGGCGCGGCAACCGGCTCTTCTATCTGGCCACACCGCCCTCGTTCTATGCCGACATCGTCGAACGACTGGGCACCCATAAGCTCGTCGTCAACTCTACCAAGGTGAAGGATGTCTGGACACGCGTCATCATCGAGAAGCCGTTTGGGCGCGATCTGCGCTCTGCGCTCGACCTGAACAGCTCGATCCATAAGACGCTCCAGGAAGATCAGATCTATCGAATCGACCACTATCTCGGCAAAGAGACCGTGCAGAATATCATGGCGTTCCGATTCGCCAACGCGATCATCGAGCCGATCTGGAACCGCCGCTATGTCGATCATGTGCAGATCACCGCCGCGGAGACGCTGGGCGTCGAGCACCGGGGCGGCTACTATGAGCAGGCGGGCTGCCTGCGCGATATGTTTCAGAACCATCTCTTGCAGCTTCTCTCCATCGTGGCGATGGAGCCGCCGGTGAAGTATGGCGGCACCAGTATCCGGGATCGCAAGGCGGATGTGCTCAAGGCGATCGTACCGATCAACCCGGAGAGTCTGGCGGAGAACGCGGTGCGGGGGCAGTATGGCCCCGGCAAACTCGGCGGCGTGAACGTTTGCGGTTATCGTGAGGAAGAAGGGGTCAATCCGGCGTCCAACACGGAAACCTTCGTCGCGCTCAAGCTGTTTGTCGATACCTGGCGCTGGGCCGACGTGCCGTTCTATCTGCGGTCGGGCAAGCGGATGCCTCAGAAGTTGACGGAGATCGTCATTCAGTTCAAGCGCGTGCCGCACCTCTTCTTCAACCTGACTCCTGAAGACCAGATGGAGCCCAACCTGATCACGATCCGCATTCAGCCGGACGAGGGGATCTCGCTGCGCTTCGGCGCGAAGACTCCGGGACCGGGGATGCATCTGAGACAGGTACAGATGAACTTCAACTATTCGGAGGCGTTCAAAGTCGAGCCGGCGACCGCCTATGAGACTCTGCTGCTCGATGCGATGCAGGGCGACCAAACCCTCTTCAACCGGGCGGATGCGGTCGAACAGGCGTGGACCGTGCTGGAGCCGCTGCTCGATATCTGGCAGGCCACCAAGCCTTTTCAGCCGTTTCCCAACTACGGTTCGGGCACCTGGGGTCCTTCTACCGCCGATGCGCTGCTGGCGAAAGACGGGCGCGCGTGGCGCAACCCCTCCGCGCAGCCGACTCCGATGCCCCAGGCACGCACGCACATCGAAAGCGTTGGAGAACCGATCGGCCGTCGGCGTGACGGGGCGGAACCGACATCATCCTCCGAAACTAAAAAAGGGAGTCGTCCTCACGCATGAGTCGCACCATTACGGTCGTCACCCCTGAGAACATCACGGTCACCTATCGCGTCGCCGGTTTCGCTCCCCGGTTTCTGGCGTTTCTGATCGATTTCGTGTTCCAACTGCTGCTGGTGATCCTCATCGGCATGGTCATCCGTCTGTTCCAGGGCGCGGATGTGTTCGGCGTCGGCAATCTCGTGACGGCTGCCAGCAGTATTCTCGTCTATCTGGTTCTCTTCGCGTATCCGATGTTCTGGGAGATGGGATGGGGGGGACGCACGCCCGGCAAGCGCCTGTTCGGCCTGCGGGTGATTCGAGAAGGCGGCTATCCGATCAATCTGGTGTCGAGCGTACTGCGCAATGTGCTGCGCCTGATCGATTTCGGCATTCTCCAGCTCTCGTTATCCTCGGTCGTGATCCTCTGGGGGATGCCGGGGCTGGCCTGTATCTTCTTCAGCCCGACCTACAAACGTATCGGAGACTACGCCGGAGGAACGCTGGTGATCGTCGAAGAGGGCTATTCGCCCTTCGGCGCCCGCGATTCGAAACCGGTTCTCACTCCCAGCGTCGCGGCCTTCCTGCCGCTCATCAAGAATATCGACCGGGTGACCGTAGACGACTACCGACTCATCCGTCGGTTCACGTCCCGTCGCGCAGGCATGGACCTGGTCGTGCAGGCCTCCATCGGGGACCGCCTGGCGCGTCCTCTGATCGAGAAACTGGAATTGGAACTGAATATCGGATATCAGGTGCAGTTCGCCGATCTGCTGGAAGCCATCGAACGACGTTATGCAGAAGAGCGCGGGGTACTTTGAGTCCATCCGACGACAACATCGCAGCGAGCCCCGACAGCGAACCGGAACTCACCACCTCTCTTCCGGAAACCATCGTCGCTGCGACCGATGTCCCGGCCCTTATGGACGACGGCGACATCCCTGAGCCGGAGGTTCCCAACGAGGAGCCCGAGCCGCAAGAGGTTTCGCCGGAGCCTGCCGTGAACAAGCCGGAAGCGCCTCTCCTCTCCCCTCCTCGCCTGGGTCGTATGCTGCGCTACGCCCTGCTCTGCGGGTTTGCAGGCTTTCTGGTCAGCCTGCGTGCCTTTGCCGCCGCGACCCTGCCGCACATCCTGACCCCGGACGGCTTCAATTTTCAGGGCGTGCAGGAGGGACTGCCGGTCCCGCGCCTGCTCGACTGGGATCCCACACAGATCGGCCTGCTTCAGCAGTACACCACCCTCCACCCGGTTCTCCTGGTTTTAGCCGCGCTGCTCCTCGCCGGCTTTCTCTGGATCCGCACTCTGCGCGCACTCTTCCCCGCCTTGCGCCTGCTGCGACCACACACGCTGCCGGACCTGGACGGCGAGACACCGACCTCCCCTCCCCACGTCTCCGCCGTGGCGCTGGACGGCCGAATGCTGCTGCGTCTGAGCGCACTGGGCGTGCTGGTCGCGCTGCCCCTGGCGGCGCTGGGCGCACTGGAAATGCTCGCCTACACACGCCTTCCCAAACTGGAAATTCCCCTGCAGGTCGCCTGGTTTCTGTTCGCCGGCATCTGGATTCGGGGTGCGCTTCGCCCCCATGGTTTCGTCGCGCGCAGCCTCTTTTCCGCCGAATTTGTCTTTCCACGGCGGCCGTTCTACGTTCTGCCGATAGAGATCGGGATCGGCGCTCTGCTGGGCCTGTCGGTGTTCCTTCTGCAGCGCAGCGCCATGCCGCTTCCTGCCCCCAACGTGCTGCGCAGCATGCACGCGCTGGGCCTCTTCCATCTTGAACGCTGGCACGCACTGGGCCTGCACTACCTTCTGAGCATCGCTCTGGTCTGTTTCGGGGTCGGTCTGCTTCTCCTGATCTTCCTGCCGCTCCCGACGCTGCCGCAGCCGAGGAGCGGCAGCCTCCTTCCCGCAGGTCTCGCGCTGCTCTGCATTCCCCTCACGCTCTGGCTGGCGCGCCCCTACACCTCCCGGTCGTTGGCCGCCTCGTGGGATATCACGCCCGCCATCATGCTTGCAACGACGCAGTACACCCCTCAAAATCCGATGAGCGGCATCCCGGATGGGGTCGAACTCGGCCAGGAGTTGGCGCATCGCACCGGTATCACTGTGGGGAGTAAGCCCACCTCCCCGGACCGCCGCTTTCTGCTCTTTACACAGGTCGGAGCCTTCGATGGGGTACTGCACGGATATACCGAGGATGGATTGACTGCCGATCTCGCCTCCGTTCCCAAAGTGCAGAAGTTCCTCCGGAGTCGCGACTACAACACCGCGCTCTCCTGGACCGCCTTCAAGCACAACTTCAACGTCGGGAACGTGCATTTTGACAGCACTCTCGCTCTTCGCGCCTGTCTGGACGACCTGGAACACCATCCCCACTCCGCGGTCACCAATACCGTGGAGGAGATGCTGTTTACCGTCGCCGCCTCCCCGCAGAACCTCTCCCTCGTGAACGAGTGGGCCGACGGCGGGCATTTCGATGCCGCCGACCGCGCCACGCTCAAACTCCTCGGAGACCTCTATCTGCGGTTCGGGGAACAGCAGAAGGCGCTCGAGTGGTATACCCGCGCGGACATGCCGCGCAGCTTTATGGCGGACATCCGCGCGCATAAGCCCCTCTTCCACGCCGGTCAGATCCAGGGCACTCTCCTCTGGAACGGCAAGCCGCTGGTCGGAGCCCAGGTGGGAGCCTTCCCCTTTCTCCAGAATGGTCTCCCGAAAAGTCTGGAAGGGCCAGTACGCGATGCGGCGCGGCAGTTGATGCCTGGCTACACCTTCTCAGACCTCTTCGGGCCGATGGAACCGCGCCCCTACCAACTGCGCTGGATGAGCGCCGGCACTACCACCGACAGCACCGGGCATTTCAGCCTGAACTCTCTGACGGAGGGCACCTACCATCTGATCTGCACTCTGCCTCCCGATGTCGTCCTCAAACCCTTCCGGGACGATCGCCTGCACATCCTCAAGCCCCCTGGCGACATCTCCGTCCGCTACGCCAAACCGACCAAAGACCTGGGCACCATAGAGATGACTTTCCACCCTTGAGCCCAACCTACTGGACGCCGCTCATGCGATCGGTCCCATAAAAGATAGGCACGAGGAACGCCTTTGGCTGTCGGACGAAGAACTCCTGGTGGTGACAGCCGAGGAAGATTCGGACAAGCTATTGGGAGCCGCCAAGATTCATTGGCAGTGGCATGCAGACCTTTGGAACATAGTCACCGGCAAAAGGAAACCCAGGCGGGAACTTACCGCGGTCATGAATCGAGCCGGCACCTCCCCCTTTGAGTACCCTTTCTTCCCCGTTAACGAGATGCCCTCCCGTGGAATCTGGCTGCATTGGATTAATTTTAGAGATGGGCAGCCTATCTCTGCCGCAGCCCACATGGACGGAACGCACTACCGAGAATGGCCCACCAATGCATTCCGCTCCGGATTCTTCTTGAACGATCGGTATTGGATCGAACAGGATAAACGGGACAAACCACCCATGTTTTATATTATCGGTTTGGATGATAAGAGCAGAGATCGACAGTATCTTTCTAGCGATCCCCAGGTGAAGATACTCCTCGACCACGGCGACAGCCTGCGTCCACCTCCCCTTTTCGCAGATGAATCGGATAGAGGCGGTTCCGTCGAAATCTCGACCTACCGTAGAGAAGACAGGGATGCAGTCTACCAGGCGCGCAAAGGATCTCTTTCAGAGAGGCCACAGCCGGTCCAGAAGCGCTCGATAAAACTCCCCTCGGGAATGCGCTTTATCAGTGCAAGGGTATCGCCACAGAACGACCTGCTCTGGTACCATCTTAATCGGGACTATGTCAATCCCTGGTTGACCTTTCTGCACTTCATCCGCCCGACAGTTTCCGAAACCTACATCCCTATGGAAAGCCTATGGGTTAGTAAAGCAGACGGAAGCGATTTTCATGAGATCGGATCTGTCGTCGTTCCACCCGATAAATCGCAGTATGAAGGGGTCCGGCATGCAATCTACGACATCAAGTGGCTCCCCGGCGGCAAGCAGATCAGTTTTGCTTTTCAACAGAGGCTCTATGTCGTACCGGCAAATAGCGCCAATATACGCTGAGCGGTATCCGGAATTCGCCTCCTGTGCCTCCTGTCAATCTTGTTCATCCTGTCTAAAGTATCTTCTTTTTGGACCGTAGAGACAGGAAGGCATAGAGGCAGAAGCGACGGTAACGTTTGTAGGGCCGGGTCCGTCTAAACGGTATCAAGATAACCGGCAGGAGGAACTATGCAACGACGAATGGCATCCCTGGTCTGGGCTGTTGCCGCCGCGAGCGTGTGTGCAGGCGTGGTGGGAACGGTGCGAGCAGATACTCAGGAGACGAAAGCGGACAAGCCCGCCTCACCCCGCGTCGGCTGGGGAGAGCCGAAGGATGGGTTGCAGATCGGGCTGTTCCCGCAGAGCGGGCAGAAGACCTTTCGGTATGGCGACACCATCGCGCTGGTGATGCGGGCGCGCAATGTCGGTAAAACGCCCATTGCCCTGAACGTGAAGCCACCGAATGTCTCCTCGGTCACACTGGGCGAAAACGGAACCCTGGTCCTACAGACGCTGGGCGGAGGCGGAAGTTCGGTTCTGCTCCAGATCGCTCCCGGCGAGACCCAGGACCTTCCAGGCGGCCACTACTCCGCACAGATCCTTGCGCCGGAGGAGATCAAGGAACGCGTGGCCAAAGCGGACCCTGCGTTGGCGCTGCTGCCGGGCAAGTATCAGGTGGAGTGCTCCTTCCACCTCTGGATGCCGGACCAGAACGATCCCAACCGCGCCACCGCCCACCGCGCCAGGCCCGGTATCTTCGCGTTTACCGTGCAGAATGACAGAGCGAATCCGCCCGTACCACTAAAAGACAAGGAGGCGGACGACTCCTTTATCTGGGGAGAAGCGGTCAATGGACTGCAAGGTGGGCTGCGACGCCTGACGGACAAAGACCTTGCCGAACTGCCGGAAGGCAGTCGCAAAGAGATCGCCAAAGACGAGATCCTGACCCGGTTCTATGTACGTAATGTCACCGACAAGCCGATCCGCGTCTCGTACCATAACTTCGCCGATTACGACGCGTCGTTCTGGATCAAGGACGCGCAGGGTCAGGACCACATGGTGCAGTCTACATTCTTTACCGGCGTCCGCGCCCTGAGCCAACAGACGCTACAGCCCGGTGAGAAGGCAGCGGCAGGATGGGGCCGACTGGAGTTAATGGCACAGGAGACGCCGCCCGCGCAGCGCTCCAATATGCCTCTGCTCGCTGCAAAACCTGGACAGTATACGATGCGCCTGATCAGTTCCGTGCGCTTCACGGGCCTGAACCACTTCGATATGGTGCTGGTCAGCGGCGCCATGCCCTTCACCATCCCCCCGCAGTAGCGCTAAACATATCCGGGAGGGAGCGGGCGCAGCCCGCTCCCTCCTGACTAATCTTCGAACGGTGGTCGGGTATAGCCCCTGCCGAAAGGCTCCTCCGGGCGTTTCCACTCTCCCAGTAGGGCGCGGCGCAACGGAGTGGTGCGGGCCAGGAAGCCGGGATCGTTGCCCTTGCGATCGGAGGGAATGAGCCACGGCGGCGAGTAGACCATGTGCTGGATGAAGCGCGGATAGTCGCGCTGATTGCAGGTGCCACAGTGGTAGACCCCCTGATGGAACAGCAGGGCAGTGCCCGGTTTGCCGCAGATGATGTCCTTAATCGGCAGGTCGTTGGCAGTCACCGCTTTCGAGAGCGGAATGCTGCTGTTGTGGCTGCCGGGCAGCATCACCATATTGCCCATATCCGGCTCACTCTGATCCGTGAGGAAGAACCCGACGCGCAACTGCACCAGGGGCGTAGGCGTCGCCAGCCGGCGGAACTCATAGACCCCCGATCCGTCCTGATGCCAGCCTCCTCCCGGAAATCTCGGCGGAGAGAGCGTACACCAACTGCTCTGCAGAATAAAGAAATCGCCTAATAGCGCGCGTACTTTCGGGAACACCGAGGGATGGTCGATGAGCGGCTCCATGGCAGGCTCCTGCTCATACGCCGCGCCCAGTTGCCTCCACTCCTGCGGCGGATGGGGCGCATGCAGACGCTTTGCAGCCTCCAGACAGTCGGCCACCTCTTCCGGCGTCAGCGCATCTGGGATGACCAGATAGCCTGCCACATCAAACATAAATCGCTCGGCCTCGGTAAGCGGGCCTGGTTGCGCCAGCGGTGTCATGATGTCCTCCACCTCCTCATTGTGACTTCTTGGCACTGTGTTCGACAGAGCAACGGCAAATTCATTCGATCGTGGCTGCGGAGCCAAAGTATTTGCCAGGAAAGGGGAGCGATCGTCGCTCCCCTTTCCTGGCATCATTTCCGCCGGGGTTTCCAACCCGTTTATCAGAAGGAGACCGTGACTTCGACGATCATCCCCTGGAAGCGGCCGGTGTAGTAGGCGACCCAGCCTGCCTCGTCGTCCGGTTGGACGTTTGCGGTGCCCGCGATACCCCAGACGAACTCGGAGCCGCGATCTGTGAAATAGGAGGGCCGGTTGGGTTCGGTCCAACTGACGTTGATCTCGGTTCCATAGGCCGCGGGATCGTTGAAACCGTAGCAGTGCACCCGATAGGCGGTCGCTTTCGCTACCCTGGGAACCGCGATGGAAGCCGCGATCCCTTTTCCGATGGTCTGCTGCGTCTCATCGACAAAGAAACGACCGTAGACGACTTGCTTTTTGTCGTCTATCGTAACCGTCGCCTGGGCCGATCCCACTTTGGAGTTGCCGTTGACGCCGATGACATAGGCAGTGACGCTCACGGTGATCGTGCCGGATGCGGTGTTCTGGGTGATCAGGTCTACCGTGCCGGTCTTGGTGCTGATCTGTGAGCCTGTCTGGCCCGCATTGTCCGTCAGAGACGTCAGGAGAGAGCCTGTCTCCCAGATGTAGAGCAGGGTCTGCCCCGCCGCTCCGGCGACAGTGGCGGTAAAGCGCACCTTCCCGCCTTTGCCGATGGTCGTGGCCAGGGGGGTCAGATCAATGGTGGGTTTTGCCAGCGTCTCCGTCCAGCGCTCTGCCTTGTTCGAACTCACCTGATCCGCGACCACGGCGGCGATATCGCCGATACCGAGCGCCAGGTTCACAATCGCGAACAGACGCGTCGCGATCCAGAAGGTGGGTCTGATGAGCGCGCTCGCATCCAGTTCCGCCACCCTCTCGACCTCGGGCAGAATGTGCAGGAGTTCCGACCGGAGACGCTTGCCCAGGCTGTCGCTCCTCGCGGCGATGTCGAGAAAGCCCTTCACCGAGAGCGTAAGGGCGCCGTGACGGCCCTTTGCCAGCAGATCCACCACGGATGTCTCCCCGATCGCGGTCATCGCCGCTTCGAACGCTTTGATACGGGCGACGGAGATCGTCAGCGCCGCGCCACCGAGCACCGCCGTCACCGCTCCGATCAGCAGTTCGAGCAGGACGCCCAAATTTAACTGCCCCAGGGTTTCCCGCCAACCGTCTACCTCCACGGCATAGCGCGCATCGGAGAAATAGGAGGGTTCGGCAGCCCCGATGTCGCCGGATGCCATCAGCACGATGGTGTCGTAGAAGGTTTTACTGGAGCCTCCGGCGAGGGTCAGTGTGATCGGAGCCGTGGAGACGGGAACGAACGCCGTCTGCCCCGAACGCAGGTTCGCCAGGTTGCTGAGGGGATTCAATCCCGTGGTAGAGGGCAAATCGACTGGATCTCCCAGCCGGATCGCCTTCGGATAGTTGGTGCGCACTTTGGCGGCATCTTCGACGCCGGTGCGATAGGTCAACACCTGACAGGGCTTCCGCTTGTGGTTGGTGGCCACAATGGTCCGCTCCGCCTGGCCCTGCACGACCTCCACCCCGCTCTGCTCCCCGGAGGGTTCGACGAGCAGCAAGGCAAAGTCATCGGAGGGCGTTGCGCGTCCTATCGCAACGGCGGACAGGCGCTTCACACTGGAGCTGCTGACGCCCCAGACGGCGTCATAGGCCGTTTTGATGGCGGCGGCGATACCGGGATCCGCGTTATCCAGGGCGAACGGGTCGGCGGCGATACGGCGCGCGATGACAGCTTCGAGATCGGCCACCGCGCGCTCCTGATCCAGGAGATCGAGGAGCGCCCCGGGACGCTGCTGCTCGCCTTCCTCGCTCTGCACTCGGGTCGCCCGGTATCCACGCTGGTGATCGCGGACGCCGTCTTTCCAGATAGCCAGTCGGAAGACACCCATCAGATCATCAAGAAGGCCGTTCAAAAGATACGCAGGGCGCTGGGATCGCAAGCGTACCGATTGGGCGCGCCCGCTCCCCGGACGCTCGCCCTTGACCTGGAGGAAGCCCTATGCGACTGGACGATCTTCCATGCCATGCGGCGAGAGAGTCATGCGGAATCGCTCCGGCACGCTGTCACCCTCCACACGCGCCCGTTTCTGGAGAGGGAGATCGACGCCTGGATCGTCGCAGAACAGGCGCGCTGTCTGCGCCTGCGACAGGAGATGCTGGAAACGCTCTTCCGGCACGCCCTGAAGAGCGGGGATCGTGCAGGCGCAGCCCAGTGTCTCTCCGAGCAGCTGCACTTTGAATCCCCATTCCTCACCTTGAACGAGGCGCTGTGGCGTGAACTCTATCCCCTGCTGCTCCAGAGGCAGGAGTTCGGCCTCCTGCATATTCACTACATGCAGTTGACGTCGTTCCTCGAACGCACGGCAGGACGCCCGCCTGAGCCGGAGACGCAGGCGCTCTACCAGAAGATCCCGAAATCGGTTCTGCTTCAGATCGTAAAGGCGAGAGAGCGCCCCAGAAAGAGCGCGCTGTCCGATGCCGCCCGCCTGCCGACCTTTCCCTTCGCACTTCTGGGCCGCGAAGAGAAGAAGCGAGAGTTGAAAGCCGCCTTCGCGGACTCCCGGCTCTGGACGATCGTGGGAGTAGGCGGCATCGGCAAGACCCGCTTCAGCGTCGAGGCGGCACAGGAACTGGCAGGAGATCTCAAAACGGAAATAGGCTTCATAGACCTGATCCCTGCCTCTCCGACCTGGCGTCGAAATCGCTGCTCAACCTCGTCTCCCCAGAAGCGGGGGAACTGCGTTACACTTTCCTGGAGACCGTTCGTGTCTATGCCGAAGAGCAGTCACGCGAGGCGTCTGAGTGGGAGATCTTTGAGCAGCGGCATCTGGGCTATTTTGTCGCTCTGGCGGAAGAGGCGGAACGGCAGATGAGCGGAAGGGATCAGAAGGAGTGGCTGCAAAGGCTGGATAGGGAGTACGCCAACTTGCGGCGCGGCCTCCAGATCAGTCTGGATACAGCCAACCCCCTGGGAGCACGGCTGGGCTACGGACTGTCACGATACTGGGAGATACGCGGCCACATCAGGGAAGGACACGACTGGTCCTCGGCCTTGCTCGCACAAATAGAGCCGACGGAGAAGACGCTCTCACGGGCCAGATTGCTGGACATCGACGGGTGGTTCCAGCACATTATGGGAAATTCGGAACAGGCGAGAGCGCTTCTGGAAGAGAGCCTGGAGATCTTTTTGCAACAGGGAGAGCACGTTCACGCTTCTATCACATTGATTCGATTGGGGTTTGCAGCGCAGAACCAGGGAGATATCGCGAGGGCGCGCGCGCTCTTCGAGGAGAGCCTTGCTCTGCGGAGAGAGCTGGGAGATCCGCGTTTGATCGCAATCGTCCTTATCAACCTGGGCAACCTCATGGGAGAATCGTCCGAATTCACGCAGGCGCGCCTTCTCCTGGAAGAGGCTCTGGTTTTACTTACAGACGTGGGAGACCGGCGCATTGAGGCGAACTGTCTCACCAGTCTGGGAGTTCTGGCGCAAATGCAGTCGGACTTTCCGCGCGCCTGCTCCCTGCTCACAGCCAGCCTGGGCGTGTTTCGAGAGTTGGGAGACCGATATCTGATGCAGTATCCGCTCTATAATCTGGCAGCCGTAACTTTTTCTCTGGAAGATTACGAACAGTCCTTGACCTATTATACAGAGAGCCTGACGGTGAGCAGAGAGATAAAAGTGCCTGTCCAGGCAGCGCTTTGCATAGAAGGATTGGCGAATATAGCCGCAAAAAACCACCAGTGGCATCGAGCCGTCCGATTGTGGGGAGCGGCAAAGAAGTTGCGTGACATTTACGAACTCGTGATAATCTCCCCCGATCAGACGCGGCACGACGCACTGGTCTCCACCGCGACGGCTCATCTGGGCGCCGAGGCATACGCCAGGAATTTTGAAGAGGGAGCCTTGCTTTCCGAAGACGAGGCGGTCGATATGGCTCTCACGCCTCCACCCTCTACTTCGGCAGCAGCGGCGCAGCAGCTTTGAAGAAGTCGGCGTTCAGCGCCTCGGCCCAGAGGCGGGCGGCTTTCCTTTCGCCGGATTCGCTCAGGTGGACTCGATCGACCGTATCCTCCTTTGCCAACGTATCGTAGTCCGCGCCCGGAAAGCAGAAAGGAAACTCTTTGATCATCCGCTCCTGTACGCGGCGAATCTGGCCGAAGCCGTCCGGAGGCGATTGGCGGTTTATGACGACCGCGAGAGTGGGGAAATGGGCGTCTTTCCGGGCCTGCTCGATCCATGCCTTATAGTTGGCGACGATCTTGTTCTCGTCCTTCTCCGGCCAATCGTTCTGCCCCTGATCGGCGAGGATCGCGCGCAGACCCGTGACCGCGCAGTACTTCGTCAGCGCGTGTTCGAGGCGAATGTAGGGCATCCGGATCGAGGCGTTTACAAAGGGGTGTTCGAACGGTTCGCCGTGGGCGGATTTGGCCCAGTGTGCGAGGCTGGTGCCTCCGAACGCCGCATTCAACAGCAACACCGGCACATTCTGGCCTTTAGCGACGTGTTCTGCGAAGGCCGCCCAGAAGTAGGTGCCGTTCCCGGCAGGCGCGGGCTGGACATTGGAATCGAAATGGCTCCCGACCGCATCCGGCAGGAAATGCGGGTCGCCGGTGAACTTGTACCGGCGCTGCATCTCCATATCGCCTGCGGGCAGAGCGATGGTATTCACCCGATCGTCTGCGGCTCCCGGCAGATTGATCAGACCTCCATGCGCGACCGAATGCCCCACGACCACGAAAACCTCGCCAACCCCAACACGCTCGACGGTGGCGGCAGCGGAACTCCCCTTGCCCTGCGCGCGGACCTCCAGAGTGTACCAGCCCGCCGCGACGGTCAGTCTGCCGCGATAACTGGAATCCGCCTGCACCGTTCCCAGCGCGTGCCAATCGCCTGCCTTGGCTGTGACGACATCCACGAACCGTGCATTGACCGCCGCCCCCGGCCACGCGCAGTTTCCGGCGACAGAGATCATGGCGTTCCCGGCCTGACTGCGCTGGAACACAAGGCGGTTCGCGGGCGATGTTATTGACAATGTCGTTTTCGCCACCGCGCCGCCGGTCGGACGCAGGCGAATCAGCGCAATGGCAGGAGCCTTCAGTGTCAGACGCAGCACGGCGTTTTCACCGGAAAGCCGTTCCGTCCGGACCTTCGAAAAGTCGTTTCCGGCATCGACGATGTGGATCTCCGCCGTCACTCCGCCCGTCCAGGTGAAACCTTTCCAGCGCAATGCGATCTCGGAGCGCGGGTCGGCGAAGTTGCTCACCAGCACGGAGGCTTCGCGTCCATCCGCGCTCAGCCCGGCGACGCAGGCCAGTTTACCGGCGGTTGCGCCGTGTGTCCCCACACGTCGGGGAGTCTCCATCAATCCCTGGAACGCCCGCAGAGCCTGGTAGACCTTGCGCGGCACACCCTGTTCGGTGAAGATGCCGAAAGGGCCAAGTTCGCCGTGGTAGAAGCAGCCGACATCGACAGGCGCATCCTGCAGCTCCAGCAGGGAGGCGGCTACAAAGGCGGCTCCCAGCACGCCTGCCATCTCTTCGTACCAGCGCTGGCGCGCAGTTGGAGTGGCGGATTTGCCACCCGGTTCCCAGGTGTTGCCGGGGAGGTAGTTCCACTCGTTGAGGTGGTTCTCGGTTTCGGTGAATCCCGCCGCGTCCAGGAGCCGACGGATGGCGCGGACGCGCGCCGAGAGTTCGGCAGGATCAGCGGTGTAGCAGTGCCAGGAGAAGAAGTTGAGGGGAACGTTGTCTTTGCGGCACATGGCCAGAAAGTTCGCGGCGAACTCGGTCGGGCGAAACTCCCCGTTGACAAAACTGCCGCTCGCGCCGAGCGAAGGGCCGCCGACCTTTACCGTGGGAAACTCCCGTTTGATGGCGGTCGCCGCGGTGCGGTAGAGGCGGAGATAGTCGTCATCGGTTCCGCTCCACATCGCCGGACGATTCTCCGGCTCGTTCCAGATCTCCCAATACCTGATGTTGTAGTGGAATCCGTTCGCCCACCCCGCGTTGTAGTGCCGGATGATGCCGATGCAGACCGCCGCCCACTTCTCGCTATCCGCAGGCGGATGCACATACCGCTTGACCGTCGTATGCTCGATGCTCTCGCCCAGCCGGTAGATCGGTTCCGCGCCTGTCTTGCGCACGGCCTCGATATACTCGTCTGTGAGGCGGAAGTCGTAGCTCTCCGGTCGCGTCGGATCGGCGTTCGTGTCGGGAAAGACCGCGTGGTGATCGACCACATACGGGTTGGGCCAACCGCAGTCGTGCAGCCGCGTAAACGGAATCCCCAACTCCTTCTGCTCTTTGATGGTGTCAAAAATCCCTCCCGGCGCCAGCGGCCCCTTGTTGATGCCGTGCAGTGGGCGAATCGTTCCCGTATGCACGGAGAAATCCGCGCTCAGTACGGGTTCCTCGGCATGGATTGGGAGAGAAGCAAAGATCATCAGGACAAGTCCCAGGAGAGTCACAGGATACAGAGCGTGAGCAGACGACACAGAAAATGGAGGTTGCATGTGCATTCAGAGCCTTTCGGCGGCCTTTTTTCCAGGACTGCCCCCGGAATCGGTACCGCTATCGAACCCTGCCGTGGTTCAAAAAAGGGAGCAGATCCTGGGAATAGTACGGCTCTTGCGTGCCCCAAAAGACATAGCTGACTTTGAGATATTCGTGAGCAAACTCCAGTAATTCCGCTATGGTGAACCGCTGGCCGGTTTTCGGGTTCTTTTCCTCGTAGTTCCCCTCCTGCACAGCAATGCCGGTAGGAATCCGCCCACTGTACTCTCGTATCAAGGGATAACAGTGGTGCATCTGCCCAGGTCTGAGGGGCAATAGGTCGGGGCCGCCGACGCCCACTCCCAACAGAGCCGCCTGACGGTAGACCGTCCGCAGATAGGAATGGTCGTCGCCTGGCAGCCACTCTCCCGGCATGAAGTTGGCATACTGCATCGTGACCGATCTGGGAAAGGCTCGTTTGAGGGCCTTCATATTGGCAATCACGGCGTCTTGATACCCTTTCGGGGTAAACCCCCTTGGGTATAACCGACCGCTCGCACCGAAATCGACTGCGGTCTCGGCAAAATTTATTCCTTCGATCTTCCCATCGAACTCCCTCCCCAGAGCCTTCAGAAGGCGCTGGAAGCGTACCTGGACGGCGGGATCCCACCGCCGCGCGACCCAACCGGCCAGAACCGGATGATCATCGTTCTCTCCGGGAAGATTGTATTGAGGGGCAACTCCACCGTGATAGCGAGGGTCGCTGCGGAGATAGGCCGGCACCCCATAGAAGCCGGGAGCGAAGGTAGAGTCCTGAAGCTGAAGGAAGAGTTTCTTACGGTGCGCTTTCAGGAAATTGAGGT
>Ga0068855_100005183_pt1 | contig 15896 bp, 11 predicted proteins | sample KBSCornC52_FD_66592 | JGI IMG/M metagenome (GOLD analysis project Ga0068855, IMG submission 66592) | Corn rhizosphere microbial communities from Kellogg Biological Station, Michigan, USA - KBS Corn C5-2 | ecosystem: Host-associated > Plants > Roots > Rhizosphere > Soil ...
TGATCTTGTGGTGCAAAGCCTCAATTCTTCAACTCCACTGAAGTTCCTCACCCACACAACGCCAAAGAATTTCTCGGCTTCTGCGGAGATCCCCGAGCGCGTTACCTGGAAGAGTAAAGACGGGAAGGAGATCGTCGGGCTTCTATTTACCCCGCGCGGCACAAAGGCTGGAACAAAGCTGCCAGCCGTAGTCTGGGTGCATGGCGGTCCAGAGGGAGAGGACGTTTTCCGTGCTGACGAGTGGGCCCAATTTTTGGCTCAATCCGGATACGTCGTGCTTGAGCCAAACTATCGCGGCAGCAGTGGCTATGGTGAGACTTTCAGGAACTTCAACGTCGAGGATTCCAATGGTGGCGAGGTTGACGATGTAGCCTCCGGGGCACAGTATCTCGTCTCTCGCGGGCTGGCCGATCCGGCACGCTTGGCGATCGGTGGAGGAAGCCACGGCGGTACCATGACGGCTTACATGGTGGTGCACTACCCTGATCTATTCGCTGCCGCGATTGAACTCTATGGTGTCGTGGACAGGCAACTCTTCGTGGAGCGAACCAATCCGCCGTCAGCCATTCGCTGGATGACGAAGATGGGCGGGAGTCCAACAGAAAAGCCTGAAGTCTATCGCCGCGCGAATATTCTGTTGCAGGTTGATAAAGTGAAGACGCCTCTTCTGGTAATGCACGGTGAGAACGACCCCCAGGTACCGCCCGCAGACTCCGCCCTTTTTGTGAAGGCACTGCGGGAGCATCACAAGACGGTCTTCTATTTCACCTATCCGAGCGAACTGCATGGATTTTCCCAACCGGCCCATCGTCTGGATGCCTGGCAGAAGCAGCTTGCCTTTCTCCAGCAGTACATCAATCCGAGGTATGGGACGACAACTACATCCACCGAAGAAGTGGCTTTTCCCGCTTCAGAAAAGCAGGCGAATTCGCATAACGAAGAGAAATAATCGCCCCGCACGCAGCGAGATGCTCGCCCTGCAATATTCTTCTAGGGGCGAGCTCTCGTTAGTGGTGACGGCCCGCATCTCATGGCTGATCTCCTCCAACATGCTCGTGAAATCTAAGGTATCGAGGTACCGCGTCTTTCCAATGGCTAATATTACTTCTTTCGAATGCTCTCGCTGCAACGCGATCTTCGCACCTTTTGCTGCGCCTACCGTATGCGAAAAGTGCGCAGGAACACTTTACGTCCGCTATGACTTCTCCGATCTTAAGAACCTCAATGCACGTAATTGCATCGGAGAGAATAGCAACGAGGATCGTCCTTGGTTGGGGATGTGGCGCTATCGGGACGTTTTGCCAAGGGTGGAACCGGTGACCCTCGGCGAAGGCTGGACGCCGATGCTGCCCAGCAAACGCTACGCGAATGTATTCCTCAAAGAAGAGGGAGCAAATCCAACAGGAACCTTCAAAGCTCGCGGACTCGCGATGGCAATCAGTATGCTTCGCTCTTACGGCATAAAGAAGGTCGCTGTTCCTTCTGCCGGCAACGCAGGCGGAGCCGTCGCCGCTTATGCTGCCGCAGCAGGCATCGAAGCGCACATCTTCATGCCGAAGGATGTGCCTCTTGCCAATCAGGTGGAATGCATTGCTTACGGCGCACAGATGACGCTGGTGGATGGCTTGATCTCAGACTGCGCTCGCATCGTAGTGGAAAGGAAGCAAACCGAGGGATGGTTCGATCTTACAACGCTTAAAGAGCCGTTCCGGGTTGAGGGAAAGAAGACCATGGGTTATGAACTGGTGGAACAACTCGGTTGGGAGTACCCGGATGCCGTTTTTTATCCGACGGGTGGAGGAGTAGGTCTCATTGGCATGTGGAAGGCTTTTGAGGAGATGGAAGAGCTTGGGTGGGTTAAAGGCAAACGTCCCAAGATGATCGCAGTGCAGGCAGAGGGATGCGCGCCTGTAGCCAAAGCGTATGACGAAGGTGCAAATACGAGCGAGATGTTTAATAATGCGGCTACCTTTGCCTCCGGCCTCCGTGTACCGAAGCCACACGGCGACTACATCATTTTGGATGATGTGCGAAGGTCCGGTGGGACAGTGGTTGCTCTAAACGACCAGAAATTGCTCGCGTCGCTACAGGACTGGGCATCCAATGAAGGTATTCTGATTTCACCCGAGGGCGCCGCCTCTACCGCCGCCTACGATCATCTGATCGACACTGGATTTCTCAAAAAATCCGACCGGGTCGTGTTGTTTAACACTGGTTCCGGGAATAAGTACACGGACGTATTAGCACGATCCTTCGGACTCGTCGGCAGTCCATCCAATGAGTCATAGCATGAGAAAAACAGGATTCGCACTGCCCAACCCTTGGCATAGAAATCTTTCGAAAAAGTATCTTCTGGTGGCGGGGGTCGTCCTCTGTGTCCTTGGTTTCACCATGTCGGCATTGGAGAATGGGCAATCCGGTTTTTTTGTCCACGGTTTGGCGATGGGTGCCCGCGTTGCATCGCTTGTTCTGTTTGCATGGTTGACTTTGCAGCGTAGATCCCTGACAGTGTGGATCTTCTGGTCCATGATCGCTGGGCTCACCATTGGGCTCGATGCGGCTCACTTTGCGCTGCATCTGCGTGTCTTCAGTGATCTATTTCTGCGATTGATCGAGATGATCATGGCTCCTCTCATCCTGGGTGTCCTGATCGCTGGGATCGGAGCACACGGAAACTCACGTGATGTCTCTCGCCTGGCATTCAGGTCGTTTGTCTACTTCGAGGCATTGACCACAATAGCGCTGATCGTTGGGCTGTTGGCGATTAATATCAGTAAGGCTGGCGTGGGTTTGGAGAGGGGTGAAATTCACTCGTCCCAGGTCGCTCCAAGCGAGGATCAGAGCCACACCGTGTTGCAGCCCATGCAGCTTACATGGGATCGATTTCTACTTAACGCTGTTCCTGAAAATCTGGCGAAGTCGATCGCGGAGAATCATATCTTGCAGGTCGTCGTCTTCGCAATTCTCTTTGGTATTGCGCTGGGACGACTGAATGAGGAACGAAAGCGACCAATTATGGAGTTCCTCGATTCCTTTACTGGAGTAATGTTTCAACTCACAAATCTGATCATGTACACAGCTCCGTTTGCGGTAGGAGGAGCGCTTGCCTATACGGTGGCTCACTCAGGCCTGGGGGTAATGATCGGTCTCAGTAAGTTGGTGCTAACTTTATATGTGGCAATTGCCGCTTTCATTGTATGTGGCATGTTGCCTGCCGCATTGCTGGCGCGCGTTCCATTACGCCGATTTCTAACTGCGGTTGCCGAACCGGCAGCCATTGCCTTTGCAACCAGCACTTCCGAAGCGGCGTTGCCTATCGCCATGGAACGCATGGAGGAGCTCGGCGTGCCGGGTAAGATTGTCGGATTTGTCATCCCCACGGGCTATAGCTTCAACCTTGCTGGTTCCGCGTTGTATCTTTCTTTGGCTGCTGTTTTCCTGGCACAAGCCGGCGGTATTCACCTTGGCTGGACTCAGCAACTGACGATGCTGGGGACAATGATGCTGACGAGCAAGGGGGTGGCGGGCGTTCCGCGTGCGGTTTTTATCGTTCTGATGACAACCGCTTCGAGTTCCCAGCTTCCCATCGAGATACTTCCACTATTGCTCGGTGTAGATGCTTTGATGGATATGGGGCGAGCCACGATCAACGCAGCGGGTAATTGTCTTGCCAGCGTAGTCGTCGCCCAATGGGAAGGCCAGTTTGTCCTCTCCGCCGCCAAAGCAAATGAGTAATGTCTTTCTGAAGGGCAGCAGCTGTCGCTTGTTCATTAGGCTTCCAATCCGAAAGCTTGGCTCTTTATAAATAACTAGAGACCGTTGGCTCAAGAGAGCCACCGGTGAATATAGCTCCTACGCACTCTTCAATCCCCATGCGGACTACGCCGTCGTCGTGCTGTCCAATATTACGCTAGGAAGCGGCGTCAGCTTTGCAGATCGGCTGGACGAATATATCCACGGAGTATCTCCGCTCGGCATTATCTATCAGGCTTTTTACCCCCGTAGTGGCGCTGGCGTGCAGAGTCCATTGGATCAACATCCTCTTCGGTGTCCGGGGTGCCCGGAGCACGAGTTCGGTACCTACGGACAGCTGGGAATCGTCGATATGGGGCCCTTAGGCGAGGAGCTGTACTGGTACATTCGGTCCTATCAATTGTTAAAATCGCAAGCGGTTGCTGACAAACACAATTGGATAAACGTCGCCCAAACCTCGCTGGATCGATTGATGTCGCTTTATCCGGAAGGCGATATCCCCGGACGAATCGATGGCGCCACAGGGCAGGCCGCTGACCGCGCGATCCCGTTGATCGATTGGCCGAATGATGGACAGATTATGTATCGGAGGCCAAGTCAAGGTGGGGCCGATGGGTTCGTGAATCTGATCTGGGCCTATAGCGCTTTTTATTCCTATTCGCATGATCCGAAATATCTACAGTATGCGGAGCTTCTGGGAGACCAACTGCTCTCGATCCTGACAAAGGTGGGCGTGCTGGCGGGCGCCGAAGAGGACATATTCAACATCGATAAGAGGTCCAGTCATGCCGCTCTTGCGGCTTTCAACGACCTGTATGCGGTAACTGGAAAAGAAAAATGGAGGGGTGCAGCAATTCTAGGAGCTAATTCATTCGCCAGTTGGCAGTATTCCTATAACGTTAGTTTCCAGGGTCTTGAGAATACTCCCGCAGGGCACTTCGACTATCGCACTGTCGGCGGCACTCCCGTCGATGTTGGAGTTACCAGCAATAACCTGGTGTTTGAACAGGGAGCAACTGAGTTCGTCCGGCTTTGGAATGCAACAGGAGATCAAGTCTGGTTTGAACGGGCCCGCGCCCTCCTTCATCAAGGTGTAGAGAGCACACTCACAGAGGACAAACGTGAGTGGCTGAACGCTCATTTCCAAGGGCCAGCCGACCCGAAGATCATGCCGTTCAACCCACTCGGACACTTCGACGTGCATTCATTCGGAGGCGGAACGGAAGACGTTCTGACCGCGTGGCCCAGGTTCAAGGGTATCTGGACGACCAAGGAGCATCCATTTATCAGTATGTATATGTTTGCTGAGGGGCTTGATTGGGGTGAGATACAAAAGAGCTTCGGCAGTATTACTTTCAGCTTTAAATGGAATCAAGGCGGAGCGCTCGACACACTGGATCATGTACAGATAAATCGCCATGGCGGCAATTTAGTGTTGAAGGCACATAACATGATCAATGCCACCGAGATATACCCGTTAATGTTATTAAATTACACAGGCAAATCTGTTCGCATCAACAACCGAACCTACGAAGGAAAAGAACTGGAGCAGGGAATTCCATTGTCTTTTGCGGCAAACGAGCAACGTGAGATAGTTATCGAATTACGATGATTAATCGCGCCAGCAACCGGCTGCTACTCGCGACCACGGCGCGGGACATAACTGATCAGTTCAGCGCGGCTGTGCTATCCTCGGCGAAGCGTGGAGCTTTTTCTCAATCTCGCCTGGGCAACACTCTGTATCCTTCTCGTTGGAGGCTGGATATGGTCAATCCGCAAGGGCCACACTGAGTTTAGGTGGACCACCTGCATCGCCCTTGCCTTGCTGCTCGTCCTGCTCTTTCCCGCCATCTCCATGACGGATGACCGCGTTGCCATGAGCACGCCGGTCGAAATCGAGCATATGATGCGAGCAAGCGAAGCCCCGCTGGGGCAGGTTGCGGTCGTCGGACTCTTCGGTCTTTTGGCAGCAATCGTCCTAGTTATCCTGAGCGTGGCTTCGCCGCTGTTCTACTCCCGTATACGCACTCGTCTATTTGCCGAGATGCTTCTGGCCGGCTTCATTCGCGCAGTCGGCGTTCGACCCCCTCCCGTATCAGGACTTTTCGCTTACTAGCCGGAATCCACCCTTCACAAAACCTACATCTTGATCCAGAAGGCAGTATGACGCAGAGAGTTTTCTACTTGCTGTGCGCCCTTTCGATGGCGTGGCCGTCCCTTGCGGCACAGTCACCGCCATCCCTCCTTTCGCCTGCTCCCATTTCCATCCAGCAGGCAATCGATCGCGCCCTCACCGGCAATCCCACGCTGGCCGCCGCACGAGAACATCTCTCCGCCGTGCACGCCGCCATGTTGACTGCCGAGGCGCGTCAAAACCCGAACCTTACCCTGCTAGGCCAGGGAGTCACACTGCCGGAGGTCAACAACACTGGTGGCAATCCGTATTACTATTCGGCCAACATCTCACGGCTCTTCGAACGCGGGCAGAAACGCCGCTGGCGAATGGAAGGCGCGGCCGATACCACCCAGGTCACCGAAAGCCAACTCCACGATCAGGAGCGGCAGCTCGTCCTCAGCGTTCGCCTGGCCTTCACCAACATGCTCGCCGCCAAGGCCGCTCTGGAAATCGCGGAAGAAAACCTCGCCGATTATCGCAAGACATTAGACCTCAGCAAAGCACAGCTCGATGCCGGAGCCATCACCCGCACCGACTTTGAGCGCATCGATCTGCAACTCGCTCAATTCGAAGCTGACGATGACGCTGCCCGTCTGAACATGCAGCAGGCCAGCGCGCAGCTTCAGCAGCTCTTCGGCGTTGATCACCCTTCCCCCGCCTTCGACGTGACCGGCTCGCTCGAACCGCCGTCGCTTACTCTTACCATGGCCGATGCCGAAAATCGTGCCCTCGCTGCGCGCCCCGATTATCAGGCCGCAAAACAATCGCTTCTGCTCGCGCAGGCCAATGCGCAACTCGCAATTGCTGGCGGCACCGCTGATCCTACCGTTGCCAGCGAGTACGAGCGCAGCGGCGCCGACAATACCTTCGGCGTTAGCGTCTCCATCCCGCTGCGCATCTTCGACCGCAATCAGGGCGAGAAGCAGCGCACCAGCTACGAAGTGAACTCCAGCCGCCTCGCTGTCATCGCCGTCCGCAATCAGGTCGTCTCCGACGTCGATCAGGCATGGCTCGCGCTCCACACCGCGCGACGTCAGGCCGTTCGCTATAACGCCCACTACCTCGCCGAAGCCGGGCGCGTCCGCGATAACCTGCAATTCAGTTATCGCAACGGCAACTCCACGCTGCTCGACTATCTCGACGCTCTGCGCGACTACCGCGCCATTCATCTCAGCAGCCTCAACGCAAATGTTCAGGTATGGCTTGCCATTCACCAACTCAGCTACGCGACCGCGACGGACATCCTCCCATGAAAATACGTATCGAAGTTCTGTCAGCCCTTGCAATTGCCGTTGTTCCCCTCACGGCCTGCAAACACGCTTCTCCTCCGGTTGAACAGCAGCCATCCAACGTCGGCGTCGAAACCACCGTCGTCCACTCAACGCAAAACACCGATTATCTCGAAGTGCCCGCGCACGTCACCGCCGACCCGGCACACGTCGTCCGTATGTATCCACCGCTCAGCGGGCGCATCCTGGGCCTCAACATCCTACCCGGCCAGAACGTCGACAAGGGTCAGGTTATCGCTCAACTTCAAAGTAACGATATCGCCATCGCCCGCTCCGACTTCGAGAAGGCAAAGATCGAAATCATCCGCGCCGATGCCGCCCTCCAACGCGGCAAACTTCTGCTCGCGCACGATGTTCTCTCGCAAGCCGATTTCACAGAGCTTCAGGCCACCGACGAAGTCGCCCACTCAGAGCTCGACCGCACTCGTCAGCGCATCCACGAGCTTGGCTTCGCCGAAAACAATCTCTCCGATACCGTCGCCCTGCAAGCCCCCATCTCCGGCGTCGTCCTCGACATCGGTACGGCAACCGGCGAGATGCAACGCTCGCTCGATAACGCTACCGCTATCGCCACGATCGTAAATCTGGACACCGTTTGGATTGTCGGCGACGTCTTTGAGAAAGACCTGGCAATGCTTCGTTTTGGCCGCACCGTCGATATCATCGTACCCGCGTACCCCGACCTCAAATTCACGGGTCGAATCGACAACGTCTCCGATGCTCTCGATCCCACCACACACACGCTTAAGCTGCGCGTCGTTCTTCCGAATCCGAAACTCCTGCTGAAGCCCGATATGTTCGCCACCATTCGCATTGCGGGTGCCGCGCACGCAACCTTCATCGTTCCCGATACTGCCGTCCTGCACGAGGCCGATAAGACCTTCATCTTCATCGAAGACTCTTCCGGCAAGTTTGATCAGCGAGCCGTCACCGTGGGCCGTACCCTCGACTCCGGCACCGTAAAGAACATCGAAGTTGTCGACGGCCTCCATGACGGCGACAAGATAGTTACAACCGGCGGCGCGCTGCTGCGCCCAACGAGCGGAGAATGATCGTGCAGCCACTCATCCGTCTCTTTATCCGCTATCGCGCCATCATACTCATCCTGTTCTTTGTCATGCTCGCGCTCGGCGGTTTCCTGGTCACGCGTCTCGATATCGAAGCCTACCCCGACCCCTCGCCACCGCTCGTCGAGATCATCACCCAGAATCCATCATGGTCCGCCGAAGAGATGGAGCAGCAGGTCACCGTGCCCATTGAGACGACCATTAACGGCACGCCGCACCTCGATCAGGTGCGCTCCATCAGTATCTTCGGCCTCTCCGACGTCAAGCTATACTTCGAGTTCGGCAGCGACAGTTTTCGGGACCGTCAGGAAGTCCTCAATCGCCTGCAAACCCTGACGCTGCCGAACAACCTGCAGCCGCAGCTCTCTCCCTGGTCGCCCATCGGTGAGATCTATCGCTATCAACTCAACGGCCCCGGTTACACCCTCAACGAGATCAAAGCCACCCAGGACTGGCTCGTTCGCCGCGAGCTCAAACAAGTTCCCGGTATCATCGACATCACGACCTTCGGCGGCACCACACGCCAGTACCAGATCGAGGCCGACCCCAACAAGCTGCTCAGTTTCGGCATCACGCTTCCACAGGTCATCAGCGCCGTTCAGGCATCCAACGCTAATGCGGGCGGAAACTATCTCCAGCTTGGCAACCAGAACGTCAATGTCCGCTCCGTCGGCCAGGTTCACACCATCGAGGACATCGGCTCCATTGTCGTCGCCGAAAAGAACGGCGTTCCCATCACTGTACGCGATATCGGCAGGGTCATCGAAGGCTTTCAGCCTCGTCTCGGCCAGGTCGGACGAAACAAGCAGCCAGATATCGTGCTCGGCATCGTGCTGTTGCAGAAGGATGAGAAATCACTGCCCACGCTGAAAACCCTGAAGGAAAAGATTGCCAGCCTTAATTCTGGCAGCCTTCTTCCTCCCGGTATGAAGATCAGCACCATTTACGACCGCACCACTCTCATCAATCAGACCACCCACACCGTCCGCGAGATCATCATCACTGGCCTCATTTTGGTCACGCTGGTTCTACTCTCGATGCTCGGCGATCTACGTATCACTTTTATCGCAGCCGCCACCATTCCATTTGCCGTACTCTTCGCCTTCGGAATGATGGTGCTCACAGGCCGCTCCGCCAACCTCATCTCCATCGGCGCCATCGACTTTGGAATTCTCGTCGATGCCTCCATCATCGTGCTCGAAAGCATCTATCGAAAGCTCTCTCGCCGCATCGAAGGCGAAGAGACCGGTGCGCTCATCGTCGAAGGGGTCACCGATGCCGCCACGCCAGTCCTCTTCTCGACCGCCATTATCTGCATCGCCTTTATCCCGCTCTTCACCATGCAGGGCGTTGCCGGACAGATCTTTTCGCCCATGTCCGTCACCTACGGATTTGCTCTGCTCGGCGCACTCATCTTCGCGCTCGTCTTCGCTCCCGTGCTCGGTTATCTGACAGCGCCAGCGGAGCAAAAGGTAGGGGACGGCTACACCTGGCTCAGTCGCGGGCTTCGCAGAATCTACGAGCGCATTCTGCATCGCGCCCTCCGCCATCCCTCGGGCGTCTGGATCGGCGCGGCAGCCATGCTCCTCGCCGGCATTCTCTGCTTCGTCTTCGTCGGCGGGGAGTTTATGCCGCCGCTCGAAGAGGGTAATCTCTGGATTCGCGCCACGCTGCCGCAGGACATCTCCTTCGACGCCGCCGCCGCGATGGCCAATCAGCTCCGCGCCGTCATCGCCGAGTCGCCCGAGGTCACGCAGACCGTTTCCCAGATGGGCCGCCCCGATGACGGCACCGACGTCAGCACCTTCAACAACATCGAGGTTTCCGTCACGCTCAAACCCGCCAACAAGTGGAGGCATAACCTCACCAAGCCTGAACTCATTCAGGAAATAAATAAGCGGCTCTCCCGTTTCCCCGGCATCGAGCTGAACTTCTCGCAGAACATTCAGGACAACGTCGAAGAGGCTATGTCCGGAGTCAAAGGCGAAAACTCGCTCAAGCTCTTCGGTGACGACTTCAACACGCTCACCAGCTTCGCCGACAAGATCGAGACGGTCATGAAGGCCGTCCCCGGCGTCGCCGACGTAGGCGTCTTCAAAGTAGGCGGCCAGCCCTCGCTCGTCATCCAGATCGACCGCGCCAAAGCCGCACGCTATGGCATCCTCTCGGCCGACATCAATGCGGCCGTGCAGGCAGCCATCGGCGGCGCGCCCATCTCGCAAGTCATCCAGGGAGACCGCCGTTTCGACCTCACTGTCCGCTATCCCGCAGCCGACCGTAGTAGCCCCGACGCCATTCGCTCCATACTCATTCCCACTGCCGATGGCGGTCGCATCCCGCTCGGCCAGGTTGCCAATATCACCATTCGCGAAGGGAGCTTCATGATCTATCGCGAAGGTGGACGCCGCTACATTCCCATCAAATTCAGCGTCCGCGGTCGCGATCTCTCCACTACTATCAACGACCTGCAAAGCAGGCTCAAGCAGCAAGTCAAGCTGCCCACCGGCTACGATTACACCTGGGCAGGCGAGTTTGATTCGCTCCGCAAAGAGCAGCATCGCCTCGCCGTCATTATTCCTATTTCGCTTGCCATCATAGCTGTCCTTCTCTACGTCCAGTTCAACACCTGGAAGGACGCATTCATCATCATCACCACGCTGCCCTTCGCTGCCGTAGGCGGTGCGGTCTCGCTCTTCATCACACGAACTCCATTTAGTATCTCTGCCGCCGTAGGCTTCACCTCGCTTATGGGGGTGGCCACACTGGGTGCCGTCGTCTTCATGTCAGGAGTGCGCCGCGCTCAACGCGAAAGCATCACGGCTGATGGAAGGACGGACAAGGGCCTCGAAGAAGGCTGCATAGACGAGATGCGTCCCGTCGTCATGGCCTGCTTGGCCGCCGGGCTCGGCCTGCTGCCTGCGTCGCTCTCAAACGGCATCGGAGCCCAGGCCCAGCAACCTCTCGCCCGCGTCGTCGTAGGAGGGATGATCACCACCATCATCACCATCCTTTTCATTCTTCCCCTGCTACTGCGCCATCGCCCAACCACCCCAGCCAACGTCCTTCACGGGCCATAGGACCGTTTTGGGCAAAGAAGATACACCCGAAGTTCTACATCATCCAGAGTGAGGTCCCAGATCCTGTGCAGATCGCTGCCCTTGCAAAGCGCGTGAAGACTGATATCCAAAGCTCGACATCTTGATGAACAACGCTGGCGTCATGCTCCACAAGAACACCCAGATCCCGGCAGCCGACCTCGATGGATTGATGACTGAGGTGAACCTCAACCTGGGAGGTGTAATTCGCACGACCTCTGCGTTCATCGACATCCTCGCAGCTCACAAGAGCGCCATCATCAACGTGTCCTCTGCGCTCGCTTCCGTGCTGTTGCCGTCTGTGCCAATCTACTGTGCGACCAAAGCGGCAGTTCACTTCTAAACCCAGTCGCTCCGATTCCAGTTAGAGGAGACCGGCGTACAGGTGATCTACCTTATGCCTCCTGAGTAAAGACCAACCGGACCGCGGAGCTTCCTGAGGGAGATGGCGTCATTCTGATGATCGCCGATCAGTTGATCAAAAGATCCTTTACAGATTTTAAGACGGGTAAGCTCGAGATCCGGCCGGGTCAATCCAACCAGCTTGCATTCATGCGACGCTTCGCCCCCAATTTCATAATAGGCAGCTCTGGAAGGCATCTAAGAAGCTAGTGCCCGTCGGAATGGGATAGACGTCGGGCTGGAACCCAGTACAAGAATTGCACCAGGCTTATCGATTCAGCCTGTCTGACCTTCAATTCGCATAGGCGAGTTTCGCCGCAAAACTAGTCGCTTGATCTTCCACTCCGGAGCGCGAATTCTGGAAGAGCGGTAAATCGCCAATGCACTCATTGAGGGGTGAAACTGATGCTTCTCGAGTTTTTTCACTAGTGATCTTTCGAAAGCCACCCGGTAAATCACTCATTGTCGTCGGCTGCGAAGTGAAAGACATCCATTGGCCCCGTAGGGAAGTGGGGCAAGTTAGGAATGGGCTGGCGGAACCACTCTTTATTAGACTCAATGAGTGCGCATTGCCTGTTATCGCCAGCTGAGACTCAACTTCCTGATTGCCCGTGATCCGCTCAAAACCGTGAAGTGATTCAGTTCTACGTGTGCTTCGATCGTGGACTTCAGACCTAGCGGCTCAGCCGTACGGAGGAAAAGCGAAAGACGACGCCGGAGCTGATGCGCATATTGTGCTGTTGCTCGTTGACGTTGTTGGGCAGGCGGGTGACGAGGAATTCCGCTTCAAGGGCTCTGACGGAGAGCCAGTTCCTGACACCGATCTCAAGTCCGCCACCAGGCGCGAAGGCAAGCGAGTTGGAAGCGCCACCAGACCGTATATCGTCTTTGGGGAAGTAGCTGTCGAAGCCATGAATGCCACCGGCGAGGAACTGGCCATACACCGTCCAACGGTGCGCCGCGAGAAAGGAATAGCGTGGGCCAGCCATATAGGTCAACAAGCTGAGACCTTGTTGCGAATGCGGGATGTGGCCAGCTCTGCTTCCGGTCACCTGTGCCACCGCCGCGAAGTTCTTCCAGACGTGGAACAGTTCTTCACTGCTGCCGCCATTCAACAGAAAGCAGCCGCAGTTTGCCGGAGGCGCGTTGCTGATCGTTGCCGTATAGTTGACCGAGAGTGCAATGGGGTGGCTCTTCGAGACGGTTAGCCCTAGATCGCCGGCCGGGGACGCAACCATCTGGGCAGAGGCAGTCGCGACCGTTCCTGTCAATACTACCGACATCAAAAACATTTCAAATCTCATGAGTGCGGTCCTGCTCATCTGCGGCCGTTATTGAACGACCAACGTAACCGTGGTTGTGTGCTGCAAGGTTGTATTGGCCGCGCTGGTGGCAGTTGCCGTAACGGTGATGGTGTAGCTCTGCGGATCCTGCGCGAAGAAGCCGCCGCTACCGCAGCCACCCAGCCCAAGAGTGGCAGCGCCCACGATCAGCACAAAGAGCGCACTGAGCAGCAACGTGCGCGGCATCCCGGCGAACCTGCGGCGGAGACGCTTGTTCCGCATCAGCGGCAGCAGGAAGACCGCCGCGCTGATGGGAAGCAGCGGAGCCCGCATCGGCGAGGAAGGCGGAAGATTCGCGGCCGTCGACGCTACCGTCTTGATCGCCAGGCTGAACGACGTCGCCGAACTGCCCGAGGCGATGGTTGCCGGGGTAAAGACTGCGGTTGCCCCAGGGGGCAGACCCGAAGCGGTCAGCGTGATTGGAGAATTCAGAGCACCGCCCTGCAGCTGTAACGCGAAGTTGAAGGTCGCGGTCTGTCCGGGATTGATGAACTGGGTCGCCGCTCCGGTTGAGGCAAGGGTGAAGTTTGAGATTGGCGGCGGGATCACCGTGAGTACAAAGACGCTGCTTGTAATCGCCGGGTTCTGGCTGTCCCCGGCGTAGCTGGCCACAAGGCGGTGCGACCCCGGCAGGAGAGACGAGGTGTCGATCGTCGCCAGATTGCTCGCCAAAGAAACGCGACCAATTGAGGCAGAGCCATTGGTAATATCCAGCAGGCTGACCTCGCCTGTTGCAGTCTGGCCAGCATTGCTAAAGGTCACTGTCAGAGAACTGCTGCCAAAGGGAACGGCGGACGCACCGTTGAGCGTAAGGGTCTCGGAGAATCCCTGCCCGCCTCCGGTGCCCGAGTTCTGGCCGGCGATGGTATGAATAACTCCATCCGCGCCCACTCCGCGAACCAGTTGATTGTGCGTGTCAGAGAAGGCGAAGACACCAGCACCCTGCGCCGTCGGAGCGCGCGGTGTGTCGAGAATGGCATTGACTGCGGGCCCGCCGTCGCCCGCGAAGCCCTGCGAACCGTTGCCTGCCACCGTGACGATGTTTCCCCCCACCGCGATCAGGCGGATACGGTTGTTGTCGCTGTCGGCGACGTAGATATTGCCCTTCGCATCGACGCTCAGGCCCCGGGGACGGGCCAGCAGAGCACTGGTCGACGCTCCACCATCGCCGCCATAGGACTTGCTGCCGTTACCGGCCAGCGTCGAGATATTGCCCGCCAAATCAACGACGCGGATGCGTTGATTGTGCGTATCGGCAATATAAATCTTGCCCGCCGCGTCGACCGCAACTCCGTTGGGAGAGTCGATCCCCGCGGCGATCGCTGCGCCGCCGTCGCCGGAAAATATCTGTTCGCCGTCACCTGCAACCGTTGTGATCGTCGTGCCGCTGATCTTGCGGATGCGATGATTATCCGTGTCGGCGATGTAGAGGTTACCGTTTGCATCGACGGCCAAAGCTGTGGGGTTGCTCAGTTGCGCCGCGCCGGCCGCGCCGTTATCCCCGGAGAAGCCTGCAACGCCAGTGCCGGCAATGGTTGTAATCGTTCCGTTGTTCACCTTACGGACACGCTGATTGTGTGTGTCCGCAATATAGATATTTCCCGCGGCATCGATCGCGACGCCCGCTGGGGAATCGAGCAGCGCACTGATGGCGGGGCGGCCATCTCCCGCGAAGCCCTGCTCTCCGGTCCCTGCCACCGTCGTTACAATGCCTGCAAGGTCCACCTTGCGAATGACGTTGTCGTTCAGATCCGCGATGTAAAGGTTGCCGGCTGAATCGTAGGCAATCTGCGCGGGTGCGGCCAGCGGAGCCGCTGTCGCCTGTACATTATTGGGCGGCGCCCCTTGCGCCAGGGCGCTCGATCCGCCTGCCGCCAGTCCCAGAGCAAGCATCACCGTCGATACACCGGCCACCAGACGCCTTACCCGCGACTGCCGCAGTAGAACACTCGTCTTCATCATCTCCGGCATAAGCGCTTTCTCAGACCGCAAATCTTTCTCTGTGCTTTTCAAGCTCTCGTCTGATCCCAGATCATCTGCCTGCGAAGCGAATCCTCGCCGGTTCCCTTGAACCCGAGCCGCTGGTAGAGCCTTTCGGCCGGGCTGCCCTTCAACACCTGCAATCTCATCTCCCAGTCCCGCGCGGCGCATTCGTGCTGCAACCCGCGGATGACCTGAGTCCCGAACCCTTGCCTCTGCCGCTCCGCCACGATCACAATATCGACCAGACGCATTTCACCTTCCGCACGATCGACCAGAACTCTGCCCACTGGAATTCCCCTGCCAGCACAGATCATCTCGTCCATTGCCATCGGGTAAGCAGCCTGGTAGCTCACCTGGCGAGCCCGGAACTGCATTTGCACAAACACCTCACGCTGGAGCGCGTCCAGTCCCGATTGCGCCAGTTCGTCGGCGCGCGTCTGCGCATAAAGCTTCAGCAGAAACGCCTCATCCGCGATGCCCGCCGGTCGCAGATGACAAATTGCTTCCGGTATTTGAACTGCTGCTGCCATGAGATTTGTATCGCCCTGGATTCCGATGCGGCAGTGTGCCGGTACCTGTCTTACCGGCACACCCCCGGTTATTGACGCGATGGAAAGATGCCCTGCAGCGCGATGATGAAGTTGATGCACAGGTAGGGCTGGATATTGCTATGTGGCTGGCTGCCACCTGCCGGTTGAATTGCCGTGGGAGCCAAAGTCCCTGTAGCGGCAGTCGAAACATAGTTGGTGACAGGAACCGGGGATCGGCCTGACCCGGAGTTACCCTGA
>Ga0068855_100005185_pt1 | contig 15895 bp, 12 predicted proteins | sample KBSCornC52_FD_66592 | JGI IMG/M metagenome (GOLD analysis project Ga0068855, IMG submission 66592) | Corn rhizosphere microbial communities from Kellogg Biological Station, Michigan, USA - KBS Corn C5-2 | ecosystem: Host-associated > Plants > Roots > Rhizosphere > Soil ...
TGGGATTTGGCGGCGGTGTCTGCGCGGAGCCCGGCAACGCGGCCGCGCCTGCGAGCAAGCATACGATGACCACGTTCCTGAGGCGCATTGTGAGATTCCTTCGGGTGCGGGGCTTCCGCCCCAAACAATGGTGTGTGATGGCGAATAAATCGCGAACGTTAGTTCCAACCTCCGCACAGAGCACAACCGGCGCAGCGTCGGGGCGAATAAATCGCCAACGTCACTTCCAACCTCCGCACATAGTTCCGATGCCATGGTGTGTAGGGGCGAATAAATCGCCAACGGTACTTCCAACCTCCGCACACAGTTCCGATAGCGATTTATTCGCCCCTACGCGAGCCAACGTCACTTCCAACCTCCGCACATAGTTCCGATGCCATGGTGTGTAGGGGCGAATAAATCGCGAACGTCACTTCCAACCTCCGCACATAGTTCCGATGCCATGGTGTGTAGGGGCGAATAAATCGCGAACGTCACTTCCAACCTCCGCACATAGTTCCGTTGGCGATTTATTCGCCCCTACCCCCGCGGTCCCAACGGCCACCGACCTTGTCAATTGCCATGGCCGGCCTAACCGATGGTCACCACGAGCTTCTGCGATGCGGCGAGCCGCACGGGTCCGGCAAGGGTTACGAGGGTTCGGCCGTTTTCGATGGAGCTGGTTGACGGCATTGACCTGCCGTTGAGCTTAACCGTAACTGAGTGATGGCTGGCAGCCGGATTCCTAACCGCGAGCGTCCTGAGCGGGAGGCTGCCCCACTTCAGGGCGATCTCGGCTGTGAACCGCTTTCCCATCATTCGCTGTGAGTAGCTGCCCCACCCTTCCGCGGTCGTGAAGGCGGCCTGGAAGTTTTCGGGATTCAGGCGCGGGGAGAAGCCGAGATGCCCGTTCGGACCGTGGTACTCAAAGCCGCAGGCGGCGAGGAAGACGCCGTAGCTCGCCATCGCGCGGGCGTAGTGGTCGCCACACTCGACCTCGTTCCACGGGTTGCGGCGCGACGGATGGTAGCGGTCGTGAATCGCGCGAGTGACCGCGAGGCCCTCCGTCAGCATGCCTTCCCAGAGCATGTGGCCCGCCGCCTGGTACTCGAATCCGGTCATGCACTCGTTGAAATAGAAGTCGAACCCCTCGCCGACCCGGTTCCTCTCCCCGCGCGGCCACCCGCACATCAGCAGGCCCGCCTCGCCCGGCATCGCGTACCAGCGGCCGGGCTTATGTGAGGCCCGCCAGGGGCCCACGTCGGGCGCGAAGTTGTACTTCCAGAGGGCGGAGAGCGCCTGCTTCACCTGCGATTCGGAGTGGATGCGGCCGAGCGCGACCTGGTGCGCCCAGCTCTGGCCGAAGACCTGGTCGATCTCGCAGCCGTCGTAGGAGCCGACCGACTTTTCATGGGCGGGGTCGGGGAGCTGGACGTAGTATTCGCCATTGAAGAGACGTGAATCGAGGCTATTCGCGCCCGCCTCGGCGATTCGGCGCGCCATCACGGCAAAGTCATCGTCGCCCATCTCGCGCGCCATCGCCTCGCCCGCCCGGAGCGCCGCGATGTAGAGGGAGCTGAGCCACGCCACCTGCCCGAACCAGTCGGCATCGAGCGTGTTGTGCTGCGGTCCGTCGATGATTCCGTCGCGGTCGGGGTCCTTCGATATCAGGAACTCGATCGAGCGCTTCACGCGCGGCCAGATGCGGCGCAGGAACGTATCGTCGGCAGACATCTGGTGCTCGCGGTATGCCCGGAGTATGCAGCCGGACTGCCCGTCGACCGCCCAGTGATCGTTGTGCTCGGCGCGGAAGCGGATGCGCCCGGTATCCGCGTCGAAGCCCACACCGTAGTCGGCCATTTCGCGGGCGGTCCGCTCCAATTCCGGGAAGAGGCGGGCGGGCGCGTGGGCGTAGTGCCAGACGTGCGCGCAGGTCCCCGCGCAGCAGCCCACCCCCTCCCAGCCATAGAAGCGGCCGTTCCTGAAGCGGTAGGCGGTGGAGGTGGCGAGGATAGACGTGTTGAGGAAAGCGCGGTCCAGGAACCAGCGTGGCAGCGACGATCGGTACCACGTATCGCGCCACAGCTTCGTGTCGGCGGCCAGCCGTCGGAAGTTGGCCGAGACGTAGCGGGCGACCGCCGAGGCCGAATCGAATCGGTTGGCGTAGTGACGGCCGACCTTCCCCATGCCGCCCAGCTCCAGATTCGGGAAGTGCCAGGCGAGCACGAAATCGACGGTGGCGGACTTACCGGGCGCGAGCTTGATATCGCGGCCGAGCGTGCCGACGAGCTTGTCGCCGAGTGGGACCGCCGATTCAGGCGCTGCACTCTTCTCCGCGGAGAGCGCGTGGTCTGCGGGCCTGCCCAGAAGCGCCAGCGCCATCGTACCGAAGTCCGGCAGCTCCTCCAGGGGGCCTGTGACGAGAGGGCGGTCGCTGAAGACGATGGAGCCGACACCGATGTTGCCCCACGCTCCGTTCTCCTTATCGACAATCTGGAGCGCGGCCTGTTTGCCCTCGAAGGCGCGGACGTCGAAGCTGGCGCGATGCATCCGGTTCTCGTTCCGGCCAGTGGCGCTTCGGACCACCCTGCCGTCCACGAGCAGGTTAAGACACGTGCGGCCCTCGTGCGCGCCGCCGCCGATCCAGAAATGAATGAAGCCGCGGTCGATGGTGAACGGGCGACTCGTGAGCGTGCCGGTTCCGGCATCCTTGCCGCCAACGTCACCTGCGTCTTTACCTGGAGCCAATGCGTGCGAATTGACGACGCGCTCCGTGTCGCCGCCGAGGTCCCCCTGATATGCCGGAACCTTCGACTTGAGGATAGGTCCCCTGCCGAAGGCGTTCCCCTCCGCGGTCCAGCCTTCGTACGTATCGGCTTTCCAGCTCTCGAACGGGATGTCCGAGCGGGCCGGAGCCTGCGGACCGGATGGTTTCTCCGCGCTGCATTCGAGAAGGGTAATTCCCACCTCCTTCACGATTCGGTTGCGGCGCGTCCCGGCCTGCGCGCGGCTGTAGTGGCAGACCGCGTTTTTGAGCCAGCCCGTAAGCGATGCGCCAACCGGCTCGCCGGATGTGTTTCTGACCGTAAAGCGGAGGATGGTGGCGGGGAGGCTGGAATCGTCGGTGTTCAGCGGAATAAACGGAGAGAACGCCTCCAGCATGACCGCGACCGGGCACGCCGAGTCGCGGTACTCGACGGTCCCGATGGGGTATTCGCCGAGGAAAGTGATGTCGGAGAAACCCGTCTTGTCGAGCTTCCGGGGCTCCGTCCTGCCGCGGTGCGTGATCTGGATGGCGAAGCCCTGATCCAGCGGTGATTCGGGTTTCGGTGGATGCGCGTAGTTTGCGTCGCCCGTGCCGATGGGCTGGTTGAAGATGTCCCAGTGCCAGAGCCTTCCGTCGCCGCCGAGGTAGAGCTGGCCCGCGCAGAGACCGCCGATGGGCATTCCTATCAGGTCCAGCTCCCCGCCGCGGTAGACCGGTGGCTCGCCCTTCGCGAACAGCGATGCAACCCATTCTTTCGTGAGCTTCTTGTCGGCGGGCACGAGGCGGTCGTAGTCGGACGCCTGGAAAGGGCCGGCCATCGCCATTCTCCCTGGAGTCAGCGCCGCGACCGAGCCGATCCCCGCGATTCGCAGGAATTCTCGGCGGTCCAACCCTCCGTGACTGTCAAACGTCGGCTCAGTTCTGCTCGGCATGAAGGTACCTTCGGCGGGGACGTGGTTCGGGGGATCGGGTTTCAATCTTCGTCCGCAAGGCTCAATACGCCGCGGGGAACGCCGAGTCCTTGCATGAGGTCGCTAATCGAGGCGGATGGGAGGGACGTCGCAATATGAATCGCGCCCCCGGAAATACCGGAGGCGCGACGATCATTCGGGGACGGCGGCAGGATGCATGTACGGGTCTGAACAGGAATGGCAATCGAATCGCGGGTCTCGGTTACGGCAGGCGGCAATCCGCCCGCAGAGGTCCGAGGGCGCCAGCAACAGGAATACGACGGTTCGGCACGCTGCCCGCAGGAACATCCGTTTCATCGGCTTCTCCCAGGCAGGTTCGTTGGGTCTCTGCCAACGTTTAGTGCAAGCAGCGTGCCAGATCGTCGTGTTACGACATTCCCAGCGGGAAACAGGTATACCGTGAAGCGACTAAAATGCCTCGTGGCCCGGATGGGGACACCGGATCGAGCCGCTCTCCGCCGAATAGGTATAGGCTTCCGCGCCAGCGGGGCATTTCGCGTCGCCCGCGATGCCCGCGTCTTCGAGCGTCTTCACGGTGGCGCCGGAGGTCCGCTTCGCCGCGACCGCCTGACGAATCACGTTCAGATTGGTGCGGCAGGAGACGTCTCTTGCGTCCGACAGCACGCTTGCATCCGTCTTCGGGCTCGACATGCCCGTGCCGACACCGAGATATTTTGGGGCGTAGTAGGCGAACGCCGCGCCCAGAATGAGCAGAATGAAAATGACTTCCACAAAGCTGCGGCCGGCCTGACGTCTCCTGCCGCTGTCTGCATGTAACCTTACCATCTGGCACTCCTCCCCGGCATTCGGGGCTCCTCACGGTTAATGACCGATTGATCTACCTCCCGGTAAGACTCCGGGTTGATCGGATTATCGGTAAACATGCGGGGTTCTGTAGATCCGTGCAATTGGCCGCCCGTCAGATGGTGACGGACATGAAGCCTCCGTCCACGACGATGTTCTGGCCGGTGACGAAGGAGGAGGCGGGCCGGGAGGCGAGCCAGACGACCGCGCCGCCGAGCTCCTCCGCGGAGCCGAATCGGGCCATCGGCGTGTGGGAGATGATCTGGCCGCCGCGGTCGGTGTACGTGCCGTCGGGATTCATGAGGAGGGCGCGGTTCTGTTCGGCCGGGAAGAAGCCGGGGCTGATCGCGTTGACCCGAACGCCCTTCCGCGCCCATTCCCGCGAGAGAAATTGGGTGAGGTTTATCACGGCGGCCTTCGCGGCGGAGTAGGCGACGACGCGGGAGAGCGGCGTCATGCCGGAGAGCGACGCGATATTGATGATGGAGCCGCGGCCCGCGGCGACCATCGTCTCGCCGAACACCTGGCAGGGGAGCAGGACGCCGCCGACCAGGTTCAGGTCGAAGACGGACTGCCAGGCGGCGAGCGGCAGCGCACAGAAGTCCGCGCCGGGTGGCAGGGTAGCGTCCGGCCGGTTGCCGCCCGCCGCGTTCACCAGCACGTCGATGCTACCCCAGCGACTCTGCACGGCGTCGCGAGCGCGCGCCACCGAATCGCGGTCCATCGCGTCCACTGATTCGAACGCTGCCGTGCCACCCTCTGCTTCGATCTGCCGGACGCGCTCCCGCCCGCGCTCCTCGCTGCGACCGAGCACGGCGACGCGCGCTCCCGCTCCGGCAAGCGCCTGCGCCATCGCTCCTCCGAGCACGCCCGTCCCGCCAATTACAACCGCCACGGAATCCGTCAGGTCGAACAGGTCTGTCATGAATTGCTCCTAAGATCGCGGCGGCGGAAAGACGAACGTCGCGAGGACGTAAAACGGCGCGAGGACGTGAAACGTGCCTCGCTGGGTGGCTTTCAGCCATTCGCCCTCGTGGGCGAGCAGTACGAGTTGAGCGGCGTGTCAGTGCGTTCGTGAACCGGAAGTTGATACGCGTAGCACGTAGTTACAGGTCGGCCACGGCAAGCCCCAGATAGTCGCGGGCATTGTTGAAGCAGACGTTCTCTATGAGCGGGCGAATCAGGGCGTCGTCGTTCGGGAGCTCCCCGCGCTCGATCTCCGCGCCGAGCAGGTTACAGAGTACGCGGCGGAAGTATTCGTGGCGCGGGTACGACATGAAGGAGCGCGAATCGGTGAGCATGCCGACGAATCGTGACAGGAGCCCCACGTTCGAGAGCGTGTTGAGCTGCCACTCAATGCCCTCCTTGGTGTCGAGGTACCACCATCCGGCGCCGAACTGCATCTTGCCCGGCACTCCGCCGCCCGCGAAATTACCAACCATCGTGGCGAAGACGTAGTTGTCCACCGGGTTGTTGTTATACAGGATCATCTTCGGCAGGGCGTTCTCGCGGTCGAGGCGGTCCAGGTACGCGGCAAGCCCCTGCGCCTGCGGCCAGTCGCCGATAGAATCGTGGCCGGTGTCGGGGCCGAGCTGCTCCAGTCCGCGGCTGCGCACGTTGCGAATCGGGCCGAGATGGAGTTGCTTCGTCCAGCTTCGTTTAGCATCGAGCCGGCCGAAGTGGAGCATGAGATAGCCCGCAAACCTGCGGTGGGCAATGAAGTGAGGCGCCTCCCGTTCCTTTCTCACTCGGTCGAACATGAGTGCCCCCATGGTATCGCCCGGAAAGTCGCTGTAACAGCAGTTCAACCCGTGGTCGGAGAGGCGGGCGCCATGCTCGTGGAAGAAGACGTGGCGCCGGTCCAGCGCTTCGAGCAAGTCGTCCAGCGTGCAGATATCCATGTTCGCCGCGGCCCCGAGCTTATCCACCCATGCGTTCCACGCGTCCGGCTTGTCTACCGCGAGCGCCTTGTCGGGCCGATACGCCGGATAGACCTTCGTCGCAAGGTCCGATTTGGCGATCTGCTCGTGCCAGCGGAGGTCGTCGGTGGGGTCATCCGTCGTGCAGAGCGCGGCTACCTTGAACTTCCGCAGGATTCCGTGCGTCGAAAGCTCCGGTGTCGCCAGCATGGCGTTGGCCTGCTCCCAGATGGCGGGCGCGGTGCTCTCGTCCAGCAGGTCGTCGATGCCGAAATAGCGCTTCAGCTCCACGTGGGTCCAGTGGTAGAGCGGATTGCGAATCGTATACGGGACCGTCCGCGCCCACGCCAGGAACTTCTCCCACGGCTCCGCGTCCCCGGTAATGAACCGCTCGTCTACGCCGTTCGCGCGCATCGCCCGCCACTTGTAGTGGTCGCCCTCCAGCCAGATGTCCGCAAGCGTCGCGAACTGCCTGTTCTCCGCGATGTCCTTCGGTGGCAGGTGGTTGTGGTAGTCGAGAATCGGCTGGTGCTCCGCAAACTCGTGGTAGAGTCTGCGCGCGGTCGCGGTCTGGAGCAGAAAATCGTCGTGGATGAAAGACATGGGACTCCCCTGGTATTCAGGTGTTCAGGTGTTCACGCCACCCGCGGAGGCTCGAGTACAGGCGCGTAGGGCCGAATAAATCGCCAACGTCACTTCCAACCTCCGCACACAGTTCCATTGGCGTGGTATGTAGGGGCGAATAAATCGCCAACGTCACTTCCAACCTCCGCACACAGTTCCATTGGCGTGGTATGTAGGGGCGAATAAATCGCCAACGTCACTTCCAACCTCCGCACACAGTTCCGATGGCGATTTATTCGCCCGTACGTGGTGAGCCAACGTCACTTCCAAGCTCCGCACACAGTTCCGATGGCGATTTATTCGCCCGTACGTTACCGTTTCAACGTCAACTCACGAACAGCGGCTTGATGTGGCGGTCGTAGAGGTTCATGGTGACGTTGCGGGCGATGGTGGGCTCGCACTCGCGAAGCAGACCGAGGTAGCGGTCGCCCATCTGCGCGGCCACCTTGTAGCCGACGTGCAGGAGCTGGCGGAGCGACGCGTTGTAGGCCGGGTTGGACTGGTCGTGGCGGAGCGCGGAGACGAACTGCTCGGAGGACCAGCCGTTCACCTCGCCCTCGGTTGGAAGCTGGCTCGACCGGATGTCGATGACCGACGCATAGGGCGCGCAGAGGGCGTCCTGCTTGTGGAGAGCCTGCACGTAGACCTCCTTAGCGAGCGCCAGCCCGGGGCCGGCCGCTTCCGCGAGGCCGATTAGCTCCTCCAGCCAGGTCGTGCCGGCCGTCTTCACGTGAACGCCGGCGTCGAAGCGGCGCACCGCCTTCCGGATGGGCCCGTATATCGAGAACTTGTCGCTGCCGGAGTGGACCGACAGCTTCAGATTGGACGGCAGGCCGAATGCACTGACGGCCCAGGCGATGACGGCCAGGTCGTCGTTGAACTCCCGCTCGAACTGCGCGACATCGCCGACATAGTCCACGCCCTTGTTGAACCTGCCCGTAAACTTGGGCGCGATGGTCTGGAGCGGGACCTCCTCGTCGGCGAGCATGCGGAGGATGACCAGCAGCTCCGGCGGCGTCTGGGGACTGTCGGTCTCGTCCATCGACACCTCGGTGATGAACGAATCGGCGGGCCGCTTTCCAGCGACGTACCGGTATATCTCACCCGCCTCGCGAACGGCCAGCAGGTACCTGGACGCTATTCGCTCGACGTCCGAGATGGTGATGTCGAGGGGCTGCTCGATGCCGGGAACCTCCAGGCTGCCGACGAGCTCGGGATGGCTCTGGACGAACGATTCCACGCTGGCTCCGTCCGCGGGCTTCCCGATCGAGTCGGCCACGTCGATGGTGAAGAAGTCGCTCGAATCGAGGAAGCCGTCCACGGTCGCCAGGCGGATGTGGTCGGCATCGACGTGCCACGGCCGATTCCAGCCGAGCTCGCGGACGGCCTGCTCCGCCGCGGCGCGGGCGCTCGGCGGCTCGGAGCCTACTATGGTGTGCTCGCGATGCGATTTGTTCCAGACGGGGATGACCTCGACGCCGGCGTCGGCGGCCATCATGCAGGCGCGCAATTGCGCAGTCGCTTGATGCGCGAACCGATCGCCGACGCCAATGGAATATTTGGAGAGTGTGAGCATGTGGTTCCTCGATGGCCGGCGGGACTGCCCGCGGCCTCTTACAGTCCGTACGCTTCCGGGAGCCATGGTGCGACGCAGAGGGCGTCCATGCGGAGCGCGACTACGGCGTCGTCGCGCTCCGCAGCCGCATCGCGACGGTGCGCGCGTAATCGCCTTTTCATATACGGGTTTTCATCGCCGCAGTCCTTCCTCGGCGCGATCGTGTCGCGACCATGGCCGCCGAATCCGCCGATCCAGAGAGCGAGCAGGTTTCCAGCCCGATTCGGGTGAATCATCAACCGGACAAATTGATTCGGAGGATTTCTGATGGTGAGAGTGACTGCGCGGGCTGTTATCCTTGTGGTTTTGATTGTCGTTGCGTTGGGCTTTACTCGACCGACGACTGCCCAGACCGGGAGCCTGACGGTGCACGTGGACAGGCCTGGCGCGAAGATCAGCCCGATACTCTACGGGTTGATGACCGAGGAGATCAACCACGCGTACGATGGCGGGCTCTACGCCGAGCTGATTCGCAACCGGGCTTTCAAGGACAATAGCTCGCGGCCGGTTCACTGGTCGGCGGTCGGCGGCGCGGAGATGGCGCTGGATACCTCGCAGCCCGTGAGCGCGAACCTGCCGGTCAGCCTGAAGCTCACGTCCAACGGAACCGGACGCCACGGGGTGGCGAACGAGGGGTACTGGGGCATTCCGGTCCAGCCGAACACCCGCTACCAGGCCTCGTTCTACGCGCGCGCGTCGGCCGGGTACAAGGGTCCGCTCACCGTCTGGATCGAGGCTGCCGACGGGTCGCGGCCCTGGGCGATGGCCTCCGTTACCGGACTCAGTACCACGTGGCGCAAGTTCACCGTCAATCTGACAACTGGCCCGAACGCGGTTCCTTCCACCAACAACCGATTTGCCATCACGACGCTCTCGCCCGGAACCATCAGCCTCAGTCTCGTCTCCCTCTTCCCGCCAACTTACAAGAATCGGCCGAACGGCCTCCGTCCCGACCTGATGAAGCTCATGGGCGGAATGAAGCCCGCGTTCCTCCGATTCCCCGGCGGCAACTACCTGGAAGGCAACACGATCGCGGAGCGCTTCGACTGGAAAAAGACGATCGGACCGATCGAAAACCGGCCGGGCCACCAGTGTCCGTGGGGTTATCCCTCGACAGACGGCATGGGCCTGTACGAGTTCCTGGGATGGTGCGAGGACCTGAAGATGGAGCCTGTGCTCGCGGTGTTCGCTGGATACGCGCTCCAGGGCGAGCATGTTTCCGCGGGACCTGGGCTCCAGCCGTTCGTGCAGGACGCGCTCGACGAAATCGAGTACGTGATGGGCGACGCTCGCACGAAATGGGGCGCGGTTCGCGCGCGGGACGGACATCCCGCGCCATACAAGCTCCGCTACGTCGAGATCGGCAACGAGGACGCGTTCGACCGGTCGGGCAGCTACGACGGGCGGTTCGCGCAGTTCCACGACGCCATCAAGGCGAAGTACCCGCACCTTCAGACCATTGCGACCGCGCCCGTCCGCAGCCGCAAGCCCGACGTGGTGGACGATCACTACTACCGCTCCGCGCGCGAGATGGAGCGGGATGTCCACCACTATGACAGAACGGACCGGAAGGGGACGAAGATATTCGTCGGCGAGTGGGCCTCGACCGAGGGTTCCCCAACGCCGACGATGCAGGCGGCGCTCGGCGACGCGGCGTGGCTGACGGGGCTGGAGCGAAACTCCGACATCGTACTCCTCTCGTGCTACGCGCCGCTTCTCGTCAACGTGAATCCCGGCGCGCGCCAGTGGGGTACGAACCTCATCGGCTATGACGCGCTGCGGAGCTTTGGATCGCCGAGCTACTGGGCGCAGCGGATGTTCGGCACGAATCGCGGCGACCGCGTGCTGCCGGTGGAGGTCGCCGCCCAGCAGAAGCCGGAGCCTCCGCCGCCCGCTCCGAAGGGAGCGATCGGGGTCGGCACCTGGCTCACACAGTCGGAGTACAAGGACGTGAAGGTTACGCAGGGCGACCACGTGCTCTACCAGAAGGACTTCGCAACCGGAGCCGGCGGATGGAGGATGGGCAGGGGAACCTGGACAGCGACCGACGGCGTCCTGCGGCAGACCAGCAACGAGACGGACTGCCGCGCCATTGCCGGTGACCGGAGCTGGACCGACTACACCTACACGCTCAAGGCGCGCAAGCTGAGCGGCGCGGAGGGCTTCCTCATCCTGTTCCACGTCGAGGGGCAGGACGACTACATCTGGTGGAACGTGGGCGGCTGGGGGAACACGCGGACAGCCATCGAGCGGGCGAAGTTCGGATCGCACCGCGAAATCGGCCGAGCCTCATCCGTAACGGTCGAGACCGGCAGGTGGTACGACATAAAGATCGAGGTGAAGGGGACGAGCGTCCGCTGCTACCTCGACGACAAGCTCATCCAGCAGGCGCAGGACACGGCCGCGGCGCCGGTCGACCCCGTATATTCGACGGCGAGCCGTGACGATGCAACCGGCGACGTTATCGTGAAGGTGGTGAACGTGTCAGCCTCGGCCCAGGACATGAGCGTGAATCTGGCGGGTGCGGCCCGCGTTTCCGGTGGAACGGTGGAGGTACTTCAGGGCGACCCGTCCGACGTGAACACCATCGCGAATCCACGAAAGGTCGCGCCAGGAATCGAGAGACTGGCCGCATCCGGCTCGCAGTTCCGCCACACCTTCCCGCCGCATTCGGTGACGGTCATGCGGATTCGAGCCCGGTGAGCGGAAGAGACCGCTTGTAGTCCAGTTGCCGCAGGTTACTCGCCAAGCAGGCTCAAAAGCGTGTCCACCTCGTTCGGCCGCTCTGCAGCAAATAGCCATGCGACGTTAAGGTGAAAACCGGGTGCGGTTTCGAGGAACAGGTCGCCGGTGGTAAGCTCGGTGTCTTCGTAAACGCCGTTGCGTTCACGAAGTACCAGCACCCGCCGTTTAAGTGGGTCGATGAACACAATCTCCCGAACGCCAATCGAGCGGTAGTCGGCTTCCAGCGCCAGCGAGTCTGAAGGCCGGTCGTGCGGTGATCGAATCTCGATGATCAGGTCTGGAGCGCCGTAGATTGCTTTCTGGCGCACGATGTCCATGCGATGCGCCGAGACGAAAAGCATGTCCGGCAGCCGACCACCGAATTCGTTTATCTCTACCGCGCTGCGCGACCCAAGCAAGATTCCCAAGGCTCGTTTCGATACGTAACCACTAAGGACTACGAACAGCCAGGCGAACAGCCGTTCGTGGTCGAGTTGTGCCGATATGCGTTCCACCAATACCCCGTTGATGAGCTCGAGATCACTGTCCTCGCCCGCGATGTCGAGAAACTGCTCGAAGGTGACCGGTCGGTCCGTCAGGTGAATCATGCGGGCTTCCGCCAGGTGTTCGGCGTCGCGCACCATTGTTGTCATGGCAATTTCCTCAGAATCACGCCGCGATTCGAATTGGGCATTGCCCCCATTCTACCATGGGCTATGCGACGTGACCGCTCGAACAGACGCCCGGCCGGGACTCGCGAGTCCCGGCCGGGCGACCGTTTGAGTGGCTGGTGGAATCAGATGGGAGAGTAGACGCCCTGCTTCGGGCCGGCGTCATCGAAGTTCGTCCCCGCCGGCTTATCCGACGAGTCGCCCTGCGCGCCGCTGAGATGCATGTGCTTGACGGTAGGCGCGGAGAGAGCGGCAACCTCCGCCGAGGTCAGGGAGTGGGGTTCCGCCGCGACAGTGGGTGGTGGCAGAGCGGCCAGCGCGTCGCTCGCCTGCGCGTAGTTCGGGTCGAGCTCCAGAGCCTTCTGGTAGCAGAAGCGGGCGCCGTCCGTCTGCCCCTCCATCTGGAAGACTTTGCCGAGGTTGAAGCGGGCCTTCGGGGAATAGGGATCCAGCTCGACCGCGTGCCCGAAAGCGTGATTCGCGCCATCCCAATCGGCCACCTGGGTGTAGGCGACCCCCAGATAGGTGTAGGTCTCAGCAACGTCGGGCTCGATGGACTTCGCCTGGTTGAAGTACTGGATGGCCTCCTGCAGCCGGCCCGCCTTCATCGCGTCCAGACCGGCCCGTTGCAGCGGTGCACTCAGAGCGCTCATAGGATTATGCCTCCGTTGGCGACGACCGCACGGCGCGGGCGTCATGGGCCAGAGCCGTCGAGCGGTTTCGTCACCCGGCGGCGCGGGCTTACCCCAAAGATAGCGCAACCGGGCAAATAATGCAACCCCCTGTTTGGCGGATTCATCCATTGTGCCCAAGCCCGCGGTTCCACAGGTCGCGACGCTGCACGATTGCCCACTCCTCCGGTAAGAGCTCACGCTTCGTGAGAGATTGTTGATAGCAAAGGTGTCTTTAACGATAGGGGTCTTTACCGCCTGGCGTGTTGAACAGGAGTACAGGGACGATGTGGACGCTCTTCGGCGGGTTCCCAAACACAGGCGGTATTGTTAAGTCTGTTTGAAACGTGGCAGGTGCGTGGTCAGGATGCCCTGGCCGAATGACGCGCTCTTCTCACGAGCAAGCCCGAATCCGTCACCATTTGACGCCACGCAACGTTCAGTCTCACAAACTCTGAGCTCTTACGAGTTCGCTTGTCGGAAGGACTTCGACACTCCTGTCACGAATCGGGGAGAGCGTTGTCTCAACCGATGTACATCCCCCAGGAGGTCCGGGTCTTGTCTCTCAAGAGCTCATCCATTCTCATGTTCGCTGGCGCGTCGCTGACCGCGATTGTCGCCACTGCCGCAATCGGCGCCGCGCCGCAGGGTAAGAAGACCAGCGGAAAGGGCGCCAGGACCGCCGCGAAACAGGCGGCCAAACCGGCGTCAGGTGCGGCGGACGTTACCGCGCTGGTCACGGCCGGGAAGAAGGTCTACGCCGCGAACGGCTGCGCAGGCTGCCACGCGATCGGCGGCCAGGGAGGAAAGGCCGGTCCGGACCTCTCCAAAACGGGCGCCGATCCAACGCACACGATCGCCTGGTTCGAGGTCCAGATCGCCAACCCCAAAGCACACAATCCAGGCTCCGCCATGCCCGCGTTCGACACTTCGATCCAGGGGAAGGACCGGACCGCGCTGGCCGTCTACATGACCAGCCTCGGTGGAACTCCGAAAGCGCCTGGCGCGGCCGCCGCGGCAGGCGCAACGGGGCCGAGCACTCCTGGCGGAGTGAAGGTGCCACCGCCGAATCCCGCCACGGTAGCGAAGATCGAGAAGGCCGGCGGATCTGTCCGCGAGATCGCCCAGAACGACAACCGGCTCGACATCGACTTCCACATGGCCGGACCGACGGTGAACGACACATCCATCGCGCCGCTCGCGACCATGAAGAACGTATTGGAGCTCAATCTGGCGAAGACCTCCATCACGGATGGAGGCCTCGCGCACATCAGGGGCCTTACAGAGTTGACCACTCTCCACCTCGAAGGCACGAAGATCACCGATCGCGGCCTCGCGAATCTCGCCGGCCTGAAGAACCTGACTTACCTGAACCTCTACGGCACGCAGGTGACGGACGCCGGTCTCGCGAGCCTCTCCGGCCTGAAGAACCTGAAGAACCTCTACGTCTGGCAGACGAAGGTCACGCAGGACGGCGCGAACAAGCTCAAAGCCTCCCTCCCGAATGTCAACGTAGTAATGGGCTGGGACACCGCCGCCCCGGCCGCAAAGCCCGAAGAGAAGAAGCCCTGACAGAGTTGCCGCAGACGTACATCGGGCGTGCGGCTGATTGCCGCACGCCCGATTCACATCGGTGCCCGTTTTACACCGTGCAGGAGCAGCCGCATTCCAGCGTGATGTGGACGGGAGAGGTCAGGTCCTTGCGGCTGTCGCGACGGAGATGGGTAACCGCGCCGGATCGGGGATCGAAGAGGATTACGTCCCTGACACCCATTTCGAGATAGAACGGCGCTCCGACCTCGGTGTCCTTTTTCTCGTATCCCCTGCTCAGCACTTCGATGATGGCCTCGGGAACGATCTGGATCTCCTCGTCCTCGGGCGGCTCGACACAGAAGATGGAGATGTCCGGCCGCTTCTTCGATCCGTCGGGAAATAGTAGGCCTACGTCCGCGATATGGACGCAGCCGCAATCGGATCCAGACGCGTCCGTACGCCGAATCGACCTGCGAATCCGGTCAATCGCCTTCTGATGGCGGTAAACCGGAGAGCCCTCCCAAACGGTCAGGCCGTTGACGATCTCAAGCTTGATTCCGATCTCCTCCGCCGCCTCGAATGCCGCCTCCAGATTCGTCATTGCGCCGCCTCGCCGCCAGCGTCACGCTTCTTCGCCTTCGCCGCCATACCCGACTTCTGCCGGGTCGTTCTGACGGGCGCTCGCTCGGTTTCCGCGGCTTTGCGGTCGCGGCCGTTGCGGTGGACGCGCTCAGCAGGCTTCGCGCCTTTCGGCTCCAGCGCGAGCTCAAGCACCTGCTTCACGTCCGAGACGAAATGGAAGGTCATCGAGCCCCGAGTCTCCTCCGGGATGTCCTCCAGGAAGTCCTTTCGGTTCCGCTCCGGCGCGATAATCGTCTGGATGCCCGCGCGGCGCGCGGCGAGCACCTTCTCCTTCAGGCCGCCGATGGGCAGGACCTTGCCGGAGAGCGTCACCTCGCCCGTCATTGCGAGGCGCGGCCGGACCGGACGCCCGCTGAAGAGCGACGCCAGCGCCGTGGTCATCGTGATTCCCGCGGAGGGCCGTCCTTCGGAATCGCGCCCGCCGGCACGTGGATGTGGATGTCGTTCTTCTCGTAAAAGTCGGCCGGCGCGCCGTACTCCGCCGCGTGCGCGCGAACGTATGAGAGGGCGGCCTGCGCCGATTCCTTCATCACGTCGCCGAGCTGACCCGTGATCATGAGCTGGGACGGGCGGTTTGGCGGGCTGGGCATCGCCGTCGCCTCGATGAAGATGATGTCGCCGCCCACCGGCGTCCAGACGAGCCCGGTGACCACGCCTGGCACCTGCGTCCGCTCGTCCACCTCCTCGCGCTCGAACCGCGGCGCGCCGAGATACTCCTCGACGACCCCAGGCGTCACATTCAGCGTCTCCAGCCGCCCCTCGGCAAATGCGCGCGTGGCCTTGCGGCAGACGTTGGCGATCTGGCGCTCCATGTTGCGGACGCCCGCCTCCCGCGTGTGCCCCCGGATAATGGTGGCGAGCGCCGCCGGCTCGAACGTGATTCGCCCCTCGATTCCATGCTCGCGCACCTGTTTCGGGACCAGGTGATTCTGGGCGATGGCGATCTTCTCTTCCTCCGTGTAGCCCGCGATCTCG
>Ga0068855_100005187_pt1 | contig 15892 bp, 12 predicted proteins | sample KBSCornC52_FD_66592 | JGI IMG/M metagenome (GOLD analysis project Ga0068855, IMG submission 66592) | Corn rhizosphere microbial communities from Kellogg Biological Station, Michigan, USA - KBS Corn C5-2 | ecosystem: Host-associated > Plants > Roots > Rhizosphere > Soil ...
GGGATAATAAGCTCAGCCTTTTCAAGAATGCCCGGGTGGCGAAACTGGCAGACGCAAGGGACTTAAAATCCCTTTTTCCGTAAGGAGAGTGTGGGTTCAAGTCCCACCCCGGGCACCAGCCAAATGGATTAGGAGATAGAGCGGTCCGAAACTGCCCTCACGCTCTACGGTGAGGTTAAGTGAATCAGACAAGTGCGAGGAAAGAACGACCTGCTCGTGCGATTCCCTTGAGAATTCTTAACCCATCCTCTTGTGAACCCGTATCAAACTGCATCCCCGAGTGATCGACCGCATTGCTTACCATCGCAACGGATGCTACTGAGACTTGCCGCGCGGTGCCGAATGCAAAAAGTGACGCCGCTTGCATCTCGACCGCAAGTACGCCCTCCCTGGACCACTCTTCTAGTTGAGCTTTGCTCTCTCGGTACGGGGCATCTGTCGTCCAAACCTTCCCCGAACGGGTCGCCCATCCCGTGGTGATCAACTCTCGTTCGAGAACCGAAACTACCTGCGAATTGCACACGACCTCTTTGCTTGGCGGCAGATAGTGGTAGGACGTTCCCTCGTCCCGGATCGCGCTGGTTGCCACCACAAGACATGGCAACGGCAATTCCGGAGATACGCGCCCGGCGGATGTCAAACCAATGATGAGTTTCGCTCCTGCGGCGTGGAGTTGCTCAGCAATAAGTACCGCGTAGGGTCCGCCAATCGTCCGCGCGATTATTCCGCACGTTATACCTTCGAGATCCATCGCGAACATTGCAGTATGAAAACAGGCCCATGCCGCGAAGGGCTTGGCCACACCTTCTCGAACCAGCCAGTCTGTCAAATCACCATCGAATTCTAGGATGCATACCGCAGGAACATTTCCGGTGGAGATTTGTCGCCTCCGGCGTACATCGTTTATTAAGTCCTGAGCCGTGAACGCCGACGGATGATCGAGCGGATGGTCCAAGATCGGCAGATTCGAATCGTTAGTCATGCCCTGTATCCATCGCACTCCTTATTCTTGCTGAACAGAAGACTCACTCCACGATGAAACAGCAGTAGAGAAATTGCTGTGTGGTCCCGATCGGTGTGTGGTGCCGTTCCATCATGCTTTCGATGAGACGAAACCGTGGACCAAACTCTGCCTGTAACGAGTTCACGTCGTATCGGACAGTGGTTAGACCGCTGCACTTTACTGGTCCTTCTGGGCCGAAGGTGCCGATAATGATATGGCCCCCGTGCTTGACCGTCTTAGCAACTTGACCCACGTATGCGAGACGCTGTTCCGGCTCTGTCAGAAAGTGGAATACGGCACGATCATGCCAAACGTCGTAAGCATGCGTAGGCAATTCGGCAGTCGTCACATCGGCAACGAGCCAAACGGCTTTCGACGATACGGAACTCATTCGTTTCTTGGAGTGCTCGATAGCCGTTCGGGAGATGTCCAAAACCGTGACGTTGAGGTACCCTTTGTCAATCAGATCGTCGACGAGAGTGGATTCGCCGCCGCCCACATCGATAATAGACGCAGAACGATCACCCGCGACGCGTTCGATCAAGGCTAGCGATGTTTCGAGATGGGGGCGAAACCAACTCACCTCAGTCGGCGCTTTTGAGCCGTAGACGCGTTCCCAATGGGATTGCGTATCCATTTCGTTACCACAGTGTAGCGCCCGATCTGAACGGGATGACGCGGCTCGCTTAAGGGCTTGGGATTCAAGCTATTGTTATCACGGGGTTTGGCTGGATTGCGCTGAGCGCTTCGGGGTACATCGAAAGAATGTCGCAAGAAACCTGTCACAAACCAGCTGCGAACGACGTTGTAGAGGTGTGGATGCATCGCGCGAAGCAGTCGTCGAGATGAATTCCGATCAGGGACTGTTGGATATCGAGACGATCTTTCAGGCCGAGTATCAGAAAGTAGCCCGCGTGATTGCACGCGTTCTACGTGATCCCGCGCGCGCTGAAGAGCTCGCGGTCGAGGTCTTCTTGAAATGGTCTCGGAATCCCAAAGCGCATGGAGAAAACTCTTCGGCCTGGCTATACCGGGTTGCAGTACGGGCTGGGCTCGATGAGTTGCGCCGCGAAACCCGACGCACTCGACTCGGACAACTGCTGCCGTTCGTCGGGCACTCGGCAACCCCTGAGGAAGTTCGGGCTTCGCGAGAGGACCAGGAAAGGGTTCGTGCGGTGTTAGCTGCGATCCAACCCCGGCAGGCTGAGTTGCTGATTCTTCGCAGCCAGGGCCTCAGCTATGACGAACTAGCTTCGGGGCTCGATTTGAAACCAGCATCCATTGGAACTTTTCTCAATCGTGCGGAACAAACGTTCCGAAAGGAGTACATCAAGCGATATGGACAACAATAGAAATGGGGATCAGTGGGTTGAGGACCGTCTGGCTACCCTCCGTCCAGACAGCGAATGGCAACCCGATACATGTCGCGGCCTTGCTGAGTTTCGGGAGAAACGCGAAAAAGTAAGGAAGCGCAATCGGACATGGGGTTGGCTGGCTGTTGGTGTTGTAGTCGCTTCGCTTCCGCTTATGGCGTTCCCCCCGACGCGGGCGTTCGCTCAACGCTGTGTTTCCGCGTGCGTCAGTCAGTCAAGCTGGGTGCGTGATCTATTCGTGGGAAGTTCCGTTCCCAGCGTCGTTTATGTGAAGCCCGACGCGCGCAGGATGGCCCCTGATTTTGTCTTGGACGATGCTTCGGGCAAGCCCGTAAAGCTTTCAGATTTTCGGGGCAAGGTGGTGCTACTGAACTTCTGGGCCACATGGTGCGCTCCCTGCGGGATCGAAATTCCGTGGTTCATCGAGTTCCAGAACACTCACCAGAGTCTCGGTTTTACGATGCTGGGCGTCTCGCTCGACGAGGATGGCTGGGACGCGGTCCGGCCTTACATCGATAAGCGCAAGATCAACTACCGGGTTATGGTCGGCAACGACGACGTGGCTCAATTGTACGGAGCAGCCTCGCTGCCGACTACGTTCATTATCGACAAGTCCGGTCGCATTGCCGCAACCCATGTAGGTCTCTGCAGCAAGGCTGAATACGAAGCCGACGTTAAAGCTGTGCTCAACGAACAATAAGAGAGGTATAAAACTATGAAAATACTTCGAATCGGTTGCGTAGCTATGGTTCTGTCGATTCCTGCTTTCACGAGCGGCGGGAATAGCCTGCCTTCACGAGTGGAAGGGCACCGGTCAGGAATGATGGCAAGAGTTGTTTCCGCCGACGGAACGAGTCGAACGGTAAGACTTGAGGGCTGGGGCTGTACGGAGAGTATGTGTTCAAGAGTCTTTATCAGGAGCAAGCGTGAAAACGGAGTGCCGCTGCGAACATGGTTCGATTCGATTGCTTCGATCAAAGACGCGACCGCAGCCGATGCCCTGTTTGTGATGAAGGACGGCACAGAACGTCGGCTGGCCTTCGTCTCAGATTTCCGCGTGTTCTACGTATCCAATCGAATCGGCCTCACAGAAAAACTAGATCTGGCCAAAATCCGATCGCTTGAATTCCTCGATCCAGGAAAATGAGGGTCGCTGCGATTTTAGCAGACATGGTTGCGCGAATGATACTCCTCGCGTTGGTTACGGCCCTGATGTCCCCGGCGCAGTGGTTGAACCTTCGGACACCAGGCATCCCGAGGTTAGTGGACGGCAATCCAGACATGACCGCGCCTACGCCCAAGACCTTCGACGGCAAACCGGACCTGTCCGGAATATGGAGATCCGATCCAACCGAGGGTGTGAACTACATTCAGAATGTCGCCAGAGATGTGCCACCAGATGCGGTCAAACCCTGGGCCAAGGCGCTGTATGAACGCCGCATTGAAAACTTGCAAAGAGATGAACCCTGGGCGCGCTGCCAACCGGCAGGACTGCCGTTGCTCGACACGGCTGGATTCACGTATCGAATCGTTCAGTCTCCCGGATTGCTTGTCATTCTGTATGAGGAAACGACAAGCGTACCGCGCCAGATCTTCATGGACAGTCGCGAGTTGCCCAGAGACCCCAATCCCACGTGGCTTGGGTACTCAGTAGGCAAATGGGAAGGAGACACGCTGGTAGTAGACACAAGCGGTTTCAACGATAAGACCTGGCTCGACGCAAATGGACACCCCCATTCGGAATCCCTACGATTGACGGAGCGTTTTCGCCGTGTGGACTTCGGCCACCTCGAACTCCAAATCACAATCGACGATCCTGAAGCGTTTACAAAACCGTTCACTGTCGTAAAGCACCCTAAACTCCGAGCGGACTACGAAATGCTCGAATACTTTTGCAACGAAAACGAGAGAGACTCCCGCCACATGGTGGGCAAATGAGAGTCCCGAAAGGTGCGTTAAGTATGTGCTTGAGAACTTCAAGACTGCAAAGTCTATTCTTCGTAGTTTGCTTATGCGCGGTTTCCTTGCGCGCCGCTGGGTTTCCTGACCCAATAGTAGACAACAAGAGTCTGCTGGGCAATCTCTTAAAAGGGGACCAGACAGCCGTACTTGCAGGCGGCTGCTTTTGGTGTGTGGAAGCCGTCTTCCGACAGATTGCTGGCGTGGACAACGTAGTTTCCGGGTACTCCGGCGGTGACGCAGCTTCCGCGCACTATGACATGGTGGGCACGGGGAAGACAGGCCATGTCGAGACCGTCAAAATCACGTACAACCCTCGCAAGATCTCATATGGTCAGATCCTTAAAGTATTTTTCGACGTAGCCCACGATCCTACGCAAATTGACCGGCAGGGGCCTGATATCGGTCCGCAGTACCGATCCATGATCTTCTAATCAGACCCAGAACAAAAAGGTTTGCCGAAGCGTATATCACGCAGTTGAATCAAGCGAAAGTCTTCCATGCGTCCATTGCGACCCAGGTAGTGGAACTAAAAGCGTTCTATCCCGCCGAAGAGCACCACTAGAGCTACTGCACCCGCAATCCAAAGGATCGGTACGTGGTTGAGGTGGCAAATCCGAAAGTGGACAAGGCGAAAAAACAGCTTCCGGAACTAGTAAAGAAGAAGTGAACAAGTAAACACTTCCTCCGGTCAGTGTTATTCACATCGAACGATCTTCGCCAGTGCTGGTGTTAGAGAGGGCCAAGTTTCTGAAGTGCTTTGGCGATCACTTCTCGGTTCTTCCGGCGAGGCCTACTCCTTCCCGCGCGTAGGTTGATCTCTATTTCAGCGTGACAACTTGGACTACGCTTGGATACGGCGATCTTACTGTTCCGGCTTCTTTTCGACTTCTGACGTCACTAGAAGCCATCACGGGCTCCATCGCAACGGCAGTTTTCATTTCACTGCTTTGGCTTGTGATCCAGGAATCCACTGTGCCGCCGACGGACGCTTACTTGGATCGACATCAATTCACATTCACTAGAGGCGGCGACATCAATCCTTATGCAGGCAAGCGGGACGCGCAAGTCCCTAAACCTAAGTGACCCGTATATGAGCCGACCAAACGCATTCTCAGGTCAGCTCGAAAATCTAGTGGGCGTAGTCGCCAACGCTCGGGTAGATCGGAGCTCGGAGGGCAGTTTCGAACCGCTCTATCTCCTAACCCGGCACCAGCCAAATCCGTTGTGCCCTGTTCGGGAGTCGATAAGGACGTAGTCAGGTTGGATTTGGCGAACATTGGCGTCAAAATGTATTCCGAGCGGAGGAATCTAGTCTCTTCTCGCCCGGACCGGGATGCCAGATGAAATCGATAACTTCCAGATATGGGAGAAATTGTGCGTCGCAGGCTCATATGCCCTTGGCGGGCGGCGGGGTTGAGCTGGTTCTAAAGGGCGCGAAGGTGGACTTCGCGCCCCAGAGTTCGATCGGACTAGAACTGAAAGCGCGCGACGAATGTGCCGGAGCGCTGATTGCTAGTGCCAGCCGTCGGATTGACTACGCCGAAGCCGCTGCTTAACAGGCCTTTATTCGGCCCACTGGTGAACGGGACCGGTGCGCTGGCGAAGTTCGTGTTAATAACAATCGGAGTGGTAAGCGAAGAATACAGCATCCGGTTGAAGACATTCGTGAACTCGACACGCAGGTTCAAATTCACACGCTCCTTGATCCGAAAGTTGCGGCCGAAGTTGGCGCTTTCCTGAGGCGTGCGGAAGCCGCGGAAGGAGCGAATCGAGCTTTCGTTGGCCGCGAACTGCCCGTCGGGAACGTTGGTCCACGCCTTCGGATTCAAGACTTGCGTCTTGGTCGGGTCAAAGCAGTGGCAGTTGATATTGAGCGGGTCGGTGTGGTGGTTGCCATCGTAATCGGTCCAATCCACTGACCAGGGGCTCATCCCGGGGATGAGCTGCGCGGGCCCCGGGCCGTAGCCCAGGAAATTGGTAATCGGCACGGCGCCCGCACTGGTAGGCAGGCCCACCAGTCGCGCGCTTTGGTAGCTGAGAGTCCAGCCCGTACTCCAGCCGGACAAAGCATAGGCAACAACCTTGTTCCTAAGAACAGGGAGATCGGAGTGAATGCGGGTAGGCACCTCGTATTGAGTGGTGAGGCGGAACGCGTGCGGAAGGTCGTTAGCGCTAATGTTCTTGCCCAGGCCCCGGTTGAAAGGGTCAGGTGTGGTCAGCTGATCCAGATTCTTCGAAAAAGTGTAATTCGCATTGAGAAGGAAACCATGGCTGTAGCGCTTCGTAACGCTCGTCTGGAGCGCGTCGTACCAGGTTTTTCCAATAGGAGCGCCCACGGAAGGCAGAAGGCCCGAGTATTGGGGGTACGCCAAAAGCGCTTGGCGAACGGTCTGATTGCTGGGGAAGTTGGCATAGGGCAGGAACCCGATGCCCCGAGCCGCCAGCGTGGCCTTCTGTGCGGTGCTAAGGCTCGAGATGGGCGTGGTGAGCAAGTCCGATTCGGCCTTGCTGGAGAAGTCGTTAAATCCAAGATTCCGCAAAGTCTGTTGATTCAGAGCATTATTGGGAGCCAGGGGATTTGTAGCGCTGTTCGCCTCCCACCAAACACCACGATTGCCAACATAGGCGGCGTCTACCACCAGATTGCGGCCGAATTCGCGCTGCAGGTCGACGTTGTATTGAAGCAGGCGCGCCGGGTGGCCCGCGTTTGGATCGAGGTAGGTGGGTGCGGCCACGACGGTTCCGACGCCCTGACCGGCAGCGGGGTTGAACGTAGGCCACACCGCATTGACGCCGGCCGGGATGCCGTTCTGCAGAAGTCCGACAATCTGCCCGAACGCCGGGGTACCGGAGGCCGCATTGTTCGAGTAACTGCCAGTCTGGTTCGAGGTGGCGTTGTAAACCACGCCGACACCGCCGCGAATGACGGTCTTGCTGTCGATTTGGTATGCCACGCCCAGCCGCGGTCCGATGGCGTAGGGATAAGGATGGGCAAAGTTGCAGTTGCAGGTTGACTCATACGCCTTTCCGCCGAGCCGTCCTGACGCCGCTGGATTCGCGACCGTGGGCGAGAACGAAGCCACCCGGCCATACTGCTCGCTCTGGTAGGTTCCGTAGTCCCAGCGCAGGCCGTAATCCAGAGTTAATTTACGGGTTACCTTCCAGGTGTCCTGGAGATAAAGGGCAGTCTGAAATTTCGCCGTCTCGGCCGCGATGGGAGCGTTCACGGAAGCTCCTTGTACGGTGGTGCCGAGCGCCCCGGGGAATGGACTCAGGCCGCCCAACAGGAATGAAGCGAGACCGAATCCGGCAAAAGATCCGTTGGACAGGGTTACTCCCGAAAGCGAGGTTTGGTTGGTCCAAGCAGGACCTGTCCCGTAGATGCCGGCGGAGTTGCTGAAATCGTAATTGGGAAATTTCTCCTGCCGGATTTCGAAACCGGCCTTGTATGTATGCGCACCGCGCACGTACGTGGCGGAGGTATTGAAAGAGGGACGCCGCTCGAAGAAATGCTGGTCAAACGATCCGCCGAGTGTACTCATGCCACCCTCGGCCGTATTCGTTGAGACGTTGCTATTGATGATGGGGAAGGTGCGTGCGGCTGTTTGTCCAGGTATGCCCAGTTGTGCTTGGGCGTCGTAGGGAAAGTTCTGGCTTTGCAGCAAGAAATCCGAGTCGTTCCAACCCAAGGTATAGTGCATCAGGAGCGTTGGTGTCACGGTGTGGTCCAGGTTGACGCGCACGGTCCTGGCGGCATTTGCAGAAATGGCCGATCCCGTAATGTTATCCGGCAGGTCGTCGGCCGCGGTGATGGTCCGGGGCGTACCGGTGTTGGTCCGCTGCAGGTAGATCGACAAGTGCAACTTCGAACCCAGAGTTTGATCGAGTTTGAACGATGGGATATTGGACGTTCGGCCCTGGTCAAACCCTGCCAGATAGTTGCTGCCCGCCTGATTGGCATTCGGGCCCTGCGGGTTCGGAACCAGCGCGAGGATCTTGGCGGCGACCGGGTCAAAGCGTGTGGTGGGAATTTTGTTGCCGGGGAATGGGTTGCGGACGGTGGTGCTCCCGACGATCTGGAAATCGGCCGGATCGAAGATCGTGCCGCTGGGGATCGTGCGGTTTAGCGGATCGACGTAGGGGCCGGCCGTCGTTGTCAGTAAGCGATTCTCAGCGGTGATGAGGTTGGAGAAATCGCCGGTTCGGTAAGCGGAAATTGGCACGGTAGCCGGCAAGGTGTTGTTGATGGTGTTCACACGGAACTGTTCGAAGCTCCAAAAGAAGAATGTCTTGTTCGTGCCGTCGTACAGCTTCGGAATCCGAACGGGACCGCCGAAGGTGAATCCGTAGTCATGCTGTTTAACTGGATTGCGGACGTGCTCATTCGGGCTGCCCGGCAATATGGTGTAGGGCGTAGCGGCGTTCAGAACTTCGTTGACGGCGTAGTCATAGAGGCTGCCGTGGAACTGATTGGTACCGCTCTTGGTGACCAGGTTCACCATTGCTCCGCCGGAGGTGCCGAACTCCGCGGCGAAATTGCTGGTCTGGATGGCAATTTCCTGAATCGCGTCGACCGATGGCTGCGTCTCCATGGTCGCCCCGCCCAGGCGCGTGCTGGTGGGGTTCATCGTGGCGCCATCCAGGCGGGTCTGCAGTGTGTTGCTTGGAGTGCCGTTAATTACGGCAAAGACGACTGCGCTGAAAGCGCCGCTGTTGGCGTACTGTACTCCGGCTTGGAGCTTCGAAGCGGAAAATAGATCGCGAACACCATCGTTGGTCGCGCCGACTTGCAGAACCGGCAAGTTGTTAAGCTCCGACAGCGTAGTGTTAGACACCAGTTCGCTGCTTTCGGTCTTCAGTAGGGAAGACTCCGCTGAAACAGTGACCGATTCGGTGTTTTGGCCCACTTGGAGCGCCACATCTTCGCGCATGGTCTGGGCCGCAGCCAAGTGAAATTTGGTGTGGGAGTAGGTCTTAAACCCGGCTACCTTGACGGTGAGATCATAGTCGCCGATCGGCAGCTGCGACACGGTGAAGTTGCCCGTATCGGAACTGGCCGCCGAATAGACTTGTCCGTTGTCCAGATTCTTGACTGAGACGGGGGCGTTGGCGACCACCGCTCCCGTTGCGTCCGAAATGGTTCCAGTGATCGTGGCCAATGCGGTTTGGCCAAAGCCGATTGAAGCAGACAAAAGAAGTACAGCTATTAGCGAGATTCGCCTCATGGAGTTCCCCTTACAGATAATTAAAAATAATCAAGACAACGACTGACCTTGCCCCTGGTGCGACCCAACGTTAGAGTCCCGTATGCCAAACGGGTAATACAGGTGAGCAAAAAGCGGGGGAAAAAGCGTTCAAGCTTTCACGATCCCACTTTGAACTCTGCCTAACGGCATATCAAGCATCTATGTTCGTCCCACACTGAACGCTTTACTTTGCCATACTTGGCGCTTTAGTCAATCGATTTAATTTGATGTCCGAGATCAGCAGGACTGATGTAGAAGGGGTGCCGGGAGACTAGGCAAGTCAAGGTCACACTTCCATTCGTGCCGAGAACTAGCAAATTCGCTTTTGGTGGGTTGGCCGGGATGATCTTTTGAACCATCTTTAACAATGGTTGCTTGGCTTCGTCGAACGTCAACCCGACCGTGTAGAGACCGAAGCCTACGAAGGAAGCGCGCTAATTCCTAGATGGGTTCCCGTCGTTTATACGCGATGCCATGCCCCTATATCGTGGCCAAAACGAACGCAGGAGCGGCAGACGCCTCTGGCGTTCCGGCGCCTAGAGTCCTGGATCGATAGAAAACCACAATCCCTCGGCCTTTTCGCCCACCAGACTCATTCGGATCATCCTTCTTCCACTGATGACCGATCTCGTGGAAAGCCTGATCGACGCAAGCTTACTAGTGTCCTGAAGTCCCGGCGCTCTATTATTTTCAACTCCAGCTGATGAAACGACATTTTGCGGGAACGGATGAGCTTGAAGCGCGCATGGCAGCTGGGATCGTGCGCTTCACGACGCCAAACATGAACGGTTCAAGGGAAGGCTCTACAGCGAGCGTCAACCGATAAGCTTGCGCACAGCATGCAGTAGATCGGCATAGGCGATCGGTTTTTCCAAAACTACAGCCGCGCCCAGCGCCTTGGCTACTGGCAGGTATTCAGGCATCCCCGAAATAGCAATCATGGGCATACGCGGAAATTCCCGGATAAACTGCCGCATCGTCTCGATGCCCTCTTTTTCCGGCATCACCAAATCTGTGATGAGCAGGGCGACTGGCCGCTGACGCATCTCGGCAATGGCCGCGTTGCCGTCCGAAGCCTGGAATACTTCGTAACCAGCGTTATCGAGTACGGCCACTAGCGCCTGCCTCAGGTTTGAGTTGTCTTCTACCAGGAGAATCGATCTGGGGTTCGGAATGAAATCAGACGGGGAATCCATTAAAGCGAAGCTCTCCAATTCTCTACCTTTCCAGTTTTGCATACGCCGCGAACCGAGGCGCATCACGGCGCCGGTACGCCCAGAACAGGCCTGGACTCACTTCGATCCACGCCGTCTAACGTATCGCGCCAGATATGTCGAAAGATTAATTGCTTATCGGCAATATCCGGAATATCTAGTCCCAATGCGTAAAGATATTATCAAACGAAGCAAAATCCTGATCGTGGACGATCAGGAGGCGAACATTACCCTGCTAACCGGTATCCTCCGGGAGCGCGGTTTTATTGGGCTGCAGAGCCTGACGGATTCCCGGCTTGTTCTGCCGCTATTCCTGGAATTCGAGCCCGATCTCGTCCTGCTGGACCTCCGTATGCCGCATGTGGACGGGCTGTCTCTGCTTAAGCAATTGCGGAGCCGCATTCCGGAAGGCGTGTATCTTCCGTTCCTGATCATCACGGGGGACTTGTCTGAGCAGAGCAAGCAGGCAGCACTCACCCTGGGGGCTAAGGACTTTCTCACCAAACCACTTCGATTGAATGAAGCGGTACTTCGAATCTATAACCTCCTGGAAACCCGGTTTCTTTACCTTGAGCTACAGGAGCAGAACCGTGTACTGGATGAGCTCGTTCGGGAGCGCACTCGGGACCTTCAACTGGCACATGACCAGATCCTTCGCCACCTCGCTTTGGCGGCTGACTATCGAGATGACCTTACCGGTCTGCACGCACAACGGGTTGGAGTGCTTGCAGCGTTACTAGCGCAAACCATCGGGGTCCCGGAGGATGAGGTCAAGTTGATTCGCGGAGCGGCGCCGCTTCACGATCTTGGAAAGATCGGAATTCCAGACCAGATCCTCCTTAAGGCGGGCGAATTGACTCCGGAAGAATACGAGATCGTCAAGACTCACGTTGCCATTGGAGGAAGAATTCTGTCGGGCAGCAGCTTTCCACTTTTGAAGATGGCCGAGCAGATCGCTCGATACCACCACGAGCATTGGGATGGCTCCGGCTACCTTTCGATGAAAGGTGACGCGATCCCACTAGCGGCACGCCTTACGGCCGTCGCAGATACATTCGATGTTCTCACTCACTCCAGGCCTTACAAGCCGGCGAGTCCGCTCGAAGACGTACTTGCAGAAATGACAAAGGAGCGAGGCCGCCAGTTCGATCCCGCAGTGGTGGACGCGCTTTTGAAGCTGGTTTCAGTCCAAGACTTGCTTGGACTGGATCAAGCCCTCTCGGAAGAATACGGCCCGGGTCCGGTGGCGGCTAAGCACGCCGAAGTTGTTGAATCAAAGACTTAAGCTCTGCATCTTCGTACGGTTCTCACGTCCCGCCTGACCGAATCTCGGTCGGAGATCCAGACCGACCCAGTCAAGTACTAAAGCCCGGCAAGATCGGAGCCGATATTTCAGGTGATCTTCGGCGCAAACAATTGCAATTGGAGGACTTTTGCTAAGGACACAGTTTAGTATTCCAAAAAGGTTATTCGCCGGCCTGCTGGTGGCTGGCGCCGCTCTGGCCCAGACTTCCGGCGGCGTCTTTCGAGGCGAAGTTCGGGATGCGTCGAGCGCCATCATTCCTCAAGCGAAGATCTCGATTCGATCTAACGACAACGGAACGGAAGCCATCGCCGAATCGAACGGCGAGGGATTGTATCTCACGCCAACTCTAATTCCGGGCTCGTACGTGCTGACCGCCACCAAGCCCGGTTTCAAGACCGAGATCTTTGGTCCGGTCACCCTCCAGGTGAACAATACAGTGCGTGTCGACTTCGCTCTTGACTTAGGCGCCGTGAGCGACTCGATCCAAGTCCTGGCGACCGCAGTGCAATTAGTTTCTTTGGACAGCTCGGAAGTGTCGCAGGTCATCGGCAGCAAACAGGTATCTGAAATCCCCCTCAACGGCAGGAATTGGCAGCAGCTCATTGCACTGAGCGCAGGGGTGAACCCGGGGGCGCCTGGGGAAACCGGTTCGCCTAATTCTGTGAACGTGAATGGTCAGCGCGCCAAGGCCAACCTATATCTGGTGGATGGGATCTCCACCACATCGTCCGCGCAGGGACGAGGCAATACGTTCAATATTCCTCTCGAAGCGGTTCGTGAGTTCTCGGTCCAATCTGGAGCGTACTCTGCTGAGTTCGGCGACGTAGCCGGCGGCGTCATCAATCTGGAATCCAAATCCGGTACGAATAACTGGCATGGCTCGCTGTTCGAATTCTTCCGCAATGACAAAATGGACGCGGCCAACTTCTTCTCGAATGCCACGGGCCAAGCCAAGAATCCTCTTCGATACAATCAGTTCGGCGGATCGCTGGGTGGTCCAATCCGCCATGACCGGACGTTCCTTTTCGCTGACTACCAGGGCACGATTACCCGCAACTCCACGCCTATGGTGACCAGTCTGCCGCTTGCGGAGCAGCGCCTCGGCGATTTCTCCAATCTTCGAAACGCCAACGGATCCTTGATCCCGATGTATGACCCTTTCGGACCATCCCTGGCGCGTCAGCAGTTTCCCGGCAACGTGATTCCGATCGAACGCATGGACCCCGCCGCGTTAGCCATTAGCGCCTTGCTGCCGCAGCCCAATCAGTTCGATGCCGCTGGTCATGTCCTTCCCTTCAACAACTTTGCGGTGACCCGCGCGAGCACTTCCGGCGTTCACTCTTTCGACATTCGAATCGATCACCAATTCTCACCGCAGAACACAGTCTTTGTGCGCCATTCATTCCAGAACACGGACGCTGTCTCACCTTCCATATTCGGCTTGCCTTTGGGAGGTTCGCCAGGGATAACGGGTACAACCGCCGCGCGCAACCAAAGCACCGGAATCGGGTACGTCCACCAGTTCAGTCCCGCTTTAATTAGTGAAATGCGGATCGGTCTGACTCGCCTGGCCAACACGCTGACTCAGGAGGACTATGGCCAGAACCTGTCAGAGCAGTTCGGAATTCCGGGCGTAAATCGAAGTCCCGAGACTTCGGGACTATCCACCCTGAACGTTTCCGGCATGTTCAGCCTGGGAGGAAGCATCCTCACTCCGTTGCGTGTGGCGACTACAGACTGGAACTTCAGCGAGAAGATCACGTGGGCAAGAGGCCGCCATACCGTTCGATTTGGATTCGACGACCAGTATGAGATGGGCAGCACCGGATATCTGGTATTCGGACGCGGCAATTACACGTTTTTGAATCTCACCACCAGCACCGCGGTGGGTCCCCCGGGCGGTAACGCCTATGCGAGCTTCCTCACAGGCGCGCCTTTCCAGGTCTTGCGCGATCAGTTTCCTCCCGGAATGGTCGGCCTCATTTCGCCGCGCTACGGGATGTACATCCAGGACGACGTCAAGCTCACGTCGAAATTGACCGTGAACATTGGCGGGCGCTACGACATCATGCCCTATGCGCGAGAGATGTACGATCGGCTTTCGAACTTCGACCCGGCTACTCGAACGATGCTACTCGCCGGAAAGAATACGCCCCAGCGCCTCCGGAATACGGACTACAAGAACTTCGCCCCCAGAATCGGGTTGGCGTATTCGCCGGGCAACGATAACAAGACGGTGATTCGCGCCGGTTATGGGATTGGCTTTGTAGATCCGGTTGGGAGCGCCAGCGTCCTCAATAGCAACGAGTTCAACATCCCGTTTTATTTCCGCGACAATATCACGCAGTTTCCGTTCACCGCACCGGCATACACCCTTAGCAATCCCCTGCCCAGTCTGGTGGTGCCATCGCCGAGTGCGCCCACGGGCGATCAACGATATCTTGCTCCCACCGATCGCAATCAGTACTCGCAGACCTGGAGCCTCAGCGTGCAAAGGGGTTTGACCAGTACGGCGCTGGTGGAGATCGCGTACGTTGGGACCAGCGGCAACCGGCTGCTGATGACGTCCAACATCAACGCTGCGCCCCCAGGCCCCACTGCTCCCGCGGCACGACGGCCATTCGGGCCGGCGCTCGGCGAGGTCCGGGAACTTACGAATAGCGGTCATTCCATCTATCACGGCCTCCAATCGAAAATCGAGAAGCGGTTCTCGCATGGGCTGTATTTCCTGGGGTCCTATACGTGGTCCAAATCACTGGATAACCAGAGCAATGGTTCCGATGATTCGGCCGCAAGCGGCCAGTATCCGCAGAATCCGACCAATTGGCAACTGGACCGTGGACTGTCGAGCTTTGACAGAACGCACAGATTCGTCGCCAGCGCGGTGTGGGAAATCCCGTTTTCTGGTAGAAGCATGCTTGCGCCTATGAGGAGTGTTCTTGGAGGGTGGCAATTAAGCGGAATATTCGCAGCGCAGACGGGATCGCCTTTCAGCGTTGCGATGCCCTGCGCGACCATCAACGCGGAGGGTAACAACTGTCGCCCCAATCGCATTTCGAGCGGCGACCTGCCGTCGGATCAGCGTTCGATCGCGCGATGGTTCGATGTAAAAGCGTTTGCAATTCCGTCCCCACAGGCTTACGGCAATGCGGGGCGGAATATCCTGCGAGGGCCAGGCAGCACCAACATCGATCTGGCCCTCTCAAAGTCGTTTCACTGGAAAGGTCTGGAAACCCGCAGCCTTCAAATCCGCTCCGAGTTCTTCAACGCTCTGAACCACACGAATCTCGGCCTTCCGATACACAGCATGGACTCACTAGCCGTAGGGACGATCACATCTGCCTCACCCGCGCGCGTCATTCAGCTCGGTGCACGCTTGGAATTCTGAAAACAATGCGACCACCTAATCTTAAGAACATTTGGAAGCAGCCAGCCTCTCCGGTGGTCCGCTATAGCCTTCCATTCATCGCAATCCTTCTGGCCTTCCTCATCCAAGGCGCCCTCTCTGCGGTTCTGCCTAAAGGTCACGATTTTCCATTCGCGTTCCTGTACCTGATCGCGGTTTTTGCGGTGGCCTGGTTTGGCGGCTACGTGCCTGGGGTGATCGCTTGCCTGCTCACGATGGTTGGCATTCCTTTGGCGGCGACGCCCGGTTTCCGCCTGGCCAAGCTCGACCTCAGTCGCCTGGGATTCCTGGTCGGCGTTTCCCTCCTCGTGAGCGCCGTGGCTTACGCGCAAAAGCGCAGGCGAGAGGTCTTGCGCCAAGCCAACGATGAGCTTGACCGGCG
>Ga0068855_100005190_pt1 | contig 15888 bp, 12 predicted proteins | sample KBSCornC52_FD_66592 | JGI IMG/M metagenome (GOLD analysis project Ga0068855, IMG submission 66592) | Corn rhizosphere microbial communities from Kellogg Biological Station, Michigan, USA - KBS Corn C5-2 | ecosystem: Host-associated > Plants > Roots > Rhizosphere > Soil ...
CATGGAATCGACCGTCGAAGTGATGTTGAATTGTGCGTTGTTCGGCCCGGTGCCCCCAACCTGATTCACGCGCTGGAAGTATTTCGACACGTCGATCGACGTGGTCGGGAGCGCCAGTGAACCATTTGCGGTCAGCGTGTCGTCCGTCAGCCGCAGACTCGCGCCAGCCGAGTACCCCGTTGACGCCAGATTGGATGTCATTGAGCTGGTTGTCGTGAGCCAGTACTCGTCGGCGTGGTTGTAGGCGCCGTGCGTTACCAGAATGCCAAAAACGTACCCGCTATTCGGATCGCCGTTATCCGGAGTTTGGAACGAGAGCGAATTGCCGACGCGGGTAAACAGTTTGTAGGGCGCGCCATAGAATACGTAGCTGCGGATGGCGGTGTTGTTTCCTCCAGGCAGATGGTTGTCGAACACGTATGACGTCCTTACCACGTCCCCGACCTTTGCCTTGCCGCCCAGCACGCCCGACGGGTCTGACACGTCCGTAATGTGCCCGGTCACGAACATGGTGATGTAGCTGGCCAGACCAACGCCGACAGGCACCGTGAGCGACTTCCCGGATTCGGCGTCGCTGACGGTTATGCTGGCAGGGCCGACATTGACTCCTGTCAGTGTGCCCGAACCGCTTACCATTGCGGTGGCTTCATCGGACGACAACCACGCTATCTTCGAGGGGGACAGCAGCACGATTCGGTTGCCCGCATCCTTCGCGGTAACCGTCAGATCGACCGTGTGGCCCTTGAATACCGAGACGGACGACGGGCTCACCTCCAGATGATCGACCGTACTGTCCAGGGTGAGCGAGACGCTTGCGGTCTTGCCATCCTGGATGGCGACCGTCGTCGTACCGGACGCCTGCGCGACGGCTGTCGCATTGGCGGCGGGGAATGCCGCAGCCGTGAGCGTAAGATTCGTGGCTGGCAGGTTGTCGAATTGAAGCGTACTCTGGCCGCCCGACGCGGGCCGCGCGACAGTCTGCGTTGCGACGGACTGCGCTCCCTGCAGGAATGTGATCTGCAGGCTGTTGGACGCGGCGGGAATCAAACGGCTCCTTGAAGGCCATTGAATCGAGACAACTGCCCGGCCGCCGGTAGATGAGGCCTGGCCGCCTCCACCGCCGCACGCCTGAATCGGGATTGCCAGCAGAACGGATGCGGCGAGCGAAAGAGAACGTACTCCATGAGCCTTTGCTCGGAAGGCGATGGACGTGATTGCGCGCTTCATTTAATGGTCACCTCCGAGCTGCCCGCGGTCACTACAACCGTGGCCGTGACCTCAACCTGCTTGTCGAAGTCACTGGTGGCGATGACGTGATACGTTCCGCGCGTATTCGGCGCGGTGTATACCCCCGCCGGGGTAACGGTCCCGCCCACGGGCCCCTCGTCGACGCGCCAGAGGACGTTTGTGTCGTAGGTGCCGTGCACAACGGCGACAAACGTCTGCGGCGTGTTAATGGGGACGGTCGCCTGCATCGGCGTCAGGGTCATCGTCACATTCGGGCTAACAGTGACTGCGGTGGGAAGGCTGGGGTGACCGTCTACCGTGACGACGACCATGGCGGTTCCGGCGGAGACGCCCGTCATCTGCCCGTCCGTGATGGTAAGGTGGTCCTGTCCGTCGACGACGGAGGTGAACATGGAGCCCGGCGAGATCGCGACCACGTTGGAGCTCGCGTCCAGAGACGAGAACAGGAGCAGCTTCTGCTGGCCTGCCCTGACGACCTGTCCGGGAGTTATCTGCACGGACTTGATATCGCCGGATGTGGACACGTCGCTGATTCCCGTCCCATCCGCCTTCAGCGATACGCGGGACGCGGCGGTCGCGACCGCGCTCCCGGCGCCATCACTCTCGGCGAAGAACTGAACGAGGAGGTCGAGCGGTCCGACCCGCGCAGGGGCGGGCGACGCGTATGTAGCCTGATAGGCGGCTGGGGCTGCGTTGCGGTTGACAGTCCAGCGGACATCGGTCCCGTCGGCGGCCGCGCCGGTGAGGGTTATCACCGCGGAGAGGGCGGACGAAGGCGCGTTGACGGCCCTGCTGCGCTGCCCCCACTGGACATCGATCTTTGCGGTCGCGGTCTGAACGGCGTTCGACGCGCTACCGTCGCCTCCGCCTCCACCACAGCCGGCAAGGCCAGCCGCTACACAGGCGAAAAGATACAGGGATGTGCGGGCACGCATGGCAGCCCTCCTTTACAGAGGTTATTTACACGCGTGACTGAATTGATCCTCCGCCAGGTTTCCGTCGAGCACGTCCGGTGTGGACAGAGAAAGACCGCGGCCATGTCACCAGTTGGCGACATGGTTGCGGTCCTGTGTGACTTTCGCGGTCGGTTTCCCGAGAGGGTATTGCGTCTCCCGGTCGTTTGTCTATGCTCCCGGCTGGTTCCCGTCATGCGCCCGCCTCCTCCGCGTCCAGCCGCCCCTCTTCGGCCCCAGCTCCGTCCAGCATGAGACCGTCCAACTGGAAGTCGTGAACCCCTGACCGATGCGGCTGCCGCATGAGTTCGAAGGGCCCGCCAGAGAATAACCTTTCGCATGCGGCTGGCGTTCGGGCGACTCAAGTGGCTGCGTCGAACGGTTCTCGCGTCGGCGGGACGATCGATTCAGCCGGGGACGCGTCTCCCCGGCGACTGACTTCCTGCGCGCCCCTGCTGCCATCCCCGCACTTCTGCCGATAATGACCGCATGAAACATTTCGACATGGTCGTTATCGGCAGCGGGCCCGCGGGCCAGCGTGCCGCGATTCAGGCCGCCAAGCTGGGGAAGCGCGTGGTGCTGGTCGAGCGGGCGTCCGTCCCCGGCGGGACCTGCATCCACACCGGCACGATTCCCTCCAAGGCCCTGCGCGAGGCGGTTTATCAGCTAACCGGCTGCGGACTGACCGGAAGGGCCGCCCCGACAGGCCTGACGCTCGAAGAGCTGACCTTCCGCGCCCGCCACGTGATCCGCTCGGAGACCGAGGTGATTCGCGGGCACATGGCCCGCAACGGCGTCGCGGTGCTCTGGGGTTCCGCGCGCCTCGCCGAGCCGCACGTCGTCACCGTCGACACAGGCGACTACCAGGAATCGATCTCCGCGGAGTTCATCGTGCTGGCCGTCGGGACGACCCCTGCCCGTCCGGAGGGCGTCCCCTTCGACGACACGCGAATCGTGGACAGCGACAGCTTCCTCCATCTCGGACGCCTGCCCAAATCCATCATCATCGTCGGAGGCGGCGTGATTGGCACCGAGTACGCCTGCATGCTCGCGGCGCTGGATGTCCGCGTCATCCTCACCGAGGCGCGCGACCGCCTGCTCGAATTCGTCGATTCCGAGATTACCGAATCGCTCCAGTACCAGATGCGCCAGCGCGGAGTCACCTTGCGGCTCGGCGAGCGGGTGACGGAGATCGAGATGCTGCCGGACGGCGAGGTCCAGGCGACCATGCAGAGCGGCAAGCACCTTCGCGCGGAATCGCTGCTCTACTGCATCGGGCGGCAGGGCGCGACGAAAGGGCTGGGGCTCGAGAACGTGGGCCTGGAGGCCGATTCCCGCGGCCGTCTCACCGTAAACGCCAGCTTCCAGACCACCCTCGACCACATCTACGCGGTCGGCGACGTGATCGGCTTCCCTGCCCTCGCCTCGACCTCGATGGAGCAGGGCCGCCTCGCCTCGTGCCACGCGTTCGGCGTCCCGACCACCTCCATTCCCGATCTCTTCCCCTATGGCATCTACGCGATTCCCGAAATCTCGATGGTGGGCAAGACCGAGGAGCAGCTCACGGCGGAGGGCATCCCCTACGAGGCGGGCATTGCGCAGTACCGGGAGATCGCGCGCGGCCAGATACTGGGCGACGAGGCCGGCATGCTCAAGCTCCTCATCCACGAGGAGGACCGCCGAATCCTGGGTGTCCATGCCATCGGGGCGGGCGCGACCGAGCTGATCCACATCGGCCAGTCGGTCATCGCGTTCGGCGGCACCGTGGACTACTTCATCGACAGCGTCTTCAACTACCCGACGCTCGCCGAGTGCTACAAAGTCGCCGCCCTGAACGGCGCCAACAAGCTCCGCTCCCACTGGCAATCCACAAAGAAGAAGCTGCGCGTCGAAAAGGCGGCATGAGCATCTGTCCCTTAGCGCCTCCTCTCCACGTCTGGCAGGACGTCTGGCCGGAGGCCCGCGAGACATGCATTTTACATGCATGGTTGCCCGCATGCCTGCGAGCGGCGTTAACCCTTCTGGCTCAACCGCTCACGCGCCAAGTGGCGCCCACTCGTGATTCGCCGCCGAACGCTGGCACGCGCTGACGAATCGCTGGGCGGCGAGGCCGTCGTCGAAGTTGGGGCGGCCCTTGTCGCCGGTCTGCGCGAATTGGGCTACCGTATCGATGAAATCGTGCAGACAGTGGATGTGGAACTGGGGCCAGCCGACCGTGTTCTTCGTCGCGCCGAGCGCATAGGGCTTCGGGTAGCGCGTCGTGCACTCGATTCGACGCGGCCCGCGCGTCCCTCCGAGCGGCGCTTCCGGAATGGTGGCGTCGTAGACCTCCAGCCAGTTCGGGTCCATCAGGTTGAAGCGCATCCCGCCCCGGCTCCCATGAATCTCGAACCGAAGCTCGTCCTGCACGCCCGTCGCCAGCCGCGAAGCCTCAATCACTCCGATGGCGCCGCCGCGCATCCGCAGCTGCGCCACCGCGATATCATCCACATCCACCCGCTCCATCGCCCCGCTCCGCGCGTTCTTCCGCTCCGGCACGCCGGTGACGAGCTGCGCGCTCACCGATTCGTACTCGTCCTCCAGCAGCCACCGCATCAGGTCGGCGATGTGCGCCCCCAGGTCCATGATCGCGCCGCCACCCGCCCGCGCCATCTGGAGCCGCCACGAGATGGGCCGCGACGGATCGATGTAGCCCGCATGGAGATATGCGCCGCGAAAGTGGTAGACCTGACCGAGGAAACCTTCCCGCACCAGCTCCTTCGCGCGGAGCGTCGCCGGAACATAACGATAATTGAACGTCATCCGCTGCACGGTTGGCACGGTTGTCGCCAGCGTCGCGACCTCCTCCGCCTCCTCCAGCGTGCGGGTCAGCGGCTTGTCGCAATAGACGTGCTTTCCCGCGCGCAGCGCGTCCATCAGGAGATCCCGGTGCGCGTCGTTAGGGGTGCAGCAGTGGATAATCTGGATGTCATCGCGGTCGAGGAGCGCGCGGTAGTCGGTCGTAGCGAATGCGAATCCCGCCTGCTCCACCGCTTTCCGGCCGCTCGCCTCCGTCGCCGTGCAGACTCCGACCAGCTTCGTCCTTGCCGGCAGCGGATCATAAAAGAAGGGCAGCGCGGCGTGCGCGAACGCGTGTACCTTCCCAATAAACCCGTACCCCACGATTCCAACACCCAGCTCAGGTGCCACGCGGTCTCTCCTTCCTCATCGCGGCCCAGTCACGCCGGGGTACTCGCGAGTCTCGACCACGCTGGCGACGAACTCGTTTGCTCGCGCCGGATTCACCTTGAATCGCTTCACCAGGTCGTCGCGGAGCGCGTGGAGGAATCGCGGATCGCGGTCCCATAGCCTGCACCGAATGATGGAGCGCGCCACCGCCTCCATCTCGAACTTCGCCGCGTGGCGCGCGTACTTTTCCGGGAAGTTATCGATGTCGTAATTCTGGATGACGTGCTGCTTCTCGTGCTCCTCGACGATGTCGTACCACTCCGGGTCGCAGTCCTGCGGAATCGTGATCACGTTGCCGGACGTGAGGGCGCGCTCGCCCGGCGGGAACGCGATGTCCTTCGCGAGCCGCAGGAACGCAACGTAGCGGGGGTTGCCATCGATGAGAATCTGCTGCGCCCCGGGGTCGGGCGAAAGCTCTGAATCCCAGAAGCGAAGATATTCAGCCTTCATGACTCTCCCGAAGAGAACGACAAGACTCAGCCATTATAAACAGTATGAACGTAATGGGATCGAGTCCGCATTACGTTCATACTGTTTATCCCGGCTAATTCCGGCCGTTCCCGGCTACGGATAGATGCCGCGCATCGTCGTGGCTTCGGCGACGCGCTGGACGCCCAGCACGTACGCGGCCAGGCGAAGGCTCACGCGCTCGCGATCGGCCACCTCGATTACGCTCTCGTATGCCTCAAGCATCATGTGCTCCATCCGGTTGTTCACCTCGTTCTCCGCCCAGAAGAAGGACTGGAGGTCCTGCACCCACTCGAAGTAGGAGACGACCACGCCGCCCGCGTTCGCGAGAATGTCCGGCACGAGCACGATCCCACGGTCATAGAGAATCTGGTCGGCGGCCGGCGTCGTGGGGCCGTTCGCGCCCTCCACGATGAGCCGCGCCCGCACGCGCTTTGCGTTGGAGCTGGTAATCTGGTTCTCCAGCGCCGCCGGCACCAGGATATCGACGTCCAGCTCCAGCAAATCATCGTTCGACAGCTCCTCGCCGCCGGGGTGGGTGGTCAGTGTCCCGTCACGCCGCGAGCACTCCAGAAGGTCCGGCACGTCGAGCCCCTTCGGGTTGTAGAGGCCGCCCATCGCGTCGGAGACGGCGACCACCTTCGCGCCGAGCTCATGGAAGATTCGCGCGGCCACCGACCCGACGTTCCCGAATCCCTGCACGGCAACCCGCGCTCCCTTCAGATCGAATCCGAGCCGCTTCGCGGCTTCCCGCGCCACGATGACGATTCCGCGTCCGGTCGCGTCGGTCCGTCCCTCGGAGCCGCCGATGGAGACCGGCTTGCCCGTAACAACCGCCGGATAGGTGTGGCCGTGGTGCATCGAGTACGTGTCCATGATCCACGCCATCGTCTGCGCGTTCGTCCCCATGTCCGGCGCGGGCACGTCCGTGTCAGGCCCAATCAGAAGGCTGATCTCGGTGGCATAGCGGCGCGTCAGCCGCTCCAGCTCGCCCTGCGACATCGTGCGCGGGTCGCAGAGCACGCCACCCTTCGCGCCGCCATAGGGCAGGCGGAGCAGCGAGCATTTCCAGGTCATCCACATGGCGAGCGCGCGGACCTCGTCGATGTCGGTGCGCGGGCTGTAGCGGAGGCCGCCCTTGGCCGGGCCGCGGGCGAGGTTATGCTGAACGCGGAACCCGGTGAACACGCGGGTCGCGCCGTTATCCATCTTGACCGGAAAGTGAACCGTGAGCTCTCGCTGAGGGTATTTGAGGACTTCGTGCAGGCCGGGGTCGAGGCCGAGGTGGACGGCTACAATCTCAAGCTGCTGAAGGGCGTTCTGATAGGGGTTGGTGCTCTCTCTCGCCGCCCCATCGCGGCGGGGTCGTTCCAGCAATGCGCTTACACTCATTGATTCCTCCTCGAATCAAAGGTCTGTTCCACACTCACCTATACGTATGGAAGGCCGCCATTGGCCGCACAAATGCGTGATTCGTCAGCTCAATCACCGACGCCGGGGACCTGTTCGATTCGGCGCGGGAACTCTCCTCCCGCGCCGCCCTCTCTCCTCATTATTGTCGGTCATCCGCGCCCACCCAATTACCGGCACCGATACCGGCGCACGGTTCGGCTATTGTGGCAATCGGATGAGGTCGTGAATTGAGCTTCCGACGGAGTCACGAGAGACGCCGGCGGCATGCCCGGAATTCTCCTCGATCTGTGATTACCACCACGACTCCGGACGCCGTAGAACGTGTCCGTTAGGCATTACCACTTCTTCAGGCAGTTGGCTTGCGCTGAAGGATGCTTCCTTGATTACACTAAACGTGTGGCACTTTGCCCTGAGCGCGTGGGAAAACCTGCCAGGAGGAAAGGCGAGGTGTATGTGCTTGGACGTCAGGTGGGTCTTTATGGCCTCAAGCGGCCCCACAAGGTCACTATCCTCCGAGACGAGCACGGCGTAATCATACCTCTCGAGGAACCCGTCCACCAACATTTCCGTGGCGATGTTGACGTCTGTCTTCTTCTCCTGGTGCTTCGAATACACGTGTCCGCATTTTCGGCACTCGTACGGGATGCTCTGGTAATTGCCGTATCGGAACATCGTGCCCGGGTTTAGGTCGTTCGCGTCGATGATGGCGGTCTGACGCTTCTGTTTTGCCTGTGATCCCGAGATCCGAGACGTAAAGTATTTCACGTGTTCGAGCCGCGTTTCACTTGGAATAAGCGTCGTGGCAAACTTGTGGATGTCAAGCCACAAGTATTTGCGCCAGCCCGCCTCTATCATGGCGAAATAGAGATTGAACCCGTCAATGTACACGATTGTGCGCTTTATAGCATCCATCGCGAATCCAACCTCTGGGCGGCGAAAAAACGTGACGAATCCAGAAAACCGCACTCCAAACCGAATAGATCACGTGAGCCTGTGTTATAATTAGTAGTACAGCACCGGCGTTAGTAGCGTCGGGATAGAGGCCCGATCTGCCCAGGCAGATCGGGCCTCTGACTTATTGGCCCTGCCTCTCTGTCCGAAGAAAACACCCGACGCAATGGCGACGGACAAAGACGAGCCTGAATCCAATGCGGCATCCGCGCAGGATCAGGACATGTAATACAGGAAACACGATGCGGTCCACCCGGGCGGACCGCATCGCACACTGTTGCGGATCGAAATGTCTGGATGTCCCGTTTTAGGGGTTGAATGGTCGCGTATTGACCTCGGAGTACAACCTCGTAGCAGTTCTTCTTTGAATTTTTTGGGAAGATATAAATCCTATCCACTTCGATCTGTACACGATGACCTCGATTACCTTCATTTGTCAATAGCTGGACTTGCAAGAAATTGGCTTCGCCCATAAGCTGTATTGCACTGGAACCACGGACTCGGAATCGTTGTGATTCGTCATGGCTTCCCTTTCTGAGCGTAAATCGCTCTCCGCAAGCAGTGTGCGACATCGTATCACGAAGGCAACAAGGAGTCAATTAAAATATCATTTCGCGAAAACATTTATTTCCGCGATCGTGCGGTGGGCCGACCCGCGAGGTTGAAGGTAGCAACAGAACGATCTCCTCAGACAGATCTGATTACCGGCACGGTTACCTGAGCACAACATCGCAATAGCGGCACGTGACGTTCATTGACATCCTGCCGGCGCACAGCTATAATGACTGCGTACGCGGGAGTAGCTCAGTGGTAGAGCATCTGCTTCCCAAGCAGAGGGTCGCGGGTTCGAGTCCCGTCTCCCGCTCAGGACATCGAAAAACCAGCGTCACACACCGTGGAACCTGCCCGGTGAGAGCCCTGTAACGGGGGCTCTCACCGGGCAGGCTTCGTCTGAGGATGTCTCTACTGTAAGGGAAATCATGAATCGTCTCCCGGGTTGCTCGCCGTTTCAGACCGTTGCAGAGCTGAGGTAGCCGTCCACGGCCTCGCAGGCAAACTCCTCACCGCGGCGGCGGGCGTCCAGGGCGCGGAGGAGGGCGCGGGCGGTGTCGAGCGACGTCAGACAGTTGACGCCGACCTCGACCGTCGCGCGGCGGATGTGCGCCGCCTCCACCTCCGTCCGCTTGTCGGTGGAGAGTGTATTGATCATGAGGTTGATCCTGCCACTGTGAATGAGATCGACGAGATTAGGCGATCCCTCGCGAATCTTGAGCACAGGCTCCGCCTCGATCCCATGCTCGTTCAGGAATCGGGCAGTCCCGGCCGTCGCGTGAATCGCGTAGCCGAGATCACGGAACCCGCGAAGAATCTCCAGCGACTCGGCCTTGTCGTGGTCGGCAATCGTTGCGATGAGCGTTCCCTGAATTGGAACGTCCACGCCGCTCGCCACCATCGCCTTGTAGAGCGCGCGGTCGTAGTTCGTGTCGATGCCCATGATCTCGCCGGTGGACTTCATCTCCGGGCCGAGGTTGATGTCCACGCCCGTCAGCTTGGGGAAGCTGAACACCGGCGCTTTCACCGAGATCATCGGAGCGTCCGGGTAGAGGCCGCCGTGATAACCCTGCTCCTTTAGTGTTTTCCCGACCATGATATTGACCGCGACCTGAACCATGGGTATGCCGGTGATCTTCGAGAGATAGGGTACCGTCCGGCTCGCCCGCGGGTTCACCTCCAGCACCTGGGCAACGGCCCCCCGGCCCCCGATGATGGGGGAGTTTGCCCCCGCGCCGTCTCCCTGCTTCGCGGGATCGCCTCCCATAGCGGAGGAGTCGTCGGAGATCACGTACTGGATGTTCATCAGGCCGCGCACCTCGAGCCGGCGCGCGATCTTCGTCGCCGTATCCACGATCTGATCGATGACGTTTTGGCTCAATGACTGCGGCGGGTAGACTGCCATCGAATCGCCGCTGTGCACCCCGGCCCGCTCGATGTGCTCCATGATTCCCGGCAGCAGGCAGTCCGTGCCGTCGCTGATGACGTCGACCTCGACCTCCTTGCCCAGGACGTATTTGTCGACCAGGATGGGCGCCTTCGGCGAAACTTCCACCGCGTATTTCATGTAGTTCAGCAGCTCGTCCTCGGTATAGACAATCTCCATCGCGCGGCCACCGAGCACGTAGGAGGGGCGCACCAGTACCGGATAGCCAATCTCCGCCGCAACGACCAGGGCCGCCTCCACGCTCGTAACGGCCCGCCCCGCGGGTTTCGGAACGCGCAGCTCGGTCAGCACCTTCTCGAATCGATCTCTGTCCTCCGCCAGGTCGATCGATTCACAGCTGGATCCGAAGATGCGGATTCCCGCGTCGTGCAGCGGCCTGGCGAGGTTGATGGCAGTCTGGCCCCCGAACTGGACTATCACGCCCTCCGGCTCCTCGCGGTCCAGCACGTTGAGCACGTCCTCCAGCGTGAGCGGCTCGAAATAGAGCCGGTCCGACGTGTCGAAATCGGTGCTGACAGTCTCCGGGTTGTTGTTGATGATGATCGCCTGGTAGCCCGCTTCGCGCAGCGCCCATACACAGTGGACGCTGCAATAGTCGAACTCGATTCCCTGCCCGATTCGAATCGGCCCGGAGCCTATCACCACGATCTTTTTGTTACTCGCCAAGAGTGCTCGTCCCGCCTTTCCACGACCCGCGAAAATTACCGGAAGAATTCTGGCAAACAGCCCAACTTTCGGTCATATTGTAGACGACCGAGCTATCAGCCGGTCCTGTTCGCGCCTCGTCGCGCGACTCGCGGGCCGAAGCGCCGTCTCGCCGCACGCGTCCTCTCGAAAGGAGCTCGTAAGATGTTTATGCATCGGAAGCGACCTGCCGGTCGCACCAGCGTTCTCGCGCTGTCCACGCTTGCCGCGCTGGGATCGGTGGCGGCACGCCCGGCCGCCGCCCAGTTCGCGGTAACCAACCTCGTCTCCGACCAGCCCGGCGTTGCCATTCTCACGGACCCCGGCCTCATCAACGCCTGGGGAGTCTCGTTCAACGGCGGGTCTCCCTTCTGGGTCTCGTCCAACGGTGTCGGGGTCTCCAATCTCTACCGCGTCAACCCGGTTACCAACGCACCGTCCAAGGTCGGCCTCATCGTAACAATTCCGGGTGACGGCAGCGTGACCGGGCAGGTCGCCAACCCGAACACACCGGCCGGATCGTTCAACGCCGACAACTTCCTCTTTGTGAGCGAGGATGGCACCGTCTCCGGCTGGCGCGGCGCGCTCGGCACAACCGCGGAGAACCTGCAGCTCGCAAATCCTGCCAACAGCTATAAGGGCGTTGCCAGCGGGGTGGTGGGCGGCCACACGTATCTCTATGCCGCCAACTTCGCAACCGGCAACGTCGACGTTCTCAAAGGGGATGCGGGCGCTCCCAGCCTGGCCGGCAATTTCGTCGATCCCACTCTTCCGTCCGGCTTCGCACCCTTCAACGTCCAGCGGCTCGGCACTAAGATATACGTCACGTACGCCCTGGTCGGTCCCACTGGCGACGACGTGGCGGGTCCTGGCAACGGCTTCGTCAGCGCCTTCGATCTCAATGGCAACTTCCTCGGCCGCGTGGGAACCATGGGAGACCTCAATTCGCCCTGGGGTCTCGCCCTCGCGCCGACTTCGTTCGGCCCGATCGCGGGCGACCTCCTCGTCGGCAACTTCGGGGACGGCCGCATCAACATCTTCGATCCCGTCGCCGACACCTTCCTCGGCCAGCTCACGAACCCCGGCGGTTCCCCAGTTACCATCGATGGCCTCTGGGCGCTCACCGTCGGAAATAATGGAAACGGCGGCAGCTCCAACAAGCTCTACTTCTCCGCCGGACCTGGAGGCGAATCTCATGGCCTCTTCGGCCTCGTCCAGGCCGTCCCGGAGCCCGGCACGTACGCCATGCTCGCCGGCCTCCTCCTTCCCGGACTCGCGTTGGCGCGTCGACGGAGATAGCCTGTACATTGCCTGGCGACCCGACACGAACGTTGGGCCGCCAGGCTTGCCCGGCGTTCAAGTTTCGTCATGGTTATGATTCCTCATGCTGGATCACCGCCTCGATCTGCTGAATCAGGCCGGGAAATGACTTTACAACTGTGTCCCACATCACGTCGGAGTCGATTTGAGAACAGTCGTGGACGAGCTCATGACGGAACCGAATCAGGCTATGCCATGGTATATCCGGATGCGCATCCTGAAAGTCGCGGGATACCTTGTATGATGCCTCTCCAACAATCGTGATGCAGTCCTTGATTGCGTGGTAGAGCATGCGGTCCGAGTCGAGGTCTTCTTTGGTCTTGCCGGACGCGAAGGCAAGTGCCTCCTGGGAAGCGTCACGCATGTGCTAAAGGCGAGTCGGATCGTCAACGTACATAGATGCACTCCGATTCGGACACAACTCGGTCCCTAAAGTAGGGGCTCAATTCTCGATAGGTCCGAAGCTCGACCTCACGCCTTAGCATGTCCGTCAACTCCTCGCGCATGCGCCCCTTGTCGAAGTACGTAATCCTTGCCACAGGATCGATTTCGACCAGCATGTCGACGTCGCTGCCCGCGTGGAAGTCGTCGCGCAGCACGGAGCCAAACAATGCCAGCCTGACGATGTGATTCCCGTCGCAGAAAGCGATGATCTCGTCGGCCGGTATTTCTATGCGATGGTTCGATATCGCCAGGTCCTCCCTGTGAGCTCAATCGGCACGCGTTCCAATGGATACTGGAAGCGTTTCATTGGGTCGCGCACTTCCAGGATTGGTACGCTGTGGATGCCGCGAAACCTTGTAGCCGCGCAGATATCGCCTCGCGGTTCCAACCAGGTTCCGAACCCCTCCGCCAAGCATGACTGCGTTGATCACAATAAGGTGCCGCCGCGGAAAGACGGCCGGAACAAGCGATCGGTAAGGCCTGAGCCATGTTGCGGGTCGCTTCGCTCTTTCCCGGCTGAGCTTTATTACCACGGCTATTGGTCTGCCCGAACCTACAGTGCGTATTGCGCTGACGCTATCCCAGTCGAGCCGTCGCATGGGTCTCAGCGGATAAATGTTAACGGTGATCCCATCCGCGTCGGCGGCAAGCGCCGGTTCACCACGCCACGTCTTGCGCCAGGCGAGCATAACGGTACACACGGTCCCAGTACCTATGCCCGCAATCCAGGCCGCCGCCATTCCGGCTGTCAGCTTTCCCGTCTGGAAATCGTGGATGTAAAACTGTGGCAGCGCCACGATTCCAGCAAACCCAATGACCAGGCACAAGAGCAACAAGATCGGCTTGTTCAGCCCCACCCGAATCTCGCTCTTGCCTGCGACCGGGTCTACTATTGTCGCGTCTTCAGGGCACACGTCGCGCTGGTCTCCCAATAGGGTAGCGGCTACTTCTCATCCTCGGTGTCGTAGCAGGAGTAGAAGTAGGGGGTGGCCGCCTCGAACTCGGCAGCGCACGTATCCACCATCTTGTAAGTCGGGACGATGCCGAACGCTTTGCGCAGCTCACGGATGATACGCTCCGGCAACCCCACGAACTCGCCAATCTGACGGTCCGAGAAGCCGAGCCGCTTCGCGTCGCGCAGCAGCTCCGCGCCCGGCGCGTCCGCGTCCAGCGTGTCGGCCAGCGCCGCGACCGTGCGGCCCTCGACCTTCAGCCGCTTCTCCATGAGCACAAGACGCTGAATCTTGTGGAGGAACCAGCGGTCCACGTTCGAGAGCGATTGAATCTCCTCCAGCATGTAGCCCCGCCGGAACGCCTCCGCGATGACGAAGAGCCGCTCGTCGTTGGGCGTGGAAATCTTGTCTTCGAGCTGCACATCCGATAGCGAGGAGATTCCCTTCACCATCAGCCCATATGCACCGATCTCGAGACTGCGAATCGCCTTCATCAGCCCCGGCTCGAACGCGCGGTCGATCGCCATCACCTCGCCCGTCGCCTTCATCTGAGTCGTGATTCGGCGGTCGGCCAGCTTGAACTTGTCGAACGGCCACCGCGGGATTTTGACCACGCAGTAGTCGAGGGCCGGTTCGAAGCAGGCGAGCGTCTTCCGGGTGACCGCGTTCGGGATCTCGTCGAGCCGCAAGCCGATGGCGATCTTGGCCGCAACCCGCGCGATGGGATAGCCGGTCGCCTTCGAGGCCAGCGCCGACGAGCGCGAGACGCGCGGGTTCACCTCGATGACGTAGTACTGGAAGCTGTTCGGGTCGAGCGCGAGCTGGACGTTGCACCCGCCCTCGATTCCGAGTGACCGGATGATGTTGAGGCTGGCGGACCGGAGCATCTGGTACTCCTTGTCCGAGAGCGTCTGCGAAGGCGCGACGACGATGGAGTCGCCCGTGTGGACGCCCATCGGGTCGAAGTTCTCCATGTTGCAGACTGTGATGCAGGTGTTGTTGGAATCCCGCATCACCTCATACTCGATCTCCTTCCACCCGATGAGCGACCGCTCGACCATCACCTGATGGCGGGGCGAGAGCTTGAGGCCGCGCGACCCGATTTCCATCAGCTCTTCGGGGTTGTACGCCACGCCTCCGCCGGTGCCCCCAAGCGTGTAAGCCGGCCGGATGATGAGCGGCCACAAGTCGCCGCGCGCGACCTCGGCCAGCGATGCTTCCGATTCGACGATGTACGATTCCGGGACCGGCTCTCCGATTCGCCGCATGAGCGACCGGAACTCCTCCCGATCCTCCGCCATCCGGATCGACCGAAGCGGAGTTCCGAGCAGCCGGACGCCGTACTTCTCGATGACGCCCGCCTCGGCAAGCGCGGTGGCCAGATTCAGGCCCGTCTGTCCCCCCAGCGTCGCCAGCATCCCGTCGGGCCGCTCTTTCGCGATTACCCGCTCCGCGAATTCGACGTTGAGCGGCTCGATATAGACGTGGTCGGCCGTCTCCAGGTCCGTCATGATTGTCGCCGGATTCGAGTTGATGAGGACCGTCTCGATCCCCTCTTCCCGCAGTGACTGGCACGCCTGCGTCCCGGCGTAATCGAACTCGGCCGCCTGCCCGATGATGATTGGACCGCTGCCAATGACCATGACCTTCTTTATGCTCGTGTCTCTCGGCAATGAATTCCCCCGAAGTGCGATGCGTGATTCGTGATTCGCGATGCGACCTCGTGATGCGTGACTCGTGATGCGTGAACGAAACCGCAATGTTCGTGAATCCGACGAAATGTGCAGGTGATCGCAAGTGTTGCGGCCGATCCACGAATCCAACTGCATCGCTCACGCATCACGATTCACGCGTCACGATTCACGCGTCACGCATCACGTATTCTTCTCCAGCCTGTCGGCCGCGGCTTTGGCGGCCTTGCGGACACCTTCGTCCTTTGCGTTCTTCTCGGCCGCGCGGAGCGCCGGGATCGCGTTCTTGTCCGCCCGGCCGCCCAGCACGTCCGCCGCCGACCGCGCAACGCGCTCGTCCGCGTCCGTCAGGAGCGGCTCCAGGGCGGTGGTGACTGCGGGGACATCCTTGTACTCGTCGTCGAGATAGAAGAGGGTCTTCAACCGGACAGGGCGCTCGTATTTCGGCTTCGCGTACTCCAGCAGGGCGGCCGCGGCACTTGCAGACTTCGATCGGGAGATGGCGCTCAGCGCATCCATCCGAACCGTATCGTGGC
>Ga0068855_100005191_pt1 | contig 15888 bp, 12 predicted proteins | sample KBSCornC52_FD_66592 | JGI IMG/M metagenome (GOLD analysis project Ga0068855, IMG submission 66592) | Corn rhizosphere microbial communities from Kellogg Biological Station, Michigan, USA - KBS Corn C5-2 | ecosystem: Host-associated > Plants > Roots > Rhizosphere > Soil ...
GCCGCGACCTCCGCAGGTGCAATTGCAGGCGCTATGTTTGCGGCTGGCGTGCACATGCAAACGCTTAAGCAGAAGCTGTTGGATACGGATTTAGGTGCGTTCAAGCTTCCAAGTGCCTTTGCTACCGTTCAGAAACTACTGTTCGGGAAACCTCTCCTTTCGCAAGAGCTACTACGAAAGCGAATATCGGATCTCCTAAAGAGCACCGGTAAACAGAACCTCAGCCTGAAACAGTTCGCGAACAACGGCTTTGTCCCGCTCCATATCACTGCAACAGATGTCAGGAACTCGACCCTTCGTATCTGGGGACCTGCCGACGATCATGATTTACTCGATGCCATATTGAGTTCCGCAGCAGTGCCCTTTGTTTTTCGAACGCCGTCCGAAACGGAAGGGTTTATTGCCGACGGCGGTATTTGCGAAAATCTGCCGGCAGTCGCACTGAAGGACTACGTGCAAAGTGACGGACCCATCGTTGCGATTTCATTCGCACCCACACGGTCCGAGAGACAGCCGCCTGCGAGCATCTTTAAATACGGTCTAGCTCTTGCTTCTGCCGCTATCGATCATTCCGTGCGCAGGGCAAAAGAGGGTCTCGCCGAGTCCATTCTGGAATTGGACTTCGATGTAGACACATTCGATTTCGAGAACTCCTGGAAAAAGGGATTCGATCAGTACGATCATCTACGTCGACAAGCCGCGTCTTTCTTCATCCAGTACGCGAAGGACTACAGTCCAGACCCGTTACGGAAATCCATTCGTCAAGCAACTCGCGTCTTCGATGCGAGTGAAAACACGGCAAACCAGTGGGAAAAGGACGTGTCGGACATGATGCGCCAAGTAGGCGCAATGTATGAGGCTCAGCACAAGCCGAAAAAGCTGATTATCTTGAAATCTCAGCTTCTCGTGATCGGCCATTCTCTGAATCCTTCAACGCCGGGCGCCACTGATGAAGTAAGGCATTCAGTCGTGCTTAAGGCGATCAATGGACCTATCTATTGCCACCGGTTTGCCTTGACTCACGCTGCAGATAGAACGTCGCTGTTACATAGCGACATCGAGGCCTGGAATTCGAACGGTAATTCCGTCTCACTGTTCAGGCTCCCGATGATCGATGGAGGTTGCGATCCCGCCGCGGGGAAGTCGCTATTACTCTCTTTCCATCCGGTGCTCACCAGCGAAAATGGCCCCTTTACTGTGAGAATCTTGGATGGAATTCGGGCCTTCTTTAAGCCCATGGAAGAGTCAGGCGAAGATGAGGTCTACATAGCAGCGAAGACTTTCGAGGTCAGAGAGGCGGAGATCGTCATTCACTATCCGAAGGATCGCATTCAGCTGCGGTCCTCAGGAATGCTGGTTCGTGAAAATTCTGAGGAGGCGAACACAGCCGGAGCGTCTCGAATGACGGATGCGGAATTGCGATCGTCAGCCGACACTAGACCCAAGGGATATGGGACCCTCGGCTGGAAATGCGGCGCTCTTTCGTTAGGCGACAAACTTCACGTTAAGTTATCGCGATAAGTCTAACCGACGGAAAGCTAAAGTATTTGCATCGGATGCCGATCCAGGGGCATACTTCGCCGTCCTTGCAAGGAGGGTCTTATGTACCAGTCCGATATAGGTGGTGTCGAGCTGTAAGCGACGCCTCTAAAGGGGCGGGTTCTTGAAGGAAATACGGCTCGCCTCTTTAGCAATCATTGGCCACTCGGTGTTCCGAACCGACAAGCCTGGCCAAGCATCCTCTACCCCTTCCGAATCTGCTACTCAGCCTAAGCAAATGCCGGGCTCACGTCAGTAGCGACAGTCCAGCTACTTTCCGATGCAAAAGCTGCTGAAAATACGCCCCAATAATTCGTCGCTCGAAAACTCACCGGTAATTTCGCCCAAGTGTTGCTGGGCTTGACGCAACTCTTCGGCGACTAGTTCGCCTGCGTGACGTTCGGTCAGCAATTTTTCGGCGGTAAGCAGGTGGCTCCCTGCACGCGCGAGCGCATCGAGATGACGACGGCGCGCGGACAACGTGCCGCCTTCTTCAGAGTGATATCCCATGCAGTCCTTTAGATGTGTCCGCAGGAGATCCATCCCTGTACGAGTACTCACGGAAACGTAGATGCGCGGCTGAGCACCTTCCTCCACACGCGACGGCAGCTGAGAGAGATCTATCTTGTTGAGAATCAGTGTGACCGGAACGGACTGTGGAAGCATTGCAAGCTCGTTGTCGAATGCTGTTTCATCGAGCGGTTGCGTGCTGTCGATGACGTAGAGAATACGGTCGGCGCTGGTCATAGCGTCGCGAGCTCGACGAATGCCCTCTCGCTCCACGATATCTTCGCTATCACGAAGTCCCGCCGTATCGATCACATGCAGCGGCATGCCATCGATATGAATACGTTCTTTGAGTACGTCGCGTGTCGTGCCGGCAATCGGAGTGACGATGGCAGCGTCGTAGCCGGCAAGTGCGTTGAGGAGACTGGATTTACCCGCGTTCGGTTTGCCTGCGATCACGACCGTCATGCCGTCGCGCAGTAATGCGCCTTGCCGGGCGGCATCAGTGATCTCATCCAATTGCGCACGGACTCGAACGAAGCGATCGCGCAATTCTCGATCGGCCAGGAAATCGATTTCCTCTTCGGGAAAATCGATTGCCGCTTCCACGTACATACGTGTTGCAATCAAGGCTTCTACCAGCGCACGGATGCGAGCGGAAAACTCGCCTTGCAATGAACGGACGGCGGCGCGCGCAGCTTGCGCGCTTGCGCTGTCGATCAAATCGGCGATGGCTTCTGCTTCGACCAAATCGATCTTGTCGTTGAGAAACGCGCGCCGGCTGAATTCGCCGGGTTCGGCAAGTCTCGCGCCGAGCTCGAGTGTGCGCGCAACCAGTAAATCAAGTGCTATTGGACTGCCATGTGCGTGCAGCTCGAGCACGTCTTCGCCGGTGAATGAGTGCGGTGCCGGGAAATAAAGGGCGATACCACTGTCGATGGCACTGCCGTCGCGAGCGCGAAATGTGCGCATAGTCGCGAGTCGCACCGAGGGCAATTCACCCACCACGGCGCGGGCGATATTTACTGCCTTCGATCCCGAGACACGCACGATGCCGATACCGCCGCGGCCGGCGGCGGTGGCTATAGCAACGATCGTGTCTTGTTCGCTCACATCGATCGTATTCTTTCAGGCGTGCTACGCGGTCGCTTTCTTGTTATCTGCGGAGACGACTTGGTTGATCCGCCACTGTTGCGCGATTTGCAGCGTGGTATTCGTGATCCAGTAGAGCACGAGGCCCGACGGAAACCACGCCATCATGACCGTCATGACAATGGGCATAAAGGACATGATCTTGGCTTGCATGGGATCGGCCGCGGGCGGATTGAGTTTGAACTGCGCAAACATCGCAACGCCCATGATGGCCGGCAAGACGAAATAGGGATCGCGCGATGACAAGTCCGTGATCCAGCCCATGAAGGGCGCTTGCCGCATTTCCACACTCTCCAACAGCACCCAATAGAAGCCCATGAAGAAGGGAACCTGGATCAGAATGGGCAGACAACCTGCCAGCGGATTGATCTTTTCGCGCTTGTAGAGCTCCATCATCGCGCGTCCCAGTTGTTCGCGATCGTCTTTGTAGCGCTCTTGAATGGATTTGATGCGAGGCGAGAGATTACGCATCTTCGCCATCGAACGGCCGCTGGTCGCCGTGAGTTGATAGAACGCGAGCTTGATCAGGAACGTCACGATGATAATGGACAAGCCCCAATTGCCGACGAAGCCGTGCACTTTCTGCAGCAGCCAAAAGAGCGGCTCGGCAATGATGGTGAGTTTGCCGTAATCGGCCGTCCGTTCGAGTTGTGGACCCGCTGCCGAGAGCTGGTTCTGCAGCTTCGGCCCGACGAACACTCGTTCGTGAAACGTACCGGTAGCGCCCGCCGGCACTTCGATCACGGGACCGCGATAGCTCAGTGTGAAGTCATTGTTTGGATCGACCTTGAGCTGGTAGTCGTAACTAGCATCGCTGACCGGAATCGCCGCGACCACGAAGTGATGCTGCATGGCCGCCATCCAACCGCCGCTTACCGCTGCATCGAAATGTCGGTCGTCCTCGTCTTCGACATTGAGTTTGCGGACGGCTTTGCCGTTATAGATCGCGGGCCCTCGGTACGCGTACGTCTCCACGTTGAACATGGAGCGCTTGACCTGTTCCCATTTGCGAACGATCTGCACATAGGACGCTGCTTTCCAATCCGATCCCGAAGCGTTTTGCACTTCGTAGGTAATGTCGATGGCGTAGCTGCCGCGCTTGAAGGTGTATGTTTTTACGACGGTCACACCGCCCGAGGACCACGTCAGTCTGACGGGAAGCGTGTCTTGTCCAGGCTTGAGTTCATAGCTCGTTTGCTCGGCGGTAAAGATTGCCTGATGTGTCGGTGCTGCTAGGTCATCGGCGGCGCGTAAACCCGATCGTGCGATAAAGAGTTTATCGGCCGAAGTATCGAACAACCGCACTGGAATGGTGGGAGCATCTTTATGTTCGGGATAGCGCAGCAAGGCAGCGCCGTCGAGTTCACCACCGCGTGAGCTGATGCTCATATCGAGGACGTCCGTCACTACACGGACCGCAGAGGCGGCAGGTGCCGGTGCTTCAGCCGTGACTGCAGGCGGTGCCTGCGTCGGCTTCGCCGAATCAGTGGGAAGCGCTGGTAGCTCGGATGAGGGCGCGGCAGAAGGCGCGTGCGTCTGCGTCACTGCAGCTGGCGCAGGAGCGTAGTCGCGCTGCCAAGTTAGATAGTTGAAGTACACGAGCAGGCACAAGAGTGCCCACAAGATGATCCGCTGATTATCCATGCAAGGACCAAGGTTTCGAGGTGGATGGGCGTTCGCGAGGCACGGGGTCGTAGCCCCCTTCATGCCACGGGTGACACCGCAGAATACGTGATGTTGCGAGGCGCAGGCCGGTGATCGCTCCATGTCGCTCGATCGCCTCGCGAGCGTAGCAAGAGCAGCTAGGATAAAAACGGCACTGTGCTCCCAGCCAAGGGCTAAGCGCGTAGCGGTATATGGAAATGAGGGCGATCAGGACTTTGCGCATGTCGTGATCACCGTGCGCCAGTGGCGTGCGAGGCTTTGAGTCAACGTTGCATTGGGCGCTTCGCGCGCGCCATTGCGCGCACTCACAACCACATCAACTGCAGGGAGTTCGAACTGATGCAGTCTGAAGGACTCTCGCACGACTCGCTTCACCCGATTGCGATTGGTTGCGGCGCCGATCGAGCGCACCGAGACCGATAAACCCAGGCGAGGATGGCCGCAATCGTTGGGAAGACTCAAGACGAGAAAATGCGTGTCACTCGAACGACGGCCTCGTCGATACACGGCATCGAATTGTGATTGATGGTGCAGTCGCTTGAGCGTCGTGAACGAATGCACCCGCGCAGGAATAGACAGCTGAGTGAGCAGTGCGCGTGCGTCAGACCGTAAGGCGCTTGCGGCCTTTGGCGCGACGTCGGGCGAGCACTTGGCGTCCGCTGCGGGTCGCCATACGAGCACGAAAGCCATGCGTGCGTTTGCGATGCAGGTTACTCGGTTGATACGTGCGCTTCATGTTGGTTTCTGCCTAGGAGCGCGGCACAAAACAACAGGTTGAGCCGCCAAAAATGAGGGCGGAAGGGTACGCATCGAGCCTGCGAGTGTCAAGCGAATGCAGCGTCGGCACCGTAGCCCTCTGACCGATTTTTCCCTGTGGATAACTCGCGCGATGTCGGTATAGACTGCGCTCCCTTTCGCGTTGATCTCCCAACACCATTTCCTTACAAAGAGGACGAGCCGTGCAAGGGTCGCTGTGGAACCGTTGTCTCAGGCAACTTGAATCCGAAATGCCGGAGCAGCAGTTCAACACGTGGATTCGACCGCTGCAGGCTGTCGAAGACGGTACCGTGCTGAGGTTGCTCGCGCCCAATCGCTTTGTCGTCGATTGGGTAAACCAAAACGTGGTCAATCGCATTAGCGAGTTGGTGGACGCCGTGGGAAGCGAGCCCAGTCCTGCAGTAGTGCTCGAGGTGGGCACGAAGCGAGCCCCTGCAGCAAACGGCACCGTCGCCCGCGATGCACAGCCACGAGCTGTTCAAAGCACGACCCGCGACGTTGCAAGCATTCTTGCGCTCGGCAGCCGTTTGAACGGTGATTTCACCTTCGCGAACTTCGTCGAAGGTAAGAGCAACCAGCTTGCCAAAGCAGCCGCTGTACAAGTTGCAGAAAATCCGGGTCGCGCCTACAACCCGCTGCTCATCTACGGCGGGGTCGGTCTTGGTAAGACTCACCTAATGCATGCCGTCGGAAACGTCATGCGCACTCGGGATCCGAATTCCAAAGTTGCGTATGTGCATTCCGAGCGGTTCGTGGGCGACATGGTGAAAGCTTTGCAGCACAACTCGATCAACGAGTTCAAAACGGCTTATCGCTCGCTCGACGCGCTGTTGATCGATGACATTCAATTCTTCGCCGGCAAGGATCGATCGCAAGAAGAATTTTTTCATACCTTCAATGCGCTCTTCGAGGGACAGCAGCAAATCATCTTGACGTGCGATCGCTACCCCAAAGAAGTGGATGGTCTCGAAGAGCGTTTGAAGTCGCGGTTCGGTTGGGGACTCACCGTCGCCATCGAGCCCCCTGAACTCGAAACCTGCGTTGCGATTTTGATGAGCAAAGCGGCTGCGACCAAGGTGGAGCTGCCGGAAGAGGTGGCTTTCTTCGTAGCTAAGCGCATTCGTTCCAACGTGCGTGAGCTCGAGGGCGCGTTACGCCGCGTCGTAGCCAATTCGCAATTCACCGGTAGACCGATCACGTTGGATTTCACGAAAGAAGCCCTTCGCGATCTGTTAGCGTTGCAGGATCGCCTTGTTACGATAGACAACATTCAAAAAACCGTTGCGGAGTACTACAAGATTCGCGTCGCGGATTTGCTTTCGAAACGCCGCAGCCGTTCGATCACACGCCCGCGACAGATGGCGATGGCCTTGGCGAAAGAGCTCACCAATCACAGCCTGCCGGAAATCGGTGATGCGTTTGGGGGGCGAGACCACACGACAGTGTTGCATGCATGTCGAGTGATCAAGGATCTCCGCAATAGCGAGACCCGCAGCCGAGAGGACTACTCGAACTTGTTGAGAACTCTGACGGGATGACGTTGGAAAGCTGTGGATAAGTTCCGCATAACATTTAGCGAATCTTTATCCACAACTGCCGCACAGGATGACGACATGGTTTCAGGTACTTTGCTCGGGTAGTTATTTCGAAGATAAGTCTCTGAAATTGCAGCTGAATAGTAGGTTATCCACTGCAAAGTGCGGTACTAACAGTATCTACAGTAAATCTTAAATATCAATTCTTTTTAAATCGTAGACAGGTATTGAGATGAAGCTAAGCGCGGAACGAGAGGCTCTACTGGCCCCCTTGCAAGCCGTTGTCGGAGTGGTGGAACGCCGTCAAACCATGCCCGTTCTTGCGAACGTTCTATTGGCGAACAAGAACGGCCAGCTCACCGTGACTGCAACGGATCTTGAAGTGGAATTGGTCGCGAGCAGTTCGGTTACGTTGCAAGAGGCTGGAGAGATCACAGTACCGGCGCGAAAGCTGCTCGATATCTTGAGAGCGCTCCCTGAGAAATCGACGGTAACGTGGTCCACGGAAGGCGAACGAATGGTGGTGCGATCAGGTAAGAGTCGCTTCACGCTCGCGACGTTGGCCGCATCAGATTTCCCGACGCTGGAAGACATTCAAGCTCAGCGCCGAATTCACTTGCGGCAAGCGGATTTACGCGCGCTACTCGATAAGACGCACTTTTCCATGGCGCAGCAAGACGTGCGCTATTACCTCAATGGGATGTTGCTCGAAACTGAAGGTAACGTGCTGCGAACTGTCGCGACTGACGGCCATCGGCTCGCGTTAGCGCAACTTACGCTGGAAACCGGTGGAAGTGCGGCTCAGCAAGTCATTTTGCCGCGCAAGGGCGTCCTCGAATTGCAGAGAATTCTCGGCGGGGAAGGTGAAGTGGAAGTCGCGATCGGCGCTAATCACGTTCGTGCCCAAATCGGCGATATTCGGTTCACGTCCAAGCTAATTGATGGTCGTTTTCCGGAATACGGCCGCGTTATACCGCCGCAACCCCCCCGATTGGTCAAAGCGGACAAATCCACGCTCAAAGCTGCGCTTCAACGTGCGGCCATTTTGTCAAATGAGAAATATCGAGGCATTCGTCTCGTCGTCAAAGCCAACACGCTAATGCTGCAGGCCCACAATCCTGAGCAGGAAGAGGCGGAAGAAGAGCTTGGAGTGGCCTATGAGGGCGAGGAAATGGAAATAGGCTTCAACGTCAACTATCTCCTGGATGCGCTAGGTGCAGTCGATGAAAACGAGGTCGAACTCGGATTCACGGACGGCAATAGCAGTTGTTTGGTGAGAGGTGTGGGCGTGGACAGCACAAAATATGTTGTCATGCCGATGCGCCTCTGACCTTGGGTGACGAATGGCGCTCGAGCGCCTCGAAGTTCATGACTTTCGGTGCATAGGCGAGGCCCACCTCGAACCTGATTCCCGCGCAACTCTCATCTGCGGCGAGAATGGCTCGGGTAAAACTAGTCTGCTCGAAGCTATTTATGTGCTCGGTGCGGGACGGTCCTTTCGAGCTCCCCGACTAGATCAGCTCGTTCGCAACGGCACCGAATCGTTTACTTCGGTAGGTCACGTCACGGCGGACTTACAGCGGTTCGTGCTCGGCCTAAAAGCAGGCAAGAGCACTCACGAGGCGAGATTGAATGGCTCCGCGGTCAGAACGCTTTCCGAACTGGCGAGTGCTTTCCCCGTTCAGGTTATTGAGCCTGGCCTACACAAGTTGCTGGAGGAAGGCCCGTCGCGAAGACGTCGTCTGCTGGACTGGGGTGTGTTCCACGTGGAACACACGTTTAGAACGGCATGGGCGCGTTATCAGCGAGCACTGAAACAGCGAAGCGCAGCCTTAAAGCAGGGTCAATCGGAAAGTAGCACTCGGCTGTGGGATGCTGAGCTTTGTGCATCTGGAGAAGTCATTGCGCAATTCCGAGAAAAATATGTTGGAGAGCTGGGGACGTTCTTCCAGCAATTAAGCGATGAGCTTTTGGAGCTTCCGGCAGAAATCCAACATGCAAAAGGATGGCGTACCGGACTAAGCCTGGAGCAAGCGCTCGATGAAGCCTGGCCGCGCGATAGGGTGTTGAAGGTGACCTCGGTTGGACCGCACCGTGCCGACGTCGCGATCAAGTTGAATGGAGTGCTCGCAAAAGACCGAGTCTCACGCGGGCAGCAGAAGCTTTTAGCGGCTGCACTCATCCTTGCCCAACAAAGACATCGTGTTTCGATGGGAGCCGCTCCAGCGTGTCTTCTGGTTGATGATCCGGCTGCAGAACTCGATGTGGACAACTTGGGGAAACTCATGGGGGCCATCGCCAAAACGAGCCTGCAGCTCATTGCGACAGGGCTGAGTGATTCTGCACTAGGGCAGTTCGAACTCGGCCGAGTGTTCCACGTGAAACAGGGAGTGGTGACGCGAATGCTATAATTCGCGTCCTCTTTCGGACGGCATTACATGACAAATTCTGAAACCGGACTCGACGTCTACGATTCCAGCAAAATCAAGGTACTTAAAGGTCTGGAAGCCGTGCGCAAGCGGCCAGGCATGTATATCGGTGACACCGATGACGGTACCGGCTTGCACCACATGGTCTTTGAGGTAGTCGACAACTCAATCGACGAAGCTCTAGCGGGTTATTGCTCAGAAATTGTGGTCACTATCCACGCGGACCAGTCGGTGACCGTTTCGGATAACGGCCGTGGAATTCCTGTGGATATCCATCCGGAAGAGGGTCGGTCAGCCGCAGAAGTCATCATGACCATTCTCCACGCCGGCGGTAAGTTCGACGACTCGTCCTACAAAGTTTCCGGTGGACTTCACGGCGTAGGCGTCTCCGTAGTGAATGCACTTTCTGAAGAGCTTCTGCTCACCATCTATCGCGATGGACATGTTCACCAACAGGAATATCGACTCGGAGAACCTCAAGCACCGCTCGCAGTCACCGGCACGACCGACAAGCTCGGCACGGTTATCCGCTTCAAACCCAGCGCAACCATTTTCAGCAACATCGAATTTCATTACGACGTGCTGGCGAAACGCCTACGAGAATTGTCATTCCTGAATTCCGGGGTTCGCATCGAGCTCGTCGACGAACGCGACGAGAAACGCGAAGTCTTCCAGTATGAAGGCGGCATTCGGGAATTCGTGCGGTACTTGAATCGCGCGAAAACGCCTGTGCACGAGATGATTTTCTGGTTCCGAACTCAACAAGACGCCACGACTATCGAGCTCGCTCTGCAGTGGAATGACTCCTATCAGGAGTCGATGTACTGCTACACCAACAACATTCCGCAAAAGGACGGCGGTACACATTTGGCCGGCTTCCGCAGCGCGCTCACACGCACACTCAATAACTACATCGAACGCGAGTTTTCTGCGAAGGACAAATTGGCGACGACGGGCGATGACGCTCGCGAAGGGCTTACCGCCATCTTGTCCGTGAAGATGCACGATCCCAAGTTCTCGTCACAGACCAAGGACAAGCTGGTGTCGTCGGAGATCAAGGGAATTGTCGAATCAGCCGTGGCCGAGAAACTCGATGAGTTTCTGCTCGAGAATCCCCAGCAGGCAAAATCCATTGCCGCGAAAGTCGTCGACGCTGCACGGGCACGCGAAGCTGCTCGTAAGGCACGCGAGATGACGCGACGCAAAGGTGCACTCGATATCGCCGGCCTTCCCGGCAAGCTCGCCGATTGCCAAGAACGAGATCCGGCCCTCTCGGAAATGTTTTTGGTCGAGGGTGACTCGGCCGGTGGCTCGGCTAAGCAGGGCAGGGACCGACGCACGCAGGCCATCTTGCCGCTCAAGGGCAAGATCCTGAACGTGGAGAAAGCGCGCTTCGACAAGATGTTGTCGTCGCAAGAAGTCGGAACTCTCATCACCGCGTTGGGTTGCGGCATAGGTGCAGACGACTTCGATGTCGGCAAACTGCGCTATCACCGCATCATCATCATGACCGATGCTGATGTCGACGGATCCCACATTCGCACGCTGTTACTCACATTTTTCTATCGTCAAATGCCACAATTGGTGGAACGTGGTCACATTTATATAGCTCAACCACCACTCTATAAGGTCAAACGCGGTAAGGCCGAAACCTATGTCAAGGACGATGCGGAGCTGAACGCGTTGCTGCTGAAGGCCGCAGTGGACGGAGCAGAGTTCCGCTCAAGTCCCGAAGACGCGCCGCTGACGGCATCTGCGTTGGAGTCTTTGGCCAAATCATGGATGGAGGTGAGTGCCATCATCCGCCGGTCATCGCGTCGCTACGACCAACGTGTTTTGGAACAGCTCGTCTATGCGCCTGAAGTAACCCTCGCGAGCCACGATGACTTTGCGTGGTTGTCGAGTTGGGGCCAACAACTCGAAAGCCAGCTCAATGCGGACGATACGGTACGACGCTATCGCGTGCGCGTTGTTGCGGCGGTCGACGGGAGTCCGCCGAGACTACTGGTGGCACGCACGGAACATGCTTCGACGACAGAAAAGCACATTCATCGCGAGTTCTTTCAATCCGCCGAATATCGACGTATCGCCGAGTTGGGTAAGACGCTGACAGGGTTGATCAAGCCCGGCGCATACGTCGTCAAAGGCAACGACCGCCAAGACGTGCGCAGCTTCAAAGAAGTCATGAACTGGTTGCTCGACCAGGCTCGCAAAGGTCAATCGATCCAGCGATACAAAGGTCTCGGCGAGATGAATCCGGAACAGCTCTGGGACACCACCATCAATCCGCAAACCCGGCGGTTGATTCAAGTCAAGATCGAGGACGCCCAAGCAGCGAACGATATCTTTGCGACTCTCATGGGCGACCAAGTCGAACCGAGACGCGAATTCATCGAGAAGAACGCATTGGCGGTTGCGAACCTAGATATCTAACCGCCAATGCCGCGTGCAATACGCCGTAGGTGATTTGCGCCTACGGTCGTGGTGCTCGTGCCCTTATGAAGATGCCGTAGGCGCTAGGGGAGCGATTCGGTATCAAAGGCGCTAGCGTTTTCTCACTTTCTGCAAAGAAGTCGCGCATTGCTTGACCGACCAATGGATGATTTTCCATGTGGCGCCACCAGGCAGCGAGCTTAGGATTGTTGCTGAACGGTCGCTGCGGGTCGAAGGCTGTGACGCCGAGATTCTCCGTCGTTGCGACGTACAACATGTTCTGGAAGGGAAGAATGCTGAACGCGAGTACGCAATCAGCCAGCGAGAGCGCATTGCCGTAAGCCCAGGGTCCCGAACCCATCACTTCTGAAGAATGGCCAGGCGCTCCGCCATTCGAGGCATGGTTTCTTCCGCCGGCGGCGGTACGAGGGACAAGTCGATTCCCTTGATCTTCGCCACCAAAAGAACTCGGGCGACGAAGGGGGATACAGCCATTCCGTAGAGTTGCATCGTTATCGCCTCAACTATTGAAAACGGTATAAAGATTCCCCCACCGCCAGCGTAGCAAAGTAACCCACGCGAACAAAACGGCGCCAAATGTGAATGTAAATTGCCCGGAGCAATCACATGATACGGTTGAAGCGAGTTTACGAACCCACTGACAAGAGCGACGGTGTCCGCCTATTGGTCGAGCGGCTCTGGCCGCGCGGTATTTCCAAGCAGAGTGCACACGTCGATCTATGGCTCAAAGACATCGCACCTAGCGCAGCGCTACGCACCTGGTATGGCCACGAAGTGAACAAGTGGCCCGAGTTCAAGCGGCGCTATCGAGCCGAGCTTCAGAGCAATCCCGCTGTCGGTGAATTGCGGCAGTTACTTCGCGACAAGAAGTCCGTCACGTTCGTATACGCAGCAAAAGACGAAGAGCACAACAGTGCGCGGGTGCTCAAAAGTTTCATGGAGAAGAAGCCCAGGGCGTGATGCACACGTTGCTTGTGTTTACCGGCACCCGGCCTCGTGCTGATGCAGTTACCCGGAGGAATTCGCTTGTATCCGTAACACAGATTGGACTCGCTAAAGGACGTGTTTCCGTGGATGAATTGGACCGGATCATGAGACGCGCTATCTCATCGTGCTTCGAACCGACCCCCAGCGGTCATAAGAAGGCTTCCCGTAAGACCTATTCCACCCCCACCATCATCGTCGGCGACCGTGGACCGGTCATCGCGCCCGAACGCGATTACCCGGACACGTATCAATTCGACAGCATGAGCAGCGGGTTTTTCTAACTTCACTACAATGCAGCGGACACTGCGAGACGCTGCAATATGACACTGAAGCCTGGCCGATATCGCCATTTCAAGGGCAACGAGTACGAAGTACTTCACGTTGCCAAACATTCGGAAACGAACGAAGACATGGTGGTGTACCGCGCGCTGTATGGCGAACGCGGCGTGTGGGTTCGGCCCCTATCCATGTTCACTGCAGAAATCGAACTCGATGGACATCGAGTGCGTCGATTCGAATATATCGGCGGCGACTAGCCGAGAACGCTACTCGCCGAACAACGCATACATATCCATTTGCCGCTCATCGCCGATGACCTGCTCGAAACTCAATCCGAGCGTGGCAAGAATCGGCTCGGCAACGGGCTTCACTTGCTTGAGCACGTAGTGCTCGCGATCGAGCGGATGTTGGATGTTGTCGATGGGCTCTGCACCCGCCGTGGTCATCACATAGCTAATCAATCGACCCACTTCTTGTGTCGATTTGCGTGCAGCTGCAACGTGCGGCGGTGTCGTCGCCGTGTAGCCATCGGCGCCTTTGCGCAAATTCTTACGATAGACGAGTGCGTCATCCAGCTTACCGCTGCGCACTTGTTTCACGATGTCGGACAAATATGCATCGATGGGCTGTTCCGTGAACAAGCGCTGATAAAGTTCACGCTGCACCTGCTTTGCCAACGCAGTCCAATCGCGCCGCACGACTTCCATACCCGTAAATTCTGCAGTTTCCTTGCCGTAACGCAGCCCTGCATAGCGCTTGCTTGCGCCGCGCGTGCTGTGACGCGCCGGGGACAGAAATAGCTTCCTGTAAAGCTTTTCGAACTTGAGCTCGAGTTTGCTCGGCACGCACCAGCGTGACTGAATGAAGCTCGCGAGATCGGCGTTGAGTTTTGCAGCCAACTGCGCGCCACGCTCGTGAGCTGCATCGGCTTCGGTGCTGCCGGAAAGCACGAACAAGCTGTCTGTGTCACCGTACAAAACTTTGAATCCTGCTTCCTCGAACCAGCGCTTCGACCACAGCAACATCTCTCGACCCGTGCCGGTGATGGAATTGGCCAACGCCGGGTTATAGAACCGGCAAGCCGGCGTCCCCAATACGCCATAGAACGAGTTCATCAGGATCTTGATGGCGTTCGAAGCGACATCGTCGCCGGCGCGCTTCGCCGTTTCTCGCCGTGGAAAAAGGTCATCGAGCATGCGCGGCAGAATTGCCGGCTCGCGTCGAAATGCGCCGCCGGGCGTGCGAATCAAGTCGTCCGTCGCCGCAGGACTTGCGACATAGGACAACGGATCGATGTTGAACGTACGCATCACACTTGGATACAGACTCTTGAAATCGAATACCCAGACATTGCGATGCAGGCCGATGACAGGTTCGAGCACATGACCGCCTTGTTGTGCTGCATGCACCCTTGCATCGTCCGATCGCACGGTGGGCGCGACGATGCCTTTGCGTTCGAGCGCGCTGAGATAGAGAAAATCGAAAGACGCGATGCTGGCAGCCACGCGGTCAGGAGTCATACCTGCAAGCTGGCTGCGCGCGAAGGCCAGCTCGATGAGCTGCAGCTTTTCGACGATTTGATACGCCAGGCGCGCATCGGTACGGGCGTACAACGCAAATGCGGCTAAGTCGTGGCGATAGTTATGTGCGATTTCCCCAATGCGATCGTGCACATCGCCGGCAACTGCCTTGCCTTCCCCCAACACTTCGCGTGCCACGGCATCGAGTGAGTAGTCGTCCATGCGCACGAACGCACCTCGCAGAAGATCGATGCCGTCGAGTGCGAGCCGTCCTGGAATGGACGCTTGCCCGCTGCCGAAATAGCCTTCCGCCTTGCGGATGCGAATAGCGCCTTCATCGCGTCCGAGTTGAAACGGGTGTCCAAGCCGGCTCGCAATACGCTCCAGTACGGTGAAATCGAAATCGATCGTGTTCCACCCCGTGATGACATCGGGATCGTATTCGCGCACTCGCGTACAGAAAGCCTCGAGCGCATCGAATTCGGTCGCGCAGCACACGGCTTTCTCCGGCATTGCGCGGCCACTGCCATCCACGATCAACACTTCGTCGAGTCCAGGGGCAAACATCGAGATGGCCAGCAACCGCTCACTCTTCGCATCCGTTTCGATGTCGAACGACAGCACGCGAGGAGCGACAGTGACGGCTGCTGGAGTGAGGATGGGATTGGTGAAGAGTAATGAGGGCTGTTGGGGGTTGGGTTTTGGATGTTGGACAGAAAAATGAGATGTCACTTCCGGGCGCTGTCCAATACCCAAAGCCCAATACCCAATGCCCTCCCCCTCAATCTCACACCCGCCCTTGATCCCACGCTCAATGAGATAGCGCACAGCAAAGCGAACATCGGCTTCGAACGTGTCGATACCTGCGGCGTGTAGTCGATCGCGAATGGCAGGCACATCGCCTGGAACGACGGTTTCGATTTTGCAAACCGGTTCCCCTGCGAAACTACGCTTCGCGACACATTGAGGTACCGGCGCTCCGAGAGTGCGAGCTGCATCAGCGTCGCGTTCGCGGATATAGAAGTGAGGCCGTTGCCGATCGTC
>Ga0068855_100005194_pt1 | contig 15884 bp, 11 predicted proteins | sample KBSCornC52_FD_66592 | JGI IMG/M metagenome (GOLD analysis project Ga0068855, IMG submission 66592) | Corn rhizosphere microbial communities from Kellogg Biological Station, Michigan, USA - KBS Corn C5-2 | ecosystem: Host-associated > Plants > Roots > Rhizosphere > Soil ...
GGCAGGATCGGCCATGGCTCCGCTGTAGATAGTTTTGATATCAAATGTCGCGGGCCGGGCAATGGGCGAGTTGGCTGGAATCGGGCTTCCGCGGCCGCCGGCACCAAACCCCGCTGCCGTACCACCGCTGAACAGCCCGATGTACGAGAACTTGTCGAGATTGGACATCGTGACCGACGCGGTCATGAACCCTCCCATGGAAAGGCCGGCCATGGCGCGATGGTCCTTGTCAGGAAGCGTACGGAAGTTGCTGTCGACCCAGGGAATCAGATCGTTGATCATGAGCTTGCCGTAGACTCCGCCACCTGCTGCCATTCCAGGGAAGCCGCCTCCGCGAGGGGCGCCTGCCCTACCTGGAGCCCCACCAGGACCAGCACCAGGACCTGCACCAGGACCGGCGGGACGAGCACCGGGCGCGCCAGCCGGCGGCCCAACCGCACTGGTCTCCATGACGACGATCATCGGTTTTACTTTGCCCTCGGCCAGCAGATTGTCGAGGATCAAATTCGTGCGGCCCATTTCAGTCCAGACGCGCTCGTCCTCGCCTCCGCCGTGCTGCAGATAGAAGACCGGGTAGCGGGCAGAGCCCTTCTCATAACCGGGCGGCGTGTAGATGAAGATGTGCCGCCAGGAGTTGGTGGTCTTTGCGAAGTAGTTTTTGATGATCACATTTCCGTGCGGAACGTCTTTGAGGTCATAGAACGTGACGCCCGGTTCGGGCACTTCAAACCCGTTACACATGTGTCCGTAGCCAATAAATGCGTTGGTTCCGGGATCCAGAACAACCGCGCCATCCACGACCATCCAATAATTGTGATAGCCGGGTGCCTGGGGCGCACTTGTGTAGGTCCATACCCCGTTTTCTCCCTTCGTCATGTCAAAAGGGACGTTGGCGATGGAGACCTGAACTTTCTGCGCGTCCGGGGCTTTGAACTGGAAGGTGACGCGCGAGTCCTCTTCGATGCGCGGGTAAGCGACACCGGGGAAGTTATAGGGCGAAGGATGCGCGGGCACCGGGGCCGCGGAGTCCGAGCGCAGAGGTGCAGGCACCAACTGCTGCCTCGCGCCTGCAGAGGAAGCGCCTGATGCTTGCTTCGATTTCGCGAAGCAGGGGCTGCCCACCAGTGTGGCGGTTATGACGGTACAGAGAAACATTCGCTTCATACGCTGATCTCTCCTGGAACCGGAATTGACGCTTGTTCGCGACGGTCCAACATTCTATCCGAGAAAATTTGCGCGGGTAAGCGGGCGTGTTCTTCCACGTAGAGGGGGATTAGTGGCCTGCAGGTGCTGAGAACGAGAGACGCTGATTGAAACTTGAAAGGGAAGCCCGGCGTCTCTTGAGTATTCCTACGCCGTGAGGCTATTATCTTTAGTTCTACGGAGATAGTGCGTTCTATTCGTGCTTCTAAGCCGACAGGGCGATCTCACGCGATTCGACTGGACTCCAGAATTTCTATGAAATACACACTGCTTACAGCTCTCGTGCTTCTTGCGTCCACAGGCAATGCTCTGGCGCTGGACGGCCAGATTGGGATTCACGATCCATCCACGGTTGTGGTCGACAACGGAAAGTACTACACCTATGGGACCGGCGGTGGTGCTCTGGTATCAGACGACGGCTGGACGTGGCGTCGGGGCACGACGCCTCCTCGCACCGGGCTGGCGCCGGACGTGATCCATCTCGGCGGCCGTTATTACATGTACGTCGCCACTGGTTTTGTTCAGCCCAAGGCCGAGATTCGTGTGCTCTGGAGCAAGTCCCTTGACCCGGCATCGCCCGACTACAAATGGACCCAGGGTGGAATCGTGGCGAACTCGGACGGCGTGGAAGACAGCAACGCGATTGATCCGGGTGTTTTTCACGACCCGACCACCGGACGGCTGTGGCTGGTGTATGGCTCGTACTTCGGATATATCCGGCTGGTAGAGCTCAATCCGAAGACCGGCGAGCGTCTTAATCCGAAGGTGCCTCCGATTAATCTTGCGATCAACTGCGAAGCCTCGGACATGATCTACCACGATGGCTGGTATTACCTGCTGGCCACTCATGGCAGCTGCTGCCAGGGGACAAATTCGGGTTACAACATCCGCATGGGGCGCTCGCGCAAGGTCACGGGCCCATTTCTCGATGCGGAAGGCGTTGACATGATTGAAGGCGGGGGCAAGCTGTTGATTGGCTCCGAGGGACGCTTCGTCGGTCCAGGGCATTTCGGCCTGCTGGATCTGGGCGATGGTGTGCAGAAGTTTTCCATGCACTGGGAGGCGGATCTGGATCGGGGCGGCGCCAGCGTGCTGGACATCCGTCCGCTGCTGTGGAAGGACGGCTGGCCTATTGCCGGCGAGAATGCGAAAGAAGGCACCTACGAATTGCAGTCTCTCCGCACGGGAACAGCGCTGGAGATGGCAGTCGAAGGCGTGCAGGTGGGTGGCGCCCCGGTTCGGCGGCCTCGCCCTGCCGGCGCTCCCCGAAACGGCCCCGGCGGCGCGCCTGGTGGTCCCGGTGCGAATGGTCAGGCTCCGGGCGGTCCTCGGCCTAATGGCGGGGGAGCACCCGGCGGAGCACGTCCGGCGGGTGGCCCTGGCGGTCCCGGTGGTCCGGGAGGTCCTGGTGGCGGCGGGGGAATGTTTGCTGGGAACGGCGGAGTGATTCCATCGCAGGATGCCGCTCAGGTGTCTTCAAAGTGGCCTGCAGGGAATGTCGACACCCGCATGGCCGGGTATATGACCCAGGCGCAGCAGAAGTGGCAGATTACTCCAGTGCCTGACGCCGGCGGCTATCCGGGATCTCCGTACTTCAAGATCACCGTCGCCGGTACCGGCCGCACGCTAGCTGCTACTGCGGATGCCGAGCTGGTGGTGCTGCCTTCCTTTACGGGCTCGCCGGAGCAGCTTTGGCGGCTGGACGAACTTGCTGACGGCTCCTGGCGGATTATGCCGAAGTCGGATTCGAACTCTAAGGAGCCCCTGGCGCTCTCGGCAGTCGGCAGCAGCTTCGCGACTTTGTCGAAGTTCGATCCCAAGAGCGACGAGCAACACTGGCTGCTCAAGACGCCATAACCGGTGAAATCGACCCGTATCGCATGACAGCGGAAAACCCGCGACAGGACCTGCTCATGAATCTGTTTCGTAAATGCCTTATCCCAGTTCTCGCTACGGCGGTGAACTTCGCGCCCGCTGTTCTTTCTGGATCTGCTCAGGCGGAGAACCTTGGGCCGACACTGACTGCTCCAACAACTTCAAGCTCGGTTACAGGAGCGGACGGGTTCATCCACCGTTGGATCATTCTCGATCCAATCGGCGTCAATGGACTCACCCAGGACGCAGTACAGGCGATGGTGAAAAAGGATTACTTTCCCGATCAATTCACCGTGATCCCCAAGGACCACGACAAGGTGACGGTCAATGGAAAGGAGCTCACGTGGCACGCTGTGGATACCAGCAAGTACAACGTGAACCTCTATCATCTTGCATACGCACTCCATGAGCCGACCTCCAATGTCCTGTTCTGGGCCGTGACGATCGTGAACGCCCCGGAGGAGATGCACGATGTTCGCCTTGCCATCGGGTCCAATGCAGCCTCGGTTTGGTGGGTGAACGGCGAAGAGGTGATCGGGATTTATGGCGACCGGCAGACGGTGATCGACGACGGCGTTTCCAAGCGGATCACGCTGAAGAAAGGACCCAACGTGATTCGGACCGCGGTGGTGAACGGCGGCGGCGCCACCGACTTTTGCGCGCGCTTTCTGGATGAGCACGACAAGCCGATCAAAGGCTTGACCATCGCGTTGAGCGAGCACCCCAGCAGCGGCATGGCCACTCATCGACCGGCAGCCAAGAAGGCCGGCGAGTAGAGGCCAGGCTTCACGGCGATTGGGGCTTTGTAGCAGCCCCCGCAAGCACCGACGTCGCCTCTAACGGAACAGCCGCGGGGCGACGTCGTTCAGGTCACGCCTCCAGGTGAGCCACTCATGCGCCGTGCCCGGCGATGAGAAGAACACATATTTCACGCCAGCCTTCTCCAGCATCGCGCGGAAAGACCCGATCGCCGCGGGGAAGGGATTCGGTTCCTGCGTTCCCATGCCCAACCAAAGCAGCTTCACGCGCTGATTGAAGGCAGCTCCATCCTTGAAGACGCCGTTGTAGGCGCTCGCCGCATCCAGCGGATCGGTGCTGAGGCCGTTCATGGTTCCGCTGAATCCGGCCATGTAGGCGAAGGTGTCGAGGTGATCGGTAGCCACATGCAAAGCCTCATTGGCTCCCATGGAGAGTCCGGCCATGGCTCTGTGATCGCGATCCGGGATGGTGCGGAAACCTGAGTCGATCATGGGGATCACATCCTGCGTGATCACGTCGCCGAAGACCTTCATGTCGGCGTTAGCCGCGGGTGGAGCGAATGCGCCGGCCGGTCGTGATGCGTAGCCATTGTCCATGACGATGATCATGGGGACAGCCTTCTTTTCGGCGATCAGGTTATCCAGGATCAGGTTGGCGTGCCCCTGGAAGGTCCACCCGGTCTCATCCTCGCCCGATCCGTGCTGCAGATACAGCACCGGATATCGCGCTGCGGGATTGGAGTCGTAATCCGGTGGCGTGTAGATGAAGCAGCGCCGCCACTGACCGGTAAACTTCGATCGATAGATGCGGATGCGGACGTCGCCGTGCGGTACATCTTGGGTGAGGTAGTAATCGGGGCCGTCCTCCGGCACCTCGATCCCGCTGGCGTCCTTGCCGGTTCCGAAGTACGCGTGGCTTCCCGGATCGTTCATGCGGACTCCATCCGCATCGAGCGCGTAGTAATGGAAGCCCTCGACCAGCGGCGGAGTGGTAACCGTCCAGTTGCCGTCCTTACCTCGAGTCATGGGATACTTCTTTCCGCTGATGTCTACATCCACGGAATGTGCAGTCGGGGCGGTGAGCTGGAAGGCGACACTGCGGTCCGAAAGCACACGCGGATATTGCGCGCCCATTACATTCGTGGATGCCGGGGGAGCGTCCTCGATCTCGGCGGCACGGGTGCCTTCGGGCGAGCGGCGCCACGCGAAGTAGCTGTTCAGTGTCTTCAAGCCCGCTTCATTGGGGACGGGCCCGGTATGCGGCGTGCCGGCGAAATACATCAGCTGCGGGTTCTGGTCGCTGAAGGCGGGCCACTGCGGCATGCCCTTTCCGTTCGGGTCGCCGTACTTGGCGAAGTTGGTCCAGTAGGTCACCATTGCATCCGAGATGACATGGTCCGCGGCAGATGGCTGTTCGTTGTGCAGCTCGTTCAGATGCCCGAAGACATAGGGGACCTCCCGGCCGTGAGGGGCTCCGTGACCGGCTTGTGGCGAATCGGCCGCGTACTCCGGATGCTGGTCGAAGTAGTAGTAGTAGACGTGGGACTTGCCCGTCTCTGACTGGAGCTTCGCCCAGATCCAGGTATGCCAGCCAAAGGCCGAATCGCGGCTCAAATCCCGAGCGGTCTTTGGAACGCCGCTTTCGCCTGCCGGGTAGGCTTTTAGCAGGTCGTCTGCGAATTCGGCATAGCGGCGTCGAACGCCGGCGACGTACTCGTTCGCGGTGCGGTCGCGCGAAAAGCTGGCACCCTCGTCGGAGTTGTAGCCGATGAGCACGGGTACGTCGTTGTACTGCTTCTGCTGGTAGAGCGTGTACTCGTCCGTCGGGATCACCCAGCCATCGATGATGGGCCACGCCAGCCCGCGAGTGGCCGCTACCAGCTTCTGCGGCGGCAGACTACGCAACTCGGCAAGCGAGGACGCTCCAGCGTTGCGTGCGAAGTCCACACCATTTCGCTCGGCCTCGGCAAGTGAGCGCATGTTCTCGCCGGACTGCCCTGCGGGGCGGGTCGAGCCGAAGGAGCCGCCGCTCTCGGAGACCGCTCCTTCGAAGAGTCCTTTCGCCAGAGGCGAAGCACACAGCATGCTGACCGCAATGCCTCCGGCTGATTCGCCGAAAATTGTCACTTTGTTGGGATCTCCGCCGAATGCGGCAATGTTCTTCTTGACCCATTGGAGTCCGGCGATCATGTCCAACAGGCCGTAGTTGCCGGACACGTGGTCTGGGGACTCTGCGCTCAGGGCAGGATGCGCGAGGAAACCCAGCGTGCCTACGCGATACGAAATGCTGACCAGCACGACTCCTTTGCGCGCCAGCACCTCTCCGCTGTAGGTGGGAATCGAGGTAGCGCCGGCATTAAACCCGCCTCCGTAAATCCACACCAGCACCGGGACCCGGGCCGCTGGCGACTTCGCTGGACTCCAGACGTTCAGGTAGAGGCAATCCTCGCTCATCGTGGAAGCATCCCCCGCTTGCACGCACTGCGGAGCAAATTTGTCTGCAGGCCGCACGCCGTTCCAGGCAGCAGCAGGTTGAGGCGCACGCCAGCGCAAATCACCCACCGGCGGTGCGGCAAACGGAATACCTTTGTAAACCGTGAGTCCGTCTTCCCGCGTGCCTTGCAGGACACCTCCTGCAACCTTTGCGGTTTGTGCTGCCACATGCATGGACGGCAGGGTCAGCAGTAAGGCAACTGTAAGCAAAACGGATCTCACCATGGATTTCTTTCTCCTGAACGTGCTTTGAACCTTGGGGGCGCGTGATTCAGCCCGGCTTCGGCACCGCTCATCTTAGCGGAGCGGCAGTCATAGCGGAAGGCTGTGCGTTCTCTAAGGCGATGATCCCCAGCGCAGCAGAGCATGCTCACCGGCCCGATTGGAAGGCCTTCAGCAGTCGGCGGCTGGCCGCATGAGGCGTAGTGCGCCCGCGGCGCACGTCGTCTTCCAACTGCGGGGTCAGTTCGGAGACCGACGGAGCAGAGTTGAAGATTTCGCTCAGTCCTCCGGAGATCAGCTCGCGCATCCATTGCAGATTCCCGAGGGCACGCCGCTCGGCACTCCTGCCGGAGCTCTCCAGCTGGGCCTCATGATCGAGCATCATCTGCCAGATCTCGGGTATGCCCGTGGCTTCGAGCGAGGAGCAGAGCGCCACGCGCGGCGTCCAGCCGCCGTAGCCTGGCAAAAGGTGGAGTGCCGCAGCGTATTCAGCGCGCGCTCGTTCGGCCTGGGCCCGGTTGTCACCGTCGGCTTTATTGACGACTATTCCGTCGATCATTTCCATGATTCCGCGCTTTATCATCTGCAGTTCGTCGCCTGCGCCGGGCAGCACGAGCAACAGAAAAAAGTCGCAGATCGCGTGAACGGTGGTTTCAGACTGGCCGACGCCAACTGTCTCAATGAAGATATTGCGGTATCCGGCGGCCTCGCAGAGAAGGATCGCTTCGCGGGTGCGGCGGGCTACGCCACCGAGCTGTCCGGCCGCGGGCGAAGGCCGAATGAAGGCGCGTTCGTCCGCAGCGAGCCGCGCCATTCGGGTCTTGTCTCCAAGGATGCTGCCGCGAGAGATGGGGCTGGAGGGATCGACGCTGAGGACGGCTACACGTTCGCCGAGGCCGCGCGTTATATGGATGCCAAGGGCATCGATGAACGTACTCTTGCCCACTCCGGGAGCGCCGCTGATGCCGAGCCTGCGGGACTTAGCGATATGGGGAATGAGAGCATCCAGCAGTTGCATCCCGAGCTCGGCGTCGGCAGGAAGATCGCTCTCAATCAGTGTGATGGCCTGGGAGAGAATCGCGCGATCCGCGGCTAAGACTCCAGCAACGTACTCCGCAAGCTGCAGACGCGCACCGAGGCGACGAGTCGTGCGTGCGGAGCTAGGCACGGATGCCGCTCATCAGCTCTTGGAGGATCAGTTGCGCGCAGGCCGGAATCGTGGAGCCGGGGCCGAAGATCCCCGTAACGCCGGCCGCCTGTAAGGAGGCGTAATCCTGGGGCGGGATCACTCCGCCCGCATAGACGAGAATGTCTTCGCGGCCAAGCCGCTTCAACTCATCGATAACGGCGGGCACCAGCGACGTGTGGCCGCCCGCAAGCGTGGAGACCCCAAGCACGTGCACATCATTCTCAATGGCCATTGCGGCTGCTTCAGCTGGCGTCTGGAACAGCGGGCCTACATCGACGTCGAACCCGAGGTCCGCGAAGGCAGTGGCGATGACCCGAGCGCCGCGGTCGTGGCCATCCTGTCCCAACTTGGCGATCAGGATGCGAGGTCGGCGTCCCTCAAGCCTTGCGAACTGATCAGCCATGGCTATGGCCTTGCGGAACTCGGGATTCTCGCGGCTCTCTGCGGAGTACACACCGGAGATTGTACGGCTGGACGCCTGATAGCGGCCGAAGACCTTCTCCAGTGAGCTGGAGATTTCGCCAAGAGTGGCGCGGACTCTCGCTGCGTTCACCGCCAGCTCCATGAGGCTGCCGTCCCCAGTCTCCGCCGCCGCCGTCAGCGCACGCAGTGCACTTTCGACGGCAGCCGAGTCCCGAGTCGCTCGAATCTCGGCCAGGCGTCGAAGCTGGGTCTCGCGGACAGCGTCGTTGTCAACTTTCAGCGTCTGCAGGCGATCTTCTTCGGCGGGTTTGTACTTATTGACGCCGACCATGGTGTAACGGCCAGAATCGATGTGCGCCTGGCGGCGTGCGGCTGCCTGCTCAATACGCATCTTTGGAATACCCATCTCAATAGCCCTGGTCATCCCGCCGAGCTCTTCGATCTCCCGGATGTGAGCCCATGCGCGATGCATGAGTTCGTGGGTCAGACTCTCGACGTAGTAGCTGCCGGCCCATGGGTCCACCACCCTGGTCACGTCGGTCTCTTGCTGGAGGTAGATCTGAGTGTCGCGCGCAATGCGCGCAGAGAAGTCGGTGGGCAACGCGAGCGCCTCGTCCAGCGCGTTGGTGTGCAGGGACTGCGTTTGGCCGAACACCGCGGCGAGAGCCTCAACAGTTGTGCGCGAAACATTATTGAAGACATCCCGCGCCGCGAGGCTCCAGCCCGATGTCTGTGAGTGCGCACGCAGGGCCATGGACTTCGGGTTCTTCGGCTTGAATGGCTGGATCAGCCTGGCCCAGAGGACGCGCGCTGCGCGCAGCTTGGCGATCTCCATGAAGTGGTTCATGCCGATGGCCCAGAAGAAACTGAGGCGAGGCGCGAAGTCGTCGATGTGGAGGCCGGCAGCAATGCCGGTGCGGACATACTCCAGCCCGTCCGCGAGAGTGTAGGCAAGTTCGATGTCGGCCGGGGCGCCCGCTTCGTGCATGTGGTAACCGGAGATCGAAATGCAGTTGAACTTCGGCATCTTTCTGGAGCAAAAGCGGAAGATGTCACCCACGATTCTCATGGAGGGCGCTGGTGGATAGATGTAGGTATTGCGAACCATGAACTCTTTGAGAATGTCGTTTTGGATAGTTCCGGTGAGGCTTTCCGCCGGGATACCCTGCTCCTCCGCTGCGACGATGTAGAAAGCGAGTACGGGCAGTACAGCGCCATTCATGGTCATGGAAACTGAGACTTCCTGCAGAGGAATCCCGCTGAAGAGAATCTTCATGTCCTCCACGGAATCGATGGCGACGCCTGCCTTTCCAACATCGCCGATAACGCGCGGATTGTCGGAATCGTAGCCGCGGTGAGTTGGCAGATCGAAGGCGACAGAGAGGCCTTTCTGTCCCGCCGCAAGGTTGCGCTTATAGAACGCGTTCGATTGCTCCGCGGTGGAGAAACCGGCGTACTGGCGGATGGTCCACGGCTGTGCGACATACATCGTGGAGTATGGGCCACGCAGAAAGGGTGGCAGACCCGCCGCGTACTCCAGGTGCTCCATCCCGCGCAGGTCATTCGCCGTGTACCTCGTCTTGACGGCAATTTGTTCCGCGGTCAGCCACTCCGCTTGGGTTTCGCCTGCAGCTTTGGTGCAGGCGCCGAGGGGCAGTGACAAGTCGATATTGGCGAAGTCAGGCCTCTTCATTGCCCCACCTGCTCACGAGCGGCACGAGATTGCTCGATCTCCTCTGTGCACCATGGAAGCGATGGAGCGTATCCGCCATGAGCTTCAATGCGCTGAAAGAGAGCCCATCCCGCCCGGGCGAGCGATGCCGTGAGCGCTTCCAGATAGTAGGAACCGCCGCCGGAGTCGGCGACGGCGCCGAGGTGGGCTTCCTCAGCCAGGATTCGCTGGATGTTGAGGGCGAGGTGCTCCGAAAAGCCGAACGGCTCAATGGTCAGCGAGTCACAGCCACCAATGATGGCCGACATAGCCTCCGTGGTGGCGCGCAACAGGTTCGTATGTGGGTCACTCACACTCTTGTTGATCCGCGCGGTCCGCGCATGCAGATTCATTCGGCAGGCGATTGGGTGGGCAGGCTGAAACTGATCTACCGCGTGAGCCCACAGCATGCGTGCTGCGCGCAGTTTGGCGATCTCAAAGAAGTAGCTGGAGCCGATCGCAAAGATGAAGTGCATCTCCCGCGCGGCGACGTCTACGTTGCGGGTTTCGCTGGCAGACGCAAGCCGCTCCACGCCTTCGGCCAACGCAATGCCAAGCTGCTGGACGGAGTTGCCGCCGGCTTCAAGCACCAGGTCAGCGCGGATGGCATGCTCCGGAATCTGACCGGTGTCGTTGATCTGCCATGTCCTGCCGGTTCCGCGCACAAATGGAAACGCGCCCGGGGCTGCGGAAGTTTGAGCCTCCAGGCCGGCGAGGACGTCGCTCCGATAATAAGGAAGCACATCGATTCCGTGATTGCTGTGCCAGGTAAGGCTCCCGGAATCTGCTCCCTTCAGGTCGAGGCGGATTGCCGCCTCCCACTCTTCAGTCGATACAGGAGGGAAATGCTCGCGTAAGTTGAGCGGCTCGGGATCGCGGCGAACCTCAGGCATGACTGGCCTCCTGCACAACCTCAAGCAGGTAACCGAGTCCCGCCGCGGCACCCTTGGGATGGACGAAGAAGACGGTTGTCCCTCTTGAGCCCCTTCGGGGCGCCTGGTCGACGATCTGGAATCCCTGATGCTTCATCTGGGCGAAGGCCTTCTGGATATCGCTGACTCGAAAGGCCAGATGAGCAAGGCCGCCGCGGCCGCCGTTTCTTTGGATCTGCCGGGCGATCGGGGAAGTTGGTGTGAGCGGCTCCAGAAGCTGAATCCTGTTGGGGCCCGAGCCCATCTGTAACAGAACCTCACGCACCTGGTCTGTTCCCAGCACGTCTTCGCGGTGGAGTTCCTCAAACCCCAGAGCCTTATAGAGGGCCACCTGCGCCTCCAGTTCCCCGGGCGTCACGGAGACCGCAACATGGTCGATAAAGCGGAATCCGGGAACCTGTTCGATTCGGTCGCTCATGGGGAAAAGGGGTCCTTTCGCGCAGCCAGCAACGCCGGACTACTGCGGAGGTGGTAGAGGGCATGATAGCCGGAGCTGCCACAGGACGCACGAACCGTCGTACCATAAGTATGACCGGCTCTTATGCAGTCATTCCATCGAATCCGCTTTGCTTCGGCCCTGTTGACCCTTGCGGTCCTCCCGTCCTTGTGTGCGAGGGCCGCAGAACGCGTCACGCTGCGCAGCGGCAGCCAGTTTGACTGCAGTCGTCAGGAGGCTGCAGGCGATCACGTTAGGCTTTTCCTGCTCACGGCCGTGACCACAGGCGACGCAGCCAACTACGTTGAGGTGCCTGCTACCTCAGTGGTCAGCGTCGAAAGCATACCCGATCCGCCGGCAGTTCCGGCGGCAGAGCCTGCTTTCCACTCGGCGGCGCCGCTTACCCAGGCGGAGATGACTCAAATGCTCGCCCGGGCCGGAGAGCAACACAATATTGACGCCGACCTGCTGGCCTCCGTGATCAAGGCGGAGAGCAATGGCAATGCGCTCGCTGTCTCTCGAGCTGGCGCCCGGGGGCTCATGCAACTTATGCCGGGTACGGCATCCACGTTGGGCGTGCAGGACAGCTTTGCCCCGGAGCAGAACATCCGCGGCGGCACGGCATACCTCGATCAGCTGCTGACGCGGTATAAGGACAACATCGCCCTCGCGCTCGCAGCGTATAACGCCGGTCCCATTGCGGTGGACAGGTATCACGGCATCCCGCCGTATCGCGAGACGCGGGCCTATGTCGCGCGCGTAATTCGCGAATTCAACCGCCGCAAGTTAGCCACCCTAGCTAGCACACGGGCATCCTCGACCCATCCATAAGAAAGCGCCGCGCAGGAGATTGCTGCCCATGAAGAATCGCAAGGGCCTCGTTCTGCTGGCGATTTCCATTCTGCTGGCTATCCTGATCGCCGCAAACCGCAGCCGGATCCACTTTGACTGGGCGGCCTTCTGGCATCAGGTCCAGACCATCCGCTGGGCGCATATCGCTGCGGGTATAGGACTGATCTACACGTCTTTCTGGTTGCGCTCTGCGCGTTGGGCGGTTTTCGTCTCCACCCAGAAGAGAGTGCCGGTGTTCTCGCTGGTTGCACCTCAGTTCATTGGCTTCACTGCGGTGGCGCTCTTTGGCCGTATTGCAGACGTCATTCGCCCAGCGCTGGTGGCACGTCGCATCGGACTTTCTACGAGCACCCAGTTTGCTGTCTATACCGTGGAGCGGATGTTCGACCTTGGCGCAGCGGCGGCGATCTTCTCAGGAGCCTTGCTTTTTGTACCTCGCGATCTGCCGCACCATGAAATCTTTGTTCGTGCCGGGCTAATCTCGGTCGCCGGCACGGCTGTGATCGCTGTATTCGCCGCCTCGCTGCGAGCCGCGGGCGGCATCATCGCCGGTCTGGTCCGCCGCGTGCTCGGGAGGCTCTCGCGACCGCTGGCGGACAGTATTGCGGACAAGATTCAGGATTTCCAGGAGGGTCTGAATACCATTTCCTCCGCACGAGACCTGGTCGTCGCCGTTCTTCTCTCGCTGGCGATGTGGGCGCTGATTGGCTTTGCTTATGTGCAGACACTTCATGCCTTCGCGGATACGCCCGAGCTCGCAAGCGTGAACTTCTCGCGCACCATGTTGCTGATGGGAGCCAGCATAGGAGGATCTCTACTGCAACTCCCGGTAATTGGCTGGTTCACGCAGATTGCCGTTACTGCTGCAGCGATGCATGAGTTTTACAACGCGCCGATAGAAGCTGCCACTGCCTGCGGAGCGATGCTGCTGACGGTGACGTTCCTGTCCGTGATTCCTGCAGGGCTTCTGTTCGCCCGCGCAGGTGGTGTGAATTTGCGTGCGGTAACACTGGATCCCATTGCCGAGGCGGCACAACCCGGTGGCGCGTAATCGCAGTCGCATACACTAGGTATGGCAGGTTCCTTTTTGAAAAGGATTGCGCGTGGCAGTAGTTTCTCAGCCTCTTGATTCCATCCCGCACCGGCGCTACAACCCACTGCTGCGAGAGTGGATCCTGGTCTCGCCCCAGCGTACGCAACGTCCCTGGCAAGGTGAGAAGGCGGCGCCGAGCACTGTTGAGGCGGTCCATTACGATCCGACGTGCTACCTCTGCCCCGGCAACGCACGCTCAGGGGGAGTACGCAATCCGGAGTACACCGGTGTCTTTGCCTTTGATAACGATTTTCCGGCGCTGCTGCCCGATGTGCCCGCGGACGTGAAGCCCGCATCGTCTCCGCTGTTGATCGCCGAACCGGAGCGAGGCCGCTGCCGCGTGCTGTGCTTCCATCCCGACCATTCACTGACTCTCGCACGAATGGAGGTCTTGGATATCGTTCGCGTCATCGAGGCCTGGATCGTGGAGACGGCTGCCCTGAGCGAGCTTGCCTGGATTAATCACGTTCAGATCTTTGAGAACCGCGGGGCGATGATGGGAGCAAGCAATCCTCATCCCCACTGCCAGATCTGGGCAACCGAGCACATCCCGGATGAGCCACTGCGCGAACTTGCATCGCTGCAGTCCTATCGGGAGGAGCACGGGTCCTGCCTGCTGTGCGATTACATCAGCACGGAATTGGCGCATCCTGAGGCCAGGATTGTCATCGAGAATGAGCACTTCATCGCACTCGTGCCCTACTGGGCGGTGTGGCCGTTTGAGATTTTGGTGCTTCCACGCCGTCACTTCGGCAGCTTCGTCGAACTTTCCGCGAGCGAGCAGATTAGTCTCGCCGAGATGTTGAAGTCCGTTACGACTCGCTACGACAATCTTTTTGAGGTCAGCTTCCCCTACACCATGGGTTTCCACCAGAGCCCGGCTCATGGTCAGGGCCGCGACTTTATGCACTTCCATGCTCATTTTTATCCGCCTTTGCTGCGCTCGGCGGAGATCCGCAAGTTTATGGTCGGCTTTGAGATGTTGGGCATGCCGCAGCGCGATATTACGGCTGAGACAGCAGCGGCGCGACTACGCGCGTTGCCGGACCAACACTACGCGGTGTGAGCCCGGAACGGAAACATTCAGTTTATGCATACTCCTGCTGAACTTTCGGCCCAGCACTTCGACTCCTTCGGGACGCCGGCTCTGGTCTTTGCGGCTCCCGGTCGCGTGAACCTGATTGGCGAGCACACAGACTACTGCGATGGCTTTGTGTTGCCCGCAGCGATTGACTTCAAAACCCTGGTAGCCATCAGCCAGAGAACCGATGGGCGACTGGTGGTCCAGTCCGTGAACTACAGCGAACGCCTGGATGAGGTTCTCGATCCATTTCTGGACCGCCGCTTTCGCGATCTTCGCGCAGGTGCCGAAACGCATTGGGCGGATTACATTGCAGGCGTCCTCTGGATCCTCCGCCAACACGGCGTGCCCGTGGCGGATGGCTTTTCGATGACCGTGGAAGGCGACGTTCCATTGGGAGCAGGTCTCAGTTCCTCGGCTGCAATCGAAGTCGCCACCGCATGTGCGGTCCTGGGGGCGACGAGCTTCGATCTTCCTCTTGAAAAGACCGCTCAGCTCTGCCGCGCAGCCGAAAACCAGTTTGTGGGGGCCAATGTGGGCATCATGGACCAGTTTGTCTCCTGCTTCGGCGCGCTGGACCACGCGGTGATGATCGACTGCCGATCGCTGCAATACACGCTTGTCCCGATCCCATCCGATGTTCGCATCGTGATCTGCAACTCGATGGTCAAGCACTCTGTGGCAGGGGGCGAGTACAACACGCGCCGTGCCGAGATCGAACAGGGCACCGCAATCCTTCACCTTCACCGGCAGGAGATCAGAGCGCTACGTGACGCGACGTTGGAGGACCTCGAGCGCTGGGGCAGCGAGATGCCAGCGAACGTGTTTCGCCGCTGCCGCCACGTCATCACTGAAGATAATCGCGTGCTCGCCGCCGTCGAGGCATTCCAGGACGGCGATCTAAGCCGATTCGGGCAGCTTATGCACGAAGCGCACGTTAGCTTCCGCGATGACTTTGAGGCGTCGTGCCCGGAGATCGATCTGCTCGTGGAACTGGCAGACAAGGAACCCGGTTGCTTTGGAGCTCGCCTCACAGGTGGCGGCTTTGGTGGCTGCACTGTCAATCTGGTCGCGGCGGAGCAAGTGGAAGGTTTCACGCAGGCGATGCGCACCGGTTATAAGCAAGGCACGGGAATTGACTGTGAGATTTATATCAGTCGTGCCTCAGCAGGAGCCCACCAGATCGTTCCGGAGTAGCTCGCAAACAAAAGAGCCCGGCGTGAGCCGGGCCCTTCTGCTTTATATGGGGATTACTTTCTGCGTGCCGGAGCGCGACGTGCGGGCGCGCGGGCCGGTGTCCGGGTAGGGGCAGCCTTGGGCAGAACCACTTCGCCATCGCTCATGGTGATCATGATCGGCTTCGGCGTGAAGGAGTCGTACGTGCCCTGCAGGGTAACGGTCTGGCCCACGGCTGTTGCCGCAGCGATTGCCGCCTGCTGCTTCTTCGCGGCTGCGGTCGTCGCCTCGTCCTGCGGCTTCATGTTGAAGGTGAAGTCTGCCGTCTTCGACTGCTTGGCATCATCCGACACCGCAACCTGAATCTGGGCTGGCGTGGACGCAATCACTAGAGCCTCGGGAATCTGAACCGACTTCCCTTTGATGGTGTCCCATACCTT
>Ga0068855_100005204_pt1 | contig 15867 bp, 12 predicted proteins | sample KBSCornC52_FD_66592 | JGI IMG/M metagenome (GOLD analysis project Ga0068855, IMG submission 66592) | Corn rhizosphere microbial communities from Kellogg Biological Station, Michigan, USA - KBS Corn C5-2 | ecosystem: Host-associated > Plants > Roots > Rhizosphere > Soil ...
CTACACTTGGGCGACGTCCGGGAGCCCGCCGGCCCCGGTGTCGTTCTCCGTGAACGGTACGAACGCGGCCAAGAGCACGACCGCCAGCTTCAGTCGGGCGGGCACGTACGCCCTCGTCGTGACGGTGGTCGACTCTGGCGGGGCCTCGGCGGCGAGCAACCTGAGTGTCGTCGTCAACCAAAAGCTGACTCGGATCAGCGTGAATCCTGCGAGCAGCCAGGTGCCCACCAGTGGCACGCAGCAATTTCTCGCGACTGCGCTCGATCAATTCGGAAATTCACTGGCGACACAACCAAGCATTGCTTGGAGCGTGTCGGGCGGCGGCACGATCAACGCTACGGGTGGGTTCACGGCTGGCTCGACCAGCGGCGGCCCGTTCACGGTCAGCGCCACGAGCGGCAGTTCCGTTGGTACCGCGAGCGTCACCGTGACGAGCAGCACGAGCACCAGTTATACGACGGACTTCAACCTGACTGAGTCGCCGATCTCCGAAGGCGGTAAATGGAAGCAAGCGGGCGTCGATTGGACGCGCGTCGTGACTTCTGGCGGTCTTGCGTATGGCACGCAATCAGGCAGCGGCGGCTTCAATGATTCCTACGCTTACCTTGCCGGCAGCTTTCCCGCCAACCAATCCGGATCGGCGACGATCCATCTCGAATCGGGCATCACTGCGAACTACGCCGAGGTCGAGATCCTGCTGCGCTGGACGGACAGCGCGCACAATGCCACCGGCTACGAATGCAATCTGGCCTACAACGGGCAATATGCGGAAATCATCAAGTGGCCCGGGCCATTTGCTACGGACAAGTCGCAATTCACGTTTATCTCCTCGGGCAACCCCGTCTCCACGGGCGTGCACGACGGCGACGTGTTTCAAGCCGATGTCGTTGGCAACGTGATCACTGCGCGTCTGAACGGCCGAGTCATCGCAACGGGTACGGATAGCTCCATCCCGAGCGGCGGCGCGCCGGGCATGGGCTTCTACAGCGAAGGCGCCCCCGCCTCGCCCAAATACTCCTTCACTCATTACACCGGCACGGGCCTTTAAATCCGCACGGCCGCGGCGCATCCGCCTCGCGCTGTCACGTTTTTTACTACTGGTCACGAATCGGCGCGCTGCGCTGTGAACCACGGCACCCGGTGCGCGGAAGGCTTCATCACGCCCTTCGGCTCACTCAGCTCGAAGGGCGCAACAGCGATCCGTACACCGCACGGGTCGTTGTCGCGATGCGATCCCAACTCAGCTCGGTATCCGCGTAGTGCCGCGCCCGCTCGCCGAGCGCTCGAGCGCCGTCCGGATCACTCAGCAATTCCGCCAGAGCTTCGGCGAAGGCCGCCGGATCTTCGGCGGGCACGAAGCGCGCGAGATCCTGCGGCGGCACCTCGGCCAGGCTGCCGACGATGGTCGCCACCGTGGGCTTGCCGAAGGAGTAGGCGAGACGCATGACGCCGCTCTGGCTACCGCGCTTGTACGGTACGGCCACGACATCGGCAGCTTGAAAGTAGCGCGCGATGTCCTTCATTTCGATGTGCGCGAAATGCAGCTGGACGTGCTCGCCCAAGTTCGCGTTGCGGATCAGCGCGTCGTACCCGCCTTCTCGCCAATGGTCGTTGAAGATGCGACCCGCGATCAACAGCCGTAGCCGCTGGCCTTTCTCGAGCCCGCGCTGCTGCAGCAGGCGACAGGCTTCGATCAGCGTGTCGATGCCCTTGTAGCCGCGGATCAAGCCGAAGAAGAGCACCACGCGATCGCTTTCGTCCCAACCGAACGATGAGCGCGCGAGCTTTCGGTGCCACGGACCTGGCGTATCCGAAATGAAGTTGTAGTTCCCGTGCGGAATGACGTGGACCACCGCGGGGCTCACCTGGAACCGCTCGACGAGCAACTCCTTCAGGCGATCACCGTGCACGAAGAGCGCGTCAACGGAGTGATATAGCCAGCGACAATGCTCGAGGCTCATGATCTCCGGCTCGTGCGGCAGGACGTCGTGTGCCGTGTACACGAGCGGCTTGCCGAGGCGCCGTAGAATCGGCAAATGCAGGCGATCGGTGCGCTTGCCGAGCGACCATTGGAAGTGAACCACGTCACTCGGGATGGCCGCCTTCAGCATTACCTGTAGATTGCGGAATGGGCTCGTTATTTTCGTGCGCCGCGAAACGGCGAGTTCGAGATCTTTGACCAGCCGGCAGGCGTGCGGAAACTCGTCCAAATCGTATTTGGGGTGACCGTACATGAGCAGAGTCGTGTCGGTGCCGCCGGCCTCGAGCGCGTTGGCGAGCCCGTAGCTATAGTGCGCGATGCCCCCTTGGGCGAGGGCAGAGCAGAGCGTGACCTTCAAGGCGTGTCGGGACATGATTACGCTACGGCGCAAGGCCGTTAGGTCATCGTCGGACCGCGCGCCTCGACCTTGCCTTTTCTCTTCAGCATGGCCGAGATCTTTCGGGTCGTCGCACCCGGGCTCTCGAGCAGCTCGACGCCTCGCATCACCGTCGCTTTGACGAGCCGCGCGGGGTCGAACTCGAAGCCGATCTCGCGCAGCCCACTCTTTTGGATGTTCAAGAATTCCTTGTTCAAGGCATTCTCGAACAGCGCGGGGACGAGCCAGCTATAGTATTTGTCGAGCGCGATGCCGGTGTGCTCTTTCAGCTCGTCCGGGCTCAAGTACAGCGGGCCGAAGCGAGCGACGTTGTCCAGCAGCGCGCGGTTGATGCTGCCGAGCTTGAAGCTGTTCGATGTCTGCGAAGCCGCGTGAATGCGCGTGTACGAGAGCACCTGGTGTACGAACCCGAAGTCGGAATGCTCGAGCGCCTGGTAGCAGGCGGACATATCTGCGTGCGGGCCGACCAGCGGGAAGAACGTCTTCGTCTGCCGCACCAGATCGGCGCGGTAGAGCAGCGTGGTCGGGGCGCCAAAGACGTAGGGCGTCTTGCCGAGCAGCGTGTCACGGCAGATCTGTCGGCCATTGACGACTTTTTGCTCGTAATCGAGCCCCTCCCACAAAATCTGCCTGCCGGCGATGGAGTAGGAGCCCACGATGCCCACGCGGGGGTTGGCCTCAGAGAGCTCGACCATTTGCCTGAGGCAATCCGGGAAAATCCAATCGTCCGCCGACACGATTTTGCAGTACTTGCTGTCCGACGAGATCAGGCTGAGCGCGTGGTTGTGATTCACCATCACGCTCAGAAATTCGCGGTTGTCGTGAACGATGATTCGACTGTCCTTTTGCGCGTAGCGCTGGGCAATCTCGAGCGTCGAATCCTTGCTGCAGTTGTTGACGATGATGTACTCGAAATTTCGGTACGTCTGCCCGAGCACGCTCTCGATGCACTCGACGAGGAAATCCTCTCCGTTGTAACAAGGGGTGACGACGGAAACGAAGGGCTCTTGATTCGCGCTCATACGCGACCCCGCTCTGCCTCTTGCCGCTTCCAGACCTCCCACGGCGCCTGCCCGGTGTTGTACAGGTCGGTCAGCTCCTGCTGCTCTTTGAAGGTATCCATGGCCCAGAAGCCATCGTGGCGGTAGCCGCGTAAGCGCTTCTCCTTCATCAAGCGCTGGAACGGCTCGAGCACGAGCTCTTCGCCGTAATTCATGTAATCGAAGATCGAACGCCTCAGCACGAAGTAGCCCGCGTTGACGATCAGGTTGGTATTTCGCACGTATTCGATGCTGTTCACGTTCTGCTGCTCGTCCAGCCCGACCACGTGAAAGCTTTGCGAGGGCGAAGAGCACACGAAACTTGCGACGTTATTGGACGAGGAAAAGTCGCTGATCATCGAATCGAGCGCAATGTTGGTCAGGCCGTCGCTGTAGTTGGCGAGAAACATCTCCTCGCCCTCGAGGTACTGCTTCACCTGCATCAGGCGCATGCCGATGTTCGATTTGAGACCGGTATCCACGAAGGTGATGTTCCAGTCGTGCACGTCGGGCGCCGAGTGGTGCAGCTCCTTCTTGCCCTTCGTCATCGTGAAGTCTTGGTTCGCGAACTCGTTGTAGTTGAGGAAATATTCTTTGATCTTGTCGGCCTTGTAGCCGAGACACAAGACGAAATCCTTGTGCCCGAAGTGAGCGTAATAGCGCATCACGTGCCACAGGATTGGCCGATATCCGATCGGCACGAGCGGCTTGGGCATGCCGTCACCGTAGTCACGCAACCTCGTTCCCAGACCGCCGCAGAACAGGACTACTTTCATTTCTTCTCCAGCACGCGCTTTGCCCGAACACGAGGCTCCACGGCTCGGGCATGATAGCAGTCGCGCGCTCGCTGCTCTAGCCCGAGATGCTCGGGCATGCGTGCGGGCTTCAGTTCGCGTCCAGCGCGTAGACGATGCCGTCACGGTCTGCCACTTTGCGGAAGTGTCGATTGAGGTAGTCGTAGAGCTCGGCGCGCTCGGCCTTGAATTTGTCGACTGATTGCAGGGAAACGACCAAGTATTTTGCGCCTTTCCTGCGCAGTTCCTCGATTTTTTCGCTCGAAACCCAGGCCAGCGATAGGTACCAGCCACGGCGGTCGCCGAAGAAGAAGACGTCGGGCGGTGTCATGCTGTGCTGCTGGTCGACCTTGTCCATCTCATCGTCGAGGACGATGATCCGCGAGCCAGGGTCGGTGACTTTGGCGACCTCGAGGCCCGTCAGCTTCTTCTTTTGCCAGAGCACGGTTTCGAACGCGAGGTCGCGGCCGTTCAGGCGCCGCGCGGCTGCCAGCGCGTCCACCGCTACGAGCACGAGCAACAGTCCGAGCAGGGCGGCGTACAGGCGCGGCCCAAAGCGGCCCGTGGTTTTCTCGCGCACGACTTGCACGAAATCTCGAAAACCGAGCCCGGCGAGCAGATTACAGATCGGCAGAATCGGCAGAAGGTAGCCGATGTGCCCGCCATATTGGATGCCGGCCCAAACGACGAAGGTGTGCAGCACGATCGCGCCGAACCAGATCAAGGGCAGCCTCAGCCTCAGCTTCAACGCCCGATACAGGCCATAACAAAACGCGATGAAGCCGATCGGCGTCAGGTGATAGACCGAAATCCGGACCAGCGCGTGCTCGTAGATGTCGCCCTGTTTCAGCAGCTCGAGCGTGGGAAATTTCAAATAGCCCGCGGCCAGGATGCCGAACGTGTTTCCGTCCTCGAGGTACAGCGCGTAGGCATGGGCGTACCAAAGCGCCGGCGGAGCCAGCATGGCCGCCGCTGAGAGCCAGGTACCGGGCGCCCGCCAAAAATCTTTGCCGTAACGCCGGATGAACAGCCACAAGACTGGAAAGCCCAGATACAGGGCCGTCAGCTTGCACAAGATCGCAAGTGAAACGGACGCTACACCGGCCGCCAGCGTGCGTGTGGTCCCCCCTTCGGACCAGCGCGTCAGGAGGTACAACCCGAGCGTTCCGAAAAATACCATCGGCGGATCGGGCCACATGCCCGTGCTCGTGATGTAGACGAGCGTGGGCGACAGCGCGAGGTTCAACCCCGCCGCGAAGCCCGCAATTTCCCCGAACAGATGGCGGCCGAACTCGGTGACCACACACACGATGCCGAAGCCGAACGCCAGCGGCAGCGCGACGTTCAGCCCGTCGTGCAGGCCGAACAATTTGAAGAGCAAGGCCGTCGCAAATGGCTGCAACGGGAACTCCATCTCGACGTGCCCGAGCCCCGCACCACCCCACATCACCTGCGGATAGGCGAAATGAAAGCCGTTCCGGTAGTAGTTGATGGCGATGCCGGCGAGATCGGTCGGGCGCCAGCCGAACGTCGGCGCATCGAGCTTGCCCCACAGGTCTAGCCGCGCCGCGCAGTACACGAGCAACAACGCGAGCACACGGAGCGTCGTCGGCAGCGGGAATTTGCCCTTCATTACAGACGAAAAAACGGTAAGCGTGCGCGGCACGCCCAGCAATCGCTAACTTTGACCGTTCTCGGCCGGCTGGACTGTCCCGTACGCTTCGAGTCGACGCGGACGCGCGCCCGCGCGCGCGGCGCCGGGCTGTTCTTGCGGCTGGCCAAAAGCCATGGCAGGCGGAAACTGTGATCGTTCGGCTTTCGGCCAGGTGGAGTCAGCGATGAGTGCAAAGCTCGCGGGAGGCTGCGCCTTGGTAACCGGTGCGAGCGGTTTCATTGGCCGTCATCTGTGCACGGCCTTGTCGAACGCGGGCTGCCGCGTGCACGGTGTAACGCGTGGCAAGCCGCGCGAGGACACGTCAAATCTCGACTGGCACCAGCGCGATTTGACGGACGCTCGAGCCGTCGCCGAACTGGTGGCTCGAGTTCGGCCGGATTTCGTGTTTCACCTGGCGAGCCACGTGATGGGCGCGCCGGATATTGCGCACGTTTTACCGACGTTCCACGGCAACCTGCAGAGCACGGTGAATTTGCTGACGGCCTGCGCTGCGGCCTCGTGCGAGCGCGTGCTGCTGATGGGCTCGCTGGTCGAGCCGGATGATCGCGACGGCGAACGCGTCCCGAGCTCGCCGTATGCAGCCTCCAAATGGGCCTCTTCCGACTATGGTCGGATGTTTCATCGCCTGTACGGGCTGCCGGTGACGATTGCGCGCGTGTTCATGGTCTACGGTCCGGCGCAATCCGACTGTTCGAAGCTCGTTCCGAACACGATCGGCAAGTTCCAGCGCGGCGAAGCCGTGACCATCGGTAATGGCGAGCGGCTGATCGATTGGGTTTATGTCGACGACGTGGTTTCGGGGCTGCTCGCGATGGCCGAGGCAACCGGCATCGACGGTGATTCCGTGGATCTCGGCTCCGGTAGCCTGATCGCGACGCGCGACCTGGCTTTGCTGCTCAAATCGCTGATGGGGCCGGATCTCGAGCTGTCGTTCGGGAGCGTTTCCGATCGCCCGCACGAACCGGTTCGCAAAGCGAACGTCGCGGCGAGCTTCGAAAAAATCGGCTGGCGGCCTCGGATCGAGCTCGCCGAAGGACTCAGACGTACCATCGAGTGGTACGCTGCTAGGACAGAGGAACGAGCATGACAGCGATCGCGATCTTGGGCAGCGGAATGGGCGCGGTCGGCGCCGCGTATCGGCTACGCGGGGAGAAGTCGCCGAGCGTGCTGTTCGACAAGAACTCGTATCCCGGCGGGCACACGGCGACGGTTCATCATCCGACCGGCTTCTCGTTCGATTACGGTCCGCACGTTTCGTTCACCAAGGACGAACGAGTTCGAGAGCTGTTCGCGAGCGCCGTGAACGGCAAGTTCGAGGCGGTTCAATACTGCATCAACAACTACTGGCAGGGTTATTGGATCCCGCACCCCGTACAATGCAATTTGCATGGGCTGCCTCACGAGCTCGTCACCAAAATCCTGCTCTCGTTCATCGAGGAGGACAAAAAGCCGCCAGCCAAGCCCGAGAACTATGAAGATTGGTTGGTCGCGAGCTACGGCCGGGTGCTCGCCGAGACCTTCCCGATGGCCTACACGGCCAAGTATCACACGGCCGAGGCCAAGTATTTGACGACGGATTGGATGGGCCCGCGCATGTATCGGCCGAGCCTCGAGGAGATGCTGCTCGGAGCCCTTTCGCCGACGGTGCCCAACAATCACTACATCACCAACTTTCGCTACCCGACGCACGGCGGTTTCGAAGCTTACGTGAACGGGCTACGCGGTAGCGCCGAGGTGGTGCTCGGACACAAGCTGGTGCGTCTCGATCCGGTCAAAAAAGAGCTCACGTTCGAAAATGGCATCCGCAGCAAGTACAGCGCCGTGGTGTCGTCGATCGCGCTCCCGGATTTGATTCCGATGATCGACGGTGTGCCGGCGGAGGTCGCCGAAGCGGCGGCAAAGCTTGCGTGCTCGAGCGTCGTGCTCGTCAACGTGGGCGTCGCGCGCAGTGACGTGTCGAAGGCGCACATTTCGTATTTCTACGACTCGGACGTGATCTTTTCGCGGCTCAGCTTTCCGCACTTGTTTTCGGCCAATACCGCGCCCGAAAACTGCGGCTCGATTCAGGCGGAGGTCTACTTTTCGAAGAAGTACAAGCCGCTCGACCGCACCCCAGAAGCTTGTATCGAGCCCGTCATTCGCGATTTGCGAAAAGTGGGCATCTTGCGTGACGACGATCGCATTCTGCACCAGAACGCGGCATTCGCGGAGTACGCCAACATCATCTTCGATCACGACCGACCCAAAGCAATCGAGATCGTGCACGGCTACCTGGACGGGATCGGCGTCGATCACTGCGGCCGCTACGGTGATTGGGCGTACTTGTGGACGGACGATAGCTTCAAGAGCGGTGAGCAGGCGGCGGAGCGCGCGCTCGGCAGACTGTAAGCAGCCCGAGATCCATGCCCGATTCCGCCGGCAGCTGACGGCCGCGGCACGGGTCGGCGCGCTCAGAACGCGCTAGACGGCGGCGGGGCCCGCATGAGAACGTGAGCCTCCATGTCAGCCGCGCCAGGTGCAGAGGTCAGCGCCGACTCGGGCGCAACCAGACGCCTCGTCGCCAAGAACACGATCTATCTGACGTTCTCGCAGGCGGTGACCGTGCCGTTGGCGGTGTTGGTCAACGCGGTGACTGCGCGCTACCTCGGTGCCGAGGCCTTCGGCTACCTCTATCTCGCCGGCACCTTCGCGGGTTTCGGCTATCTCGCCGTGAGCTGGGGTCATGAAGGCGTGCTGCCCGCGATGGTCGCTCAAGATCACAGCGTAGCGGGGAACCTGCTCGGCAGCGCGTTTGCCTGGCGCGCGGTCGCGTCGGTCGTCGTGTACGCGGTGCTCGCGGTCATCTGCCACGTGCTCGGGTACGGGACCGAGATGCAATGGGCGTTGGCATTGGCTTTCCTCGCGGCGGTGCTCACGTCGTGCATCGCGGCGTGCAAAGACACCGTGCGCGGCTTCGAGCGGGCCGATATTCCTGCGTACGTCCACATCGGTCAGCAGGTCTTGTGGGCGGCGCTGGTCGTCCCGGTCTTGCTCCTAGGCGGCCGGATGCGCGCGGTGCTTTGGGTCGGCGTCGTCACGGTGCTGCTCGTGCTGATCGGGGCGGTCGCCGCGCTGCGCGCGATCGGCGTAGGTAAATTGTCGGTTACCCGCGGCGCGCTCAAGTCGTTGTTTCTGGGCGGCACGCCGTTCGTGATGTTTTCCGTAGCGATGACGCTGCAGCCGCTGATTGACGCTGCTTATTTGTCGAAGCTCGGCTCGGTGGAGGCCGTGGGCTGGTTCGCGGTCGCCCGGCGCTTGATCGGGCTGCTCCTCTTTCCCGCCACTGCCTTGATCGGCGCGCTTTATCCGACCTTGTGCCGCCTGTGGGCGGAAGATCGCGAGGAGTACCTCAAAGTAGCTCGCGGCTCGCTGCACAGCGTCGCGCTGCTCGTGATGCCGGTCGCCCTCGGCTGCGGTTTGTATCCCGAGATCGGCGTCGCCATCTTCAGCAAGAAATCGTTCGGCCCAGCGGCAGACGATCTGCGTGTGCTCTCGTTGTTTTTGTTTCTGGTCTATTTCACGATGCCGATCGGCACGTGCGTACTCGCGGCGGGCAAGCAGCGCGCGTGGAGCATCGTGCAATCCTTGTGCGTCGCGGTGAGCCTCGTGCTCGACCCTTTTCTCACCCCGTGGTTCCAACGCCGCTTCCAAAACGGCGGGCTTGGGCCGTGCGCCGCTTCGGTCGTCAGCGAGCTGCTCGTGGTCTCTTGCGGCTTGTGGCTCATGCCGCGCGGGGTCGTGGACGCTCGGCTGCGGCGCACGCTATTCTTTGCGCTGCTCGCGGGCGGCGCGATGGCGGTGACCGCCCGCCTACTGCATGCGGTCACCCCCTTCGTTGCGGCGCCGCTCGCGCTTGCGGCCTACGTGGCCGGGCTCTGGTTCACGGGCGAGCTCGATCCGTCACACGTCGCCAAAATCGTCGGCTTCTTCCGGCGAAAGTTTGCGCGCGGGCGCTGACGCTCGTGCGCTCACTCGACCACGATCACGTCGCCCGTGCGCAGCGGAAAGCCCGCGGCGCCGCCTTCGTTGTGCACGATCGCGTCGTACGAAAAGCGGATGCGCTGAAACGTCGGAAACTGCCGCAGCACGAAGATCCGAGATTTATCGGCGAATTCGCTGGGGCCACCTGCGAGGGCCAAGGCCTCGATCAAACGCGCCGGCGGTTCCATCGTGATCGTGCCGATGTGCGTGATCTCGCCGATTGCGGTCACGGTCACCGGTTGCGATAGCTCGACGTTCACGGTCACGTGCGGGGAAACCACGAACTCCTTCAGCTTGGCCTCGATCTCTCTGGCCAAATCGAGCGGATGCTTGCCCGCGACTTCCATCTCGCCGGCGAGCGGCAGCGCGATCCGTCCGTCCCGGCGCACTTTCTCTTTCCCGGATAGCCCCGCCTGCTCGTAGACGCGAATATCGATCGTGTCGCCCACGCCGATCACGTAGCGATCGAGGTCCGTACCCCAGGCAGTCTGTGGCAGATCCTGATACCAAATGAAGTTGCCGGCGCTCGCGCAACCGGCATTGGCAAAGAAAATGAGCGACAGGGGCGCGATGAGTACGGCTCGGGCAAGGCAGAGACGAGCGCGCGGAAACAGTTGGGGAAACACGGTGCGGTGTATGCTAGCCCCACGGTGGCTCACGCATCAAGCGGGGCCTCGAAACGACGCCCACTCAATCGCCGTGCCCGACTCAGCCAGCTCATCTCGCAACAAAGCACGAGCTCGCTTGGGCTCGCGCCGTTGGTTTCGCGGACTATTGATCGGCTGCGCGATCGCATACCCGGTCGCATTGCTCGTCATCGCGCTGGCATTCTCCCGGATCGGCGAGCGCTGGTGGGTGACCGCGATCGGGCTGTACGCACCGCGGGTGGCGTTTGCGGCTCCTTTACCGTTCCTAGTTTTCGGCTTGCTTGTTTTCGGGCTGCGCCGCTGGCTGTGGACGCAGCTCGTCGCGGGTCTGCTCGTCTTGCTACCGCTGATGGGCTTCGTGCCGCCTTCGCTCGGCAATGCGCGCCACGACGGTCCGGCGCTGCGAGTGCTCACCTTCAACGTGAATTCCGCCTACGGCGGCGTGCCCGCGGTGGTCGGCCGAATCTTCGAGCAGTCGCCGGATCTGGTTTTGTTGCAAGAGGCTCCCTGGGCACCGGATTTGGCAAACGCGCTTCGGGCTCGTTTTGAATACGTAGAGACTTCGACGCAGTTCGTCGTAGCCAGTCGCTATCGCATCGAGTCGCGCACCGATCCGGAGCGCTTGGGCTTTCTCAATCGCGCGCGTTCGCCGCGCTTCATGCGTTACCAAATCCAAACCCCCCTCGGCTCGATCGCCGTCTATAACCTGCACCCGATTTCGCCACGCGGTGTGCTCCACGTCCGGCAGTTTCGGGCTGCCCTGCACGAGCTGCGCACCGGACAACTGTTTGCCGGCGATCCGGAGGCGGACGTGCGCAGCAACTTCGGCCTGCGCTCCCTGCAAATCGAAACGGCAGCGCGCGAGGCCGACCGCGAATCTTTGCCCGTGCTACTCGCCGGCGACACCAATTTGCCGGGCCTGAGCGCGGTGCTCCATGAGAACCTGTCCGGCTATCGAGACGGCTTTTCTTCGGCGAGCTGGGGCTTTGGCTATACCTTTCCCGAAAAGCATCCCTTCTTGCGTCTGGATCGCATCCTGGTTAGTGACAAGCTTCGTTTTGCTTCGTTTCACGTCGCCTGTCCGGGGGTTTCCGACCACCTCTGCGCGGTGGCAGAAATCCAAGCCTCGCCATGATCCTCGCCTTGGACTTAGTGCTCGTCGTCCTCAGCCTGCCGGTGTTGCTGGCCGCCGGCTACTTGTTCGTGGCAACGCTCCTTTCGAGCCGACTTGCAGTCCCGGCGGATGCTGAGACGCGCAAGTTTCGTTTCGTCGTACCCGCGCACAACGAAAGCGCGGGCATCGGCGCGACGGTCGAGAGCCTGCTCGGCGTGGACTATCCGAAAGCGCTATTCGATGTCTTGGTCGTTGCCGACAATTGTCAGGATGACACGGCCGAGCGCGCGCGCGTGGCCGGAGCCACGGTGCTCGAGCGGCAGGACGCCGAGCGGCGCGGCAAGGGCTACGCCCTGCTGCTCGCTTTCTCGAACCTCCCGGCCGATGTCGACGCGGTGGTCGTGGTCGACGCCGACACGCTCGTTTCCTCCAATCTTCTCAGCGCCTTCGCCAAACGTCTCGCGCGCGGCGCCGTGGCCGTCCAGGCGGACTACGCCGTGCGCAACCCCAATGCCGGTTGGCGCACGCGGCTGATCGCGGTCGCTTTCGGCGCCTTCCACATCGTGCGCTCACGTGCTCGTGAACGGCTGCGTTTGTCCTGCGGATTGCGCGGCAACGGCATGTGCTTCAGCGCGGCGCTCTTGGCCGAGGTGCCGCACGACGCGTTTTCGATCGTCGAGGACGTGGAATACGGCTTACGCCTCGGTGAAGCGGGCTATCGCGTCCACTATGCGGACGAAGCCCACGTTTACGGCGAGATGGTGTCGACGGCTTCTGCCGCCAGCTCACAGCGGCGGCGCTGGGAAGAGGGCCGCAAAGAGCTGGTCCGGCGCAACGGGCTGCGCTTGTTGCGCGCCGGGATCGTTCGGAAAAATCGCGTGCTCTTCGATCTCGCGTTGGATTTGCTGGTGCCGCCCTTGTCGCGGATCGCGGTGAGCGCGCTGCTCGGCGCGCTGCTCGCGACGGGACTATCGTACTTTGCCGGGCGGCTCGCGTTCAGCGCCGTCAGCTTTGGTTTCTGCGTATTTGCCGTGCTTTTGTACGTCCTTCGGGGCTGGTCGGTATCCGGGACGGGGCTTCGCGGCCTGCTGGATTTGGGACTAGCGCCCGCGTACGTGCTGTGGAAAGCGACTTTGCGACTGCGCCGGGCGTCGAGCCCCACGTCCAGCTGGGTCCGCACGAAACGTGAACGGCACTCCGACTGAAACTCGGGCCAAGCTCCGCGCGGCATGAAACCGACGAGAAGCCGCTTCCACGGCTGCCCGGCTTCGACGTAAGCTCCGCTTCCTATCCATGAGGGCAAAGTGAGCAATAAAATTCTCGTCACCGGCGGTGCCGGCTTCATCGGTTCTCATCTGTGTGAACGCCTGATCGCTGCGGGCCACGACGTCCTGTGTGTGGACAACTACTTCACCGGCACGAAGAAGAACGTAAAGCACCTCCTGGAGCATCCGTTGTTCGAGGTCATGCGCCACGACGTGACCTTTCCGCTCTATGTCGAGGTCGAGCGCATCTTCAACTTGGCCTGCCCCGCGTCGCCGGTGCACTACCAGTTCGATCCGGTGCAAACCACGAAGACCAGCGTGCACGGCGCGATCAACATGCTCGGCCTCGCCAAGCGCGTCAAAGCGCGCATCCTGCAAGCGTCCACTTCGGAGGTGTACGGCGATCCGGAGGTGCACCCGCAGCCCGAGTCGTATTGGGGCAAGGTGAACCCGATCGGTATCCGCAGCTGCTACGACGAAGGCAAGCGTTGCGCAGAAACGCTGTTTTTCGACTACAATCGCCAGCACGGCACCGACATCAAAGTCATCCGCATCTTCAACACCTACGGCCCGCGCATGCATCCGCGCGACGGCCGCGTGGTCTCGAACTTCATCGTGCAAGCGCTGCAAGGCGAGGACATCACGATCTACGGTGACGGTCAGCAGACCCGCTCGTTCTGCTACGTCGACGATCTGGTCGAAGGCATGATGCGCATGATGGATACCGAGAAGGGCTTCACTGGGCCGATCAACATCGGTAACCCCGGCGAGTTCACGATGCTGCAACTGGCCGAGAAAGTGCTCTCGCTGGTCGGCTCGAAGTCGAAGCTCGTGCACAAGCCACTCCCGCAAGACGACCCGAAGCAGCGCAAACCGATCATCGATTTGGCAAAATCGAAGCTCGGCTGGGAGCCCAAGGTAAACTTGGACGACGGCCTGAAAGAGACCGTCGCTTACTTCCGTCGTACGCTGAACGAGCGCTGAGCCGCGCTACCCGCCCTCGCGGGCTCAGCCCGACTGCGAAGCCGAATGACCGCCCATCCCGGACACCACGGGTCGGCGGTCATTGCATTGCCAGAACCTTACGGACCGCCCGCCCGGGCGTCGCTGACGCTTAATACCGGGATGGCGTCATAGTCATAATTTCGGGTTCAGCGGATCGTACTCACCGGAGCCCTTGAGGCCGGTGGACGGCGCTTGGCTCTTCTTTGCGCTCGCCGGGCTCGACGACATCGAACGCGCGATCTCCGCGTTCAGGCGCTCGCGCGGCGACATCTCGGACTCGGGTTTCGACGGTGCGGCGGGTTTCTCCGCTGCCGGCTTGGCCGCGGGCTTGGGCTTCGGCTCGGGCGGCGGCGCGACTTTGGCGATCGGCGCGGCTTTGGCGATCGGCGCGGCTTTGGCGATCGGCGCGACGGGCGCGGCCTTCACCATCGGCGCGCTCGCGGGCGCCGCTTTGCTGACGGGGGCCGCTTCAATTGCGGCCGCCTTGGCGCCTTTCTCGGTGCCCAGCGATTCGAGCGACACGACCGGGGGCGCGCTCGTGCCGCCGAGGTCCGCTCGAGCAGGGGTGGGCGTGGGCGTGGGCGCGACATTGGCAAGCACGGGCGTCTCGCTCGTCGCGCGGGCCGGGGTCGCGCTCACGTCGTTCAACGTCAATGAAGCGGCCGCTTCCGCCGTCGCATCTTGCTCGACCGCGCGCGGCGTCCCGAACGACGGACCGCCGAGCCGCTGCTCGAGCTGCGCATACAAGCGGTCTTGGTGGATCGAGTGCGCAGCGTCGCGCAGCACGCCGTTGCGATAGAGCGTAATCCCGACGCCCGCCACGAGCGCCAGCCCGACGAGGAAGCGCCCGAAGCCGCCGCCGCTTTGCGGCATGGGATAGGGATTGTGGCTGACCACGAGCGGGCGAACGCTGGCAATCGGCGCCAGCGTCGGAACCGGGGCGGCGTAACTCACCTGAAGCGGCTGCGGGTAAAACGATGCAGCCGGCAGCGCGGAGACCGGCGCACGCTGCGGTTGCGGCGGCAGCGTGCGTGGAGGCGGCGGCAGCGTGCGCGGAGGCGGCGCGGAGCGCGGCGAAGGCGGCTTGGGATGCGTGCGCTTGGTCGGCGCGGGCGGCTCGTCGAGCCCGGCCACCACGCCGAGCGGCACCCACTCACTCATGCCGGGCTGCCAGACCTTCGTTTCCGAGTCCACCAGCGACAGCCGGAACATGTCGTCCAGCTGCTCGAGCGAGACAACCTTGACGTCATCCGGCGCAACCGCGACGTGCCACGCTTCTTCGGGCGCGACCGGTTTTCCGCTCACCGTTGCCGAATCGTCCCAGTCAATTGCTTCGGCCATCATGGGACAACCATTTTAACAGATGAATTCAGGCACGGAACAGCTCAATCCGCGGGCTCGTGCGCAGACGTCGAAATGCGACGGTTCCTTCACGCGAACGTAGGCAGCCCGCTTCTTGCGTGTTTCTGCTGCATTCGCGGCGATGCCTGACCTCATTTTGCACGAGCCCTGGATTTTTGGAGCATGCGGCGCTCGCAAGTTGTTCAGTGCCGTGCTCGTTCCTCTTTCCAAGCCGGAGCGAAGAAAGTACCTGTGACACATGGCTCGCAAAGCGGCATGGGAAGACGCAGCCGACCTCGGTCCGTACGGGAACACGGGCGGCACTCGTTGGGGGCGTGTGTTCGTGCTCCTGCTCTTGGTCGGCATAGCCACGTTCGTGGCCGCGTACTATTTGCCGCTCTATCGCGCGCAGCAAAAACTCAGTGAGCAATATCGCGACTTGAATCAGCGGTCGCAGACGTTGAGCGACAGCGCCCAGAAAGCGCAGGCCGAACTGAAGACCGTGAGCTCGGAGCGCGACCAACTTCGAGCCGAGCACGACAAACGAGAGGGTGCGGCAAAATCGGATCTCGCTCAGCTCGATCGCGT
>Ga0068855_100005210_pt1 | contig 15854 bp, 7 predicted proteins | sample KBSCornC52_FD_66592 | JGI IMG/M metagenome (GOLD analysis project Ga0068855, IMG submission 66592) | Corn rhizosphere microbial communities from Kellogg Biological Station, Michigan, USA - KBS Corn C5-2 | ecosystem: Host-associated > Plants > Roots > Rhizosphere > Soil ...
ATGGTGAAGACGATTTCGGAAAACTACTGCGTCGACATGGCCAACATCATCACGAGCGGCTTTAGCTTCGGTGGTGGGATGAGCGGATGAGCCACGCGCTGGCGTGTAACCGCGCGAGTACCAAGACGAACACGCTCGGCTATGCGTTCCGAGCGGCCGTGTTGTTCGAAGCGTGCAGCTTTCTCGTTCAGGGGGCCGGTCTTAGGACTGGAATGACTTCGCGTCGGGCGGGCCATCCGAATGTACGCCGTGAAAGTCGTCCGCAACTATCAGGATAGATTCCGGGTCGCCCAATTGCACATACAAGCTGCAGTCGGGGAGCGGCATCTCAGTGTTCATCAGAGAAACGAAGCCCGACCGATTCTTACCAGTCAGCTCGGCAAAGTCATCGAGGAACGCTTCGTACCAGTTCGGCATGCGATTCAGGACCCTAGCCGACGCTCCGGCAGTGGCGTTCGTTATCGCCTCGTGCAGCTCCGGCGAACGTCGCCTAAGCATGAACGATGACTCATGAATAAGTTGACTCTTCTGGACAATAGAGAAAAGGTCGACCCACGGGAGGACTGGTATTCCACGGGAAAAAAGCATGGGCACCATCTTGTGAACAGCCCGCAAGAGTCTGGCCAAAAACATCGTCGAGTTGAGCGCGTCTACTGGCAAGAGTGAACCGATGACGGAGCGTGCCCCGGCCGCCAACAGAGCAACCCCGGCGCTCGAATGCTTGCTATCGACCGGGTGGATATCGCACGCGATCGGAAATACAATCGGAGGCACTCTAGCGAGCCCACGAAGCTGAAACGGATCAATTGTGCGCCCTCCGATTCTTAGCCCGCTTGCAAGCTCCGTCCTTGCGCCGTGTCCGTCGAAGACAAGCCACGCCCCCTCGAACGAATTCAGCGCAGCGACCACGTCCTCAATACTGCTCACGTCCACTATTCTCAGGTCTATTCCGTCCAACTCCTTCAGAGTCTCAAGCGCTGTCTCCAACATCCTTCGTATACGATCTGTCTCTGAAAACGATCGCAAGACCAGGACCTCGGTTAGGGTGTTAGCGGAGATGCCCAACGTTGGCTTCGGAAGCGTCTCCTGAAACATGGAATTTCCTGGCGTGCATGGGATGCGGCTGCAGGTGTGCCGAAACAACAGCGCCTCGCCGGTCCGCATCGGAAACCATTCCAGGGGAAGATTGCTAACGATGCGTATGGACTTCTGTTCACAATCAAGAAACGGCGATAGTTCTGCTGGCACACCGGCCAAGAGTTTCGCTCGAAGCTGCTGCACGAGGCGACCCAGTTTCTCCTTTCTCCTGTTCGAATTTCCGCGATAGCAGTCCGCAAGCATTTTTACCGTTGGCACAACAGCATCCATAGATGGTGGCAACCGAATAAATCCGGAAAGCTCAGAACAGCAACGCACCACAAGGGCGTCGGTATAGGTCGCTAACTCGTCGGCGCGCAGGGAAACCGCGGCGAAGACGTTGGGATCTCGAATGTCGTGCTCTGTCTTGTAGAAATAGCCGCTCTGCTCGCGTACGACCTTAACTCCCGTGGCGAAGCTCCGGCCAGCATCTGCTACCCCCTTTTCTCCAAGGCGTTCAATGAGCGCCGTCTCCATGGCATGACTGCGATGAACGGTTGCGACTGTCAACGAAGGGGTAAGTCCCATGTCCGGCGGGCGCGTCGACAAAAGCATTTCGCAAGAACGACGCATTGCTTCGAGCACAGGTTCGTCTCCCATCCACGGCTGGAAACGACGCTTCTCTCGAAAGTCGAAGCCTGCACGCACTAGCGCTAATTCAGTAGGGAGAAGGGCGTTGTGCCCGGTCGCGGGAAAGTCAAGTTGTATGCGCCGCTCAGTCGGAAGCATGCTGTTTCGTAGCCGGACGGCTTGTTCCCGATACTTTTCTTCCCCCGCTAGCAAGGCCAGCACCTTCTCGATGTAGGAGCGCAGGCGCGCCAGAGTGATGCCCGCACGGTGAACCTCCGCACCGGTCTCGCCCGTCGTCACGTGCAGCGGTTTGACGGTGCAAGACTGCACCCATCCTGCAACCATCGCGTCAGTTCTTGGCGTCGAGAGCACAACGCAAAATGGCGTCGACATGCGAAGGTCCAGTCGAGCGAGATGGGCTACGTTGAGAGGTACTGCCCGATACTTGAGGCGGCCTTCAACGATTAGATTGAGCTTTCGCTCACGATCAACGCAAAGTTCCGAGACGACAGCGGGAAGACTGGGGAGGCGGCGAAGGAGTGACGAAACATCGCACAGGCCCGCGGAAAATCCCTGGAACGCCGTCAGGTGATCGTCGTCTCCGGCAATCGGCAACAAGTAGATGATCCCGTCGTCGAAGCTATCGTCGATGGGCTCCGTGCCTATTGGCAAACGTTCTCCTTCGGCAAGCGATTCAATCGGGTCCATCATCTCAGGTCGAACTGCTCACGCTCAATGATCGTTTCCCCAGTTTCTACAAGGTCGGCCAGTTCAGCCCCGCCCGTCTGCGCGGCCAGTCAGTCTGGTTGTCTGGTCAATGGCCCTGATAATGCGAGATGACTGGGGTGATTCGTCGCCATAGCCGATCAATCTAGCCGAAACTCCGCGCTGGCGTCTCGGGAAGGGGTGCAGGCGACTCTAACCTGAGGCATTCGCAAGGTTCAACTGCGCAAGTACAGCCTCGTCTTGGGTGTACAGCTTCATCCATAGCGCAAAACCGCGATGCTGCAGGCGATACACACCCGGAGTCCCTTCCTTAGATAGAATGATGTGACGGTCGCGAAGAGCCTTAAGCGCATTCGAAAGAGTTGAATCCTTACCGCGAAATCTTTGCCGAATCTTCTCCTTCGAAATCCACGCATCTAGCGAGTCGGCCATGATTCTCAAGACTTGCCGATACGCATCCTGCTGAATTTTGTTGTAAAAATCGTCGCGGTAGTAGCGGTCACCGATGAGTTCGAGTGCTCCGCGCGCACCGAACGCGCCCGCGGCCGCATCCGCTTTGTCAATCACGCTATCCGTGTCCTTGGCAAAAGCGCTGTAACCAAACTGCTGAATGAAGTGCGGATATCCCTCCGAAACACTGACCAAAAATTCGCGTGCTTCGTCGTCGATAGTTGTTTGTTCGGCATTGGACCGGTTGGCTTCATCAAGACACCGATCAATGACGCGAGACACCTCGTCGGGCTTCAGCCGTTGAACCTGTATCTCCTCAAGCACACGAAGGGACGACGGATGGCTTTCTCGCAAGGTCTCTCTGAGGCTGGGTAGCCCAGCTATGCCAACAGCCACACGGTCGCACGATCGCTTCTGTAGCCGCTCGGTCAACAGTTTCACGGCGGCCCCCAATTCCAAAGAGCTCGATGCGTTCTCAGCCTCGTCGACGCACAACAGCACGCCGTCAAAAACACGCTCAATATCGAAACCACCGGGACGGGCGTCACATATTCGATTTGTTGTCTCTGCAAGAGAGTATGCGAGTTCGTCCAGAACGTCCTCTGCCGACGCCGGGTCTTTCCTTTCCTGAATCGAAACGCCAAATGCTTCGACTCGCTGAGCGAACTTCCAAACGCTTTGCAGGATGGCACGCGACCTTTCCGTTTTTCCCAGTACGTTGTTGAACGCCCGCTCGATCTTTCGTGCGAAGGACGCCGGGCTTGTGCCCTTTTCAATGTCGACATCGATGACAAGAAAGCGAAAGTGTTGACCGTCCAGTTCAATGCGTCCTTCAGCGACTGCTCGCAAGTACTGTAGAAGCGAAGTCTTTCCAATCCCGCGTTCCCCCGTGAGCATGAAGTGCTTGGGAGCTCCCGCGCGCGTCTGTAGAAGCGCTTCCTCGAGGGCGAGCAATTCAGGTAACCTTCCGATGAACATCCCTGGGCCGATGGGTGAATTTGGACGGAAGGGATTCGTGCGGGTCATTGTTCAGCGGCCTTCTGCGACTATTCGGGCGAAGCTAGCGACGCTTAGTCGTGAGCGCGGCTAGCCAAATAAATCCATTGAGCGAGTTCAGTCCTGACGAGATCGGCGCGCCCTTGAACCATGACCGGTCACCAAGACGCCTTCTAGGACATGTAGACCTTGAAGAAGATTGGTACTGCTGCCTTAGAGGGTCCAGCCCTCAGGCCGACCGAGGGTCAGCCATAATCGGCCCCTTGATTCGCCCTCTTCGTAACGCTCCAAGCACGTCGGCAAGACGACCCGATTGAGCGAAGATCTCACCGCCTCAGTTTAGCGCGTGGCCCGAGGTTGGCCAAGCCATCGAATCGAATGGTCGTACTCGACCGGGGCGGACCGGCGCCGGGGCTCAGGCTCCAAGGGCGTTAGGCAACCCGCACCTCGATGGGCACGACGAAGCCACTTGGCACGTGTGGTTGTGCCCGCTGGATTCGAACCTCCGACCCTATTCGCCCCTACCACCCCACAACCCTCTCCCCCCTCTCCCCAACCAACATCGACCCCGCCTCCAGAAACACCAAATCCCCCGGCCCAAACCCCACGCTCAAATCCCGAACCAACCCCGCCAGCTCGTACTGCCGCGCAACAGTGATCCCCTGCTCGAGAAACTCGTCCGTCTTGTAGCAACGCTCTGGGGTCCGTTGCCCCACGAGAAACGCGTGAAGCCGCGTGTTCCCGCGCTCGACCCAGTCGCATGCGAGTCGGCGAAAGATCTTCGGCATGCTGACCGCGCCTGCTTCCGGCGCGCGCTCGGCGTCTTCGTAGCGTAGGGCGCGGTCGAAGCTCAGCTTCGAGCGGTAGCCCTTCCAGATCCCGAGCTTCTTCTTCGCTGCCATGGCCGCGGCGGCGCGGAATTTTCGGATCTCTTCCTCGCTCATTGAAGCGTAAAATGTCGGGAAGGCCCAGCCTTTCCGGGCCATCCAGAGGTTCAGATCGACGTCCATTCCGTGCTTGCCGATCACGATCATGTCGCCGATGAAGCGGCCGTAGGTGTCGAACACTTCATTCGGTTTGGAGACTTCGGTAGTGACGGGACACTTGACTGGGTCGGTGCCGAGCGTGTGCAGGAAGTTGCCGAGCGCTTGCGCGGCGGTGCGGCCCTAGGGTTGGCGGAAGTTGGCGTTTTTCCGTTTGGCTTTGGCGTTGGCGATCGTGGGCCGGTAGTGGAGCTCGGGCGCGTCGATGCCTTGGAAGCGCACGGTGATTCGGCCATGTTCGTCGATCACCGGCTTGCGCACGCGGCCGTGGACGACCGCGTGGTCGAAGGCGTGCGTGACCTTGCCTGCGAAGGTCACGCGCTTGACGTGGACTTGTCCGGTGTCGCCGTCGGAGGAGCCGGTGGCCCAGAATTGCTTGGGATCTAGCGTGCCTTGAACTTCGAGAGTGCCCATGGTGCTCGCCCTGTGCGCGGGGACCGGACGTCGGCCCGCTGACGAGGCCCTTTCGGACCGCGTGGCGACGCGTTTTCGTGAAAAATGCAGCGCCTCCTTGCCAGCAAGCCGCGCTGGCTCTTGCCGTTCGGCGAAGCCTTGCCGGCAAGGCACTCGAGTGCTCGCGCCGGTGAAGCGCCTTGCCGGCAAGCCCGCCCGAGGCCTCGCCAAGAAAACTTCCTTGCCGACAAGGCGCGTTGTGCCCGCTCAGTAAAAGAGCGCCTTGCCGGCAGGGCGCCCTGGTTCGATCGCGTTGAAAGTTCCTTGCTGGCAAGCCTTCGCCGTCGTGTGGGCTTCGAACAGCCTTGCCGGCAAGGCGGGATCCGCCACTTGGCTCCTTTTTCCTTGCCGGCAAGGCGGTCGGGAAAAATTCGAGGCGGAGATCTTTTTTCGGGCAACTCGCGCGCGGGCCTCTCCGAAGAGGTGTGCACCCAGCGCGCAGTGCGCCGGGACAACGGGAGAGAATCATCATGGCTGACAATCTGAGTGTTTCTGGTTCCACGCCGGCGCCTGCGCCGGTACCGAATGCTGAGGGCTCGCCGAGCTTCCATCGCTATCGCGAAGCGTATGAACGCGCGGCTCCGGCGGCGCAGGCGCTCAAGGCTGAGGATCTGGTCACGATCAATATCGACGTGCCTTCGGCGGTCACGACCGCGGTTGGCGCTTTGCCGCAGATCTGCCGAATTTGTTACTCGCGTTTCCAGACTTCGACTCAGGGCGCTTTTTGCCCTGGGTCGAGGGCTGCGCGACACCGGACGATCTGCGGAATCCAGAGGAAATCGCCAAAGCGCTGTGCGAGCAGCGCCGCACTGGGCTCGAGAGCTGGCGCATCGGGGAGCCCGAGCTCGCGCGCTTCACGGCTAAGACTGAAGTGCGCGTGATCACGCCCGGCTCGACTGCGGGCGAGTCACTGCACCTGCTCTCGTCGCTCGAGCGCCGCTCCGCGCGTTGGGATCACGATCCCGAATCGGCGCGCAGCGCGCTCAGCGCGGCGATCTCGCTCGTGCTGCGCCTGATCGGGCGCGAGCCGGATCCGGCAAAGAGCAAGGAACACGTGCTCTTGTCCCTGCTCGCCGAGCGCCGATTCCGCGCGGGCGGTGCGGCCGAGCTGAGCGCACTGCTGCACGATCTGGCCGATCCGCCGATCGACGAAGTCGGCGCCTTGCCCTTGAACGACTTCATCTCGAAGACGGATCGCAAGGCACTCGCGGCTGCGCTCAACACGCTGCTGGCATCGCCCACCTTCCTGAGTTGGCGTGAGGGCGCCACGTTGGATGTCGGCGAGTGGCTCACGCCGCGCGACGGACGGACACCGGCCGTGATCGTGAGTGTCGCGCACCTCGAAGACGAGGAGCGCGCGCTAGCCCTCGGAGTGCTGCTCGAAGAAGTGCTCGCCTGGGTGCGCTCGCTGCCCGGCACGCACAAACTGCGCGCATTGGTGGTATTCGACGAGGTGTACGGCTTTTTGCCGCCACACCCGGCAAATCCGCCCACCAAGCGCCCGCTCGTGGCGCTGATGAAACAAGCGCGCGCGTTTGGAGTCGGTGTGTTGGTCGCGACTCAAAACCCGATGGATCTCGACTACCGCGCGCTCAGCAACGCGGGCGTGTGGTGCATCGGCCGCCTACAAACCGACGCGGACCGAGCGCGCGTGATGGACGGCCTCGCCGCCAGCATCGGCGCAGACCGCGGCGCAGAAGCGGCCCTCGCGCGCACCGTGCAACGGCTCGCGCAACGCTGGTTCGTGATCCGCGACGCGCACGTCGAAAACGGCATCGCGCTTTTGCAACCGCGCTGGGCGATGTCGCTCCTGCGCGGCCCAATGACGCGCAGCGAGCTCCAGCACGCGCGCATCCAACATGCGCAGCTCATTGGTCGGCCATTGCCGGTGCAGAAAGCGGGAGTGAGCGGAGCGGCGGATTTGGCGAAGAGCGTCGGTGAATCACAATTGGGCAATCCTTGGATGGCGCTCAATTGAGGGACGTGACGAATCCTCGCGTCGAGCTGCCGCGCGCGCCGTCTGGTCACTCGCGCGGGTGGGCGAGCGCTTCATCGCTGACGGCGGAAGCCGCCTGTGAGTTTTCGCAATTCCAGTGTCGCGATTCCGTCGCGACATTGCTTGTCCTACGGCGAATTCTGGTCGTGCAATTGGGCAACGCTTCGTATATGGAACCGATTTCAGTCTATATAGCGAAGCGAGTCGAAGCGTGTCATCGGCGGGGGTTGTTGTGCCCATGATGCGCCGTGTCGGTCGTACTGAGTGTTGGAGGTTCCAGTGAAGCTTTCATGGGGTTTTGGTCTAGTTGGCGCGACGTTCCTCGTGGCGGGTGCGTTGTCGTGTAGCAGCGATAGGCACTCGGAATCGATTGCACACACGAGTCAGGCGCTATCTGTGACGGATCGCATCCTGAGCTTCGAGCAAGCAGCCACCGATTGGACACCGATCGACGGCGCGATCGCCTCCAGCGATCTGCACGTCGACGGGGCGCACTCCGGTGCGTTCACCGTCACGGGCTGGAATGCCCAGCTCGTCAGCCCCAAGCTCACCCCGCTCGGGCCGATTGGATCGACCGCAACGCTCGAACTCGAGCTGCCCGCAAATCTGAACGGCCAATCCTGGCAGGGACAAATTTCGCTGGCAGTGGATGCTCCGAGTGCCGGCGTCTACTCTCAACATACCAACGCCGTTCAATTCCAGAGTGCGCCGGTCGGCAGCTTTCAGCACATCCAGTTCACCCTGGCTCCCGCCGTGGTCTCTGCGCTATCCGCCGCGACGGTAGCGGATCTGCAATTCACGCTGATTTTCGGCATGGCGCCGAACGCGCAGTCGTTCTTGGTGGACAAGCTCAACTTCGGTCAGTCGCAAGCCGATGGCGGCACCGACGGCGGGGGCGTGACGGGAAGCGGCGCTTCAAGTGGAGCGGTCGGCGGCGCTGGAGGAACTGCCGGAGCGGGCGGCGCTAGCGGAAGCCTGAGCAGCGGAGGTGGCGCGGCTGGTACTGGTGGCAGCGCGGGTGTGAGCGGCGGCAGTGCCAACGGCAATACGGCGGGCACCTCCGGTGCGAGTGGCGGTACAGCCGGCGAGGGAACCACCGCCGGCAGCTCCGGGCCGTGCACCTTCAGCGCGCCCGCGTCGGGCAGCACGACGGACATCAACTTCACGATCAAGCTGCCGCACGGCGTACATCGGGAGGACGTCGGCATCGCGACCGAGGGCGGCTATCTGACGCTCGACGACGGCGTTCAGGTGGTCAAGGACGGGGGCGGCTTTGCGTCCATCTCCAGTGTGGCCGCCGTCGATCGCACCAATCTCGGCGTCGCGGCGGCGGTGCAGGATGTGTACACGGAGGCCACCGGCGTCGACCTACGCAGTAACGCGCACGTGCACGGCAACGTGAAGACCGCGGCCGATCTCATCGAGCAGGCGGGCGCCGTGGTAGACGGCATAGTCTCCCAGAACGCCAGCCTGCAGCCGCTGGACACGATCGACTGGACGGTCTCGTTCCCGAACGCGAATAGCGGCAGCTGTAGCCTCGAGCCCGACAGCACGGAAGTCATCGACCCGGGCAGCTACGGCGATATCGCGGTCAAGTCGCGCTCGCACCTGAAGATCCGAAGCGGGACATACCACTTCAACTCGCTCAGCTTCGAGCCGCAGTCGGTGCTCGACATCGACAATACCGCGGGTCCCGTCTTCATCTACGTGAAGACGAGCTTCGCCTTCAGCGGCACCGTCGCCGACGCGGACCCGAGCCACATGAACTTCTTGTTCGGCGTGGCGGGCACGAGCGACATCAGCATTCAAAGCCCATTCCGCGGCATCCTGGTCGCGCCGCTCGCGCAGGTCGCGTTGCCGACGGAGGGCACGACGGGGCACGTTGGCTCGTTCTTTTCGAGGGCGCTCGTCGCGCATCAGAATACGCTCATCCACCAGCGGGCGTTTTCGCCGTCGGAGTTCTGCGCCAGCGATGCGGCGTGTAGTTCGTTCTGTCCGTGTACGTCGGGAGCCAACCCACGGTGCTCGGATGGCGTTCGAAATGGCGACGAGACCGATGTGGATTGCGGCGGGAGCTGCGCGGCATGTCCGAAGGCAAAGGGGTGTATCGCGGATGCGGACTGCGCATCAGGCTTGGTGTGCGGTCAATCGAACGGTGCGTGCTTCGGTCATGCACGCGACGAGCGCGTGTGCTGGGCCGCTGATTGCCAGCTAGGGTCGGACGTGGGCGGTTGCGGTAGCGCCGACAGCGCGTGCGGACAAAACTGCGCGTGCGTGAACGGTTGCGACGCGAGCAGTACGACCAACACCTGCGCTGCCGGTGAGGTCTGCAAAGCAGGCTTCGGTCGCGCGTTTGCCGCACCGACGACGCCGGACGTGTGCGTGGACGTGCGTTGTCCGTCCAATGATCCGGCGTTGTGCGGTAGTCCGAGCTCAGTGTGCGGCGCGAGTTGCGTGTGCCCGGCGGACTGCTCACACGCCACTTGTGCCAACCCGAGCGACGGTTGCGGCGGAACTTGTCCAAACGTCTGCAAGGTCGGCGACACCGGCTGTCGCGACGATGTGAACTGCCCGAGCGGCTCGAGCTGCCTTGCAGGTCCGAGCGGCACATCAATCTGCCGGCCTTCGGGCTGTGCGTTTCGTATCCTTGCGCCGCCACTGTGCGGCACCTCGGGAGCCCTTTGTGGCGACACTTGCCCGGCTTGCACGCCGAGCTGCGAGAACAGGCAATGTGGCGTCGATCCCGTGTGCGGTCAGAGCTGCGGTTCGTGCGGCGACGGCACCTATTGCAGCGCGGATGGGCAATGTGTCCCGCCAAGCTCAAAATCGACGCCGACCGTACCGGACGGGAAGGGGGGCCAAATGCTCTTGCCGCCGCTTCCCCCGTCATCCACGGTTGCCGTTGGAGCACTGAAAGGTCAATTCAGCGTTACGGACGACGGCACGGCCGCATACACGATTCCGATTGAGGTGCCTCCGGGACGCGCAGGAATCGAACCGGCGTTGAGCCTCAGCTACACGAGCTCGCACCAAAACCAAGACTTGGGCGTCGGGTGGCACGTCGATGGCCTGTCGAAGATCACGCGCTGCCCGCGTTCCTTCGCACTCGACGGCTCTGCCGTCGCGATTCAGAACGACCCAAGCGACGTGTTTTGCCTGGACGGCAAACGCCTGGAGGCCGTGTCAGGAACCTACGGCGCGGACCTGACTGAGTATCGGACTCTGGTCGATAGCTTTGCGAAGATCGTTTCGCACGTGGATTCAGGCCCTGGTTTTCAACTGCCGTCGATTCTTGTGAACGTGCCGCGAGCGCTGCAAGGGCCAGACTACTTCCAGGTCTTCACGAAAGACGGCCGCATCCTCACCTTTGGTCGCACTTTCGATTCGCTCGTGTTGGCCGGCAGCGGCGTACGATATTCCTGGCTGCTCAATCGTGTCGAAGACCGCTCGGGCAACAGCATGGTGGTGAGCTACACGAACGTGTCTGCGAACGTTGGCGCGATGTTGGCGGGCGGGCAGCGGAACGTTGTCCGCCCGCTGTCGATCTCGTATACTGGGCATGGCAGCACGCCAGGCAATCGCTGGGTTCGATTCGACTATGAATCGCGGAGCGATCCGCAAGTCTCGTTCTTCCAAGGCGGCGTCTCCTCGTTCGCGGCCGAGCGACTGTCGCGGGTAACCACACTGGTGGATGCGTCACCAGTGAAGAATTACCACCTGCAGTATGGCCCTGGGGAGTTGAGTCAGGTGGCCCAAATCTCCGAGTGCGCCGGTGGCGACGATAGCACGTGCAAGGCTCCGACCAAGTTCGAGTACCGTCATCAGGGGCATGGTTTTGCTGCCCCGATGCCATTTGACGGTGCAGACTTTGCCACCGCCGGTCAACTAGATGCGGATGGCGACGGAGCGCCGGACTTTCTGGTCACCAAGGTAAAAGTGGGCGACGTGCCAGCAGACGAGGGACTGCAGGCTGCAGCCATTACCACCGACATTGCCGTCGGCGTCGCCTCTCAGGCGCTCAGTCCAGCGGGCGCGATCGCGGTAAATGTGTTCTGGGATGCAATCAAAGGCGGTTTTTGGGGCCAATTCGGCTCGGCTCCGGCCGTGACCGCCACGGACCAACTTGCCTTTGGCTCGACCAATCGAGGTCAGCCACTTCAGTTCGTGAACGACATCAATGGGATTCGCTGCGATGTAAAGTCCAATCCAATGTTCTTACTGGACTACAATCAAGATGGCCGGGACGACATCCTGTCTGGCTGCAACGCTTACCAACAGGACCTCTTTCTCGCGCTCTCTGGCAGCACCCGGGGGGCGCTCACGAAGTTCCCCAGCGACGGCAGCGCCGTCCTCCATAGAAATGGACCTATGGCGTGCTGCGGATGAACACGTTCCCCGTCATTGCGGACATTGATGGAGACGGTCTCGAGGACGTGCTCCAGTGCAAAGATGAATTTACGCTTCAGTTGTGGCGAAGATCCCTGCCGCCGGCTGGGAGCAATCTTCAGAACATGACGCAGGGGTTTGCCGCCAAGCCGCTCGAGCTGACTTATCCGACATCGCCCACCTCGACCAGCCCGGGCCCATTCCAGCCGATGCCCTTCTGTGACCAGTATTTCCCGACTTACAAGATGATGGACGTAGATGGTGACGGCGCGCCGGACCTGCTCGTCCGGGACAACGGGGGCTGGTTCGTGCTCAAGTTCAACGCGCCGCTCGACGGCAACCCCTCGCTGTCATTTCAGCCCGTCCGGTTCATCGACGTGGGCGGTGGCACCGGGTCTGCAGGCGGCCGATTGGCGCTGGCCGACTTCAACGGTGACGGCCTGCAAGACATCTGGAGCTATGATGATCGGCGACACGTCATCGTTTGGTTGAACAACGGCAACAAGGTATTCACTGCGCGTCGACTCGACCACCCTCCGTTAGTCGGGTTCAATCCGCCCCTTTCCAACTACCAACGTCGTGCGACTGCGGTTTTGGACTACAATGGCGACGGGCGATCCGATATTCTCGAGCACTGGCAATACGATACGGTGTCGGGCGGCGAGCTGTTCGAGCACAACGTCAATAACGCCCTCTTGCCGGACAGTGTCGTTCAGACGCTGTCCGGGGTTGACATCCCCGAGCTCACGTTTCGGTTTCCAGAGGGTGGTGTAGTCCCGGCTGCGTTTACCTCCGTGGCTGACATCGATGCAGACGGCAACCCTGACCTATTCGGTGCCAGCGGTCAGATTTTCTACGGCTCCGGAGCGCAGAACATGCTGCTCGACAAAGTCACTGACGGCCTCGGCAACATCGTCAACGTGAATTATGATGAACCAGGCACATACAACGCTGATAGTTGTGTCGGGACCTGGCCCGAGAAATGCCTCAAGGTGGCGCACGAATTGGTGTCGAGCCACACCGAGGGCGTCGTCTCACAAAGAAACGAAGTCACGGAGCGGACTTACAAGTATCACTACTTCAACGCTCACCTGAGCACGACAGGCCACGGTTGGCTCGGCTTCGACCGGCGTACCATTGACTTGCAAGCCGCCGACGCGGCCGGGTCGACGACGACGATCGACTTCGAACCGCTCGCGCGATTCACACCTGAAGGCGACCGCACCTCGAACACCGCGCCTCCGTACTTGTATCCGCTCGTCGGGCTGCCAAAGACAATCACCGTGGATGTGTACACGGATTCCGGCCCCACCGCGGTCAAGCCGCCGCTTCAAAGCGACTTCTTCGATAGCCGCGTGCAGACGATCAATACCTGGACCGTCCAAGAGTCGGGCTCCCGGCTTGGTTTTCCCATCACCTTGAGCCGTGACGTGACGAGCTACGAGCGGCCCGTCACCGGCGGCGCCTTCCTCAACCCGAGCCGACCCGCGTTCGAAGACAATGGTATATTCGTCAGCGAGTGCTTCGACGAGTTCGAGGTGGACCCTTTCGGAAATGTCACATCGGACGATCAAAAATGCCAGTTTCAGGAGACATGGGTCGAACGCACGTCCACGACCCGCTCCTACCAACGAGACACGGCGGCTTGGCTAATCACAAATCCGGTGCACACCAAAGTGACCAGCAATCCCGCCACCGGGACCATCTCCAGGGCCACCCGCACCTGGGACATGGGCTACACGACTACCGGCCTGCTTCAAAACGTGAGGCGTGCCCTCAACGGATCGCCCGATCAGCAACACACCAGCAGCTACGACCGTGATGATTTCGGCAACGTGCGCCAGATCACCGAGCAAGTGCCTGGCGAATCCGACCGGATCACCGCGATCACATACGACCCCGACAACGTTTTCCCGGCCACGATCACCAACGCGGCCGGGCAAACCACGCAGCTTGATTTCGACTCGAAATGGGGCGCGCCGTCCTCCATCGTCGACCCGAACGGCATCGCCGTTCGGACGAGCTATGATGCCTTTGGTCGAGAAGGTCGCAGCGATGGCCCCACCGGCACCACCGTCACGACCTACTCCACGATTCCCACCCCCAACACGATCACGGCGATCGGCTCAATTGAGCCCCGAATTCAGCTCACCGTCGAACACCGCGGCACCGCCAACACTCCGGACGGCTCGAACATCACCGAAGTGGACAACTACGGCCGCGCCGTCCGCCAAATCTCGACGGGTTTCGGGGGCGTCAATGTCATCGAAGAACAAGCCTTTGACGCGCTCGGGAGATCACTCGGCCGGACACTGCCGCACACCGCAGACACCGCCCCCGTCCCGTTCGACCGCTACTCGTATGATGGCCTCAGACGCTTGGCGCGCATCGACCACTCAGACGGATCGCACCGAGAATTCCAATACGCCACCAGCGCCAGCTTAGATCCGTCACATAACAACTGGATTGGCGGTATGACGTGCCCGAACGGCCTGCCAACCAACTACTGCGCGGTCGGCTTCAAACTCACGATCGACGAAACAGGCCGGCAAAATGCCGAAGTCACGGATCACCGCGGCCGGACCATCCGCAACATCGACGGCAACAACGTTGCGACCGCCGCTCAAACGAGCAACTACACCTTCGGCGCTTTCGGGCAACTAGTTCAAACGAGCGACAATCGCAACCTCGTCACCAGCTACCATTTCGACGACTACGGCCGCCTCGAAAGTGAGCTCGGCCCCGCCCGCTCGCGCGTCTACACCTACAACGGCTTCGACCAGCTCAATACGAGCTTCGATCCGAGCCGTGTACTGCGCACCTATAAGCATGATTCACTCGGCCGCTTGACCAGCATCGTTGATCCGGCCGGAACCACCCAATGGATCTTCGACCAAGGCGAAAACGGCCTCGGTCGCCTCTCCCAGAGCATCTCCCCGGCAACGGATGCGTACCCCTCCGGCCAACGCGTCAGCTACAACTACGAACCCGTCAGCGCGAACAACCGCGGCCTCCTGCTCAGCGTCACTTACTCGATCGACGGCAACAGCTACCCGGTCCTCTTCGACTACGATGACCTCGGCCGCACCCAAAACATCCATTACCCCTTTTCCTCGCCCGACGCCCCCATCATCGCGCAGAACAAATACGACGTTTCGGGCTTACTCACCGGCGTCGACGAAATCGGCAGCGGCACCGCCAAGCACATCTGGCACATGGACACCGCCTACCAAGGCCACCTCATCCAACAAGAAACCTTTGGCAACGGCGCCACCACCACCTACGGCTACAACAGTGCACGGCGCTGGCTGGAAAACATCCAAACCATCTTAGGCAGCGATCAAATCCAATCACTCGCCTACACCCACTACAACAACGGCCTCATCGACACGCTGACGAAGGACGTGAGCAGCGCAGTTGAGTACGCCTACGACCCCGTCAATCGACTCTCTAGCGTCACCGCACTCTCGCCGTCGCCAACGGTCACCTCCTACGGTTACGACGACCTCGGCAACCTGACCAACCGCGCCGGCACGATCACCACCTACCGCAGCGGCCAGCCCTACCTTATCGATAGTGTAGGCAACAACACCTACGACTACGATCGGAACAACAACGTCAGCAGCCGTACCGGCCCAGACATCCCCGGCGGCAGCCAAACCCTGACCTACACGCCGTTCGATCTACCAAGCAGCGTCACCACCGGCAGCGAGACCACCACCATCGACTACTCCGCCGATGAAGAACGCGTCGCTCAGCGTGGGCCCTACATCATTAGCCACTTCGTCGCCGACCTCTACCAACACAAACTGGACGAATCAGGCAACACATTCGAAGAACGCTTCCGGTTGTACGCCGGCGATCGCCCACTCGGAGAAATCATCCGCGCAAACGGCAGCGATCGGACGCTCTACTTCCACACGGACCATCTCGGCAGCACGACGACCGTCAGCGACAGCGACGGCTCAGTCACCAACCAAAGCTTCGATCCGTTCGGCATGCCCTTGAACCCCACAACCCCCGCGCTGACGCGCATTGGGTTCACGGGACAAGAGCAAGACGGCGACATGGGCCTCACCGACATGAAAGGGCGGATC
>Ga0068855_100005214_pt1 | contig 15852 bp, 12 predicted proteins | sample KBSCornC52_FD_66592 | JGI IMG/M metagenome (GOLD analysis project Ga0068855, IMG submission 66592) | Corn rhizosphere microbial communities from Kellogg Biological Station, Michigan, USA - KBS Corn C5-2 | ecosystem: Host-associated > Plants > Roots > Rhizosphere > Soil ...
CTCGACGTCGTCGTCGAGCGCGCACCTGCCGGGCTTCGACGAGGGCACGACCCATATCGGCACCTTCTCGATCGACCCGGCGGTGACCGAGAGCACGACCGATACCGACAACCACGCCACACTGGGCTGGAGTTTTACGCTCGACGACAGCGATCCGGTGCTGCAGTCGCTGGCGCAAGGCCAGACCATCACCCAAGTCTACACCGTCACCCTCACCGACAATAACGGTGCGCCGGTGACGCAGGACGTCACGGTGACGATCACCGGCACCAACGACGCGCCGACCATCACCGTAACCAATCCGGACGTGGTGACCGAGGGCAATACCGGAACCCCCGATCCGGTGACAGTGACGATCGCCCACCAGGTTGCGATCACAGACGTCGATACCATCGACGTCCACACGCTCTATGTGGCGGGAACGTTGGCCTTCGACGGTGCCGATTCCACCGGCCCCGCGCCGTCGGGCGGGCCGCTGTCCGGCCTGTTCACGATTGATCAATCCAACGGTACCGTCAGCTACGACAAGGCCGCGTTCGACTATCTCGCCGGCGGCGAGCACGTCGTCGCCACTTTTACCTTCGACGCCTCGTCGGGGCCGGATACCCTGCACAAGACCATCGCGATTACCATCAACGGCGAGAACGATGCGCCGACCATTGCGGTCACCAATCCGGCCGCGGTGATCGAGGGCAATACCGGAACGCCTGACCCGGTGACCGTGGCCGTCGCCGATCACGTTACCATTGCCGATGTCGATGCCAGCGACGTCCACACGCTCTATGTGGCGGGAACGCTAGCCTTCGATGCTGCCGATTCGATTGGCCCGGCGCCGTCGGGCGGGCCGCTGTCCGGTCTGTTCACGGTCGGTCAATCCAACGGTACCGTCAGCTACGACAAGGCCGCATTCGACTATCTCGCCAGCGGCGAGCACGTCGTCGCCACCTTCACGTTCGACGCCTCGTCGGGGCTGGATGCCCTGCACAAGACCATCGCGATCACCATCAACGGCGAGAACGACGCGCCGACCATTACGGTCACCAATCCGGCCGCGGTGGCCGAGGGCAATACCGGAACGCCTGACCCGGTGACCTTGGCCGTCGCCGATCACGTCACCATTGCCGATGTCGATGCGAGCGACGTCCACACGCTCTACGTGGCGGGAACGCTAGCCTTCGATGCTGCCGATTCGAGTGGCCCCGCGCCGTCGGGCGGGTCGCTGTCTGGGCTGTTCACTATTGATCAATCCAACGGCACTGTCAGCTACGACAAGGCCGCGTTCGACTATCTCGCCGGCGGTCAGAATGTCGTCGCCACCTTCACCTTCGATGCCTCGTCGGGGACGGACACCCTGCACAAGACCATCACGGTCACCATCGACGGCATCAACGACGCGCCGGTGTTTAGCGGTGACGCAGCCGGCACGGCCTACGCGGCGAACGGCGCCGCAGTGGCAATCGCGACCAACGTCGCGGCCAGCGACATCGATAGCGCCCACTATACCGGTGGAACGCTGACGGCGACCGTCATCGCCGGCGGCCACGAGGGCGACACGCTGTCGATTGCCAGCAATTTGATTTCGGTCAGCGGCAACGAAATCTGGTTCGATGCCGACGGTGCCGGCCCCGGCGTCGCCGTGGATATCGGTACGCTGACAAATAACGGCATCAACAGCCTGACTGTGACGCTGAATTCTGGCGCCGACGATGCGGCCGTTGCGGCGCTGACGCAGGCGATCGAATTTTCGAACTCCAAGTCGGCCCCCGTCGCCGGAACCCGTACCGTGGCCTTCACGCTCCATGACGGCGGTGGCACCGACAATGGCGGGCACGACAGTGCCTATTTCACGGCGGATGTCACCGTCGCTGCATCCAACCATGCCCCCGTGATCGAGACCGACCAGTTCGTCGTCACCGACAATCACGACAACGGCACAACGAAGGTCTCCGGCCTGTACGTTACCGACGCCGACTCTTCCGACACCTACACGCTGTCCGCGACGACAGGCGCGGCTCCGGAAAGCAGCGTGACGCCGTCCACGGCAGGACCGGGCGCCACGTTGGCGGACATCAACACAACGCTGAGCCACGGCATCGTCTACAACCCCGACACCGACCACGACGCCGACCAGCCGGACACCGACTCGGTCACGTTAACCGTCGCCGACAACTTTGGCGCCACCGATACCGTGCATTTCATCTTCAACAATGACGACGAGGGTCCGATCACCCTGACCGGTACCTCGGGCAAGGACCTCATTTTCAGTACCGGCAATAACGACACGCTCACCGGTGGCGCTGGCGCCGACCAGTTCGTGTTCAAGCCATCGGGCAACGCCAATTCCGATACGATCACCGATTTTGCGCCAGGGCAGGATCACATCGACCTGCGGGCATTTTCAGGCACCGTCGACTCGTCGAACCTCTCGACCTGGCTGGCAAGCCACGCCGTCGTGTCGCCGGCAAATTCCGCTGATGTCCTCATCACGCTGGATGCCCACGACAGTGTTACCCTCAAGAACGTCGCGCTCGGCAACCTGCATGTGGGCGACTTCATCGTGTCGCCGCACGCCTGACGCCGCGGTTTGCGAATTCGTACTAACTCCGTGACATCGGCGCCACCTTCCGGCTTGTCTGACGGCGCCGGTTAAGCCATCAATCAATGCCATGAAGCGACTTCGGATAGTGCGGCGGTGGTTTGCGCGGCGTTTTGGCTACGCCCGGCTGGCGTGTCTTGCGCTGCTGATCGCGTTCGCCGCCTTCCGGATCGTTGATCCGGCCCCGGTCGAGGAGATCAGGGTCCGCACCTTCGACACCTTCCAGCGCTTCGACCCCCGCAAGAAGACCGTCAGGCCGGTCACCATCGTCGATATCGACGACAAGAGCATGGAAAAACTCGGGCAGTGGCCGTGGCCACGCACCCGGATCGCCGATCTCATCACCGAACTGACGCGGCTCGGCGCCGTCGTGATCGCGTTCGACGCCGTGTTTTCCGAGCCCGACCGCCTCAATCCGAATATCGCGGCCGACACGTTCCGCAATCTCGACGAGGCGACCCGCGAGAAACTGCGGCTGCTGCCGAGCAACGACCAGATTTTCGCCGACGCCATCAAGGCCTCGCGCGTGGTGCTCGGCGAATCCGGTCTGCCGGAGGAAATCGCGGCCCTCGACAAGACTCTCCCGGTCACGGGACTGGCGATGCTGGGCGAGGAGCCGCAGCGCTTCATGTTCGATTTCCCCGGCCTGCTGCGCAACGTGCCGGTGCTGGAGCATGCCGCCGCCGGGCGCGGGCTGTTCACGATCCGGCCCGAACGCGACGGCATCGTGCGGCGGGTGCCGATGATCATGCAGGCGCAGGGCCTGACCATGCCGTCGCTGACCTTCGAGATGCTGCGGGTCGCGACCGGCTCGGGCACGATCCTGATCAAGGCCGAGAAGGCCGGCATCAAGAGCGTCGGCATCAAGGGCCTGCAAATTCCGACCGACCACAACGGCCAGTTCTGGGTTCACTATGCCCGCAACGACGCCTCGATCTATGTTCCCGCGATCAACGTGCTGGAAAAGAACGTCGCGCCCGACATGATCGCCGGCAAGCTGGTGCTGATCGGCACCTCGGCGGTCGGCCTCAACGACATCAAGACCACGCCGGTTTCGCGCGCCATGCCCGGCGTCGAGATCCATGCCCAGGTGCTTGAGAGTGCCTTGACGGGTGCGGTGATCTCGCAGCCGATCTACGGCATCGCCATCGAGTTCACCACCGCGCTGCTGTTCGGACTGCTGGTGATCGCGTTTGCGCCCGCTTTCGGGCCGGTCACGCTGGTGGCGCTGGGCGCGGTGTTCGCGACCGCCCTGATCGGTACCTCCTGGTACTTCTACACCCAGTACAAGCTGTTGATCGATTTCACCTATCCGCTGCTGTCAACCACGGCGATCTACCTGACGCTGATCTTCTCCAGCTTCGTGCGCGAGCAGGCGCAGCGGAAGCAGATTCGCGGCGCGTTTGCGCAATATATGTCGCCGGTGCTGGTCGAACAGCTGGCGCAGTCGCCGGAAAAACTCGTGCTCGGCGGCGAAGAGCGCGAGATGACGATCATGTTCTCCGACGTTCGCGGCTTCACCACGATCTCGGAATCCTACAAGCACGATCCGCAGGGGCTGACCGCCCTGATGAACCGGTTCCTGACCCCGCTGACCAACGCGATCCTGGCACGCAACGGCTACATCGACAAATACATGGGCGACGCCATCATGGCGTTCTGGAATGCGCCGCTCGACGATCCCCAGCACGAGATCAATGCCTGCGAGGCCGCGATCGACATGCTGGAGCGGATCGACGAACTCAACAAGGTGCGCGAACGGGAAGCGCAGGAGGGCGGCCACGCCCACATTCCGATCAATGTCGGCGTTGGTCTGAATACCGGCATCGGTGTGGTCGGCAATATGGGCTCCGACCTCAAGTTCAACTATTCCGTGCTCGGCGACAGCGTCAATCTCGCCTCACGCCTCGAAGGCCAGTCCAAGGAGTACGGATTTCCGATCATCATCGGCTCCAGAACCGCGATGGCGATCAAGGACAGGTTCGCTATACTCGAACTCGACTTCATCATGGTGAAGGGCAAGACGGAGCCCGAGGTGATCTATGCGGTCGCCGGCCGCGAGGACACCGCGCAATCCGGCCGTTTCCAGCGCTTGCGCAACCTGACCATCGAGATGCTGGCTTGCTACCGCAGCCGTGACTGGGAAGGCGCGCTCGCCGCGATCGAGCGTGGCCGTAGCACTGACGAACGGCATTCGCTGGAACTGCTCTACAATCTGTACGATGCGCGCATCCGCAATTACATCGACAACCCGCCGCCGGAAGACTGGAACGGCGCCTTCGCGCTGCTGACGAAGTGACGCGCCATGCGCGTCATTCCGGAGCGATGCGCAGCATCGAATCCGGAATCTCGAGATTCCCCGATGCGCAATCGCGCATCTGAGGTCCGGCGCTGGCGCGCCGTCCCGGAATGACCTTGTTGAGCGGTCCGACGCCCTACTCCAGCCCGATCTGCGTCAGATCCTGGAACCAGTGCTGCGCCTGCACGAACTTTTTCACTTTCGGCGACAGCGCGTGCGGATTGGTGTCGTGCACCACCCACACCAGCGCCGCGTCGTCGACAACAAGCGCATGCGCCTGCGCGATCAACTCGTCCTGCTTGGCGGTATCGAAGGTCTCCTTGGCTTCGTTGATCAGGGCGTCGACCTTCGGGTTCTTGTAGCCGCCCCAGTTGACGCCAACCGGTGCGACCTGGTCGGAAGCAAAGAAGCGGACGATGGCGTAGAGCGGATCCGAGGTCACATAGGCGATGTTGTTGGCGGTGATGCCGGCGTTCATCTCGTCGGCCGCGCCCTTGCGCCAGTGCGTGTACAAGGTCTCAAGCTCGACCACCTTGAAGTCGATGTCGATGCCGATTTCCTTGAAACTCTGCTGCAGGAATTCGTTCATCGGCAGCGACAGCATCTGGCCGGTGCCGCCTTGCGCGATGATGAAGGTGGTCTTCAGCGGCTTCTCCCTGGAGTAGCCGGCCTCCTGCACCAGTTTCCTGGCCTCGGCGAGATCGTACTTGATGTCGAACGCAGGTTTGCCGAACCACGGGCTCGACGGGTCGACCTGGCCCTTGGCGGGCTTGGCCAGACCGTTCATCAGGCCGACCACGCCGTCGCGATCGATCGCGAGGTTGAGCGCCTTGCGCAGTCGTACGTCGGTCCAGGGCGAGCCGGGCAGCACGCTCAGATGATAGTTCCAGACATGCGGGGTGATGTTGTCGACGATCTTCATCCCGGCGGCTTTGAGCTGCGGCACCGCGTCCGGCGCCGGCGTTTCGATCAAGTCGACCTGTCCCGCCAAGAGCGCGTTGGTGCGGGTCAGCGCTTCCGGCATCGGGACCAGCACCAGCTTGTCGACTTTCGGAATCCGCTTCTTGTTCCAGTAGTCCAGATTTTTGGTGAGTTCGGCGAGTTCGCGCGGCACCAGCTTGGTCAATTTGAACGGTCCGGTGCCGGAGGGCTGGCTGGCGAACTTGTCCCAGTCCTTGCCGAGCTTTTCATATTGCGCCGGGCTCGAGACCAGGAACCAGAGCATCTGATAGGGGAAGAACGAGTCGATCTTCTTGGTCGTGATCTCGACGGTGTCGTCGTCGATCTTGGCGTAGCTCGCAACCGAGGGCAGGCGGGTCCTGACCTGCGCGCTCTGGCGCTTGTCGAACTGCGGTGCCTTGTCGTTCAGCACCTTGTCCAGATTCCAGATCACCGCATCGGCGTTGAAGTCGCTGCCGTCATGAAACTTGACGCCCTTGCGCAGCGTAAAGCGCCATTTGGTCTTGTCCTTGTCGTCGACCTTCCATTCGGTCGCCAATCCAGGCACCAGTTTGCCCGGCCGGTCGGAGACGTCCATTTCCCAGGCCACCAGCGGATCGTAGATCGTGTAGGCGGTGAACTGGTAGGCGCCGGCGCCACGGTCGGGCTGGCCGGTCGTCAGCGGGATGTCGGCCATCGAGATGCCGTAGCGCACCACGGATTCGGCAAGCGCGGCCTTCGCCGGCAGGCCGATGCCGATGGCCAATGCTGCGGCAGCGAGAAGCATCGATCTTGGGGTGCGCATAGGTCAAACTCCGTTGGAAGTATTGGAAATACCTAATGCCAACGAAGCAAGGTTGATGCCAGAATAGGCACACGTCCCGTTTGCAGGCCGGGTCACGCCGAGTTGTGCTTGGAGTTGTGCGGCCATTTGGCCAATCGAAGCAAAATCACCTCCCTTGGCACAGGCGTTGCATAGTTTTGCATAAGAATTAATCATCGAAGTGAGAAGGGATTGCTGCAAATGCGTATCGCAAGTTCGAAAAAGGCCGTGACGGCATGGATGCTGGCGACCGCCCTCGTAGCGGGACTGCCGCAACTGGCTTCGGCCGAGACCGTGCTGCGGATCGGCATGACGGCTGCCGATATTCCGCGCACCCTCGGCCAGCCCGACCAGGGATTTGAGGGCAACCGCTTCACCGGGCTGACGATGTATGACGCGCTGACGATGTGGGACCTGTCTTCGGCCGACAAGGCCAGCGTCATGATCCCCGGCCTCGCCACCGAATGGAAGGTGGACGAGCAAGACAAGAAGAAGTGGACCTTCAAGTTGCGTCCCGGCGTCACCTTCCACGACGGTTCGCCGTTCAACGCCGACGCCGTGGTCTGGAATGTCGAGAAGGTGCTGAAGCAGGATGCGCCGCAATTCGACGCCAGCCAGGTCGGCGTCACCGCCTCGCGCATGCCGACCCTGGCGTCCGCGAAGAAGATCGACGACATGACGGTGGAACTCATCACCAAGGAGCCGGACTCGTTCCTGCCGATCAATCTCACCAACCTGTTCATGGCCTCTCCCGCGAAATGGCAAAAGCTGTTCGACGCCGCCGAAGGCGCGGACGCCAAGGCGAAATCGCAGGCCGCCTGGGCCGCGTTCGCCAAGGACGCTTCGGGCACCGGCCCCTGGAAGATGTCGGCGTTTACGCCGCGCGAGCGGCTCGAACTGGTCAAGAACACTGACTATTGGGACAAGGCGCGCGTTCCCAAGGTCGACAAGATGGTGCTGCTGCCGATGCCGGAGGCCAACGCCCGCACCGCGGCGCTGTTGTCCGGTCAGGTCGACTGGGTCGAGGCGCCGGCGCCGGATGCGGTTGCCGAAATCAAGCAGCGCGGCTTTGTGATCCAGAGCAACGAGGAACCGCATGTCTGGCCGTGGCAGTTCTCCCGCGTCGAAGGCTCGCCCTGGAACGACATCAGGGTGCGCAAGGCCGCCAATCTCTGTATCGATCGCGAAGGGCTCAAAGACGGCCTGCTCGCCGGCCTGATGGTGCCGGCGACCGGCACCTTCGAACCCGGCCATCCCTGGCGCGGCAATCCGACCTTCCAGATCAAGTACGACAAGCCGGCGGCGCAGAAGCTGATGCAGGAAGCCGGCTTCGGCCCGACCAGGAAGCTCACGGTCAAGGTCCAGACCTCGGCATCGGGCTCGGGCCAGATGTTGCCGCTGCCGATGAACGAATATCTGCAGCAGGCGCTGGCCGAGTGCTATTTCGACGTCAAGCTCGACGTCATCGAATGGAATACGCTGTTCACCAACTGGCGCCGCGGCGTCAAGGATCCCTCTGCCAACGGCGCCGATGCCACCAACGTCACCTATGCGGCGATGGACCCGTTCTTCGCCATGGTGCGCTTCCTGCAGTCGTCGATGGCGCCGCCGGTGTCGAACAACTGGGGTTTCATCAACAACCCCAAGTTCGACGAACTGGTGACCAAGGCCCGCCAGACCTTCGATCCGGCGGCGCGTGACGCGGCACTGGCCGAACTGCACGCGGCCTCGGTCGACGATGCGGCGTTCCTCTACGTCGCCCACGACGTCGCCCCGCGCGCGATGAGCCCGAAGATCAAGGGTTTTGTGCAGCCGAAGAGCTGGTTCGTCGACTTCTCGCCGGTGTCGATAGCGCCGTAACGGGCTGCGCTTCGTTCTTTCTCCGTCATGCCCGGGCTTGACCCGGGCATCCACGCCTTTCTTGCTTGCGGTCAAGACGTGGATGGCCGGGACACCTGGCGCGAAGACGCGCTTCGCGCTTCTGCCCGGCCATGACGAAGGAGAAATTCGATTACCGACTAGTCCAAAGGTGATCCGTGCTCGTCTATACCGTCAGGCGTATCGTCTACGTCATCCCGATCGTGATCAGCGTGGCGCTGGTGTGCTTCCTCCTGGTGCACATCACGCCCGGCGATCCGCTGGTCGCGGTGCTGCCGGCGGATGCGTCGCAGGAACTGGCCCAGCAGCTGCGCGTCGCTTACGGCTTCGACCGGCCGTTGCCGGTGCAGTTCGGGCTCTGGCTGTGGCGCGCGGTCCATGGCGATCTCGGCAACTCCATCGCCACCGGTCGCGCGGTGTTGACGGAAGTGCTGCGCGCGGTCGGCAACACCGTGACACTCGCTATCGCCGCGGCGGTGATCGGCTTCACGCTCGGACTGTTCTTCGGCCTGATCGCCGGTTACTTCCGCGACACCTGGGTCGACAAGGTAGCGACCTCGATTGCGATCGCCGGCGTCTCGGTGCCGCATTACTGGCTCGGCATGGTTCTGGTCATCATCTTCTCGGTGCAGCTCAACTGGCTGCCCGCTGTCGGCGCCGGTCCCGGCGGCTCCGGCGCCTGGGCGTGGGATTGGGAGCACATGAAATATCTGGTGCTGCCGGCGATCACGACGTCGGTGATCCCGATGGGCATCGTTACCCGCACGGTGCGGGCGCTGACCGGTGATATTCTTTCGCAGGACTTCGTCGAGGCATTGCGCGCGAAAGGCCTGCGCGAGACCGATGTATTCCGTCACGTCATCAAGAACGCCGCGCCGACGGCGCTGGCGGTGATGGGGCTGCAGCTCGGCTACATGCTCGGCGGCTCGATCCTGATCGAGACCGTGTTTTCGTGGCCGGGCTCCGGCCTGCTGCTCAACTCGGCGATCTTCCAGCGCGATCTGCCGCTGCTGCAAGGCACGATCCTGGTGCTGGCGCTGTTCTTCGTCGCCCTCAATCTGCTGGTCGATATCGCGCAAGCCGCGATCGATCCGCGTATCAAGCGAAGCTGACGTTTATGCGAGTTCCTTCATGAGCGTGATGTCAGACACCGCCCTGCAGGCCGCGCCCGCCACCAAGGCGCGCGGCTATTGGGCTACCGTCGGCCGCCGTATTATCAGGGACAAGGTCAGCATGGTCTGCGCGCTGGTTCTGGCGCTGATCTTCCTGTCGGCGTTGTGCGCGCCGTGGCTCGGCCTCGCCGATCCCTATCAGGGTTCAATGATCCGCAGGCTTCGCCACATCGGAACGCCGAATTATCCGCTCGGCACCGACGAACTCGGCCGCGACATGCTGGCGCGGCTGGTCTATGGCGGGCGGCTGTCGCTGATTATCGGCATTCTGCCTGTCATCCTCGCCTTCATGATCGGCACCTCGCTCGGTCTGATCGCCGGCTATGTCGGTGGCAAGCTCAACACTGCAATCATGCGCACGGTGGATGTGTTCTACGCTTTTCCGTCGGTGCTGCTGGCGATCGCGATCTCCGGCGCGCTCGGCGCCGGCATCGTCAACTCGATCGTCTCGCTGACCATCGTGTTCGTGCCGCAGATCACCCGCGTCGCCGAAAGCGTCACCACAGGCGTGCGCAACATGGATTTCGTCGAGGCCGCGCGCGCTTCCGGCGCCGGCGCCTTCACCATCATGCGCGTGCACATGCTCGGCAATGTGCTCGGTCCGATCTTTGTCTACGCCACCGGGCTGATATCGGTGTCGATGATTTTGGCGGCAGGCCTGTCGTTCCTTGGCCTTGGAACAAAACCGCCGGAACCCGAATGGGGCCTGATGCTCAACACGCTGCGCACCGCGATCTATGTCAATCCGTGGGTGGCGGCGCTGCCCGGCGTCATGATTTTTGCGGTCTCGATCTGCTTCAACCTGCTCAGCGACGGCATGCGCAGCGCCATGGACATCAGGAACTGACGCCATGCAGGAATTGAAAAACGGGACCGTTGTACTGATGGAGCAGGTCGAAGACATCGGCGGCGCGGCGCAGCCGCTGCTGCAGGTCTCGGGCCTGACCAAACATTTTCCGGTGCGGGGCGACCTGTTCAGCGCGCGCAAGACCGTGCGCGCGGTGGACGACGTCTCGTTCTCGATCGCCAAGGGCGAAACCGTCGGGATCGTCGGCGAATCCGGCTGCGGCAAATCGACCACGGCGCGGCTGTTGATGCATCTGATGAAGCGCGATGCCGGCGATATCGTCTATGACGGCATGCAGGTCGGCCGCGCGCTGTCCTTGCGCGAGCTGCGCCGCGGCATGCAGATGGTGTTTCAGGACAGCTACGCCTCGCTCAATCCGCGCCTGACCATCGAAGAGTCGATTGCATTCGGCCCCAAAGTTCACGGCATGGCTGACGGCACCGCACGTGCGCTGGCGCGCGAACTCTTGGGCAAGGTAGGCCTGCGGCCGGAAAATTTCGCCAACCGTTACCCGCACGAGATCTCCGGCGGCCAGCGCCAGCGCGTCAATATCGCGCGTGCGCTGGCGCTGTCGCCACGGCTGGTGATCCTCGACGAGGCGGTGTCGGCGCTCGACAAGTCGGTCGAGGCCCAGGTGCTGAACCTGCTCGCCGATCTCAAGCGCGAGTTCGGCCTGACATATCTGTTCATCAGTCATGATCTCAACGTGGTGCGCTACATCAGCGATCGCGTGCTGGTGATGTATCTCGGCGAAGTCGTCGAACTCGGCCCGGTCGACAAGGTCTGGGATCAGCCGGCGCATCCCTATACGCGGGCGCTGTTGGCGGCGATGCCGTCGTCCGATCCGGACAAGCGCACGGAGACGCCGCCGATTTCGGGCGATCCGCCCAATCCGATCGACCCGCCGTCGGGTTGCCGCTTTCACACCCGCTGCCCGTTTGCGGAGCCGCTCTGCGCAAATGCGCCCCCAAAACTCGGAGATCTCGATACAATGGGTCATCAAGCGGCGTGCTATATGGCCATTCCAGGCTCGGGGCACAGCCGCGCACCGGCCAAAGAAAACAATAGGGGAGCAAGCGCATGACGAAACCCGGTCCCAGGGAAGTGATGGCGATCACCACGACCGCGGGCGTGCCCGTGGACAACGAGGCCGCTTCACGCATCGCCAATTCCATCGGCCCTGCCTTCGACGGTTTTGCCGCCATCGCCGGCACGCTGCCGTTCGACCTCGAGCCGGCGAGTTATTTGCTGGTCCAGAATGCCGAGGTGTCGAAGTGAACAAGCACAGCACCGAGCCGGCCCTGATGTCGCTGGTCGCGGTCGCCAAGGCGATCGCCGACAGGAAGTTTTCCTCGCGTGAAGTGACGCAATCCTGCCTGAACCGGATCGCAGAGTGGCAGCCGCGCCTCAACGCCTTCATGGCGATCGAGGCGGAAAGCGCGCTCGCCGCCGCCGATGCCGCCGATGCAGCGCTCGCCAGGGGCAATAGCCACGGCGTGCTGCATGGCGTGCCGCTGGCGCACAAGGACATGTATTACGATGCCGGCAAGGTCGTGACCTGCGGCTCGAAAATTCGTCGCGACTTTGTCGCGACGACGACCTCGACCGCGCTGCAGCGCCTGAAGGACGCCGGCACGGTTCGATCAGGCTCGCTGCAGATGGTCGAATTCGCCTACGGCCCGACCGGCCATAACCCGCATTACGGCGCGGTGCATAATCCCTGGAATGTCGATCACATCACCGGCGGTTCGTCGTCGGGTTCGGGCTCGGCGGTCGCGGCCCGGCTGACCTTTGCGGCGCTGGGATCGGATACCGGCGGCTCGATCCGGATGCCCGCGCATTTCTGCGGCGTCACCGGCCTGAAGACCACGGTCGGCCGTGTCAGCCGTGCCGGTGCGATGCCGCTGTCGCAATCGCTCGATACCGTGGGCCCGTTGGCGCGGACGGTGGAAGATTGTGCGCTGCTGACCGGGCTGATGGCCGGTGCGGACCCTGAGGACCTCACGGCATCGACAAAGCCGGTGCCGGATTACATGGCCGCGACCAGGGGCTCACTCAAGGGCCTCAAGATCGGCGTGCCGACCGCGTTCTATGTCGACGACCTCGATGCGGAAGTCGCACGTGTGCTCGACGAGACCATCGCGACGCTCAAAAAAGAAGGCGCCGAGATCGTCAAGGTGGAACTGCCAGACCAGCGTCAGCTCACCGCGGCCTGTCAGCTCGTGCTTGCGACCGAAGCCGCCGCGTTTCACAAGCGCTGGCTGATCGAGCGGCCGCAGGATTACGGTGCGCAGGTCCTGATGCGGCTGCAGAACGGGCTCGCGATCCCGGCCGTATCCTATCTCGAAGCGATGCGCTGGCGCGGTCCGGCGCTTGCGGCCTGGCTCGCCGCCGTTGCCGGCACCGATGCGGTGCTGGCCCCGGTAGCGCCGATGCCGGCGCCAACCATTGCCGAAAGTGATGTCGGCAACAGCATCGACGCCGAAGCCGTGATCCAGCGCGTTACGAAATTCACCCGTCCGATCAATTATCTCGGCCTGCCGTCGCTTTCGATTCCGACCGGCTTCACCAGGGCCGGTCTGCCGGTCGGCATGCAGCTGGTTGGCCGCGCCTTCGATGAGGCGATGCTGATCCGCATCGGGGCGGCGTTCCAGCGCACGACCGATTATCACCAGCGGGTGCCAGAACTGTCATGACCAATCTCGTCGAGATCGATAACCTCAACATCCGCTTTTCCGGCGAGCGCACGGTGCATGCCGTCAACGATCTGTCGCTGACGCTGGGCGAGGGCGAGGTGCTCGGTCTTCTTGGGGAGTCCGGTTCGGGCAAGAGCGTGACCTTGCGGGCGCTGATGCGGCTATTGCCCCGGAAGCGCACGCAGATTTCGGGACGAGTGAACGTGCTCGGCCGCGACGTGCTGGCGCTCGATGACGAGGAGTTGTCGGATTTTCGCGGCCAGACCGTGTCGATGATCTTCCAGGAGCCGGCGCTGGCGCTCGATCCGGTCTACACCATCGGCAGGCAGATCGCGGAATCCGTGATCCGCCATGAGGGCAAGAGCGAGCGCGACGCGATGGCGCGGGCGCTGGAAATGCTGGAAGTGGTGCGGATTCCGTCCGCCAGACGCCGCCTCGATGCCTATCCGCACGAAATGTCCGGCGGCATGCGGCAGCGCGCGATGATCGCGCTCGCTCTGGCCTGCAAGCCGAAAATCCTTCTGGCCGACGAGCCGACCACGGCGCTGGACGCCACCGTGCAGATCCAGATCCTGCTGCTGCTGCGCGAATTGCAGCGCGAGTTCGGCATGTCCGTCATCTTCGTGACACATGACATCGGTGTCGCCATCGAAATCTGCGACCGCGTCGCCGTCATGTATGCCGGCCAGGTCGTGGAGCAGGGCACGCTCGGCCAGATCGTGCGCTCGCCGGTCCATCCCTATCCGAAGGGCTTGCTGGCCTCGACCGTTCATGGCGCCAAGCGGGGGCAGCGGCTGGAGACGATCCCGGGGACGCCGCCGTCGCTCGACAAGGTACCGGCGAGTTGTTCGTTCGCGCCGCGCTGCAGCCAGGCCCAGCCGCGTTGCAGCGAGAAATTGCCGCCCAATGTGGCGATATCCGCAGGTCACACGGCGCGCTGCGTGCTGGCGGAGCCGGTGGTTGTTGCTGCTACGTAAGCATTGAGGAAAGCGGGATTTGGGTTACTTCGTCATGGCCGGGCTTGTCCCGGCCATCCACGTCTTCGTAACCAGAAAAGACGTGGATGCCCGGCACAAGGCCGGGCATGACGGAGAGGATATCTATCCGCCCAACCCCGGATCGGCCCAGTGTTCGATTTGGGCAGGCCCGATCACCTGCTTGGGTTGATGGGGATTGAGCGTGCCTGCGTTCGCGACCCAGCCCTTGGCCAGGATTTGCATTGCAAACAGCTTGGCATCCACCTCCGCTTTGAACGTGCGGGTGGTGCGGACCATGCTGGCCGCGTCTTCGTCCGTTTTGTCCGGACCAAAAGTAACATACCAAATATCGCCCTGAGCCATGGCAAACCAACGCCGCTAATGGAAGAAAGTTTCAAACTTTCCGGAACAGGTACGCCGCGAAAAGATTATGGGTCGTCACGTCGATCGAGTACGGCTAAGCTATCATGTGGTGTCGGCACGGCGCCGCGCAATCCGGGGGGATTCAAATGTACATATCCAATGAAAGCATTCTCGTTGTTCTGTTCGTCGGCCTGGTGGCCGGCTGGCTCGCCGGCAAGATCGTGCGTGGCACCGGCTTTGGCATCATCGGCGACATCCTGGTCGGTATCGCCGGCGCGCTGATCGCCACCTTCCTGTTTCCAAAACTCGGCATTCATATCGGCTCCGGTCTCGTCTCGGAGGTCATCTATTCCGCGATCGGCGCCGTCATCCTGCTGCTGATCGTGCGACTGGTTCGCGGCCGGATGTAACGGCGGCAACACGCCAACGTTGCTGTCCGAACACAAAAACGGGGCCGTCTTTGCGGACGGCCCCCTTCGCAAGCTTGGTCCCTGTGAAATTTTACTCGACGATTTCGACGACACGACGGGTGCGCGGTTCGACCAGAACCGTGCGGCCGTTCACGACCGTATAGCGATAGCTTGGCTGGTTGTATTCTTGCGGCACGTCGTAGTAAGTGACGCCTGCTTCGGGCAGCACCGTGCCGACGCGGAAATCGCCCTGATATTCGTAGGACGGGTGATGCCGTTCGACCACGTAGCTGCGGAAGCGCGGGCGCTGGTCGACACCAAGCACGCCATTCACGCCACCGACCACGCCGCCGATGACGCCACCGACCACGGCGCCGACCGGCCCTCCCGCCCGTTCACCTTCTCTCGAACCTCGTTCCACGCCGCCGGGAACACCCTGGGCTTGCGCCATGACAGGCAGTGCAACGACGGCAACAAGGGCCGTTATTCCGATAAAGCGGCGGATCATGATATCTCCAGTGATTTTGGCTGAGGTGACAACACAACGGACGGGGGCCGATTAGGTTCCGTCCGACCTCAGTCCTTCGCGTGCGCGACCGCTTCCACAATCCACTTCCGCACCGCGCCGATGCGCCGGTCGCGCGCCTGTTCGGTGCGGCAGACCAGATAGATCGTCTCGTGATAGGCGCCCTCGAACGCAAACGGCGCGACCAGTTTCTTGCCGAAGCCGGGACGCGTCCTGATCAGCGGCGCCATCGCCAGCGTGACGCCGAGCCCGTGTTCGGCGGCCTCCAGCATCGCCGGCACGCTGTCGAGCCAGAGATGGCCGCGCGGGACCATGTGTGACAGGCC